>Ga0123356_10005890_pt1 | contig 12445 bp, 7 predicted proteins | sample TergutEmb28metaG_2_FD_92546 | JGI IMG/M metagenome (GOLD analysis project Ga0123356, IMG submission 92546) | Embiratermes neotenicus P3 segment gut microbial communities from Petit-Saut dam, French Guiana - Emb289 P3 | ecosystem: Host-associated > Arthropoda: Insects > Digestive system > Gut ... | reverse complement strand
CAAAAATACGAACATCGTCATCGTCACAAAGACCATCGGGTCGAACGGCGAAACGGTCACTCGCTGCTGTCGCATGTTCAGTACGTTGATCGCAAAGCCGGAGAGAATGCCGACGGCCAGCACCACGATCAAAAAGCCGATCAGCCGTGCGTTGGTCGTTTGAAGCCATTCGAGCGTCGGTAGCCGGCGACGTCCGAGCATCGGCCGCTTGTGCTTAAGGTTCGAAGCCTGGACGAGGTACATCACGCCGGTCACAAAGCCGAGAAAAATCGTGACCGTCACCAGCAGGAACGATACGCCGTGCACGATACGCCAGATTTGCCCGATGGAATCTGCGGGGAATGGTGATGTGTCCGCAAAATGCACTCCGGCACCGATGGTCATCAGCGACAGCGGCAGCAGGAACAAACCGAAAGGCGTTCGCGGAAAGTAAACGGCCAGATAAAGGTACAAGGCCGCAATCACCCACGCGACCGCGAAAAGCCAGCCGCGCACGCCGGCAAAAAGAGAAGCGTTTTGAAAGGCGATTTGGTGATACAAATACGCCGTATGGGCAACCCAGCCCGCCGCCGCAAAGCCAAACATCACCGCACCCCGTAAGCCGCTGCGAAAAAAGAATCGCGAAACTTCGAGCAAAAGCGACACGAAATAACTGGCCGCAAAACAAATGATGCCGACGTTGGTTAGCAAAGCCAAGGAAAGGGAAAGGGCTGAAGTGGGATTGGATAAATCTGTGATGATCCGTGATGATCAGAGACTGCGTTATACCACAAGCGGAGACAAATTGTACCTTTCACACGGAGTCGCGGAGATCAATTTTCTCTGGGACTCGGTGTGAGAAAACATGTGTGGGAATAAACGGATCACTTGGCCCCGTTTGCAGGACACATCGGTAACGGCAAACCGCCGTGCGTCAAAACACCGCAGGCGACTTGAGCACCTCCAGATCGCGGCGCGGCGTATCCCAGGCTTGCCGGACCGCCGCTTCGACGGTTTCGCGCAACAACACATAATCCGGGTCAAGCTGGTCGGCGTAAACCGAGTTGGGACAACGTTCCGTCCCGCCGGCACGTTTCGGCAACGGAGCCGTCAAAAACCGGCTTTTGTCCGGCGCGTTCATATTGACCCAATCCAACCGCGATACCGTCGCCGGTTCGTGACATTCGGAGCATCGGCGGGAATGGACATCGACGATCTGTTTTTGCAAGGCTTGATCGGTCGGCATGTCATAAGGCGCGCGTTTCGGTCGCGAATTGACGAAGCGGTCGTGGTACGGTGCATTGGCGTCAATCCAGGTCACAAGGCGATACCAGCTTTCATCCCCAGGCTGAATCGAACCGGAACACGGTCCGTTGAGAATCACGTCGATCAACTTGCTCTGCGTCGAACCGAACTGACGTGTTTGCGTCAATTCGCTGGCCGGAGCGTGTTTATCGGAATAGGTGATCAAATCGTTTTCGATCATCGTGCGATACGAACGGTTCAGGCCGTCGAAGTTCAAGGTGCGAAACGTCGTTTTCATCGGTGCCCCGGCAACCAAGCCGCCGGAAAAATCCAAGCCTGCGGCAGGTTCCAAACCCGAATGGCACGATGCACAATGGCGGTCAAGCACCGGCTGCACATCGGCCAGGTAATTGATACAACGCCCGTCGCCCCACGGCGGCGGTTCGGGAACCGACGGTTCACGCTGCATGGCCAGCGTATAGCCGCTCTCCGACGGCGTACTGAATGCCGCAACCGCACGCGTTTCGTGACAACCAACGCAACCGCGCGATTCGCCCGGCTGAAAACTGATAAACGAACGCATCCGCTTGATTTCCCGCTTGTCCTTGTCGAGCAGCTGGAAGTAAACCGAAACGTCAGACGGCACATAAAACGACGCACTGCCGTCGGACTCGACCGGAACTTCGCCGTAAACCTGGGCGGGAGCCCAACTCAAACCCCAACCGCTCCCGTCCACTTCGTAGCGCTGCCCGCCCGTTTCTTTGGTGTAGGGCCAGCCGATGCGACGCGCGACGCGGATGTACTTCACCTCGTCCGGCTCGATGTCATCAACGCCAAACGTAACGTCACTCACCGTGCAAAGGGCGAAATTCCCAAATTCCGGGTCGAGATTTTCCGGCAGAATCGGCGGTTTGGCGCGCGGTCGAAGCGGCATCGGGAACGAGGACGAAATCGCCGGGTCTTTGTAAATCAGCTCCTTGTTGCCGAACACGTCAAGCAAATACAAGCCGTAACCGCACTCGTCCGCACCGCGAAACGTATCGGTACTGCCGAGGCGATAGTCGTTGCTGTAAGTGTAAGACGCCAGAAAAAACTTGTCTGAAAGAGGCCACGGATACATATAATAACCGCCATTATCGACGACGCCGCCTTCATCGACCGGCGTGCCGGACATGCCCCCTTCCGGCGGAAACACGCCGGGCGTCACAATACGGATTCCCTCTTCATTGTTCAACCCGACATTCGGCGTAAGCAAGCAGATCGGACCACAGGCCAGAGTATGATGCGCCGCCGCGATGGAAACAAAAACCCGTCCTTCGCCCGGCGACGAATTTGGAATCTCCCGCGTGTTTTCAAAGGCCCAGGGATTGTCGATATGTTGCTTGAACAGCGCATCGGCACCCGTACCGTCCGGGCGAATGTACCAGACCGATTGAATCGTCGCCCAACCGCGTTCCTGATACTCCCAGCGACAATAACCGATCGTACCGTCGTTGAAAACGTGAGGCTGGTAATCGCCGTCTTTGTTGTAGCTCAACCAACGCAACCCCGAACCGTCCGGCCTGACCGTATAAAGATTGCACGAAGTCTCGTCATGAAACGGCCCGTTGTTGCATTGCAGGGAGAAACCGCAACGTTCCGAAACGAACACGATATTGCCGTTCGGAAGATAGGCCGGGTCGAGATCGCTCCACATTTTATCGTTGGTGATTTGTCGCAACCCGCTGCCGTCGGTCATAATTTCATAAATATGGATCGGTTCTTCCGAAAGCCGGAGATCGTGACCGATCATGCGTTCCGCCCCGACCGGCGGCGGCCAGTTGTCCTTAAAGTAAAAATTTTCCTGACAAGCGTAACCGAAAACAATGCGGTCGCCGTCCCACCAGAGATCGATCCCGCGAACATGCCCCGGCCCCAGCTGACCGTCAATCAACGAAGTGACCGTCTGGTCGTTCCCGTCGAATGAAAACGGCTTGTCCAGAATACAGATGTCCCCGCCGGGACGCGAAACCCACGGCATGTGATTCAAACAGATGTCGGGATAGGTCTGCTGCGTATAACGCTTGACAAAAAGAAGCTGATCAAAGTCCGCCAGCGGGTTCATGAAAACGAGTTTCCGCCCCAACCAACGCAATCGAAGGTACTCGGCTTGGTCACTGGGATCGCCGGTCACAGGCAGCGAATTGAGTTCGGTTTCAAGGCTTGACGTATCGACATCCTGAGATTTCAAATAATCCAGCAGTTTTTCGATTCTTTCACGCGTTTCCGCAATCGGAAAGCGGCCTTCAAGCGTCGGGTCCGGTTTGCTCTTGGCGGTTGACCAGGGACTCAAACTGCTTTGATCGGCGGGCTTCCAGAGCGCGAGATTGTCCGCCGGATCATCGAAACCATACACCTCCACTTCGTCCAGGTGTAAAAAGATCGGAAGGTGACTTGGAATTTGCAGCCGCAAAAACCGCGCTGTCACCTTGTCTTTGTCGAATGTTAGATCAAGCGGTTTCTCACCCGAAATCCCTCCGAAATGCTTGCCGCCGCAATCGTGAATGAGCACCCAGTTGTTCGCGTCATCCGATACATAAATTCGCATCGTGTCCGCGTTGTGCAAGCCGGGGGCGTAGTCCAACCGATTATAAACGATAATCCGCGAAATGGCCGTCGGTTCCAGCAAATCGACTTGCCACCACGGGTTCGGTTCCTGTCCGGTGTGAAACGCATATTTTCCGTCTTTCACACCGTCAACAGCCCCCGTGGCATCGGCTGCTGTCGTAACATGCGTTGATGCTCCCGACTGTACCGCTCGCCAAGAGACGGCCTGCTGAAGCCAATCCGACTCGATCATTTCGGAGGTAAGACGGTCCAAACCCGACGCAACGGCCGACAACAACATCATCATCGTGACGATCACCATCAGCGAGCCGACACGGACCCCGTGAGCGATGGCGCGTTGGCAAGACAACAGGAAACGGTTTTTTGGCAACATGATGTTTTTTCCTTTATTTTTGAATGATCCGTTGAGTTGACCGGACGGTCATCACCGAAAAGACTAGAACCGAGCATGATAGGCGTCAAAAATACATGACTTGCCAACTGGCATTATAGTCGAAAGGAATGCTTTTTTCCAGAGCCTTTGAAAAGAATTCCGAATTTTTTTGGTATGGCGGACTTTTTCGTTGAGTCCGGGTTCCAAAACCGGGATGAACCGTGACCGCCGATGCACTCACGCATTGCGTTCCAACAGCATGTTCCGAATTTCATAGATTCGCTGTGCCATAACGCGGACACCCTTATCCGTATCATGTACGGCGACGCTCCTGAGAAAACGGCGACTTATTTCCGTCACGCCAAACGCAAGCAATTTCACGGCATGCAGTCGCAACGCAGGGTCGTGCTCGCGCTTGATTAATACCATCAGCGGCGTTTCATAAGTCACGACTTTTCGTTCTTCCTGGATCAGGCTAAGCAGAAAATCCTTATGAGGCTGGGCGGCGTTTTGAAGCTCGCGCGCGACGGTTTCCTCTTTTTGGGGATCAATCTTATCGATCACCCGGAGCATATAGTTTCGCTGTTCGTCCGACAGTACATTGAGCGACTGGAGCAGGCGATCCATGCGGAATTCGATCAGTTCCTCGGAAAGCACTTTTCGGACTTCCGGATGCGGCGAGTCAACATAGCGCAATAACCTGCCGGAAGCTCCGGGGATGTTGCGGGGGCGCAACTGAGACAACGCAGCCGCCTGAATGTCCGGGTGTTCGCTTTCCGATGCCAAAAGAACGAGCCTGTCTCCGTCGGGTGTCGGCATCTGACGCAAACGTTCGATCACCGCCATTTGTCCCTGCTGACTTCCCTGACGCAGAACCGTTTCATACACGATCGTCTTTTCGAGCTCGGTCAACCCGGAAGAACGAACCAGTTCGACCAAAAAACGGTGACAACCCGGGTCGAATTCCCCAAGCTGGTACCGGATTTCGCTCAACCACTCGAAACGACGGATGCGTGAAAGGTTTTCTCGCAATGCGCCCAATGGGCTGTAACCGACCGTTTCAAGCAACATGCGCACAAACACGCGATCTTTCCGGCGGGCCGCGATACTCAAAAGGCTTTGCGGCGTCTGGGGTGATTCAAGTTGACGAACCAAAAAACGCATGATTTGCGGAACTTGCGAGTCAGCCAGTTTCCGGTCAAAAACAGAATGTGCAGGGTGATTCGGGTCGGAAAGCAACTTGCTCAGTTCGTTGCTCAAACCATTGAAACGCTCGCAGAGTTGAAAGTAAATGTCGATGAACAGCGCGCGCTCGTGACGCCGCCAGAACGCAAAACCATGATCCAATGCGTCCGAAATATCCAAGAGCGTATAAGCGTAGGATGGCCGTCGCGGAACGGTTCCGCGAAATTCCTGGGATAAATAATCAACAAGGTAAGTGATCGCCCACTGGACGATACCCAAATGACGGGGTGGGCCACCCAATTCAAGATGGCGCAATAACAGCGGGATCACCGTATAGGGACGCAGTTTCTTAATCACGGCGATCGCATTGTCCTGAGCCACGGGACTGTCATTCAATAACGCCGTACGGATCGACGGGCCAAGTTTCTCCACATTGCTCGCTAAAAGGTTGAGCTGTTCCGGCGTGAGACTGTCAAAGTGTTTGATCAGCTCGAACATGCCGCCCGTGTTGTTCGAGACCAGGACCACGCGGCTTGCAAGCAACGAAATCTTCGGTTCGGATGACGAAACCGCAATATGCAACGCACGGGAAGCGGCCTTCCCTTTTGAGGAACTTAATACGCGAATCGTTTTTTCCACGGTCTCGTTCATGGCCTGTCTCCGATTCCCCCGCTCAACAGAGTGGCCTGCTTGTGAATGGTCCCATCTCTACTATGTTAAGGATACGTGATTATGAGAAAAAGTCAATTTTTGTGACCCAAACAAGATCAAATAAAATGAATTTTGTTTGAAATAAAAGGTAGATTGGTCCTTACCAGGAAAGGAGTAACTTGACCGAACCGCAATGTGTTGTTTCATATTTATTGAATATCAAGTCGTAATCGACAAAAAAATTGAAGAAAGATCCGAAATGCAGTTTCAGTCCCGTACCAAACCACAGCCAGTCACATCCGATGCTCCCGTCAAGAAACAATTGTGTGGGGGATGCTGTTCCGGGAACCGCCCCATACCGCTGAACACGGATCGGAGCGTTCTTGAGGTAGTTGTGCAGCCATGACAACCGGGTCTGCCACTCAAGGATGGGTCCCAAGGGTTGAAAGGCACGAACTCCGAGGTTGGAGTAGAGTGCATTGTAAGAATTGCCGGCGATGTTGATTCCGTCGAAGCCGTCAAATTCGTCGAAGGGAAGGAACCTCGAGGAAATCCGATAATTGAGGTCGTCATGGTACAACCACCGATAATCAAGCCCAAGGTGAGGACGTACTTTCCATGTACCTAATAAAATATCCAGCCCAACCTCGCTGTTGCCCCCAAATTGCCAGCCGTTGCCATCAAACACATTCGCGCCGTCGATATGAAAACGATGTTTGTCAAAACCACCGTTCACACCGAACTGCATGTATAGCCCTTCGCCATAGCTGGTCCACCGCAACCCGAAATGGTGGCTCGTGGACGACAAGTCGGTTGGAGCGTATGTTGCATCATAAGACTCTTTCGGAAGGAAGAATGGGACATGAGAGGCAAACTTCGGGGTCGAATAGGAATAATAAAAACTGCTTGAAAACATATCGCCACTCGGCAAATCGATCCCGAATTGCATGCCGCTGCCCGTATTTTTCAGCATGGATAAATCGTGCGATTTTGGACGCAATCGACCGTCAAAGCCATAGGCATTTCCCCAAAGACCATAATTTCTCAGATAGCGCGAATAGCGATTTTGACCGCGAATCAGGATTTCAAAATCGCGCTCGCCGTCCCAACTCCATGGTTTTTCCGGACATTGATACGAGAACAACGGTTCATACCCTGTCCCCGCACAGCTTACCATGTGGAACGACGGCAGAAATTGACACATGATCAAAAGAGTAATCATACCGCCGATATTTCGCATGGCATCTGTCCGTGGCTCTATATCTGGGAAAAGAAAAAAGTGACCTACTTCAGGTCATATCGACATAAAATAATCGGAATAATATGCAAAATCGTTAAAATTGGCATTTTTATTCAGAAGAGTCGGAGATTCGGAGATGATGAAAATCCCCGAAATGAGCGAACGAAACCAATCATTTATGGTAACCGAGCGACTTGATGACCTCAAGCATTTCATCGTAAGTGATAAAACGACGGCGGTGCATCAATTTATACTGATCGATGGCCATGGCCAATTCCTGGGATTCTTGCGACAGCTCACCGTAGTTATTGGAAAACTGGCGTCGTTCAACACCCGGTGGCTTACCTGCGTTTTGGCGCCGATCGGTGAATGGCTGTTCATGGGCGGACGGGTTCATTACAATAGCACTCTGCATTTGGTCATCTGTATGCACGGTCATGATTATCTCCCGCGGTTGTTTCGACAATTGACATAATCTGGAGAAACTTCTTCCCATTGAAAATTTAGTTTATAAAATTCAGAGCAAGATGGGAAAACAGAAAAAAACGACTATTTTTCATGACCTTTTGTACCGGTAAGTCCACACGATCTCGTGCTTTGTAAAATTTTAGAGCAGTTTGCGAATTGGTCTGGAGTTTTTCCGCCCAAGTTTTTCTGCCGTCCTGTCCCGATGGGAAGCCTTTCCGGCTTAATGATTCTTTGTGAAAACCTTTCGGATGTTTTGTATTTTTTTTCGTGTTTCGTATAAAAAATACAAAAACAACTTGTGCTGTCGTCCTGGACATTGGCGCAAGATCAACGGAACGCTGGTTTTCAAGCGAATCCTCGAAAACCCGGCTGGGGACGAGAGGTCGGACTTTGAGAATTCGCCACATATTTCATAGCTGCTGTGTGAGAGAGGGACGGTGACTTTGAATGACCCATCTTGATAACTAAGCCACCGGATTTTTGTGCATGATCCACGCCTGTTGAATCTTCCGAATCTTGTGAGTCTTGCGTTTCCTGGGCATTTTTCGCAAGTTCCTGACGAGCCTCTGCCTCGATGCGCGAAGCCTGTGCCGCGACTTTGTAGTCCTGCGACGACGGATTTGTCGGCGCAAGTGCCGCGCCACGAATCTGTTGCGCCTTGGCGATTGTCGCTTCCGGGTTGCCGTGAACAGGAGAGGAGTCTAAGGAAACCTCACCGCCAACTGCATAATTTTGGCCGTCCGGGCCTTTTTGATATTCGTAACTTGCTCCGCCACGCGCCAACCCACCGGCTGCGCCAAGATGCGCTGCCTCGTGAGCCTTGACTTCTGCGTCACGTTGTTTCAGTTCGACGACCTGCAATTTTTCTTCGTCCGTCAGCTCTTCGGCTATAACACCTTGCGATTTCACGTTTTGTGTTGACTCACCGGATCGTTCTGGGCGAGAGGGCGAAAAAACGTCGCCATAATCAGAAACAACGTCACCGCTACGTGTGATGAACCTGTTGTGAGAACACACAAGATCATCGTCGGTGCTCCGTACCGATTTTCGCGTTTGACCAGTCCCTATAGCACTGTCGCTACGATCAGACCGATCCAATCCCAAACGTTCGGACACACCGCGTTGGAGCGGTGCGACACTCGAAAATGAACTGAGATAAACAGGTAAAATCGACATGAGACTGGGCTTACAACACAAATGATTCACGGAACTTTAATACAGCATAGCATATCGAAACGCGCATGTTCCTCAATATTTAATCGGAAATATTGCTGAAATTATGTATAGATAATCGCCTGCTCTGATATATTTGCAATAATCCCTATAATCCTGCAACCTTCGGAGTTCAAGGACACTTTCGTAACTTGTGAAAAAAACGCGAATTGCTCTGGCATATTCCCCAAAAAACATGTATAAAGTACGCTTACATTGACCGATGTTGGTTAGGATGTAATTTCAAACACAAATGAAAAGCAAACCGGAATTCGAACGCCGTTTCGCTCGTTCATGGACTTGGGAGGTACTTTCATGAGATATAAGCTGTTTTTGGTTTTTGTGCTAGGGTCGATGTTGTTTTTCACTTTGTCTGTAACGGTTTCTGCCCAGTCTTCGAATGATCTTCTGTTTCCCGATACGACGCAGGGTTTTGTCGAAATGACAAGTATTGATGCCTTCAAGACTCAGTGGCAGAAAACGAAAATCGGAGCCTTGCTCAAGGATCCTGTCATGCAGCCGGCATGTGAGGAAGTCCAAAAACAGATTGACGCTAAATGGCTCCATCGCCTGGGGCTGACATTGGATGATGTACAAATGTTTCCCACCGGCCTCATCAGCGGCGGAATGATCGCCGTTCCAGGGGCGGTTCCGGGCTTTGTCCTCGTCATTTCCGTCAAAGACCAAAGCGACGAAACTGTGAACTTCATGCAGCAACTCGGCAAAAAACTGGAAAATCAAGGAGTCAAAAAGGCGACCACGCCTATCGAAAGCGTGACCGCAACGTATTTTACGTTCGAGAAAACAGAAAAGAATCCCCAGGGCGGCATTGCGGTTTATCTCTTGGCAAAAGACACGCTCGTCATCACCGACCGCCAGCACCTCGCGGCGATGATGGTCAAGCGGCTCAACGGAGATTTGTCGGCTCCTCTCCGTGACAAACCTGCGTACAAGGCCGTCATGGAACGGGTGACTCGGGATGCGCGTGCAAACAACGCCTTGCCGCTGCTCAAGTGGTACATCGAACCGCTGGAGTTTACCGCTGCCATGCGAATGATCTCCGACAACAACGCTCCAAAGAAAAAAGGGCTTGTCGAAATCGACGCGTATGAATTGCTGGCAACCCACGGTTTCAAGGACATCCTCGGCGTCGGCGGCATTCTCGACCTCACAACGGACAATACGCAACTCGCTTATCGAATGAAAGCCTACGCACCGCAACCACGTACCGGGGCCGCATTGAAAATGCTGAGTTTCGTCAACAGCACCGACTTTGTTCCGCCAAAATGGTTGCCGGAAGACGCTGCGCGATTGACGATCCTGTACATTGAACCGCAAAAGATTTTCGAGAACATCGGCCCCATTTTCGATGACATCGTGAATGAACCGGGCGTTTGGGAAGCGGTTCTTGACGGCTTTAAAAATGATCCTTATGGTCCGAAGATTGATATCGAAAAAGCACTCATCAACCACCTCGGCGACCGGCTTGAACTGATGACGCGATTTGAAAAACCGATTACTCCGGACAGTTCGCGATTCGTTGCCGCTTTGACGCTCAAACCAGGCAAGGATGAGGAAGTGGCACAAGCCTTTGAAAAATTGTTCAGCGGCGGACAGGATGCAAACAGAATCGAACGGAACGGCTTCGTCTATTGGCAATCGTTGCCGGAAGGAATGGCAAGGCAACCGGCGTCCCAAACAACGCCTCGCTCGGTCCGTGACCGGCAAACGGTCGTTCCACGAGGAGGAACTCCCCCCCGAACAACGGTTCCGCCGCAAACGAGAACGACACCCGGCCCCAACGAACCCGAAGCCGACGGCGAAAAAGATACCGGAGCGGTTGCACGCGAATTGTTCTTTGACAAAGGGGGGTTGGTCGTTGGAAAGGGACACATCTTCATCAGCAACAATCTCGAAAACCTCTACGCCATTATGGATGCAACAGCGGAAACGTCTTTCGATACTTCAAAGGACTTCCTTGGTCTCACGCAAACGTTGAAGCAATTGGACTCCGGAAACGGTGAACGTTTCCTGCAAATTGCCGCAAATTCCAGTGAGTTGATCATGCCGACTTACGAACTGGCGCGACAGGGAAAGATGCCGGAATCCCAAACGATTCTCGGCGCGGCTCTTCGCGCTGTCATTGCCCGCAATGAGGGGCAACGCGTCACCGACGACTTTGACCGTTCGACGCTCCCGCCCTTTGAAAAGATTAAATCGTATTTCGGCACCGCAGGCTCCGTCGGAACGGTCGAATCGGACGGATGGCTAATCGAAGGCGTCCAATTGCCGTAAGACCTGCGCTTGATAAGGAACCGTGCAATATCGCATTGACCTATCGCTGGATTTCCATTGTCTCAACATGAGATCATTTGCGGAGCCATTCCATCTGCCTCCTCGACGTTGATTAACGGAAAAACCCTGTCGTGTGATTTGTGAAAAATTGGTATCCATTTGACTCAAGCAACCAAGGGATGTAGTGCAAGAAATATGGTAAATCTCCGTTTATCCCTCACGCCATTCGGGGGTATTTTGATTCAAGTGGATACCTATTGTGAAAATTTTCCCGTTTTTTGAGGTGTCCTGTGACAAAAAAACATTTTGTATCAATTGGTGGCTTTCTCCCCGTGATTGTCGTTGCGATTTGCACGTATTGTCCATGTACTTACGGCCAGAGTGAAAGCTCTTCCTCTGTTACTAATGATGTAATGATTTCACATGAAGGCCTGAAAATCGCTTTTGATTTGGTCTTTGATATCTATCTGGACACGAACTTTGACGAGTTCATTGGCCGGGATGCGTACATTGGTCGAGAGATTAAGCCCATGAGCGACGTAGCTGTTGTTGATAGGAGACAATATCGGGAAGGTTACATTTCAACAATGAAACACGGTATTTTGACGGACGGTGTTATTGATTATCACATTGATAGTTTGCGTGACAAAGACGTGAAGATAGGAAATTATTTTCCTGGCACGAGTTCAGTTGACCACGTGTTGATTCATCGGAAGAATTCGACGTATTATGGCGACGGGGCTCGGGAAGCCAGAAAAAAGCTAAGATTGTTTCTAAGCCAATTATGGAATGATGTGTCTAAAACAAAATCCAAATACTCCAAATATGATAGGGAAACATATTTCAAACACGGTGAATATTTGCCAGATGAAGTATGGAAGGAACGAATCGAAGAAATACCACGTTTGCAGGCAATTATTTTTCTTCGAGACAGATTGAGAAATTTTCAGCATAATAGTCCAATGCCTGTTCCACCCCCGCAAATTGCGGAGCCAAACGCTCAAACCGATGAAAATTGACAGTCGCTTTCCACAGCCGCGCGTTTTTATGTGCGGCTTTTTGTTTTTGGCTCTATTCCGGTTTCGGATTGATGGCGACGAGAGTTTCAACCAGTGAACGCAGGAGTGAGTTTCCTCGTCGTCGGACGTTGTGTACGAATTGGAAAAAACCGACGTAGGCTGGCAGTCGTT
>Ga0123356_10005889_pt1 | contig 12446 bp, 11 predicted proteins | sample TergutEmb28metaG_2_FD_92546 | JGI IMG/M metagenome (GOLD analysis project Ga0123356, IMG submission 92546) | Embiratermes neotenicus P3 segment gut microbial communities from Petit-Saut dam, French Guiana - Emb289 P3 | ecosystem: Host-associated > Arthropoda: Insects > Digestive system > Gut ... | reverse complement strand
GCCAGCGTGTTCATGTTCAGCGACTTCCCCATTCGCCGCGGCCGCGTGAACAACAATACTCTGCTTGCGTCATTCAATATGTGTTCCACAAACGCCGTTTTGTCGACGTATAAATTGCCTTTTTCTATGAAGTCCGCGAATTGGCTCGACGTTACGTCTATTCGCTCCCTATTTCCTACATACATTTTTTTCCCCTCCGTCCGTTAATATTTCACTTCGTGACTTAATATAAAATATGTTTTACATAATTATACCATAAAGTTTTTTTCAAGTAAACAGCAATCCGGTAAATTATCACTTGACATTTTTATTTTTTTGTGGTACTATTTTTTTTGAAAATATTTTTTAAAGGAGAATCAAAAAACATGAAAAAAAGCAAATTAACCGCAATTATCCTGGCAATAATAATGATTACGGCAATGGGGTCGATATTCGCGGTCCCAACGGGCGCATATGACATCATCGATATAAAGGTGCCCATAGGCGAAGCGAGGGTCAACGGAATCGTGGACCCCGGCGAATGGGATGCGGCAACTGCGATAGTTTTGGATGAAGCGGTCATGATAGAACGGGCGCAGCCGACGCCGCGGCGCGACGACCTTCCCAAAGGGTTGTCCACTTCCGTAAAAATCAAAGTCAAAGACGGGTATCTGTATTTCTTAGAGGAGCGCGCAAACCCGTGGATCAAATTCTACCACGACGACCCGAGGTTTTCCTATGAGAGCAACGGCGGGATTTTGTGGTTTTTCAAAGACGGCGAACCGCACGACTTGTTCTATCAGGCAGGCACGAAATCCAATCCGGGCGCCCCGGCGTTTTGCTACAGATCTGAAAACAGCAACGACAACAGGGTGATCATCCAGGCCGACGAAGGCGTGACGGTGGTTACTCCGGGGGTGGGCAGTGTAATGGAAGCTAAAATCAAGCTGTCGCTGCTCGGGCTGACGATGGCGGATTTCGAAAACGGGCTGACGATGTTCCACTGCACGCAGCAGGTATGGGGGGAAGACTATAACGACCAGTGGTGCCCGGGGCTCAACGACGCCACGCTCGGATTCTGGGAGTGGGCATGCGGGGACGACGGTCAGCAGCCGGGGTTCGCGCAGACCGACACGCCCACTTGGGGCGACAGCGGCGATTATGTACTCGTGGCGGACACTTTTGATTTAGCCGCGCTGCTCGCTGCGGAAGCGGCGGCGGCCGAAGCGGCAAAAGAAGCCGAGGCGGCGGCAAACGCGCCCGCGGCAGCCGCCGACGAGCCCGCTCCGGCGCCCGCGCCAACACCGGCTCCGGCGAGCCCGGCAGCTCCGGCGACCGGCGACCCGATGGCAATCCTCGCGGCTTTATCGGCTGTATCGGCCTCCGGCGTATTTTTTATCAGAAAAAAGAAGTGAAAATGAAAAACAATAAAAACGAAAAAAAGAGACATGCCGGCCGCGCGATTGCGCTGATTTTGGGCTTTGCGCTCGCCTTTATGCCCATTGCGGCGGCGGGCGCGGCGCCGCCGGATTATTTTACGCCCAATAATCCGGATCTGACAACGGTACAAGCCGCCAAACGGCTCCGCGGAACTCCCGCCGGTTATCTTAAGAATTGGAGCTGTGTTCCGAAGTTGCAGACCATAGTCAACCCGGACGGCGGCATCAGCGTTTTGGATACGGACAACGCCGTAGTTTACGAATACTCCGCAAACGCGGAGTTTGTCAGAGCGCAAACTTTCAAAAAAGAGTTGGATAAAGTGGGCGCGTTTGCAAAAGACAAAGACGACAACTATTATATTTTCTACGCAAAAGACGTCGCCGAAAGCGCGTATACCCAAAAAAATATGGTATTGGTCAAATATTCCCCCTCCGGGGCAAAATTGAATGAATTTTGGATAGAAGCGCAGACAAATGACCGGTTCACAAGCGTGAAAATTCCGTTTGACGCCGGAACGTGCAGAATGGAAATATCGGGGGACATGATTGCGGTCTATTTTGCCAGGGAAATGTTTGTGGCAGGCGACGGGATAAACCATCAGGCGTCCTACGGCTTCATTTTAGATACCGGCACTTTTGAGCGCTTGACCGGGGAAAACGCGAAAAAGATGCCCTATGTCAGCCATTCGTTCAATCAATTTATCCTGCCCGTCGAGGGCGGGTTCGTGTTTGCCGACCAAGGCGACGCGTACCCCCGCGCCTTCAGCTTTGAAAGCGTCCTTCAGGGGCAGCCCTGCAACAGGCAAATAGGGTCGTTTATATTTGAAGGCCGTTCAGGCGAAAATTATACCGGCGCTGAAATGGGCGGACTGGCGAAAACGCCGAACGGATATATATTCGCCGGCACATACGACAAAAAAGGCTCCGCCGCCGCGGGCTCCCGCAATTTGTTTTTGCTTGTCATGGACAAAGAACTGTCGGCGGTCAGCGGCCCGATCTGGATAACAGATTACACAGACAAAAACGCAGAGCACGCCGTCTCGCCGAAAATCGTCCAAATAGACGCGGCAAGATATCTGTTATTGTGGGAGGTATATAACCCCGGCGGCCAAAACGCCGAAAAAGTTTACATGGCAGTCGTAAACGACAAAGGCGAAGTTATAACTCCCCCCGGGGAAATCCGCGGCGTTTCGCTGAACGGCGCCGACGTTCTGCGTTACAATCCGAAAACAAAGCTCGCGCACTGGGCGGCAATCGGCGAAAACGGCGCGGTCAGCCTGTATTCGCTCGATCCGCTCTCAGATCCGCACCACGCGCCGCCGCAGCCGATAGGGGCCAAACTCGGCGATGTGGTGTACTCCGATATAACCGCGTACATAAACGGGCACTTGATCCCCACATACGCCGCCCGGGGAAAAACTTTGGTGGGCGTGGAAGATTTGGCGAGGTACGGCTTCGACGTGGTCTGGAACGGCACGGCGAAGACATTGAAAGTCGAACCGGGCAAACAAAAGGCATTTGCTCCCATCATGACAGCAGACGCCGCAGGCAAACCCGGCGCTTTCAGGGCTGTCTATGCCTACACGGGGATCAAAACTTATCTGTCCGGCAAATTGACCGCGGGTTTTTCCGTAAACGGGCAGATCGTGATAGATTTCGAAACGCTGAAAAAATACGGCAAAATCTCGTGGAACGGCGAGACAAGGGAACTGCGGCTTGTACTCGGTCCTTAGAAAGACAACCTGTGATTAGTCACGAAAAATTATAATTTTTGGAGGGCAATAAGTTTTTATGAAAGCAAAAATTTTGAGCGTTATTTTGGTTTTCGCGTTTTGCGCGGGAATTTTTGTCCCTGTGCAGGTATTGGCAGCCGAAGCCATTTTGTACACCGTGGGAACGACGGCAAGCGGCACGAGACCCGGGGGCGGAGATACCGACGTCTGGCATTCGGTTCAAATCGAAAGCGACGGACTGTACAAAGTTTCTTACCGTATTGCGGCCGATGAGGCTTCTGCATGGAATGACACAAGAATACACATTTACGATAAAACAGGCAGTCATCAATTCGTCGGATCGGCTGCCGATTGGTTTGGCGGCGTCATGGCGAAATACGGATACCCCATAACCCTGCATAACTATAACAACTTTGAAAGAGCCTATGTCGCCGAATACGCTGTATATTTACATAAAGGCTCGTATTTGCTCAGGGTGACCAAGGGAGGGCCTGTCCTCAACTATTCGTTTATTATGGAAAAAATCGTCAGTCCATACGGCGAAGACAAAGAACCCAATGATACCGCAAACGGAGCAATATCTCTCGCCGTCAACGGGAAAGCCGGGGGAGCATTGGGGGGCGCCAGAGAAGACAAAAGCCAGGACGAATCGGATTTTTATAAAATAGTCATTCCAAGCCCGATGAAATGCGTATTTCATCTGATTGCCGACAAAGCCGTAATCAGTTTGCAGATATTTGACAGCGACAGCAACCAATACCCTGCCCCGGGTTGGCCGAAAAGCACGGAATTCAACGCGCTGAAAGACGCGTATACATTGGATTATGAAGTGGATTTTGGAAAAGCCGGAGTCTATTACGCAAAGATCATCAGCGGCGATTGGTATGGCCGTGCGACGGGCCGCTATACTTCCTATCAGCTGACGGCAGAAGGCGAAAACGGCGGCGGTACGCCCGGCGGTGTGACAGATGAAGTATTCGAAGTTGACATTCCGGGCGAGGCGAACGGCAGGCTGAGTGCGCTTGTAACCGAAGTCGGAATAAAATTGGACATAACCCCGAACACAGCCCAATACGGCTACCGCATATACCGCTCGACTGACCCGAATGCCGAGGGCATATCGATAAGCGACTTTCCTCTGACAAAAGGACAATTCGTCGATGTGAATGTAGAACCGGAAACGGATTATTACTATACAATCCGCAAGGTGATTGAGGAAGCGGGATTTGACCGCGTCAATATCGAAATCACACCGGAAGTATTGGGAGAAGCCAGCAAAAAAATATCGTTAAATTCAGGGAAAATAATAGGACCGCCGAAACCCGGCTCCGACGATGATTACAAAAAGAATTACATATTGATGAAAGTCGGCGAACCGAATATGCTGTTCAACGAGGAGACGATGGAAATCGACCCCGGGCGCGGCACAGTTCCGATAATCGAAAACGGCCGCGCTTTGATGCCTATACGCGCGATTATAGAGGGCATGGGCGGGACTGTCGGCTGGGACGGCGCAACGCAGACAGTGTCTTTGTTGTACGGCGAACTTTCGGCGATAGATTTCGATGTGAAAATGACGATAGACAGCCGCGAGCTGATCGCCAACGGCGAGAGCAAAACGATGGATATTGCCCCGAAAATCATCAGCGAGCGGACGATGCTGCCAATGCGTTTTGTGGGCGAGAATGTGGGCGCGGAGATTGCGTGGATAGGCAGCACGAGCGAAATTATCATTGTTTTTTTCACTTTGATTCCCCAAAACGAAATGGTAATCTTTTAAAAATTCATAAGGAATGGGCATAATAATGGCAACGAAGTCTTTTGAAACAGCAAAAAGAAATAAAGCTGATGAGTTTTATACACAATGGGTTGACATAGAAAGAGAAGTAAAAACATACTTGGAATTTAATCTCAATGTGTTTAAGGATAAAACGATTTTGTGTCCTTGCGATGACCCCTATGAAAGTAATTTTTTTAAGTATTTTGCATTACATTTCAATAATTTCGGGCTTAAAAAGTTGATTGCAACTTGCTACATAGGTTCTCCTGTTGCGAATACGCAATTGACATTGTTTGATGATGAGCCGGAAGATACTAAAACAACAAGAACACCACATAAAATAGTAATTACGGAAGTTGCTGATTATAATGCCGACGGCACAGTAGATTTGACGGACGTTAAATGGCTTCTTACTAATAAAATGAACGCATTGACACGCCTTGAGGGGGACGGTGATTTTCGTAGTGATGAGATAAAAGCTTTACGTGATGAAGCCGATTTCATAATAACAAATCCGCCGTTTTCGTTGTTTCGTGAGTTCATGGCATGGACAACGGAAGCCCAAAAGCAATATTTAATTATCAGCAATATGAACGCTATTACCTACAAAGAAATTTTCCCGTTAATAAAAGATAACCGTATGTGGATGGGTTTAGGATTCGGGAGAAGTTTTCAAGGTTTTATAGTGCCAAAAAGTTATCCGTTAAATGGTTCAGAAGCAAGAATTGATGAGCAAGGAAACAGAATAGTATCAACCAACAATACCATCTGGCTTACGAACATTGACCACGGTCGCCGACATCAACCGTTGCAACTTATGACCATTAAACAAAACCTCAAAACCAGTAAACATAAGGAAATAAAAGGCAAAAAAAACTACGATAAATACGACAACTATGATGCTATTGACGTGCCTTTTACAGATGCTATCCCTTCCGACTACGATGGTGTAATGGGTGTACCCATTTCTTTCCTATATAAATATTGCCCAGAACAGTTTGATATTATAAAGTTCAGAAAAGGCGATGATGACAAGGATTTATCGGTTGGTGGCAAATGCCCGTACTTCAGGATTTTAATTAAAAACAAAAATTGTTGCGAAAAAAGATCGAGCAGTGCAAATGAAAAAAAAGCGGAGCAGTCGGAGGTCAAAAAAAAGTTGAGCGAAAAAACGCGATTCATATTGACAAAAACGCGCGAATAGGTTAAAATGACAGCAAGAAAAAAAAGTAGGGGGCTCCGTCGCGCACGGAACAGGTGATAAAAATGAAAAAGATGAAAATCAGTATAGAAATAATGGATGAAGATGGGAGAACAATCGTGAACAAAAGAAGCGAACGATCAGTACCGTACATCGAGGAAATCGAGACAGAAGGATTTCGCGCAGCGTTTGGGGAATTGGAGACAGCAGTATTAGAGGGACGAAAGGAAGTGAGCGACGAAGCGATATCGGAGTATCTGGAATATGTGTCGAAAAAAAAACGGAAAAAATGATACATCGTGATGACGATATTAAAGTAGTAGCATACAGGATCAGCAGCGAACTGGGGGAGTTGGAGACGAAGACATACAGGGTGAAGAGTAGCGAAGGGGAGATATGGGACAGCGGGCGGACATTTTATGAGGGGACGAAGCCGCTGGAGCGGTTCAAGTCGAACCGGTACATGGAGCTAGCGCTGGAGTGCTCGGTGGAAAGTAGCTGTCGGCGATCGGCAGCGCGACTGAACCGGGTGCGTAACGAGAAGGAGGGAGTCGGGGCGACGACATATAGGAACACGATAGAGCGTGAGGGTCAAAAGATACAGGCCAAGATAGAAGAGAAGGTTGATAAGATATTGTCTGAAAATGGGATTAGCGAAGATGGAAAAGATATAGACTGTAGCAAAATCAAGCGAGAAGAGATTAAGCATATAGAAGAAAATATAGTAGAAGAAGCGGCGAAGGAAATAAAAATAAGTGAATATAAAGCAAGCGATTATGAATCAAAAGAGACGTCGGTAAATATATCGATAGATGAAGTAGTAGTAAATCGACAAAGTGAAACACGACCAACAAACGAAAAAAGTAAGCAGAAGAAGCGAGTAGATAACGCAGTAATCCAAGTGCAGAATGAGAATGGCAGATATATATTGAACAGCATGAGCGTAACAGGGGCGATAAAGCAGCTGATAGGGTTTCTGGTGAGCAACGGGCTGATGTGGCGAGAGATAGTGATATTCGCGGACGGAGCGCGTAGCATAAACAGTGCGGTGAAGGAAACACTGGGGTACGCGAGGTACAAAATCATCATGGACTGGTACCACCTGGGGAAGAAGTGCCGAGGGGAGCTGAGTATGGGGTTGCGAGGGCGCGAGGTGCGGAACGAAATAGCGGGCGAGATGATGGGGAAATTGTGGCGAGGGGACGTGGAGGGTGCGCTCCTGGTGCTGGGTAGCATCGAGGCAGGGAAAATCAAGGACGGGACGAAAATCACGGATTTGAGGGAGTATCTGGGGCGTATACGAGAGCATGTGCCGTGCTACGCGCTGCGGAAAAAGTTAGGGCTACGGAACTCGAGCAACCAGGGGGAGAAGGCCAACGATCTGATCGTGTCCAAGCGCCAGAAGCGCAATGGCATGAGTTGGAGTGACGATGGCAGTTTCGCTTTCGCCTCCGTGGCCGCCGCTTCCTTCAACGGCGAACTCCAAAACTGGCTCTGCAACCGCGATCTCTCCTTCACACTCCTACCTTTTTCTGCCTGATTTTTCATTTGCACTGCTCGGAATTATTTACAGCTTTGTGGTATGATATAAAGAGTTGTTTATCAAATTAAGCGTTTGGTATGGTAGAAAATATATGGTGTTAGGACTTTTACGCGATATACCCGAATATAGCGCTTTCGTTAAGATTGAGCCAATAAACAAAGGCTGGTCGGAAGATAAAAAGTTTTATATAGAAACCGCTGACGGTCGGCGTATGTTTTTGCGCGTATCGGACATAGCGGAATACGACCGTAAAAAAGCTGATTACATGATGACAGAACAAATTTATAAACACGGCGTTCCGACAACGCAGCCGTTTGGATTCGGTGTATGCGGCAACGGGAAAAACATTTACTCGCTTTCGGGGTGGATAGACGGTCAAGGAGCTGACATAGTTTTGCCGCTTATGTCCGAAGCGGAACAATATGCTTTGGGAATAAAAGCCGGGGAAGTTCTGCGAAAAATTCATTCGATCCCTGTACCGGAAACTGCCGAACCGTGGGGCGTTCGTTATCGTCGCAAAGTGAAAACTTGGGTTGACGAATACAATTCTACACCGCAGGTACATTCTGATATAGGTGCAAGGATTGTTCGATATTTAGAAAAACACAGCGGCATCACTGATTCGCGCCCGCAAACCTTTATTCATGGAGATTACAATATAGAAAATATAGTTGTTGTGCCGAACGGGGAAATAAGCGTAATTGATTTAAGCAGTTTTAATACGTCGTACGGAGATCCGTGGTGGGACATGAATAATATGGCATGGATGCCCGTAATGTTTCCCTGTTTTTATACCGGGCAAATAAAAGGGTATTTTAACGGCGAACCGCCGCCGGAATTTTGGAATGTCTCTGCTTGTTACTTGGCATACGACGCTTTGGCGGCTTTGACCGACCCGTATGGATTAAACGGAATAGAAGATGGCACAGAGATTGTCAATAATATCCTGAAATGGATGGACAATTTCAAAAACCCCGTGCCGTCGTGGTATCTCAAAGACTTTTACGCTCAATGGACAGACGGCGTACCGTATAAACTCAAAGCCCCGTTTGATTTTTCGTTTCTCGGCAAATACGGCAAGGTTTTCAAAGTATATGACGATCAGGATTCCGGCAATATTTGTTTCGGAGTAGCCGACGGTGAAAACAAATATTTCGTCAAGTTCGCGGGCGCGCCGACCGAGCGCAGCCGCGTGAGCGCGGAAGAAGCCGTCGGCAGGATAAAGAGCACCGTACCCATATACCGGGATTTGGCGCACCCGACCCTGACAAGGCTTATAAGCGCGGAAGAAATCGGCGGCGGCGTCGCAATGGTGTTCGAGTGGACTGACGCCGAATGCATGGGCAGGCAATATCCGGGATCGCGTGAAAAGTTCATGCAAATGCCGCTCGGTACAAGGCGGCGTGTGTTCGATGAAATATCGGAATTCCATGCCCATGCGGCGAAGCAGGGCTATGTCGCCGTTGATTTCTATGACGGATGTATCATGTACGACTTCAATGCTGGCCGGACAGTCTTATGCGACATTGAGTTTTACGCGAAAACGCCGTATAACAACCCCATCGGTCGTATGTGGGGCAGCTCGCGCTTCATGTCGCCGGAAGAATTTGAACTCGGCGCGGCAATCGACGAGATAACCAACGTCTACACGATGGGCGCGACGGCGTTCGCGCTATTCGGCGACGAGCGGGAAAGATGCTTTGAACAATGGGTTCTCAGCAAAGAATTGTTTGATGCGGCGAAAAAGGCCGTCAGCGATGACCGCGGCAAGCGGCAACAATCGATTGAACAATTTATCGCAGAATGGAGAGCGGCGAAATGATGAGCGATCAGGGAGAAGATAGAAAATTACAAGTGAATAATGCAAGTGAAGGAGACGTTTTTCCAAATGACTTTAAACGAAGCCATCCAAATAATGACAGATGAGATCGCGTTTGTCCTCGCCGGCAACAAGCCGACGATTTATCTTTTCGGCTCGGTTGCCCTTGACGATTTCAAGCTCGGCTGGAGCGATATTGATATTGCCGTTTTGACCGAACATGAAATCACCGGGCAGCAAGCGGATACGCTGGTTGGGCTTCGCCAGGCAATGTTGGAGCGCTATCCGGGCAGTCCGTACTTCCGTTTATTCGAGGGCGGTATGCTCTCCGCGGACGCTTTTCTGTATGGTAAAAGCGAGCGGACGATATATTGGGGAACGAGCGGGCAGCGCATAACGGATAATTGGAAAATGGACAGTTTCGGTATGGCCGAACTGCTGGACAACGGTATTTTGGTTTACGGCGATGATATTCGCAAAAAAATGACTTATCCGGCATACGCGCAGATGCGCGACGATATTGCCCGTTCTGTTGAAACTGCCAGGCAGCATGGCAATTCGGTCGGTTGGCTGCTGGATATCGCGAGGGGGATATATACGCTCCGCACGGGAAAAATCATCGCCAAAACCGCCGCCGGCGAATGGGCGCTGGATAACGGATTATGCCCTGACGCCGACGCCATGCGGAAAGCTGTCCAAATCAGAAAAGAACCGGCGAAATATTCAAAAGATGAGAAGAAAACAGAAAACGCTGTTGTCGGACGCTTCGCGGATGTAATAGATGCGGAATTTACCAAAACCACCGGACGCTTCGCGGAATCCGAACTACAGCGTATGAATATCGCCTTTGACGGTCTTTCGTTGATCCGCGATAAAGACGGCGTGTCGGTTTGGCGGGTGACTACTGAAACCGACAGCTATGTGATGAAATGCTTTGACAAACAGGAATATCGGCGAGAAATCGCCAATTACCAGCTTCTTAACTCGTTTGGCGTTCCTACGCTAAAAATGATCGCGCATACGGATTGCTCTCTTGTGATTGAGGATATTGAACGGAGCGAGTATCGTTTAGGTACGCCGGAAGATATGAATGATCCGAATATCGCCGAAAAAATCGCTCTATGGTATACAACCCTCCACCAAAACGGACGGGACTATGTGAATACGCACGATTTCATTGATGAATACGACAGCCTGACGCTTGATAATTTACGGTTTATTCAAGAAAAAACAGGGACAAGCGGATTGCGGGTCTGGCAAGTCATCGAAAATCATTTCGAGCAAATCCGCTCCGCCATTATGGAATTACCGCGAACCCTCGTCTATACAGATTTTTATTATACCAATCTGGCAGTGGCGCGCGACGGGTCAAGCGCGCTGATGTTCGATTACAATTTGTTATATAAATCATATGTTTATTCCGACATCCGTAATGTATGCTGGAGTTTAAGCGGCGAAGCAAAATCGGCGTTTCTGTCTGCATACGGCGAATATGATGAACGCGGAGCCACTATTGACGATGTAGCGGATTCTTTGGCGGGGTTATATAACATTTGTAAGCGTAAAGATTTTCCGAATTGGGCGAATGACGGTTCGGATGTAAGGCTTTTGGCGGCGGTAGAGAGGTTTTTGGAGGTAACATGAATATAATAATCGCAAGTGTGGGGCGAAATGGCAAAACATCATTGGAACGGGAACGGGTTTTTGAACAAATTTTGAACGATATAAAAGTGAAACTGATTAACGACAAAGCCATCAAGGAGGACGCGGAATGAACATTAAAATGATTGTCACTGACCTTGATAATACGTTGTTGCGCCGTGATAAGTCTATTTCAAATTATACTATTTCTATTCTTTCAAATTGTCAAACCAAAGGTATTAGGGTAGTTTTTGCAACAGCGAGGTCAACGCAAGCAGCATCTAAATTTCTTGATATGTTCACGCCTGATATATTTATCGGGTATGGGGGAGCGTTGGCATTTGCATATGATAAAATAATAAATAGATTTGATATTCCTTCCGATATTTCATTTCAATTAATTAGTGATTGCTTAAAAGAACCGGAAATTACATCAATTCTTGCCATTAACGAATCCGTAGCACTTACAAGTAGACTTGATACGTTGGATTCTGAATCGTCACATTATAAGTACACCGATTTTACAATTAAAAATAATCTAAGCTATTTAAAAATATCTTTGGTTGCCGCAAATCCCAATATAGTCGAGCGTATAGCCTTGAATTACCCAATGTGCGATATGTTGCGGTATACAGGTGAAGATTTATACAGATTTGCAAACCGCAACGCGGTCAAATGGAACGCGGTCAATGCAGTTGCGGAGTATTGCAATATTAATAAAGATATGATTGTGGCTTTCGGTGATGATATGAACGATTTAGAAATGTTGAAAAATTGCGGTATCGGAGTCGCGGTCGCCAATGCCATAGACGAAGTAAAAGCCGCCGCCGATTATATCTGTGATTCCAACGAAAACGACGGCGTAGCTAAATGGCTGGAAGAAAGGATATTGTTATGACAACAGTTTATTTTAAATAGCATTGTTTTTTACAGCACACGAAAATATAGTATGCGGAGGTTACGATATGGAAAACAGGCTTGAAATATTACGCAATGAAATTGACAGGTTGATTTACGAAAAGCAACCGGAAAAAATCCGGTTTTTCATTGAGCATATATATAGTGTGGCGCGTTATTGCTCGTTATTGGCATTAAAGCGGAATTTGAACCAAGAACTTGCCATGACTTCTGGAATGTTACACGACATAGCCAATGTAACCGACGGCGGCGGTAATCATGCGTTAAAAGGGGCGGAGCAAGCAGAAATATTATTGAAAACAATGAATTTATATAATGACGAAGAAGTCAAAATAATTACTACAGCCATATCAAGGCATAGCGATAAACAAGCAATACATGAGCCTTATGACG
>Ga0123356_10005888_pt1 | contig 12447 bp, 14 predicted proteins | sample TergutEmb28metaG_2_FD_92546 | JGI IMG/M metagenome (GOLD analysis project Ga0123356, IMG submission 92546) | Embiratermes neotenicus P3 segment gut microbial communities from Petit-Saut dam, French Guiana - Emb289 P3 | ecosystem: Host-associated > Arthropoda: Insects > Digestive system > Gut ... | reverse complement strand
TACTACTATATATTGTGTTTAAACAAGAGGATTTCTACCAAATATAGCATTGTTAGTCCCGATGGTAGTCTACTACCATTGGTATTAACATAAAAACCTCCTATAATTCTTTCGAATTAGCCCAATTATACGGGGTTTTTTGCAAAAAGTCTGCTCTTCTAGGGTCTCATGGCACTCACGATGGCACTCACTTTTTACAACAAAACTGTAAATCTGGGACTTTGCATGATACCACAAGAAAAGGAATAATTCAACTATTTTTGCGCCCTTACCGATTTGTTTTTAACATTTCAGTAGCAGTATCCACAACACTATTATACACATTTTCAGACAGAATTACGAACAGAATACAGACATTTTTTTAGGAGATTCTGTCTCATCGCATTACAGATAACAAAATAAGGAGAACAAATGAACGCATTTATTATTTTTCTGCTGGCTTGGCTTGGTATCGGTACCTACGACAAGCTTAACAAGAAGGCAGAAGCAAAACGATACCGCGCCGAGAATCGCGGCAGCCGAGAGGTTGAACTTGAAGAATGGACTCGCTGGTCCAGGGTATTGTTCGAGGGATACAAACAACTTACCGGCTTGAACATCCACTACCCCAAGATACGATTCAACAAAGGCAACATCGGACACGCATTTCGAAACGCATTTAACGGAACAGCAAACTACCCCAGAGAGATCGATAAATGGTCTGACAAGAATGCACTCGAAGTCCTGCGGGTAAGATACAACCTTCCAACCGATGATGAGATTTACACGATAAAAGAGTGGCAGCAAAAAACCAAGATTCTGCACAGGCCAACCCTCTACACGAATCTTGCGTACATCATCGCCCAGTGTGTCTTCCGAGCAGTTCACGAACGCGGATACAAATACGGTGGAACTTATTGCTCTTGAGTAAGTCCGAAGTAGATGTGCTTTGCATCCAAACGGATACCTCCGCCAAGTTTACCGCCCCTGAAGGTGTGGATTTTGAAATTCACCTTCAGGTTCGTGACCGCACGAAAAATCGTCTTTGGTGTGACATCAAACATATCAGCAATTTCAACTTGTGTATGCTTTTGTCCGTCCATCAAAACGTGTAACACCCTTGCGTCATAGGTGTTCCGCTTTTTTCTTGTGTGCGTCATTCGTTTGTACCTCCTTTTTTTGATTTTTTCGATTACCTCTATGGTGGTAATTGAAAACAAAAGGAGATACGATGAAATCGTAAAAGTGCTTTATCAGGCTTGCTTGGCTCTGTTCAGCAAGCAAGTGAAGACCTCCGTTCCCATACGACTCATTTCCTCGTCTGTGAACTTTGCCGTTTGCGTGACTATCATTGTTGCGATACCGTGGCAAAAGATCCAAATCTTCACATAAAAATCGTTGGCGTCGGCCTCTGGTATCGCTGGATATACTTCTCTCATAATCGAAATTATTTCTTCCTTGTTCCCATCGGGACTAATATCAACAATATCGGTGTCTCGATTTCGATCACTCATAAAGAGTAATTTGAACAGATGTGGTTGTGTCTTGGCAAATCGAATGTAATTCATTCCAATCGATTTGAACTTGTGCTCCCCTTTGACTTCGGTGAACAAGAACTTCTTGTATTCCTTTTGCGCTTCTTCAATTACGGCGCGGTGGACGTTATCCATACTCTTACAGGCGTAATAAAGCGGTTGTGTAGAGCATTTAAGTCTCTTTGCCAACTCCTTCGCAGTTACTGCATCAATACCCTTTTCCCGAGTTATATCGAATGCTGCCTTGATGATTTCCGCTTTTGTAGCTTTTGCTTTCGCTGGCATTTTGCCTTCCTCCTTCGTTGTGTAAAGGTGTTTATGTATAATACCCATTATACTTCACACGACGTAATTTGTCCAATGGAATGACTCCATAAACTTTTGTACTTTCACTATTAAACGAGGTGGCTCGTGTGTATAAGGAAGGCAAGGAGGGTTATTATGTCAGACGAACAAAAACTCAATCTACACCAGAAAATGTTGAAGATTGCCGACGCAGCGGGCATCTTGCAAAAAACAAAAGAAGGCTACGGATACAAATATGTTCCGGAAGAAGAAATACAAGCGAAAGTCACTGGGGCGATGCAGGAACTTGGGGTTATGCTCTACTGCTCAACGATTCCAGGGACACACAAGATTACTCCGCATTTTTACGAGAAGGTAAAGTATGTAAAGCAAAAAGATGGGTCAACCGAAAAACAAGTGACTCCGGTCAACGAAGTTATTGTTTCTGTTGATGTTCTTTACCGATGGGTGAACGCAGAAAACCCAGAACAGTTGATTGAAGTGCCTTGGGTTTACATCGGACAAATGGACGACGCATCACAAGCATTCGGCGCCGGCGCGACATATTGCAACCGCTATTTCTTGATGAAGTCGTTGCAACTTGCAACAACTGAAGCGGACCCTGACCAATACCGCAGCAAACAAAAGCAAGCCGCCAACCACGAAGAAAATAAAGAAGCTATCAAGTTGAAAGATGCCATCGATGAACTGGTCAAGCGAGGCAAAGCATTACTTGAACTTGGCCTTGCGACAAGCGAACAAATCAAAGAAGCCATCGGTAAACACAACGAAGGCAATCAAAATGCCCGCAGCATCAAAACGATTGAAATCTGTAATGCAATCGTCGCTGAGTTTGCAGTGATGAAGCCAGCAACAAAGAAGGAGGTAAAGAAAGATGATCCTAAATAAAACAAAGATTTTTGCAAAGGTTTGGAAGGTCACACCGTCTGAGAATGGCAAATACATTGACCTTCAGGTTTCGACTTCGGAAAAGAACGAGGACGAGAGTTACACCAATTCAAGTTGGTTTCCCCGCGCCATCGGTCATGCGGCCAATGCTTTGAAAGATGTGAAAGAAGGCGACAGAATCGAAATCACAAGTTCCAAATTTACCAATGAACGCAAAAAGCAAGATGATGAAACTTACAAATCGTTCTTCCGCTTTATTATCTTCGAAGCGAAAATTCAGGGTGATGGGCCTGATAACGCACCCGCGAAAGCAGAGAAGAAAGACGAGACGGTAAAACCGGACGACAAGGCGGACCCGTTTTGAGCACGAAAAAAGAACGATACAGTTTCTCTCGGCTCACAACCTTCCTTACTTGCCGACACGGTTATGCCCTGCGATACCTTGAACACCACAAAGGTGTTGGTAATGCCTTCAGCTCTTTCGGAACACTTGTCCATTCGATACTTGAACGATACTCTTGCGGTGAGTTAGGTCTTTGGGATTTGGCGGACATCTATGAACAGGAATTCAGCGCCGCAATCCCAGAACCATTCCCGAATACCAAGTTCTGCCCTGATATGCGTAAATTGTATTTTGACCAGGGGCTTGAGTTCCTTCAAAACTTCTGTGGCCACCCGAACACTAAACTCCTTGAAATTGAAACCGAGTTTGACATTGACATTGATGACTGGGTGTTCAACGGGGTTATTGATTTGGTTCTAATTGAAGACAACGACAAGTTAATCGTCGAGGATTACAAGTCAAAGAGTTCGTTCAAAAGCAAGGCAGAACAAAAAGAGTACGCAAGGCAGTTGTATCTTTATGCCGAGTTCGTTAAGCAAAAGTATGGACGCTACCCTGATGCGCTTCGATTTGTTCTTTTCCGAAAGCAAAAGTCAGTAGTGATTCCGTTCAAGCATAATGATTTAGAAGAAGCAATTAACTGGGCACGAGAAACTGTCGCCACGATCAGAGGATGTTTCGATTACAATCCATCACCCGAACCATTCTTTTGTAATACCTTGTGCAACCACCGAGATACCTGCGAACACAAATGCGAGCCAGAATAAAGGAGACCAAGAAATGAAGAACAGGGAAAAACGAGTCGTTGGTGTTAAGTGTGCGAAGTGTGGGCGCTGCCTTGTGACAAAAGACGTTAAGGTTGCCAAGATATGTCCAAGTTGCAAGACGCATTTTTACGATGCCAGCGGAAGATATGTCGAACAGAAGGCATAACAGCTCTGCGGAGGGAATCCAATGTGTTTAGATGATAAAGAAAAAATACATCGCGCAAAGCAAGCACTTGGCGACAGGAATGCCGAGTTAATTGCTCAACTGATGCGTGTTGCAAAATGGGACCCAAAACGAAAACGAGGATGTTGACCCTTTCACTCAGAAGACACTCCAAGCTTCGTTTACAGTTCGAAACAATACAACTTCAAGTGCTTTGGTTGCGGGCGTAACGCCGACATCATTGATGCGTATCAACACGCAGGTCTATCTCAATGCGATGCGTTTAAGCAGTTATTCAAGGAAGCTGGTGCGACAAATCAAGTCGATGTTCCCGAGAGTCAGTCAAAACCTTATCGCTATCCTACGGCGCCACCAATCAACTCAAAGATGAAGGTTTATGAGTACTGGTCCAAGAGGAAGATTTCAAAAGTCACAATAGACCATGCAGACGTGCGTGAGGACGAGAATGGCAACACTGCCTTCTTGTACTATGATTTAGATAATCGTCTCGCTATGGTCAAATACAGGCCTTCCAGACGCATTGAAAAGAATGAAGGTCGAAAAATGTGGTGTCAAAAGAACGCCGACACAACTCCCCTGCTGTTCAACATGAATCGCACTACCAACAGCATTCCGTTACTCATTACCGAGGGCGAAAGTGATTGCCTGGCCGCAATCGAAGTCGGATACAAGAATGTTGTTTCAGTTCCGTATGGAAGCAGCAGCTTTGCGTTCATAGATGTTTGCCGGGACTACCTCGAGCAGTTCGACAGATTGATTGTTTGTGCGGATAACGATGAAGCCGGTCACAAAATGCAATGCAAATTTTTTGAACACTTTGGTGCAAAGAGAATCAAGTTCGTGGAAATCCCATCTGCTTTCACAAAGGACGGCGGTGCCACCGTTCCAGTCAAAGATTTATCTGAAGCATTGTTTTACATGGGAAAACAAAAGGTGCTCGGCTTAATCAAAAAAGCCGAAGACAGTTTTAATTGAAACTATCTTCGGAAAGCTCAATCCCCGCTTGCAAGCCGCAGGTGGGGATTTTTTTGTGCCAAAGCAGTAGACCGCGGAAGTCTGCTTTGAGATATATTAAAAGGAGGAAAAGATATGTGCGAAAAATACTCACCGACGAAAGAGTTTGTTGATCTGGTTTTGAAGATGAACGAGTTGAAACAAGACGAAAGTAAACTTGATGAATTCATTAAGTGTCTTTCAGAACTCAACAAGACGATGCCAAGCATCAGCAAAATGATTCGGGACCCGTTCGGATTTATCTATGATATCGAAGACAAGGTTTACTTCTCTTTTGTCATAGCCGAAGACGGAAAACTGACCGTTAAGACTGAGCAAATCGGAATCAAGGTTAAGGATTAACCGACTCCACCAACAAAAGCGAGTTAAGACCTATTCGCTTTTGTTGGAATACATATTATTCTTGGTATTTAGGTGTCTCTATTTTTTCTTGTAGTTCCTGATCGTGCTATATTTCTCTCAATTATCAAATCTCTTTTGTAGCATCCGCAGCTTACAGTTTTTGACCGATTATGAGGATAGACAAACTTACTTCTTGGAACTACTTTTTCTGTTCCGCATTCACATTTAATAAGCCACATACTCCTGCCACCGCCACCTGTGCGTGGCTCCATGTGTGAAAACTCAACTACAAATAACCGTCCGTATTTGTTGCCAGTTTCGTCAATGTATTCGCCCTTTCTCCAGTGCATTCCAGTTATCTCCTCCTCTTTTGTGGTGGCGCAAATGTTTGTTTCATCATCCTTTTAATCTGCAACTGGAACGCATATTCATCTTGAATCTCTGATTCTATGGCATTTGATTCAACTTGCGCGTCGTGAAGCTCTTGCATCAATTCAATTATTTGCTTGTCCAATTTATTCTTGGGATTTAGGTTCTTTGTTTTTTCCTTTACGTTAATTACTTTTCGCATTTGTACCGCCTTTATGCTTCTCTGATTTGCCTTCTTTTTCTGTACACCCAAATGAATAATATCAACGCGGCAAGAGCACCGACCCCCGCTATGCCGAAAGAAATCCAAAGCAGTACGCTTGGGTTTTCCTTGCACTCGCATGGGTCTTTATCGCAAACTTCGCAATTATTGTCCTCGACACAAATACACGGATCTTGTTCGCATACACCGCAGGTCGTATCCTCTTCGCAAATACATGGGTCTTGTTCACATATTTCGCAAACCTCTTCCCCGCCGCAAATACAAGGGTCTTGACCACACACCGCGCAAACATCTGCGCAAATGCAAGGATCTTGATTGCACACATCACAAACATCATCGCAGATGCAAGGGTCTTGGTCGCATATATCACAGGTCGTGCCTTGTTCGCAAACACATGGGTCTTGTTCACATATCACACAGGTAGTATCCTCTCCGCAGATACACGGATCTTCCTCACATATTTCGCAGACATCTTCCTCGTCGCAAATGCAAGGGTCTTGGGCACAACAATCGGAAACCCATCGTGCAAGAAGGGTCGTTGGGCTCGTGTCGGCCCAAACTCCACTTTCGAATTGATTGTCTGTGCCTTGTTCAAACCAACCGATAAATGTGAAGTGTTCTCTCGATATAGGGGCGAAAAAGTATTCCACGCCGTTAATGACAATAACCGTTGTCGTACCTATGCCATAGCCGTGATTAAGAGTAATTTGTTTTACAACGGCCAAAACCGCAATACCCGAACTTGCATTGTGTGTTTCGGTTGCCTTATAGCGAACATAAAAAGTATGCGTTCCCACATCAAACACACCAATAAATGTGCTTTCGCTTGACCAACCATCTATACCGTTCAAACTGTATTCATAATCACTGTTTGAAGTTAAAACTATACTTGTAACCGCCGTGCCGTTGTTTCCTGCATAACTCGATGGAACAACTTCGACAGGGTTTGAGGTATTCGCCGCCTTGACGATAGTAAGGGTAATTGTAATAGAGTTACTCTCTTTTTCCTCCGAGCCATCGTTGACTATTGCGTAAATACTAAACTCATAAGTATTTGGGTTAATATTGTCTAAAATATTGAGTCCGCCATTTTCAGCATCGAAATTGTAGTGGGTGCCAAGCACTAAACCGCTAACTTCAACACGGAACGATAACTCGCCACCAGCAGGCAATTTTGCAACATCGGGCGACCAAGTGGCAGTGTCGCCATAGGCTCTGTTAATCGTTGTGTTGCTTTCAGTCCATACAACAGGGTTCATTGACCATTTCGCATAAACATAATAATTTGACCAACCGCTGTTCCAAATACCGCTTTCTCGTTCAGTTAGGTAAGTTCCATTATCTGCAAACCAACCAACAAATGTGTGAGTTCCGTAAGCGTTATAATCACTTGAAAGCAAACTTGCAAATGCAAAACCTTTTCCATCGGCAACAATTACTTCATCTGAACAACCATCTAAATTGTTATAATGCAAAATAATTGTATTCATTCGCAGAGTGGTTGTTATACGGTTTGCACTTGCAAAGTGTGTATCCGTTTCCGCTAATCTTGCATAGAAAGTGTGCGTTGTCCCAGTCGCCAAAGATAAACCATTAAACAAACGATTTGAAGACCAATTTACGCCATCAACACTGTACTCGTACAACGCACCACGATTTGAAAGCGTAATAGACGACAAACTAAACAATTCAACTTCAAGCGTTCCACTTGCCGTCTGGCTTGCCTTTGTAATTGTTAAAGTAATCGAAATAGGGGCACTCTCCTCTGCACTCGACCCATCGTTGATAATTGCAGAAATATTGAAAACATAAACGCCTGGACTTAAATTAGAATTCGGCGTTAATGCACCCGTTGAGGTATTGAAAGTAAATGCGCTTGACGAAACTTCAGCAGCAACCCGGAACGATAGAGTCCCACCAGTGGGCAGTTTTGCAGAATCGGGCGACCAATTCCAACTCTCGCCATACACCCTGTTAATCGTTGCATTTGATTCTGTCCAAGTAATTGAGTTCAACGACCATCTTGCATAAACATTGTAATTTGTCCAACCGGCATTCCAAACACCAGATTGTCGTTGCGTTGCAAAGCCAGTGTCGGCATACCAACCCATAAATGTATGAGTCCCACCAGCGTTATAATTTGTTGGAACAAGACCAGTAAATGCAAATGGACGACCCTCTGCAACGATTTGTGTGGTCGTTGTTGATGCAGGATTACTGTAATTGAGTGTTATTTGTCGCATAGTTAAAGTAGCAGTCAATTCGTTGCTCGCATTATGCGTTGGGGTTTCCGCAATCCTCGCCCTGAAAACGTGTTGAACATTGATTGGTAGTCCGTTGAAAGTTCGTGTCGTTGAAAATGCACCGCCGTTTATGCTGTATTCCCAACCCGCGCCCATATTGTCAAGTTGCACAACATTACCATAAGACAACACATTAAAACTCGCATTAGTTGTCGTGTTAAGTTTTCTTATGTTAATCGTTAAAATTCTAGGTGTGGCGCTGGCAGCACCGTTTGTTGCAACTGCACGAATTGAAAAAGTATATGTGCCAACCGCTAAAGCCGTTGCCCCGTTTGTGACCCTGCCGTTGCTTGTATCAAACACATATCTACCCGCCGGTGCAGTAGTGGAAACAAGTTCGTAACTCACAACCGCATCCAAGCAAGTGGCGGTAGCGGGAGTCCACGACCAAGTAGACCCATAATCATACGGGGACGGCGCAGCATTCGCTTGCGACCAAACGATAGGGTTTGGCGACCATTTCGCAAAAAGTTCCAATTCCCAATCGCTTTGCCAAGTTCCCATTCTTGAGATATGGGTTGTGGGGTCAGACATAGACCAACCATCGAAACGGAAACCTTCCCGTGTCGGGTTCCATGCGTGTAAGTTATAATCCGTTCCGTCTCTAACCTTCACACTTACTTTTGTGGGGGTGTCGCCAAAATTATGATTAAGGACAAGGGTTTTGACGGTTCTTGGTGTTAACTCAACCTCTGGACTTGCGGTATGTGTTTCCGTTTCCGCATACCTTACAAAAAATCTGTATGCCGTTGTTTCGTTATATTGCGGAACAACCAACACATTACTGCTCTGCCAAGCGCCATTAAGTGTACGATATTGAACATTTGTCACAGATGTAAAGGTAAAGGTAATTGTTGCCTCGCCATTGACCGAAAAGTTTGTTACATTAAACGACGATGGCGTTGGTGCGGTCTGGGATGCCTTTGTAATTATCAAGGTTAATGTTTTTTTTATTTGGACTCCGCCTGAGGATGCGGTTACTTCAAATACATAAGTTCCGGGCATCAAGTGCGTTTGATTCATATAACCCCAATAGATGTGACCTTGGCTGTTTCGAACGAAGTGTGTTTCCGACACAAGACCAGCAGGCGGAACGACGGTATAAGTGATGGGCGCCGTAGGTGCGACAACAGCGGACGTTGGTGTCCAACTCCATTGATTTCGGTAAGGAACGGTTAAAGTGGTGTTATTATCTATAGCCCAAGTAAGATTGGGTTCAACAATAAGTGTAAATGTTCTTGTCAAATGTTCTCCGTGTACAGAGGCAGTCATTTCAAAGACATAAGTACCCGGCACTAAATGCGTTTGGGTAATAAAACCCCAAGTGAAATTCCCATCGTCGCCCTGGACAAAATGCGTTCCCGAAACAAGTCCAGATGACGGCACAATAGAATAATTTATTGTTGTTGCCGGGACAACAGCCGCATGGGCAGGAACCCATTCCCAAGGACTCCCATACTTGATTGTCTTGGTTTCCGATTGCTGACTCCACGCAAACGTAGCCCATTTTGCGTGCAAGACAAGGTGTGACGTCAAAACATCGTTTTCAAAGTCCCATGGTTGATTTACCGCAAGGTCTCTAAACCATCCAACAAACACAAAACCATCTCTTGTAGGATTCGGTGGTTTTGGAATTGTAGTGCCGTATCTGTGTGATGGCGACCCAGTAACCGTTGTTCCGCCATCGGAGTTAAACGAATAACTCAAAAATGCCATCTCTGCATTTGGCGGGGATAGGACGTATAAATTATTTATATTCGCCATTGTGTGCGTTGCGGTATAACGAAACGTCCTTGAGCCCATTCGGACAACACTAATCGTGCGAATGTTCGGGTGTGTAATTTCGGGTGCCGCGTCCCAATACGAAGCACCGATTGTCAAATCAAAAGTAAATCTCGACGAAATGGTGCTTGAAATGGAAGTATGCGAAGGATTTGAAAAAGTATATCCAGTTACATTTTGGGGTATGGTTACGGTATATGATGTGACTTGGGTTGGTGGCGCCTGAATGTCGCCATTCGGAATTATGACCAATATACCATTTGTTGTAGTTCCCCTCAAAGCCCATTTGTCCGTATTCCAACCGAAATTTTGATAAAAATACGATAAATTTGTAGTAGAAACATTTGTACCGTCATTATACCTTGTCCCAGCAGCGAATATTCCCGCCAGCGTAGTTTCTCCCTGCTGTGTTGCGAATGCGGAATTATTTGAAAAAGTTATTGCGCCGCTGACACCAACAGTGGTACAAAAAATCGAAACAACACCAACCGTAGTTGGCGCCAACGATGGTAAAATACTAACACCATAATGGCGGGCAGCAACATATTGCATTCCAACCGCGTTATACCGAACAGTTTGAAAACGATTTAAAGAGTTTATAAGTCCGCTCGCATATGCACCGCCAGATAAAGAGTTAGTTTTTATTGCCAAGATTTCTTTGCGCACTGTTTGGCTCTCGGTATATGCCCCGTAATTTCCTTCAATAATACTTCCGCCGCCACACACAAGACCAACAAGACCAGCCGCGTATGCACTTCCGCCATCTTCGCTTGTGCTTGCTTTTACATTTGCCCGTGTTGAACTGTTTGTTATTGTGATGGAATTTTCCGTTCTGCCGACAAAACCGCCAACATAGACGTTGCTCGCCAATACTGGTGTCGTGCCGTATGTGGTTAATTCGCCAAGGACGGTGCAATAATTTATAACAACAGGGGTATAAACTTCAGCGAAGATGCCCCCGACATAAATGGATTGAATTGCTTCCGGTGTTTGAATTGTTATGTTCGCACTAACCGAAACATTTTCTATGGTTGCACCTTGACCTATAATCGCAAGTCCACCGACCCTCAATTCCTTCTCTCTGCCGTGCGGCATATAAATATCAACATTATTCAAAATAAGGTTTCTGATGATTGCTTCTTGACCAAGTGTACTAAATAATGCGATGTCTCGAACTTCGTCGTGATACCAAAGATTAGATATCGTGTTGTTGCCCCCGTCAAAAGTTCCTCGAAAAAAGTTTGCATCACGATTACCACCAATAGGGGTAAGCCACGGGTTGCGGTTGCCACCCATATCAATATTGTTCATAACGCGATAATGACCATAAAAGAATTGATGGGTCTCGGCACTGGCATCACTGCTTAACACCAATGCCATAAAATCCAAGTCCGTGCGGTTGCGGATTTGATAAGGGTTGCCTGTCGTTCCCGCACCCGCAAGTTGATACCCCGGAGGCACCGATGATGCGGATACCGATATGTTCTGCTTGGAATCGCCAAGCATCACAGCCGTCATCACAAGACAACCAATAATCGCAAGCATAAAGCAAACGAGTGCTATTTTTTTCGTAATCACTTTATGCATACTTCGCGCTACCCTTTAATCAGACACTCCTTATTTGCCTGAGTTTCCTTGTGCTATGTTACCAACACGTTTTTTGAGAATTATAGGATTGAATGCCTTTATCGCATCGTGCATTGGTCCCTCTGGAATATAGTTGTACATGAATATCTTTTTGCTCGCTATGAAAGCTTCGTGCAGTTCCGTGTACATTCCAATCCCGATATAGTTTGCAATACCAGCTTTTTCAAAGTTCAGACAAAGCACCGCATCGGCTGATACGATTGCTTTTCTGCTTCTCAATAGATTTTGTTGAATGAACAATTGAATGTTCCCTCTCTCGATGGCTTCTCTTTCCGCGTTTGGGGTATTGTAAAGGATTGGGAGAATGACCTCGCAACCTTTCGATTCGAGTTTTTGTTTTATCCTATCAATCTCCTTGTAAAATGATTTTGAACAAATGATAAATACTTTCATAATCCCTCCCTTAAACCTTCCTCAAAGATTTGCGTTTTCTTCTTGCCCAAAGGATAACCAAGATTGCAACTAATCCGCCAAATGCGGCAATGCCCAACAAGATCCAAAGTATTATATTGATGTTATTAGGATTCCCTTGTGAGCCGGAAGTCGATTCCTCGTCGATCTCAATGATTATCTCAAGGTTGCCGGTCAATGTGTGTACCAATTGGAATGTTCCGTCAACTTCGACAAGTGCATCTTTCATGTCAACGCCATTGATTTTGAATGTCTTGATTTCATATCCTTCATCAAAAGTAATGATAATCGTGACAACGGAGTTTTCCGCGTGAGCCAAGCCACTTGCTATTTCGTCCTCGCCAATTTTGACTT
>Ga0123356_10005887_pt1 | contig 12448 bp, 7 predicted proteins | sample TergutEmb28metaG_2_FD_92546 | JGI IMG/M metagenome (GOLD analysis project Ga0123356, IMG submission 92546) | Embiratermes neotenicus P3 segment gut microbial communities from Petit-Saut dam, French Guiana - Emb289 P3 | ecosystem: Host-associated > Arthropoda: Insects > Digestive system > Gut ... | reverse complement strand
TTCTGGGAGCCAAGATTTACCCACCTGTGGTAGTCATCCCAGACATTCTCGAACTTCGCAAGGTCTGTCTTCGTGAACATTTGTGGCTTGGGATGCTCTGCCTTGAATCGACGCTGCTCCGCAGGTGTGAGCTTCGACTGTGCATCGGCATACTGACCGCGAGCGCGCTCATAGAACCAACGCGTCTCGCGCGGCGCTCCCTTCTGCGCCGGTGCCCAGATCCGACGGGAAAACCCTTCCATCCGGACATGGAACGGATGATTGGAGAAGAAGTCGGCGGCATTCACCCGATTCTGGGTGTTCGCGTACTCCGATATCTTCGGCACGACCATCTCGCTTTGCTGACTGTCGATGACGGACAGCTTCATTTGAACGAATATCTGGGAAAGATCCGCCTTGTCCCGCTTCCGCGTATGGAACAGCGATGCAGTGGTCTGGCCGCCATTGACGATCTGAAGGTCGACAACCCCTGTGATCGCCAAGCCGGAATCCGTCGTCACGGTTTCGATACGCTGGGCAGTGGCTGTGATCCCGTTGTTATAGGCGAAGAACATGCCCGGTTCATTCAGAATCGTTGCCCTTATTCCCTGGTTCACGCTGCCGCGGGCCTGCAGGAATGTTCGGACGTTCTGCTCAAGCAAGCGCGCCCCGTATTTTTCGTACAGAGTCGCCAGCACATCTGCAGGTATGACCATGAGATAGGACTGATAGGCATCGGTTCCCAGATGGGCAGGAAGGCAGGCGATGCCCTTGCCGAACATCTGCTCGAAGTCGAGATCGAGTGGTTCATTGTGGCTGCGTGAGTTTCGCTGACGATGAAGTCGCGAAATGTCCCAGATGTGGTAACTCACCGAAACACCGGCCACTTCCGCATCGGAAAGGGTCTGGATTCTCTCGCTGAGCGTGCGCTCGGAGAAGAGAATCAGGTTGACCTGCCGAATGGCGGACTTGCGATCCGCAATTTGTCTGGCAAGACCGTACTCCGGCGATGTGACCTCCAGTTCAGCGGCCAAACCTTTGTTAAAACTCGCATCGAAGAAGTTGGCAACACGTTTGAATGCCGCATCCACCTCCGTTCTGATGAGGGATATCAACTCACCTCGGAAATCGAAGTCCGCGATGAAGAGATCCAAGACTCCTTCATCATTGAACCAGTAGCCGTCCACGCGCATGCCACGCTGTGCCCGGAAATGACAGAGTTCGAACCCCTCCGTGAAGCCTGTTTCGATAAGTTCAGCTGAGACTGTTTCCATGAACTCGTCGAGCTGAAATCGGCCATTGGCTTCGGCACCGGCCAACAGTTCCTGTCGGAAGTCGTGGAAGAATGCTTCTACGGTCTGCTCCATCAGTCTCCCCCGAAGATCGCGGCCCCGTCGCACTTGTACTGAGCAATCGTTTCCAGCCTGATGTCGTATGACACCTTGGCGACCCCCTGTGGCAGCTTCGATCGTATCAGTCGTGGGAAGGTATCTGTCACGCGATATCCCTGAAGGTCGCTCACGACAAAGCGCGGGACATCATATTCAGCGATTGGCGCGTAACTCATGCTCGCCAGCTTATCTGCAAACTGTTCGATCACCCCGGCGTCCGTCAGCTCGCTTTCAATCAGTGCGACGATCCCGTTCAGCGACAAGGCGTGTTGGGCATCAGGCTTGTCGCTGAGGCGCTGTGTCAGCAGAAACAGCTCATCGACAAGCGATTCAAGCTGATCCTCGGACGAGATGCGGACGGTGCTGCGCTCCCGGCCTGAAAGCGATTTAACCTCAATGGCGCGATTATCGAAGATGAAATCCTGATGAGAGTCGTCCGGCCCGCACCAGGCATCAACCGCCGCCGCTTGCGAAAGCGTATTCTTATTCTGGTAGAGCGTCCGCAGGACGTGCAGTTCGCCGAACAGGCCCCGAACCTCTTCAGGAGAGAGTAGCCGGGCGTTCCGGCCGGCCAGAAATATTTTCCAGCGTTTAAGATGAGCGAGCGCCACGGCAAGCGCCGTAGCGGGGTCGGCGATATCTTTCAGGCTGCCGATCAGCGTCTCACAAAGGCCAAGGAAAAGGTCACTGTCGGCATGGCGAGCAAGCGTGAGGACAAGACGCTGCTGCCCGGCCGTATCGCCATTACGCAGATCGACTCCGATCCCATGCAGAGCCATCGTATCCCGGCGAAACTGCGCCTTGTGATCTCCTTGCAACTCCACGATCAGCAAGCACTGCGCGCCTGTGTCACGACCCCAGTAGATGGAAACGCCGCTTGTCCCGGCGACGCGCACGACGGTGAAATCCGCAGCCGGAGTCGGAATGCTGTCCCATGGCACAGACCTACTCATCGTCATAATCCTCGTCGGTATCAGGATCGTCGTCCATCGAGCCGTACTGCTCCATCCAGACTTTGTTCGCGACGACCTCAATCTCTACGCCGTAAAGACCAACAGGGTAGCTCAAACCCCATGCGGGTACGCGATGGCCTGCAAACTCAGTGTTATCGGTCGGCTCTAGGACATGCAGCATCAGCAGTGGCTTGTCCCGTACCTCGCGGTAGTGAATGTCTGACGGTTTCTTTGATTTACTCTTGGAGTCTTCGGCAGCGAGGGCTTCCGCAGCAATCATCTGGCCCTTGCTGAGACCCCATTTTTCGTCGCCGCGGCTGGCAACGCGATATCCGGATACACGCCATTTTTCTGGGATGGCGTCCTCCGCGCTGCGCTCCTGCGCACCAAGACGAAACCTGTCAGGCTCACCAGCTCCTTTGGAAATCAAAAGCACATCGCCTCTCGGGTATTTATCTGAAATCGCCTGAAGATACTCCACGGCAGATATCTTTCTCTGTCGGGCATCCCTGTGCGATTTGAATCGCAGCAGGAACTCATCGATCCTCTCGACGTCGACATCGGGAATGAACCATCCCTTGTCGGTTTCGCTCATACTCCCGCCGAACCCGTTCCGCCAGTATTCCTCGATGAGCGTTTCATTATCCGCGTTGATCTTCGGATCGAGCGGAAGGTCGTAACTTTCGACGAGAAGGCCCGTGAAATTCTGGTTGAGGACAACCTTTTCTCCGCTCCGCATTTTGTTGACGGCAGTGACCAGCAGACTGTCCGGGTGCGATTTGACGTAGAGACCGAAATCTCTCGGACTCATATCGGCCTGGCGCATCCGCGTGATCTGCTGACGGAGTTCCTCCGACGCCAGAGCAATGTGTCTGTACCAGTTGATGGAGTCGTTCGGCAGCCACACGCGACAGATATCCTCATACCCCGGTCGATATCCGAACCAGCGGCCCATCTGCATCAGCGTGTCGTACATCCGTGTGTTGCGGTACATATAGCTGATTGTCAGCCCCTCGATGGTGAGGCCACGCGACAGGCTGAGACCGCCGATGGCTATGGCGGTGAGACCGATGCCGTCCTTCCCGTACTTCGCGAAATCCAGCACCTCGTCGCTCTTGCTGTTGACCACGTAAGTCCGCAGATGCTCGAAAACGCCCCATAGAGAGGCTTTGACATCAGCCCAAGCATAGTGCCTGCCAGCGAACTCGTTGCTGGCGAATTCGGCATCGAATACGGCTTTAAGTCGCGCCATGTATTCGTTCTTCGCCGATTTTTCTTCCGGCATCATGTAGTTGGCTTTCACCGCATCCCGGATACGGTCGAGGCGCAATCCTATAAAGCCCCGCACCTCTTTCTGGACAGATACGAAACGCGACACATTGATCAGCATGGAGCTGTGCTTACGTTCCTGACCTCGGAGATTCCGGATGGCGCGGGCCACGATGAACTGGTCGAGCGCGTAGTAGAGGCTGCCCGGCAGTTCGGCGACCGGCGAACCGTTTTTGTGCGTAAGTGGAAGATACTCCTCACAATCAGCAATCTGCCGAAGAACGATATTACTGCTGTCCTCATTCAGAAAGACCTTGTCTGGCCCGAAATACGTCGATGGCGCATCAAGCGAATGGATAAAATCCTTCGGGAACAGTTCCTCATAGGCGTCCTTGTCGAAGGCATCGGGGTCTATGAATATGTTTGCAAACGGGGTAGCTGTGTATCCGACGTAGCAGTTCTTTGTGAACAGCCGCAGTATCTTCCTGATCCAGGAGTTGGTGGCGGTCGGATTGATATCAGGCTTATTGGTGTTGATGGATGCGTTATCGGCCTCATCGTCGATGACCAGCATCGGCACATCGGCAATGCGGTCGCGCCCCTTCGCATTCAGCTCCCGCAGCCATGTGTGCAGAGCTTCGAGCGTTTTGACGTTCTTTTTGATAACCAGAATGACCGGGTTTCTGAAAGCGTTCAACTGAGCCCCGCTCACGTTCGCAGTCTGCTTGTTGAAGTCAGAATTGATATTCGTCAGCGTTACTGGATTAGGATAGCTCCTATTCAGCCCTACTCCGATGTTTACCCGGTTGGCAGGATCGCTGGACCGTCCGACAAAACCCTCATCAATGCGCTGCTGTGTCTGCTTGCGCAGATTGTTGTGGATGCCCGCTATAACAATGATGAATTTATATCCGGCGTCTGCGGCTTTCGCAATGACGCCCATATAGTTTGCCGTCTTACCTGACTGTACATGGCCGATAACAAGACCGCGACGGCTCCATGCGCCCTCACTCGTGGGATCTTGAAGCAGACCTAGAATCTTCGCCCCATCACCGTTAAGCAGGGTGTTGACGACGGCAGGTTTCCAACCTTCGCCGCGAAGATAGCCGCCATAAGCATCCGCATATGTCGTGCCAACTTCGCGCTTGTGAATCCAATCTTCATCATGCGCGGCATCAGCATCCACCAGAGAGACGCCGGCATTCATGCGCGAGGGGATGATCGTCTCCGCTTCGGCGATCATGCTTTGAAGATCGCCGGTGTACCCAAGAAGAGGAGAAAGTGCAGCAGCCTTGGCCGCAATCTCTTCGCGCGACGGGAGACTCTCCTGACCATCGAATGCTCCGATCAATGCCGCCAGCACTACCTTTTCCTTGTCACTGTGTACACTCATGCAAACCCCTCCTGTATATATTCCTCAACGATCTCGCTGTGAGCGTCAAATAATCGAGTCGATCTGGCGATATTCCTGAATGCTTCCGCATTGCCTGATAGATCTCCCCAAAGCGCGTGCTTTAGATCACGGAGGCGATCTCGCACGTCTTGAGTTGACGGCGTCTGGCTCACTTTGTGGGGATTGGTCGAATAATCTGAATACAACATTTCGACTGGCAGAGATGCAGCAGTTGCTTCAAGAAAAAGGTCGAGATGCCGGATGCCTTCCCCGTCGAGCCGGTCCCGCAGTCGCTGCACAAGCGGATGAGAGCCGTTCAGGGCATATCTGATCCCGGTCTGATCGGCATATCTCTCCCACAGTGGGGCACTGACTTCTTGAAACAGCTTTTGTCCGCGTCCCCGATGTACCGTCACACTGCGGGCGGTTATCTTGGTGATGATCTGGCGCAGACGCTCACGTACCGCATGTGGTGGGCGGGCACGCGACTTCTTGATGTCGATGATCCAAGCTTCGTCCAAACTGTTGGTGAAGTCGATCTGTACTCGCGCCAGCTTGGTGGCCTCGCCCTTTGGCACCAGCCGGAACCAGTCGCCCCAGGCCATCAAGCGCCCATTCCGATAGATGTAGCCCCCCTGATTGGAAATGAAATCACTGCGATCTTGGTAATAGTCGTACTCGGACGCGGTCAGGCGGCTGTGGTGCGGCAGCACATAGGGTTGCAGCCGCACTTCGGCATCGCCAATACGGACGATCTCTTCCGGAAGCACTTGGGTGGCTGGATTCTTTCTGCAGAAGGGGTCGAATGCGGCAATGGGGTGACCATTGGTGGTGAGCGAGATTTTGGAATGCCCCTTGACCTCGCCCGAAAGGAAGCGATGAAAGACGAGGGAAAGGTGCCGCTCCATCGCCTCAAGCTTCTCGTTCACGATTTCCTGTCGACGATTCCCTGTCTCGTCCTCCATCAATCGGTCGAGATCACGCCAAATGACTGCCGTGCCTCGGGCTCCGAGTCGTTCAACATAGGGCAGCGCCTGGATGTCGGCGTCATCGAGGATGCTCAGAATCCAGTCATCTGCGGCATCGATGCGGTTCAGATTCCATTCGGCGCCACAGATGGCACCATCCCTTGTGCATACCACTGTCAGGGAGCGGCACTGTGAGAACGATGCCGTCTTCAGTCCAAGACCAAAGCGCCCGAGATCCTGTGGTAACCGATGCTGCCTTTGGCTGCCGGTTCCATGGCGCATTGCAACCAGCAACTCGTCTTCGGCCATTCCCCTGCCATTGTCGAGAATGGCCACAACAGGATGGTCACCGGACACGTCACAGACGATGTCAATCACGTCTGCGCCAGCAGAGATGCTGTTGTCGATCAGATCCGCGATGGCCGTTTCGAGCGAGTACCCGATATCCCTCATTGATGCCGAAAGGCAGGCCGCGCTCGGTGGATGCCTGTGTTCCCGTGCCATCAATATTCCCCTTGTGATTTCTCGCAAATCAGCTGCATGCTAAGCTTCCGGATACCTTCCAGCGGATCGCTTCCATCCAATCGAATTAGCGATTTCTGCAGGTATCCAAGTGGAACTCTTCCAAGGCCGTGCGCGTCCCTACTACCCCTCTGCGCAGCCGCATGATGTCGAGTATTCGCGGAAAGAACACTTGGCCGGAGCGGACTCTTCGCTCCCTTCTCTTCGCCAGGGGATTCCGATATCGGCTTCATGTCAGAAAGCTGCCCGGATCCCCTGACCTCGTGTTCCCGAAGCACAGAGCGGTAATATTCGTCCACGGCTGCTTCTGGCATCGACACGAAGGCTGTCGCTATACCACCACACCCCGAACCAACAAGGAGTTCTGGCAACAGAAGTTCCAAGGAAATGTCGATCGTGACAGGCGACACGTGGAGGCGCTTCGGGCTCTTGGCTGGCGTGTGACCACCGTCTGGGAGTGCGCCCTGAAGTACTCGGTCGAGGACACTGCGCGATCGGTCGAGGAGTGGCTGCATGGCGATGGCGAAACTCTGGTGCTCGGTCAGTCTGCTTCGGCAAGCAGCGAAGCCTGAACCCGCGCTGGAACGCCGCACCGTACGCTTTCCAACGGTTTGTTGTGTATGCGGTCACTGACCTGCCTGCGTTTCTTCCTGTTCATTTCGTTCAGCAGACTCCGCACGATTTTTGCCAGCTTGTGCGCCAGCAGGGGAGGAACGGCATTTCCTACTTGGGTGTATTGCTCCGTGCGATTGCCCGCGAAGAAATAGTTGTCGGGAAACGTCTGCAGGCGAGCTGCTTCTCTGACTGTTAGGCTTCGGCACTGTGAAGGATCGTAGTGAATGTAGTAGTGGCCGTCCTTGGCAATATGTGCCACGACCGTGGTCGCTGGCTCGTTTCTGCATTGCACGCGAAACCGATCCTTGAACGGAATGGCTTTGGCCTCGCTCAGGAGTTGCACGTTGAGGTGATCGGGCAACAGCTTGAAGGGGAAAACATCCAGTCGAGGGGAATACCCCTGCGAATGCGCAAAGGTTGCCGCGAAAAGGTATCGCGCCAGATCGGATGTCATGTGCGACCGCGCTTCGTGCTGGCATATGCCTCCCAGACTCCTATCGTGCAGCCACTGCTGCAGCTCGGTCGGATTTTTTGGCCTTCTGTACTTCTGCAGGATGAAAGCTCCTCCCGCGGTAGAGTTGATCGCTGCATCGGCAAAGATTCGCATCGAATCGATCATGGAGAGTCGTTTTTCCGCCCGCCATCCCTTGACGTAGTCTGGCGCGGCCCGAACAGCCTCGCGCCATGCCTCCAGCGAATCTCCTCTGGACAGTCTGCTTCGAATCTTCGGCAGATCATCGATGATCTGCCCGACAGTCATCGGCCTTGATACAGGCACCAGCAACTGATGCTGAGGAACACCCTGCCCCTTCCGTACTCCAAGCAGGATCACTCGATGCCTGCTCTGAGGAATTCCATAGCGTTCGGAATGGATGAGGTAGTCCGCTGGCTCTAAAGAATCGCTCTTTCCCTTCTTGGTGAAGGAGCGAATTTCATACTCCAGCCCCTCTACGGGTGAAGACAGGTCCGCAATGATCTTCTCGAACATTGGATTCCCGGAGTGCTTGGACGACAGCAGTCCCTTGACGTTCTCCATCACGAAGATGGTTGGTCTGTGCACCTGGATAATCCGCAGGTATTCCTTGTAGAGAAAGTGTTTCTCGTCCTTGTGAAAATTTTTGTCGTTGGCGCGTCGCGACCGCCCTGCCAAGGAATACGCTTGGCAGGGCGGACCACCGATAAGCACCCAGGTCTCCTGACCATTCAGTGCGGCTCGGATTTCAGCATCGATACTGGCTTCATCGGACTTGCCAAGTTCCAAGCACCTCGCTTCCCTGGCTGCATGTTCGAAAGCGCTAGCCACTGCGGGGATCCCACGGAAAGTAGCCTCGTCGATTTCACCCCGTACGTAGCTGTAGTAGTGCCTGACATCCTTGGTGCCACGTAAACGCCTGAACACGGCTCTCAGCGCCAGCGTTCGATGCGCAACTTCGGTCTTCTCGATGGAAAGGCCAATCTCGAAGAAGGATTGCTGCCTGTGTCCCTTCAAAGAGGCAAATCCCTCTCCAAGCCCACCCGGACCGGCAAAAAGATCAATTATTGGAACCGGCATCTCTTTTTCGCCATTGAACTGTTGGTTGGCCTGATCTGATCATGTTTGAACTCCGGACGTAATCATCAGCTACCACCGCCCCAAGCTGATCCAGCAGCATTTCAGCATTCCACAGCCCGTTCCCAGTTCATCTTGGTTATATATAAGCTATTGATTTATTTGCCTTAATAAGCTGTATCGCCCAGCTTTTATCGCTTGATCATCATCGATACGGCACGAGTTGTCCGATAGTCTGCTCATGGCATCGCCCAGTACCGTCGCCAGCGGTTGTTGCCCTCGAAACGCACGATACCGCGTTCAATCAACTCTTCCAGTGCCCGTTTGACTTGTTTCGGGTGAATTTCTCCGCCAACACGCTTGTGGATATCGCTGATTGCAGACTCTGGATAGCGCTGCAAGTCTTCAAGTACCAGTGCCGCCAAGCGGTGCGGCTCGATGCGCTTGAGTGTGGTGGCCGCAGAGAAATCCAAGCCGCGCAACAGTTGCGGATCAATGAAGTAGCGTGTGGCCTGAGTCCGGCCGGCACTGCTCACCAACTGCCATTCCAGCAGCCGCTTGAGCCACGGGTGCAGCGACTCGACCGATGAAAGCTCCAGTACCTGGGCCAGTTCCCGGGCTGTCAGGGCATCGTGCTGCGCCAGCAAGCCCAGAGCGATACGTTCGCGCTGGGTCAGTTGATAGGTCTGGTCAGCCTTGGTAATGAAATCGATGACTTCAGGCTTGATGATCCTGCGACGCACTGTCACCTGTACGCGATCATGCAGTTCGGCCAGTTCAGGCGCTGGCCGGCCTTGCGACAACAGCACCTCGAACATCTTGTCGAAGCCGCTGCCTTCCCGCTCCATCAGCTTGAGATCGTGAAACAGTCTGGCAAGGTGCTCATTGCGACGTACCGTCGTATGCAGGATGTTCCACGGTGTGACGCCCAAGGGAAGCAGGCCGGGATTGACGACTTCGAGCCGGTCGGGGTGCAGGTTCAGGAAGATGTCGCCGCGCTGGGTGTAGGGGCGATGCACGAGAGCGTTGACCAGCAGTTCGCGCACCACGATCTCATCGAATGCTGGCACGTTCTGGCGGTACAGACCATCGGGCAACTCATACCGCTCCCGGAAATCGGGAATGTCCTGCCAGACAGTCTCTATCAGTTCCATCGGGTTCAACGTATGGTCATCCCAAACCAGTTTGTTGACCTTCTGGGCATGATCGTCGTACTTGATGAACTGGATGGCCGGAGCGGTCGCGAGTTGCGCCCGGTGGTGCTGCTTACCGATAACGAGGATGCCGAGATGAGTCAGGTACTCGCCTTGGGCAAGCTGGTAGTGATCGAGCAGTTCCTCCTCGTCCTTCTCCTTGACGGATGTTTTGACACGATCAGATGTGCGCAGGGTGTTCAGCAGTCGACTGACCTTGCCAAAATTCCGCTCTGTGCGCGGAATGTGCAGGGTTGTCTGGGTCTCCCAAGGCAACGCATTGCGCTCGGCTGCCAAGCGCATCACCTCGTCGCCGGTGACAGGCTTGCTCTGGTCTGCAACGCGCAGGAAGTAACGGCCATCGGTGGTCGAAGCGACAGCGGTGGCACGCGGGATAGTCAGGTCGATATATTGGCCGCCATTGGTGGCAGCCAGAATATTGGGGAGTACCACCACATTGACCGTGCGCTCGGCGAGCTTGCGCCGCAGCATGTCCGGTAGGTCGGCGGGAATCGACTGCCCCGCAGGCGGAATGCTCTGATCGTCTTCGATGCCGATCAGGAGATGGCCGCCCGTCGCATTCGCGAAGGCAACGCAATCCTTGACCAGTTCTCCCCAATCGGCGGTCTTGCCTGACACCACACGCAGCGATTTCTTGTCGAGCAGTTGTCCTTCCTGGCTCATCGGCGGGTTCTCCTCATATCCATGCTCATCAGGATCGTGTCACCAAATCCAGCAGTAAACATAATCCCTGTATTTACAAGGTTCTCAGCCGCTTCAGGAAATGTCGGCGGACATCACCTCACTTGCCAATACAAAAGCGACTGAAGATGACGCCGAGCAGGTCGTCGGCGTTAAATTCGCCGGTGATTTCGCCCAGCGCCTGCTGGGCCAAGCGCAGTTCCTCGGCGAATAGTTCCAGCGCCGGCAGACGGCCTTCGACCACGGCGCGCGCGGCGGCGATGTGCTCCTGGGCGCTGGCCAGCGCCCGCAAATGGCGTTCGCGGGCGATGAACACGTCTTCCGCCGGATGCCAGCCGGCGATGCGCAGCAATTCGGCGCGCAGCAGGTCGATGCCCTGGCCAGTTCTCGCCGACAGGGAAATAGCCACGGCGTTGCCGTGGGCGTCGTGCTCGGTGTGGCGTTCCGGCTGGCGGTCGACGAGGTCGATCTTGTTGTAAACAGTGATGCGCGGCAGATGGTCCGGCAGGCGGGCGAGGATTTCCCGGTCGGCATCGGTGACGCCGCCGCGGGCGTCGACCAGGAGCAACAGCGCATCGGCCTTGGCGATTTCCTGCCAGCTCCTGGCAATGCCGATGCGCTCGACTTCATCGTCGGTGTCGCGCAGGCCGGCGGTATCGATGATGTGCAGGGGAATGCCGGCGATCTGGATGGTCGAGCGCAAGGCATCGCGGGTGGTGCCGGGGACGGCCGTGACGATGGCCAGTTCGTCGCCGGCCAGACAATTGAGCAGCGAGGATTTGCCAACATTGGGCTGGCCGGCGAGCACAACCTGCATGCCAACCTGCAACAGGCGGCCCTGGCCGGCCCGGTCGAAAACTTCGGCCAGCTTGCCTTGCAGGCGTTGGAGACGAGCGAAAGCGTTGGCGGCCTTGAGGAAGTCAATGTCCTCCTCGGGAAAATCGAGGGTCGCTTCGACCAGCATGCGCAGACTGATCAATTCCTCGGTCAGGCCGTGGATGGCCCGCGAGAACTCGCCCTGTAGCGAGCGCACGGCGGAGCGGGCGGCGCTGGCGGTGGCGGCGTCGATCAGGTCGGCAACGGCCTCGGCCTGAGCCAGATCCATCTTGCCGTTGAGGAAAGCGCGGCGGCTGAACTCGCCCGGTTCGGCCAGCCGGGCGCCGAGATCGAGGCAGCGGGCGAGCAGCATCTGCATGACCACCGGGCCGCCGTGACCCTGTAGTTCGAGCACGTCCTCGCCGGTGAAGGAATGCGGATTGGGGAAATAGAGCAGCAGGCCGCTGTCGATGGTGCTGCCGTCGGCGGCACGGAAATCGGCCAGGGTGGCGCGACGCGGTTTGGGCGTCTGGCCGCACAAGGCAAAAGCAAAGGGCAGCAAGTCGCTGCCCGAGACACGAATGACACCGATACCGCCACGGCCGGGAGCCGTGGCGATGGCGGCGATGGTGTCGGCGTTCACACCTTAGGCTTTGGCGTCGTTGGCCGCCTTGCCGCCGGCGTCGATCAGGCGGGTGATCTGCCACTGCTGGGCGATCGACAGGATGTTGTTCACCACCCAGTAGAGCACCAGACCGGCCGGGAACCAGAAGAACATGATGCCGAAAATCAGCGGCATGGCCATCATCACCTTGGCCTGGATGGGGTCCGGCGGCGTCGGATTGAGTTTGATCTGGATGAACATCGAGACCACCATGATGATCGGCAGGATGAAGTAGGGGTCGGGCGCGGCCAGATCCTGGATCCACAGGATCCACGGCGCGCCGCGCATTTCGACAGCGCCGAGCAGCACCCAGTAGAGGGCGATGAAGACCGGGATCTGGATCAGGATGGGCAGGCAGCCGCCGAGCGGATTGACCTTTTCGGTCTGGTACAGCTTCATCATTTCCTGGTTCAGGCGCTGCTTGTCGTCGGCGT
>Ga0123356_10005886_pt1 | contig 12449 bp, 8 predicted proteins | sample TergutEmb28metaG_2_FD_92546 | JGI IMG/M metagenome (GOLD analysis project Ga0123356, IMG submission 92546) | Embiratermes neotenicus P3 segment gut microbial communities from Petit-Saut dam, French Guiana - Emb289 P3 | ecosystem: Host-associated > Arthropoda: Insects > Digestive system > Gut ... | reverse complement strand
TCGACAATACCAGAGCTGTCACAGGTGGCATAAATCTGACGATCATAAATCTTGCAAAGAAAGGCCGTGGTATTTATAGAGATGACGGTAGTGGTTTTGCGAACATCACAACGCCAAAGCAAGAAAAAAAGAAGAAAAAACAAAAAACATCAGGCAGTCTGTTCTTCAATATGCTTGCCTCGATAATAGGGCGTCGTATAAATAATATGGCAAAATCGAAGACTGCAGATGCTGTAACTTCTCCGATTCTTGACGCACTCGATATTGCAGGTTATAACTACTCATCTGGACGTTATAAGCTGGAAGGAAAGGTTAATCCTGATCGGATAATTTTCGGCAGCGAAACATTTCCTATAGATATAGTAAAGAATTGGAATATGGTGGAAGAGCTCCCATACCTCATCGGCGATTTCATGTGGACAGCCTGGGATTACCTTGGAGAAGCTGGAATCGGAGCATGGAGCTACGATGGATCGCGTCCATTTGCAAAACCATATCCATGGTTACTTGCAGACGTTGGAGCATATGACATCCTAGGTCATCCTTGTGGAGAACTGTTCCTTGCGCAAGCAATGTGGAGAAAGCTTGAAAAGCCAGCTATTGCTATTCGTCCGATAAATCATCCTGGTGTGCGACCAGGTAAATCAGTTTGGCGCGGTACAAACTCATTACCTAGTTGGTCGTGGTCGGGATGTGAGGGAAACAGGGCAATCGTCGAGGTATACTCAGACGCTATCAGTATTGAGTTGTTAATCGACGGGAGATCTCTTGGAAAAAAGAGAGTAAAAAATTGCTTAGCAACATTTAGCACAAAGTACGTTCCCGGTACACTCGAAGCCGTTGCATATGACATTACTGGAATAGAAACCGGACGTAGTGAACTTGTGTCGGCTATAGGTGAACTAGGTATCCGGTTGCAAACTGAGAAGATGATTGTATCTCCCGGCGAAGTCATCTATATCGATGTTTCACTAACCGGAGATAATGGTGTAGTTGAAATGAATAATGATACAAAACTAACTGTAAGTGTTGAAGGTGGTGAGTTGCTTGCATTCGGCAGCGCGAATCCAAAACCGGAAGAAAACTACACATCTGGCAGCTTCACTACATATTACGGCAGAGCGCAGGTTGTTGTACGAGCCGGTTCTGAAGAGATTGTAAGGGTAGTAGTATCATGTGAAGATTTTGATACATCTCAGATTGAACTAAAATATCATTAAGATAAATATTGGATGAGGAGAACAAGATGATATGAAACAAATGACATTCGCTTTGTATTTTGGAAACAGAGGCTTTTTCCCCGAATCTCTTATTGCATCAGCAAGGGATGAAATAAAACAAGCGGTAGAAGATGCAGGTTACAGAGTGCTGCTGATGGATTTGAATAAGACCCGTTACGGTGCTGTTGAAACAAAAAAAGAGGGGAAAATATATGCCGACTGGCTAAATGAAAATCGCGGAGATTATGACGGAGTAATCTTATGCCTGCCGAACTTTGGAGATGAGAACGGTGCAATAGCTGCGCTTGAAGATTGCGGGACACCTATTCTTATACATGCGTATCCCGATGAGATCGGAAAAATGGATTTTGCAAACAGACGCGATTCTTATTGCGGAAAATTCTCAATAGAAGATGTTTTTTATCAGTATGGGCTACTTTATACAGTGTTTGAGCCACATGTTGTACATCCAAACAGTGCAGAGTTCTGTAAGAGTCTGCATGATTTTGCTGCAATATGCCGGGTAGTAAAGGGCATGAAGCGCTTTACGATAGGTGCTATCGGAGCAAGGACAACTAAGTTCAAGACCGTGAGATACGATGAGCTGACTTTACAAAAATATGGGATCACTGTCGATACATTTGACTTGTCAGAATTTTTCCATAGAGTTTCACTATATGCCGATAATGATGCAAAAGTCGAAAGTAAACGTCAAGCGCTGCTTGCATACACAGATTTCTCAAAAGTGCCGGATGACAAACTTATAATAATAGCAAAATCCGGGGTTGTACTGGATGATTTTATTTATGAATATGATCTTGATTGTATAACACTGCGGTGCTGGGAGGAAATGCAGACAGTTCTTGGTATTGCTCCATGCGTTTTACTCAGTGAGTTAAACGATCGGGGCATTGTTGCATCGTGTGAAATAGACCTTTGTTCGGCAATAAATATGTACTCGATGCAATTAGCCACGGGAAAACCGGCAGCATGTCTCGACTGGAATAATAATTATGGTACTGATCCTGATAAGGTAATCTTATTCCATTGCGGTCCTGTCGCGAAATCAATGATGACAACAAAGGGTATAGTGACAGACCATAAAATGTTCTCAAAAACAAATCCGGGATGCGGGTGGGGCAGCAACGAAGGGCGTATAGCCGCTTTTGATATGACCTATTCAAACTGTAAAACTGAAAATGGTAAATTGGTGTTCTATGTTGGGGAGGGAACATTCACAGATGATGATATAGAACCTGAATTTTTTGGTTGCGGCGGAGTAGCAAAGATAAAAAACCTCCAGTCAAAGCTTCTGAAGCTCGGTAAAAACGGATTCAGACACCACACAGTCATTGGCGCAGGTCATATAGAGAGTATTTTACGAGAAGCCTTTGTGACATATTTGAATTATGAAATCATGGAGATAACAAAATGAAAGCCGTGCTGTTCGGAGCGGGAAGTATCGGAAGGGGTTTTATAGCCGAACTTCTTACAGAAGCCGGCTTAGAAGTTGTTTTTATTGATGTAAACAAGGTACTGATTGACGCGATCAACAAGCAGGGGTGCTATCGTCAGGTTACCGTTGGAAGTAATTACACAAAAGAGAAATTGATAAATAACGTACGAGCTGTTGACAGCTCCGAGATTGAAAAGGTATCAGACGAAATTTGTGACTGCTCTCTGATAAGCACCTCGGTAGGTGCTGATGTTCTGCAATATATTGCTCCGGCTATTGCGCGAGGTCTGACTAAACGATGGGATAATGGAAATCATGACCCCGTAAATATTCTTATCTGCGAAAATCTGAACAATGCGGATAAATACCTCGAAAGAGAAATCATATCGCATTTATCAGAACCTCATCGTTTTATTTTTGACAAAAATGTTGGACTGTTGGAAACCTCGATCGGTCGTATGATACCGGTTGTTACAGAAGAAATGTCAAAAGAAGATCCAGCCGCTGTTTATGTTGAGCCTTACAGATACCTTCCTTATGATACCGCTTCTGTAAAAGGTACGATGCCTGATATACCCGCAGCAATACCATATACTCCTTTTGAGTATTTTACAGAGCGTAAACTGTTTGTGCATAATATGGGTCACTTTTTATGTGCACTGTTTGGTCAAATACACGAATATAAATTTATTTGGGAGGCAATAAGTGATCCGGCTATTGCGTTCTACGTCCGGTCTGCTATGAGTTACTCCGCGTTAGCATTGTCAAAAAAGCATGGCATTGAATATTCGGACTTACTGGAGCACGTGGATGATTTATTGTATCGGTTTTCAAACAAAGCACTGGCAGACACGATAGAACGGGTTTTGCGTGATATTCCACGAAAACTGTCACCAGCCGACAGATTATATGGTGCTGTTACCCTTTGCGAAGAACAGAGAGTATCACCCGGATATATTCTTCTCGGTATAGCGGCAGCCCACTTTCTATTTACTAAAGAAGATAATGAAGACGAATGTGTTTCCAGACTCCATGATGCAATACACAATGGTTTTGCCTTTGGTGAGATTCAAGAAATAATACAACAGTATCAATCCTTAAACGAAAAAATGATTGTATAGCAGTGGAGGTATCATTGTGATTTTTCTTGGTGTAGATATCGGCAGTTCAGGATGCAAATGTGTTGCATTTGATGATGACGGGCAAAAGCTGGCGACGCAATATAAAGATTTTCAAACAGCACCCGGTGCATCGACTCTACCGTGTGACTTGCTAATAAAATCAGTATTTTCTGTAGTATCCGGCTGCACAGCTCAGATCAGGTATAAAAGTACTATAAGATCTATCACGGTTTCGTCATTCGGCGAGAGCTTTGTACCTATATCAAAAACAGGTAAACCACTGACAGACGTAATTATGTATTTTGCTGAAAAAGCCCGAACAGAACTCGATTGTTTAACAAGTGCTGTCAGTTCCGATGAGATAATGTCTATAACACATGTAATGCCGGATACTATGTATGCTTTGCCAAAAATGATGTGGACTGAGAAGAAGACAAAAGAACCTGTGTGGAAATATCTTTCAATAGCGTATTATGTAATATTTATGCTCACCGGTGAGACTGTGACAGATTATACATTAGCGACCCGGACTATGTTATTTGATCTTAAAAATCTCAGATGGTCCGACAAGTTATTGAATGCATCATCTATCAAAATTGAGCAGATGCCTCAGTTAGTAGAAAGCGGAACTGTAGTAGGGAGCATATTGCCATATATTGCAGATGAGTTAGGCTTGCCAAGCGATACGAAAATAATTGCGGGAGCTCAGGATCAGGTTGTAAATGCACTGGGTGCGGGAGTTCTCAATGAGGGTGAATGTGTAGATGGCATTGGAACGGTCGAATGCATCACTCCAATGTTTATGTGCACACCGGAACAGGAGTTTACGAAACGAAACTATGTATGTGTACCCTACTTGAACGGATATGTGACATATGCATTTATCTTTTCCGGAGGCAGTCTTATAAAATGGTTTAAAGACACAATAGCAGGTGAGTTAAAGATTAAAGCATTTCAAAGCAAGTGCTCCGTGTACGATTTATTAAATGAAGAATGCCCGAGGGATCCTATCGAAATACTGATACTGCCACATTTTAAAGGTGCAGGAGGTACGCCGGATGTAATAAAAAAGTCACGCGGGTTGGTATATGGTCTGACAATGGCTACAGGAATGTTTGATATCTACCGTGCAGTTTTGGAAGGTATTACTTATGAAATGGCTTATAATCTGGAGGTTTTAAGCGGATTCGGGATCTCTCCTAAGCGTATATACGCTTCAGGCGGTGGCGCAAAATCAAAGCAATTGCTTCAAATTAAAGCAGATATATTCAACCGCGAAATTACCCCTGTTGCAGAAGAAGAATGTGGTGCATTGGGTGGAGTTATGCTTGCAGCATCAGCACTTGGCTGTTGTAAGGATGAACAAGAAGCAGTAGAGCTTTTTGTTAGATATAAACCAAGCCTATACCCGGACACTCATTTTGCACAAATATACAGTGAGATGTATGAGAAATACAAGGAACTGCGGGCAATAGAAATTTCATTGTGCACCGGTCAATGAAATGAATAAACACATGATAAATTAAATATATCTTAACAGGAGAAAATCATGCCTATTGTTAATAATTGCGAAGAAGTGCGGAACATATATCAGCAAGCTGCCGGACGCCATTGGGTTATCCCGTGCTTTTGCAGCGAAAATTTAACCACAACCGAAGCAATTCTAACAGCAGCGCAAGAATTTGCTATAGAAAATGGGTATAAAAAAATTCCCGTGTCAATCGCTATAACAGTAAAGTACAGCCATCGAGCTCAAGCAGAAAATTATACTCATTCCCATAAATGGGATATTGGTCTCAAATTATTTTGCTCAGATGTCGAAATACTAACATCTATTGATGGACCTTTTCCTAACGTGGATGTGCTTTTCCACCTTGACCATATCCAGCATGACAATGATGCTGAATTATTAAAATGGGATCTCTCTAAGTTTTCGTCGATAATGTATGATGCATCGACCTTACCATTTAATATGAATATTAGTAAAACAGCGGAGTTCGTAAAAAATAATAAAAGCACAATCTTGATAGAAGGTGCTTGCGATGAAATATTTGACGCTTCAGGTGGCATGCATAATCAACTGACAACACCGGAAAATGCAAAGAAATATTATGAAGAAACAGGTGTAGATATGTTAGTTGCTAATTTGGGTACAGAGCACCGAGCGACTGAGCAAGTACTGCATTATTATGGTGACATCGCACAAAAAATAAAGGAATGTATTGGAAATAGAATTGTTTTGCATGGTCTATCCTCAGTCTCATTAGAACAGGTCAAGCACTTATTTGAAGACGGGATATGCAAGGTTAACATCTGGACAATGCTTGAACGTGACTCTTCAGCAGTATTGCTAAAAGAGATGATTATTAATAAGGAGCAGATCGCCGGAAAAAGTGCGAATATCTCACATTTTACTACCTTATATCGTCAGGAAATCATATTCTTGGAAATGAAAAAAATAATCCGTTCCTTTTTCGATATGTGGTATGTCTAACGCTTTTCCTGTTTGTAAATTTTTATATTAATCATGTCAGTTAAACTACAAAAAAGCTTTTTCTAAGATATACCATTAAGCAATGTACTAGTACCATATCGGGTAACAACACTAAGCTTTGCAGTAATAAGCACTAGATCGATTAATGAAAATCCGGAGGTTGATATGATGAAAAGAAATATAGCTATAATCCTTATACTGGCAATGATGTTGGTAATATTATCAGCCTGTGGGGATGGTTCAGACAATAGTGCTGATGGGTTTAAAACAGAGCAATTTTCTTATTGGTTATCAGTTGGGGAAAGTTCATTCTTTTACACACAGTATCAGGATAATCCTGTTATGCAGTATATATTCAATAATATGACATTCCAAAACGCTGAAGGTGGAGAATCAAGAATCAAAATCAACTTTGATGTCCCGGCATCGGGAACTGAAGTTGACTCATATAACCTTATGATCTCTACAGACAATTTGTTCGATGTAATGTGCTTAAATTTTGGTATGCCAATCGAAGAGATGTATGAAGCTGGACAGGTGTTGGATCTCACATATTACGTAGAAAACCACATGCCGAATTATAAGGCATTCCTTGATGAAAATCCTGAACTGGTGCCATTTGCGACATATTCGATAAATGGCGAAAGAAAATTCTTGCATATACCCGGTGCTGTAGATATGCAAGATATTTATGAACAGTTCTGTGGCGTTGCTTACAGACGAGATTGGATAGTAAAATACGGAACTCCTCCTGCACAATTATGGTCTCTCGATGCAGGCAACAATAAAGTATACTCACCTAATCCAAATGCAGGCACGCCATTTGCTTTTCACTATTCGTTAGACTGGGATGGCAACAGTGTTCACACCACAGAACTAACAGATACCATCAATCCTGATAGTTGGATCGATAATGTTATTTTTCCAAGCGGGAATCCTGATCCCATTTATATAAGTGATTGGGAATGGATGATGGAGATTTTTGCTCATGCTATAGCTGATCAAGGGATCAATGATGGATATGTTATGAGTCTTTATTATCCGGGATATATCGGAACAGGTGATATTGTTACAGCGTTTGGTGGCGGGGGACCGTTTTTCTATAGACATAGGGAAACTGATAGAGCCGCATTTGGAGCTGTTGAGGAAGGATTTAAAACATATATGCAAGCCATGAATCAATGGTGGCAAAATGGATGGATAGATAGAGAATTTCGCGACAAATCAGATATGTTCTTTTCGATCGATGAAACAAAAATATTCCAAGGCAAGAAAGGTGTTTGGGTAGGTGTATCAGCGCACTTAGGGGCACGAACCAGATCAGATGTACAACCGCTGACTCATGGCGCGATGGTTTTTGGTGCACCACAACCTATCAATGATATTTACGGTCCGGACTCTGTTCGATTTGTAGAACCATATACCATGTTTGGTGCAATAGATGTTCTGGGTGGCGGCATAGTTATTACTAACAGTGCAAAAGATAAGGATATTACTGTTCTCGCAAGATTCTTTGATTACTTCTGGTCTCATGAAGGTGCATTACTTAAGACAATGGGATTCAGCGAAGAGCAAATGGAAAGGATCCAAAGCCCCATATACCTTGAACACGGTTTAGATAATGGAGCATACTTCGAACATCCTGATGGAATGTTGCAATTTGTCCCCGCTATGGAACGCGACGATGGTGGTATGCGGGGAGCTATGACAGCAACCCGGATTCCCGGATTAAGACTGAACTCAGTAATACGTTACAGTTACACACCAACTTATATACATTCTCGTGAGCAGTGGGTAAGATACCCTGCAACCGGTTTCTTCGGAGGAATGTTTAACAGTCAGCAAACTGTTGAGGAAGCACGAACAAGAGAACAAATTGGTGTAATCATTGATCGCGAATATATGCAAATCGTTGTACCTATGTTCATCACAGGTGAAATGAACTTCAATGAAGACTATGATTCATTCGTTACTAACCTCGAAAGACGGGGATATCAACGTGTAGTAGATATATTAGACGCTGTTATAGATAGATTAAGATAAGTATTAAAGGAGATAAAAAAATGAAGAAATTAATCATTAAATCCCTCGCTATCGCATTATGTATGTTCTTAAGCGTTTCTATGCTTGGTGCATGCAGTAATGATCCAACAGAAGACGACAAACCCGTAACCACTCCACCGGCGACCACACCTGCACCCACACCGGAACCTGAACCTGAGGAAATTAAGATCACTGATGGATACTTCTTTTATCAAGGTCCTACAACCGGTGACCTGCCTTGTTTCATACGCTTTAATGAAGACGGTACATTTTATGCTTTATTCTTCAATGGGGGAGTAATAGAAGCAGGATTATGGGAGCTTGTTGACAAAAATATGGAGTTCATAGATGATCCGGGACCGGATGGTGCATTCGGAACTGCCGATGATATTATGGCAACCGCTAACCAGGTCATGATTTTAACAAACTTCACAACAGGAGCAAAACAAGAAATTGCTTTCCATGAAGGCAGACTGCGCGACTTTACATTCGGTGGAATGTCACCGCACAACTCAATGGATCACATACACGACTTTGATTATGATCCTGCTGTTATGGAAATGCCGTTCCCTATCCAGGTTTTCTACTATCAGTTTGACGTAGGTGCATCATTGACGTTATATCACAACTTATCCTTCAACGACTTTACTACTGCAGGTGAATTCGGAACATGGGTAATGGAAGGTGGTAAATATATACTAACCACATCAGATGGATTAGTGTATACATTAACAGTTTCTGAAAATGGACTGACAGCAACATATGAAAAGGGTTCTGAAGTACTGGAACTTACGTCTTCCCCCAGTGCAATCATGTTCTCCTTTACCGCAGAGACTCAACCGGAAGGATTACCAATGGCAGTTGATGTGACGATAAATTGCATGCCGGATGGTACAGCAGTCGTGATAATGAGTTCTCCTTTCTTTGATGATATACCGATTGACTCAGGTACTTTTGTTATTGAGCATATGGTGTTTATCACATTCGAATTTGTGAATGCCGGTACTATTGTTGGAGAACCTGACTTTGATACTGCTACAGAAAGTGGAATCACTATTTATGTTCCATTCGTAGCAGAAGTCGATCTTGGTGATGGTAACATGCTTCTGTTCGATGCAGAACTTGAGGGTATTTTATCCTAAAACAGTTGATTTGACGGACGGTTCGTCCTCCTTGCACCGCAAGGCGGTGAACCGTCCTGTTCATAACATTGCATAAAGGTGATAAGTATGGCAAAGACACAAGAGCAAGCTATATCAAAAAATATATATATCGATAAAGTAACGTGGAAAAAGGATTTCATGCGAAACGGAATGGTTTACATTATTTTCCTTCCTGTATTTGCATATGTTTTCATTTTCAGTTACTTACCTATGTTCGGGATCGCGATGGCTTTTCAGGATTACAGGGTCGCAAGAGGATTCTTTGGCAGCGAATGGGTTGGTCTTGCAAACTTTATTGAATTGTTCTCCGGGGAGGCTTTTCCAAGTGCTCTAAGGAACACATTCATAATGGCAGGATTCAACCTTGTTCTTGGATTCCCTGCTCCAATAATTTTTGCATTGTTGATATCATCAATTAAATTCAAAAGATTTAGAAGAACAAATCAGGTGATATCATACTTGCCAAATTTTGTTGCCGCAGTAGTATTAGTAACGCTTATCAGACAATTTCTTGCTCCTGACGGGGCAATTACACAGTTGCTTCAGTTTTTCGGCTTACCGGCTCAAAACTGGCTGACAAATCCAAACCCTCCTGTTTTCTGGTTGATAAACTCACTTGCCGGTGTGTGGCAAGGATTTGGTTATGGATCGATCCTATACATTGCAGCAATATCCGGTATAAATGGTGATCTGTACGAAGCAGCAGCTATCGATGGAGCTAATGGATGGCAAAGAATGTGGAAGATCACGATCCCTTGCATTTTACCAATCATTGTAATGATGTTTGTATTACAATTCGGTATTTTACTGCGAGTCGGGTTTGATAGAGTATTATTAATGTATGTCCCAAGAACTTTCCCGGTTGCTGATAATCTGTTTACATATACATTCCGTATGGCATTTGGCTTAGCTCCGAACTTTGGCTTAGGAGCTGCCTCAGGGTTGTTTCAATCTGTGATCAGCACGATCCTGCTTATTGCCTCAAACCAACTAAGTAAAAAAACGACAAAGATGTCGTTGTTTTAAGGAGGGATAAGCTGTGTTATTGAAAACCGGAAAAACAAGGATAAAATCCGGAATGGTAGAAAAGAAAACTATAGGAGCGGTTATAACACAAGCTCTGTTGATGTTCGTAGTCGCAGTATTAGCTTTTATATGTATAGTCCCTATGTGGCATGTATTAATGTCTTCAATATCTGACGGCTTTTCTTTAATGAGTCGTTCCGGACTTGTTCTTTGGCCGGTCGGAACTCCCACTCTAGAAGGATACAGTCTTTTATTCAGAGATAGAGGTGTAATAACAGGATATACAAACACAATGCTTTATGTTTCCGGGACAGTTTTGGTAGGATTTATTCTAAACATTCTTGGTGGTTACGCACTCAGCCGTAAAACTAAACTGAAGAATGCTATGATAATTTTCCTAATGTTTCCAATGCTTTTTGGCGGGGGTATGATTCCTACATATATGGTAGTCCAAAGTCTGGGTCTTGTTGGCTCAAGATTTGCTGTAATATTTTTGGAAGCTACGATGGGTGTTTTCATATTACTTGGTATGAGGGCCTTCATAAGTGTACCTGAAGCAACTGTTGAAGCTGCACGAATAGATGGTGCAGGGCATTTAAGAACTATGTTTAATGTTATGCTGCCTCAGTGTTTAGGAATATTTATGGTCATTATAATGATGACATTTGTCGCATCATGGAACTCATGGTTAACGGCGTCTATCTATGTCGCAGGAGACAGGAGCAGGTGGCCGATACAGCTCTGGATCAATCAGATAATTTCAGAAAATGCTGACATTATGAGAGGGGTCAATCCAAATTATAATCGTTTCCTGATCCAGCATGCAGTAGTCGCGGCAGCTACAATTCCAATGCTGATGGCAATACCGTTCCTCCAAAAGTACATAGAAGCCGGCGTTATGACCGGAGCAATAAAAGAGTGATATAAGCAGAGCAGATATTTTACGAAAAAGAAGACTTACTTAACTTATGAAATGGATGATTAAAACATGAAGAAAATATTGACATTAATTCTTGGAGTTATACTCATGATACCCACAGGTTTTACTACCGCGAGAGCAGAACCGGAGTCTGATTCTATAACAGATATGGGAGATGGTCTCTTTCACTTAGATGCATCTGTTGATCATCCCGATGAATACCAAAAAATCGTCGGTTTTAATCTTAAAGTCGAGCTCTTAACACCGGGCTCTCTGGGCGGTGGTCAAATGCCTATCAGTTCATTACTGATTGCAAGAGGTGCTCTGGATCATGAACACTTTGAGTGGAATTATGATGCAATGATGCCACAATTTGTCGGCGGTGCAGTAGAAATCGTCACATTTGAAGATTCAGAGTTTCTAGGACCAATGTTTTTTCTAAACCACATACAAGTAAGCTTTGAAGACCCTCCTGTTACATTACATTATGAAGGAACTGAGTCATTATTTACTGCAGATAGCAGTATTATAAGTGCAAGAGGTCATTTTGATGCTGTTTTTAATATTCTGGATGTTGAATGGATTCTTGGTGACCCGGAGATATATGTTGAGGAAGAACCGATAGAAGTGAATACTGTAAGGTTTGACGATATCCCTACTGTTGAGAATGGAAACAAATTCAACTACATTGATATTGAAGTCCCTGAAGGAGAAGGACCTTTCCCGGTTGTTTTATGGATTCATGGCGGTGGGTTTACTATGTTAGACAGGAAGTCTGTTTTTATCCCTAACACTATGAGATACTTACTTTCTAACGGGTATGCTATTGTATATGCAAGTTATACGTTACTTGATGATTATGAAGAAGAAAGTATAAAAAAAGGATTCCCGCAAATGTTATTCGACTTAAAAGCTGCAGTGCGATTCATTCGAGCAAATGCTGAAGAATACAATCTGGATACAAGATTTGTTGCCGCTATGGGTGAATCAGCAGGTGCACACAATGC
>Ga0123356_10005885_pt1 | contig 12449 bp, 13 predicted proteins | sample TergutEmb28metaG_2_FD_92546 | JGI IMG/M metagenome (GOLD analysis project Ga0123356, IMG submission 92546) | Embiratermes neotenicus P3 segment gut microbial communities from Petit-Saut dam, French Guiana - Emb289 P3 | ecosystem: Host-associated > Arthropoda: Insects > Digestive system > Gut ... | reverse complement strand
TCTCACGAAATAAGCAGGCTTAAAACCGCACTTGACGATGCGGTTCTCGGGGTTTTTTCGCTTAATATGCACATTAAAAATGTGCCTTATAGCTTATCGGGGATTGTGAATGTGAACATTCCGCCCTCTTCTTTAAATGTTAAAAAAGGTGATTTAATTACGGTTTTTGTGGATAATGTGAACTTGGTGCAAGCAGATTTAAATGCGCAGTACGCATTTTTCAAAGGCTATGCGAACATGGCAAATGCAACCTGCTTTAGCTTAAATTTATCCGTTCAAGATAGCCAAGAAAGCCCTATTGCTTTAAGCGGAAGTGCGGATATTAAGGTTCAAATTCCTCACACATTTAACAAAAAAAGATATAAGCCCGTGAAGGCGGAAATTTATTTCCGTTCTGCACCTACCGCCGTTCCTGTTAAACTTACCTCAAATTTATCACAGGAAAATGACGCGTGGTTTATAAGCGCAAGCACAGATAGCTTCGGGGACTTTTATATCCTTGCGGAATATGAGGAAATTATCAATCCCAAAGGCGTTATAATCCGTGGCAGGTTTTACCCTTGGGCTTTGCTTGGCTGGGTTATCGGCGCGGTGGGGGGCGTTATCGCGGTTTCGGTTGCTTTGGTGCTTATTATCAGCAAAAGAAAAGTAAACAAGCGCGGAAATTAAGCAAATTGCGGTAAAATCGCGGTTTTGGCACTATATTTACTTTTTGTTTACCTTTTACACCGCTTGCAATCGTTTTACTCATGTTACTATAAATATTAAAATATATATAACTAATTTTTACAGAGGTGAAAGTAATGGATAAGGTTTATAACTTTTCAGCAGGCCCCGGAATGCTACCCGATGAAGTTAAGAAAGATGCACAAAGAGATTTTCTTAGCTACAACAACACAGGTATGTCCGTTATGGAAATGAGCCATAGGTCAAAGCCCTATGAAGAAATACATTTTGAGGTAATTTCTCTTTTCCGCTATTTAATGAACATTGGTGACGAATACCATGTTCTGCTAATTCAGGGCGGTGCAACGCAACAATTTGACGCAGTTCCTTTGAACCTTTTTGTTAAGGGCAAAGCGGATTATATCGTTACTGGTAACTTCGCGTCAAAGGCAGCGAAAGAAGCCCTTAAGTACGGCGATGTTAAAATCGTGGCAAGTTCTAAGGATAAGAATTTTACTTATATCCCCGATGTGGATAAAATTGAATTCTCTAAGGATGCGGACTACACGCATATAACCACCAATAACACAATTTTCGGCGTTCGTTTCAGAAAACTTCCCTCACCCCCTTCCCCCCTTGTAGCCGATGTATCAAGCAACATTTTGGGCGAAGTTATGGATATAAATAAATTCGGACTAATTTACGCAGGCGCGCAAAAGAATATCGGCCCAAGCGGGCTTACGGTGGTTATCGTTCGCAAGGATTTAATCAATAATCCTATGTCAATCTGCCCCACTATGCTTAAATATTCAGAAGCGTCAGAGGCAGACAGCTTGCACAATACCCCCTCAACTTACAGCATTTATATGGCAATGCTAACATTAAGGTGGCTTAAAAAACTTGGCGGTGTGGCTGAAATGCAAAAGTTTAACGATTACAAAGCGGGGCTTTTGTACGATTTTATTGATAATTCTTCCTTCTATAAAAACCCTGTGGAAGTGCCTTACCGTTCAATCATGAATGTGCCGTTTGTTTCCCCCAATGCCGAATTAGACGCACTTTTCTGCAAAGAAGCAACCGCAAGCGGACTCATTTCCTTAAAAGGACACAGGCTTGTGGGCGGAATGCGCGCAAGTATCTATAATGCTATGCCACTTGAAGGCGTTAAAAAACTTATAGAATTCATGAAGAAGTTTGAATCAGAAAATAAATAATTCCGTTATAAAAACAAATAATTAAGCGAGGTTTATTAAATGAAAAACATTAAAATATTAAACAAGATTAGCGATAAGATTTACACCGTTTTAGATAAAAAGGAATATGCGGTTAGCGAAACGGTAGCCAACCCCGATGCAATTCTTGTGAGAAGTGCGGATATGTCTGCCTATGAGGTTGAATCCAATCTTAAATGTATCGGGCGCGCGGGCGCAGGTGTGAACAATATTCCCATTGCAAGAATGACTGAAAGCAAAATTGTGGTTTTCAATACCCCCGGTGCAAATGCTAACGCGGTTAAGGAATTAACCATTTGCGGATTGCTTCTTGCGTCAAGAGATGTTTTCGGCGGTATTAGTTGGGGTGGCACGCTTGCAGGCAAGGGCGGTGAAGTTCCAAAACTTGTGGAAAAAGGTAAATCTCAATTCGGCGGTACTGAAATTAAAGGCAAAACCCTCGGCATTATCGGGCTTGGCGCAATAGGCGTTAAGGTTGCTAACTCTGCTATCGGCATGGAAATGACTGTTCTCGGTTCAGATCCTTATATAACAGACGAACAAAAAGCCCTCTTAAGCCCTCAAGCAAAATTAACAAGTTTTGACGAAGTTATTGCAAAATCTGATTATATCAGCGTTCATGTTCCGCTTGTGGATTCCACAAGAGGCATGATTAACGCAACCCTCATTAAGAAAATGAAGAAAGGTGTGGTAATTTTAAACATGAGCCGTGCTGAACTTGCGAATATCAACGATGTTAAATCTGCGCTTGAAAAAGGCTTAATGCGTAGCTATGTGGTGGATTTCCCCACAGAAGAAGCAATCAACTGCCCCGGAATTATAGCAATACCTCACTTGGGCGCAAGCACGGAAGAGGCAGAAGAAAACTGCGCTATCATGGCGTCTGAATCAATTAAAAATTATCTTGAAAACGGCAATATTGTTAACAGCGTTAACTTTCCGAACATTACCCAAAAGCGCGAATCTGCTAACAGAATAACAATTATGTACGAAGCGGATAAACTTAATCTTGAAAAAAGCCTGCCCGATATTCTGCGCGGATTTAAGTACACAGTTAAAACTGCCACACGCGGAAATGTGGGCTACGCTATTATAGACAGCGAATTCGTGATTATGCCCACCGCCCTTGCAGGCGTTGCAGGAATCCTTTCAATCCGCCAAATATAGAAACCCATTATTCAAACGCACAAACGGACGCTAAATGCGTCCGTTTTTTTATGGCAGATCATTCTGAATAAGTAGAATATCCCCTGCATTTAACAGTGAGGCAAAATTATCTTTAGCTTCAAATAAATCCTTAAATTTAAAAATTTCACCTTTAAAGTCCGCGCTTAAAAGCCCCTCTTCTATCGCGCGCGAATTTACCCCTGCAAGGATTACAATGTCTGCAACATTTGACGCCTCAGCCCCAAGTTTAAAGTTCATTTCGTGTTGGTTTAAACCAAGTTCCACCATGCCTTGCGTGAATAACACCTTTCTGCCCTCAAAAAGCGTAAGCACTTCATATGCCGAAAGCGCGCCCTCTAAATTGCAATTATAGCTATCGTCTATAATTATCATACCGCGTGCGTTTTCTATGAGTTCAAGCCTGTGCGGTACGGGCTTAAGTTCGCTAACAGCTTCAATAATTTGTTCTTCCGAAACCTCAAGTTTAACCGCCAAAGCTATGCACAAAAGTATGTTTATCACATTGTGCCTGCCAAGCAGTTTCGTAAGCACGGTAAACGGTTGCCCTGCCCCTATCACCTCAAAAGAACAGCCGTCTTTACTCATTTTTATGTTCCTTGCAAAAACCGTTCCGCTTTCTTCGCTTTCGTTATTTTCGCCAAAGCAAATATCTTTAGTGGACGCAAGCACGGCGGTAGCCGAAATTTGGCTGTTTTTCATAGCGTTAAACATTTTGGTAGTTCCTGCGTTATCGCCGTTTAGCACCGCAAAACCGTGGCGCGGTAAGCTGTCGGGCAGTTCCTTTTTGCCAAGGTAGATATTATCGCGGGATTTAAATGATTTCAAATGTTCATTGCCCACGCCAGTTACAATGGCGTACTCAGGCTTCACGATACCACAAAGTTCCTTAATGTCCCCCCTGCGCCGTGCGCCCATTTCCGCAATAAAAACCTCTTCGCTTCCGTTAAGTTTTTTCACGGCAAGGCAAATCCCCATTGGGGTGTTATAGTTTTCCTGCGTTACCGCCACGGTGTACTTTTTTCTTAGCATTGTGGCAAGAATGTTCTTACAGCTTGTTTTCCCAAAACTTCCCGTGATACCGATTTTAATTAAATTGCTTTTTGAAAGAGTTTTTTTGGCACGCAGGATATACCGCTTTTTATTAAGATTTTCGCACGGAAAAATTATTAAAGCAGGCAATAAAAATAAATCTCTTGCCAAAAGCAATACCGCAAACAGTGCCATAAGCCCAAGATTTTTAACGCCGATAAACACAAAAATTAGTGCAAGAACCGTGGCAAAGAATAACAGCTGTGCTATAAATAGCCTTATTCCGCGCTTTGTAAATTTATATTTGGTTCGCTTTAGTTTATAATCCTGCCAGAATACACTTATTGCGCTTGTAAGTATAAGAACAGCAATAATCTGCCCTGCTATCGGCTTTAAAAAGTAAAAAAAGGTTGCGCCCACACTTAAGAAAAACAGCACAAACCATTCCGAAAGTTTCTTTTTATCCACCGAATCGGGCAATGAAAAGCGGTAACCGTTTTGCTGAAATTCTGTTAACGCTTCCATGAAGTAAAGTATGGTTGCGCCAAAAAACATTAACAAGATAAATAAATCAAAAACCATTTAAAAACTCCTTAATTTCATTCACGGTAATTTCTGTGCGTTCAAGATAGCAAAAATGCCCCGCGTTCCTAAAGATTACAAGGCGCGATTTTTTAATCTTTTTCTCAATGCGCCTTGCCATATAAAGCGGGGTTTCTTTATCTTTTGCGCCCCAAATAGCTAACACTCTTGCGTTTATTTTTGATATTTTTTTATCCAAATGTGTGTTTACAATATTAACAAATGTTTTCTTGCCCACGGCAGAAAGTTTTTTATAATCAGGCGAACCTTCCTGCGGTTTTCCAATCCCGAATTTTTTATTAAGTTTGTGCTTTAGAACTTTTATGTAATATGTAACTTTTCTGCGGGGGCGCATGCCAGACGCCGAAATCAGCACTAATCCATTAACCAAATCCGCCCGCTTAAGTGTTAAGCCCATGGCAACTTTGCCACCGAAAGAATGCCCTATTAAATAAACTTTATTTAAACCGTAAATTTCAATGATTTCAACAACCGAATCAATATAATCATTAAGAGTTAGCGGGGAATCCGCTTCGGGGGTTTCCCCAAAGCCGTAAAAATCCACAGCGATAATGCGGTAATCATTTAAAAAGGCGGAATATATTCCGCTTAGGCTTTCTTTATTTCCGCCCCAACCGTGCAAAAAAATAAGGCATTCTTCGCCATGCCCTTTAACAATGTGGTTTATAATAGCGCGCGCCCCCCTCATAACCGCACCGAATTCGTGCGTTTGTTTGGCTGTGAGGCGGTAAACTTTAAAGGTAAATGGTTACAGTTCTAACCAAAGAATCAACGCGCCTTCGCCCTTTTTATAATAATTAGGACGCAAGCCTGCACTCGTAAACCCGAAGGATTTGTAAAACGATATAGCAGTGCCGTTAGTTTCGCTAACCTCAAGCGTAACCGCCGTAATGCTAAGCCTCTTCGCCTCTTTCAAAATTGCGCTAAGGATTTCTTTACCCACGCCCTTTTTGCGATGCGCGCTTGCCACAGCTATATTCATAATATGGGCTTCGCTTAATATGTGTGCAAAACCGCCGTAACCTATTAAAGTATCGTTTTCATAGGCAACGAAATAATGCTTATCTTTATCGTATAGTTCTGCTAAAAAAAGGCTTTCCGCCCAAGCCCTATCACCAAAAGCCTCGCGTTCAATTTCGCTAACTTTTAAAATATCTTCTTTTTCTAATTTACGGATTTGCATTTTTCTCTGCTGACGACTCTTTGAAATAAAACGGTTTTATTGAGGGTGAGAAGCAACCGTTTTTAACTTTGTCAAGAACGGCTTTCACCGTTAAATCAATATCGGGTTCGTTTCTATATATAAAGGGAACAGAAAAGTTATTAAGTTCTGCTTTATTAAGCGCAAGATATTCGCAAATTTTGCCGTTTTTATAAAGCGCGTAATAGTTATCATTTTTGCAATCAAAAAGCGCAAGCGCGCTATCTTTATTCAAAACATAAGGTTCTAATGAAGTTAAAGAAATCAGCTTTGCGCCCGAAGCCGTGGCAAGGGCTGTAGCCGTGCTTACCCCAATCCTTATTCCTGTGAAAGAACCTGGGCCAACCACGGCGCAAATTGCACTAATTTCGTTAATTTTTAGCCCAGATTGGCGCAAAAGCGTATCTATAGCTACCAAAATAGAGGCAGAATGCCGTTTTTCGTCTTTTTCACTTACGAAGCTAAAAACCTCTGTGCCTTTAATCACAGCCAAAAGAAGCCTTGGTGAAATTGAATCAATTATTAGGATATTCATAGGTTGTTAAACGAAAACTGCCTTTCATTTTCGGATACTTGGTTAATATCAATTCTTATAGTTTTTTCTTCGCATAGGTTTTGCTTGTTCCATTCTATTACGGTAATTGCGTCTTTTTCAAACAAAAAATCTTCAATCCCTAAGGTTTGCAAAGATTCCCCGTCTATCCTGTACATATCTATATGGTATAAGCGAAACTTTTCACTGTTGTACTCTTTGATTAGCGTAAACGAAGGGCTTAGCACAAGTTCTTTAACCCCAAGCACCCTAAAAAGTTCTTTTGTGAACGCGGTTTTGCCTGCCCCCAAGTTTCCGTTAAGCAAAATAACCTCACCACCCTTTAGCGTGCTTGCAAGAAGTTCCGCAAGGTTTGCGGTTTGTTTGAGTGAAAAAGACGAAAATGTCATAAAATCGTTGTTTTACTTTTGCTATTATCTTGCGGATTTTACCGCTTTAATCTTTAAGCCTGTTCTTCTTGGGGCGCGGATTCGGCTTTCTTGCCTTTTTTCCAAAGTTTTTCAAGGCAGAAGAAATCTCTTGTGTCTGCGTTAAAGATATGCACAATAACATTGCCGTAATCAAGAACAGCCCAGCGTGCGTCACTTAAGCCGTCTTTGCGTTCTGCAAAAATTTTCTTTTTCTCAAGTTTTTCTTCCACCGCTTCCGCAAGTGCTTTAACATGAGAAGGGTTTTTACCCGTTACCACCACAAAAAAATCCGCAACGGAAGATTGCCCGCTAAGGTTAACACCCTTTACATCGCCACCGTTCTTTTCTTTAAGTATTTTGATAATTGCGTTTTTTAGTCCTACAGTTGTCATAAAAAATTGCCTCCGTTAGTAAGTATTTAAACTCATTAGGGGTTTATATTAAAATTATACAACGAAACAGCTAAATTTTCAATATAAATTTTATAACGGCCTTCTATCCTGCAAAGCCCTTGCCAATGTTAGTTCGTCTGCATACTCAATTTCGCTACCCATTGGGATTCCGTGGGCAATCCTTGTGGCGGAAACGCCGAGAGGCTTTAGAAGTTGGGCAAGGTAAGTTGCCGTCATTTCACCGCTTATATCGGGGTTGGTGGCAACGATAACTTCCTTAACACCGTTAAGGCGCGTAAGAAGTTCTTTAATCCTTATATGTTCGGGCGAAACCCCTTTTTGAAAATCAAGGCTACCGTGCAGAACATGGTACACGCCGTGAAACGCGCCTGTTTTTTCAAATGCCAAAATATCCTTTGGGTGTTCCACCACGCAAATCACGGTTTTATCCGCTTCTGTACACTTTTTGCAAACTTCTGCCGTGCTGTAATTTCCGCATTCTTTGCAAAAGCGGATTTTTTCTTTTGCTTCCAAAATCGCTTGAGAGAATAGCCCAGCGTCTGCCTCGTTCATTCCTATAACCGCGTACGCATACCGTTCTGCCGTTTTGTAACCCACGGCAGGCAGTTTTCTAAAGCACGCGATTAGCCTTGTTAATTCGTCCATAATTTAAAATAATATTTGGTTGGTTTAATGGTTGATTTGTGTTAAAACGGGAATCCGCCCAAGCCACCGCCAAGCCCACCGCTTAGAGGCCCCATAACGCGCTGTTGTTCTTCTTCCACCAATTTCATGGCTTCGTTAAAGCCTGCCACAATCATATCTTCAAGCATTTCAACATCGTCCGGATCAACTGCTTGAGGATTGATTTTTATTGAGGAAAGTTTTCTATCGCAACTCATTACAATTTCAATCATTCCCCCGCCTGCGGTTGCAACCACCTCTGTGTCTGCAAGTTCTTCTTGCGCCTTAAGCATATCCTGTTGCATTTTTTGCGCCTGCTTCATTAAGCCCTGCATATTGCCTGCACCGCCCATTCCGCCTCCGCCAAAGCCTCCGAATTTACCCATAATTTTTATCTCCTTATTATTTACTTGATTGTTCTACATTTTGTATCGTTCAATTTTCAAAAATCCATAATTCTCAATTCTGAATTCTGAATTCTTAATTAACTCTTAAGAGATTCGCCTATCTCAATCAGCCTTCTCATTCTGTGGTTGAATCCGCTTTTCGTGAGTGCCGTATTGCTTAGTTCCACAATTTCTTTTGAGGAACTTTCGGGGTTTTCAAGGCGGGTTTTTGCAAGGATATATAAATCCTTTGGAAGTGCTTGAAGTCCGCCTTTCATGCGTTTGCTGATAAGGTTGATTGCCACAAGTTGCTTTGTGGATGCGTCTATCGCACGCGCCAAGTTCCCTGTGTCGCAGTTGGATTGCCGTTGCGCCTCATTCTTTGCCGAACGCAAGAGGAACAAATCTTGAAGTTCAAAGAACGCCTTTTGCGCGCCGATATATTGCACAAAATCCGCAATCGTTTCAAAGCCTTTTGCGTACAACCTGCGCGGTGATTCGGCACGGCTTTTAAGGATAATGCCGTTTTGTTTTAGGCATTCAGAGAAGTCATTTCTCACCGTGTCGTCTGCCACGGAAAGTTCTAAAAAGTAACCGCCCGAATTAGCTTCGCCGTCCTTTAAAAACAAACTTCCCGAAGCGCAAAAAAGCCCTGCGGAAAATGCCCCCGCGCAACACGCGCTTTGCTTTACTAAATTAGGGATTCCGTTTGTAAGTTCGCCTTGGGGGCTTAGAATCCCTGCGTTTTTAAGCGCTTCCGTGGCAGGCGCGCCCTCAACTTTTAAAACGAAAACGGCTTTCCCCGATTGCTTTTTTGCCGAACCTGCGCCGATAACCTCAATGCCCTCTGAAAGCGCGGTGTCCTCTTGAATTATTTCCGCGAACTTTTCAATAAGTTTTTCAGAGGTGCATTCAATCACAAATCCCACACCGCACGAAATCGTTAAACTTCCCGCACCGCGGATTGCGCCCGAAAGAAACGCAAGCCTACAGCAGGTTTTTTTTAATCCGCCAAAAAGGATTTCAGTTTTAATTGCTTCGGCAATACTCATGGTTTTGTTTTTAATTCAGAATTAAGAATTAAGAATTCAGGATTATGGTTGGTTTTTATATATGTAACATATGAATTGAGTTATTTAATACATATGTATTCTTCTTTTAGTTCCTCATTAAATTTATCTTTAACTTCGCTTTTTGCAATCTCAGCAAGTGCTATATAATCGCTTGCCGTTCCGCCACCTGTGTTCACAATAAAGTTTGCGTGGCGTTCACTAATCATTGCGCCACCGTGCCTTTTTCCCTTAAGCCCTGCCCTCTCAATCAAGTACCCTGCGGACGCGCCTTTGGGGTTTTTGAACACACTGCCGAGGCTTGGCAAGGGTGGCTGTGAGGCACTTCTTATGCTTTTAAGTTCACTTGCCTTTAAGGTTATTTCACTCTTGTTTCCTATGCTTAAACATAATGAAACGGCTATTATAACTTTGCCCCTAAAGAACCCCCCGCTACTGCGGTAACTAAAGGGAATTTCGCTATTTTCATATGTTTTTAATTCGCTTTTATGCAAATCAAACACCGTTACGCTTTTTAATATATCCTTAATTTCCGAACCGAACGCACCTGCGTTCATGTATACCGCACCGCCTATTTCCGCAGGGATTCCTGATAAGCATTCTAAGCCCTTAAGCCCCCTTTCGGTAGCGAACTGAGAAACCCTTGGAAGCCTTTCCGCTACACCGCACCTAATGATACTGCCCTCTGCATATAGCCCTTTCAGCGCGCCCGTGCATATGGATAAGCCGTTAAATCCCTTATCTGCCACAAGCGTTTTGCTAAAGCCCCCAAACACAAAATACCGCCCACAATTTTCATTGATTACATATGAAATTGCTTTAAAATCGGTAATTTTCTCTGGGTAGCAAACTAACTCAAGATTACCGCCACCGCGGTACAAACTTAAGCGTTCACTGCCCACATTTTGCGCACAGCGCACATTATTATTGTTAAGATACTCTAAAGTGTTTATCATAATTATACCACAAAAAATCAAACTGAGAAGTTTAAATAATTACATTTTTAAATTATTTAATTCTTATTTTCCTTTTAACCGAAAATAGCTTTATTGCGCACAGCACCGCCATGCCCGCCCCTACCGCGCCGATAACTGGATAAGCGTAATTAACAATGTTAGCAAACCCCACCCCCGATATGCCGAGTGAGGTGGCAAGCATAAGCACGGCGTGATAATTATTGCCCGCGCTTGCCACGCGCAGAGTTCCTGCCATTGAGGTAAAAATTGCAAGGAAGATAAGAACCGCGCCAAGGTATTTAAGCCCGTGGTTTTCTGCGATTTCAAGCGTGGGCATCTCGTGCGTGCTGTGCCTTACGGCAAAATAAATTAAGCCCATAAGCAAGGCAAGAATTAAAAATATTATTAGGGATATGAAGAAAGAATCCTTTTTCTTTACGCCTGCCCCCATTCGTGAAATAAGGTATCCGCCAGTTAAGATATTCATTGAAGAATAAAGCACAGGCGAACCCAAATCCGTTCTGCCACCTGCGTTAAAATTTGGTTTTAGAAAGAACAAAACAAGCACAAGCAAAATGATAACAGGCACTGCGATAAGGTTTAATTTCTTAATTCCGTTAAGCCCGCCACTCACGCACATTAGCGCCACAAGCCCTGCAAAAATTCCGCCACCCCTCAAACCGATTGCATAGTTAAGCACATATTCCGCGCCTGCAAGCATGGCGGTAAAAATAACAAGGCTACCAAACCTTGCCAAATAGTCCCACACTTTATTTGTTTTAGGAAAAGCAAGTAAAAGCGCGTTCCCTTGGGACAGCCTGCCAAGTTCTAAAAACACATAAGCAAGCCCAGCGCAAAATAGCGAAGCAAGCATTGGCGAAAGCAAATTTGCCCTTCCGAAAAAAGCCTCAATTTCTCTGCCCGAAGCAAAGCCCGCGCCGATAAGCGTGCCTACAAATGTAAGTGCAACTTTAATATTTCCGCGGGAAAACACATGAAATTATATGTTAAAAAATGTAAGTTTATGCAACCGCCGAAGTTCGTTGTTAAGTTGTTAATATTAAAAAAATATGTTACTATATTTATATGGAAAAGAGATTTAAGAAGATTTGCGTTATTTTTATAGCCCTGCTTTTGCCGATTACGGGCTTTCTTTTTGCGTGTTCTAATGAGGGCAACCAATTTACCCACAAAGGGATTTGGCTTAAAGGCGATGTACACACCCACTCAACTTACAGTGACGGAAGCGGTACGGTTCTTGAAAATTTTGAAACGGGCAAACTTAGAGGCTTGGGCTTTATCGGGCTAACCGATCATGACACAGCCCAAGGCTTTAGTGACGCGCAAACTATCGGGCAGGACAAGGGCATAACGCCAATTTGGGGCATGGAATTTGCCCAAGGCAATAAGCACCTTTTATTTTTATCGGATAAGCCCGTGGCGTATTCTGATTTTGTTTCCGCAGACTACGCAACTGCCGTAAACTCGTTTAAGGCGCGTTCGGCGGGTGCAGGCGGTACACCGCTTGTGTTCGTGGCGCACCCTTTTGAGTACGGCAATAATGATTGGAATATTGGCGATTGGGTAAGCGGAATTAACGGAATTGAGGTTTGGAACGCATGGTACGGCCCTAACCATAGCGGGAACAGAAAAGCGCGTGAGCGTTGGGATCAACTTAACGCTTCAGGGCATAAACTTTACGGAATTGCCACCACAGATACGCACACCGCTGACGGCGTGGGTTCAGCTTACACAAATGTGCTTGCCTTAGATAAAAGCGCAACGGCAATCCTAAACGGAATGGGACGCGGAAATATGTACGGTTCTAACGGCCCTGAAATCGGGCTTAGAGTGGGCAGTACGATTATGGGGGATAGCCTAACACTATCTAAAAGCACAGCAACCGTAACCGTGAATATAGACGCGGAATATATTGAAGGGCTTGAAGAAATCACGCTGATTCACGGCGGTATTAACAGGGCAAGAACCGAACAAACAATTAAAATTCCCCAAAACCAACAAAATCTTTTCAGGGGAAGCGTGTCATTAACCGTTACGCGCGGTGATTTTATAAGGATA
>Ga0123356_10005884_pt1 | contig 12452 bp, 11 predicted proteins | sample TergutEmb28metaG_2_FD_92546 | JGI IMG/M metagenome (GOLD analysis project Ga0123356, IMG submission 92546) | Embiratermes neotenicus P3 segment gut microbial communities from Petit-Saut dam, French Guiana - Emb289 P3 | ecosystem: Host-associated > Arthropoda: Insects > Digestive system > Gut ... | reverse complement strand
GCAAGGGCCTGATAGTCTAAAATAGGTTCCAGATCGTATGTTATGCAGTAATCGGTTTTTGCGTCCGGGTTGTTTTTTCTGTACTGCGTTAAATACGCGCGGAAATATCCGTAGCCTTCCGGGTCGCCGTAGTATTCGTGATGATACCCTGTTATAAGGCTTGCTTCCATTGGATAGTTTGTTTTGGACATAATAGATTTATAACCTTGCTTAACATGGTCAATTACAATCTGGCGGTTATATTTTGATTCGCCTTCGTGATACTCTACGGCGGCAGCTTTGCCAATATCGTGAATTAAAAAATCGACAGCCCACTTAAAGTAAAGATCCGGCGGAACAGCCCTCATGCCGCCGTAAAAAACGCGCTCAAGAATAATGTTGTCAAACTCAAGATGCGGAAGCAGGGCATGATAAAACTTCTTGTATTTGGCGGCAAAGTTAATCCGCATTTTTTGAATGGCGCTGGATGTAGAAACAAGATTATTGTAAAAGGTAAGAAATGAAATCCCGTTAAGGTACACACGCGTCATATGCTGGATAATTGTACCGTTGGATTTTTTAACAAGGGTATCCATTAATGAATTGCTGAAAATATTTTCCGATATTAACTGTGCAGACGATTTTACCATTTCGTGCGTGGAATCAACTATATCCTGAGTAACTTTCTTTGCTTCGTCGTCTGCAAGATAAATTGCATCTTCCAGAACTGCGTGGTTAATTAATGCGGCATCTTTGGTTGTATCAACAAGGGCTTTTGCAACTTCTGCTTCATCCCTGGGTTTTGCTGCAATCATCTCATTAAGCCGTTTTTTGTTATTGTTAAGATAATCAACTTTTTCCGCTGTGGACATCCCGGCAAAAGACTTGTACTCGCGCCCGAATCCTGCCTCAATCTCCGATTCCGAAGCGGCTTCCAGCTCTTCGATATCATCATCTTTTTTGGCAAGCTGCGAAGCAGCAGGCTGCACAACAGGCAGTCTTTCCAGATCCCAGGCGCCAAGTTTAACAATAGATTTTTCCTTTATTGTGTTAAAACCTTCCGATGTAAAATAATATTCCCAGCTATCGTTTTTTTGCCAAAAATTTTCGTTATTATCGTATAAAACCTTAAAAGGCATAAGGCGTTTTTTTTGTGCGCTGCGGTTAATGCATAAAACAGGCACTTCTTCTTCCAGGATAATATCGATATATTTCTTGTTTATACTCTTGCTGTCCGGAGATATTAGTACTTTAGAAAGAGGAATTACAGTTTCTTTTGCTGCCATATATGAATATTATACAAATTAGATTATATAAACAAGATATTATTGATGATTTAACAGTAAATTAATGATAAATTACAAAAAAACCACCAACCGCTATTTAACCTTTTCCATAATCTCGGGAATAATTCTGTCAGCATCTTCGTAGGTAACCTGACAGGTGCCAACCTGTTTGTGACCGCCGCCGCCAAAAGACAGCATTAAAGAGCCGACATCAACATTACAGGAGCGGTTTACTATGCTGTAACCAACGGTAATTGCTACATTGGATTTATTACGGCCGTCTACAATCCAGACAGAAATATTCTGCTCCGGGAAAAGCGTATAAATAATAAACCTGTTGCCGGCATAAATTGTTTCTACATCGCGCAGATCCACTTTTATTACATTGCCTTCGACACAGGCATGCTCTTTTACCATGCCAATAAAAAGATCTTTTTGCTGGTAGTAAAGGTCAAGGCGTTCCTTAACGTCCGGCATGTTTAGAATATCGTATATCGATTTTTCTGCGCATGCTTTGGCAAGGCTTGTCATTAAATCATAATTACTGATTGTAAAATTCCGGAAACGGCCAAGACCGGTCCTTGGGTCCATGATAAATCCTAAAAGCACCCAGCCTTTTGGATCCAGGATTTCGTCGGAAGAAAGGTCGCCGGAATCTACTTTATCAACATAATGGATCATTTCTGCAAATTTGCCCAATTTGGCGTCGCCGCCGTAATATTCATAAACTACTCTGGCGCAGCTTGGCGCATGCTTTGATACGCCTTCAAAATAAGCGCCGTTACCAAGGCGTTCGGACTCGCTGGAATGGTGGTCAAACCAGAGCTTACAACCCTTAATATAGGGTATATTTGCCAAAATATCGTTATCCGTGGCTTCTACCAGACCATCCTGGATATCTTTTGGGTGAACAAATTTCCAATCATCAATAAGCCCTAAATATGACAAAAGCGCCCCGCAAGCCAGGCCGTCAAAGTCAGATCTGGTAAATAGTCTCATATTAAACCACCCCTATTATATTAATCCTTATACAAATTTCGGCACTATCTATATTATACAATAAATATAAAGAAAAGAAAATGGTAAAAGCACAAAATTTAAGGGGTATTTTATTATAATTCGCTGTCCAGCATGGTTTTAAACCAGGATAAAACAGCATCTGCCCTGTTACTGAATGAATTACTGACTCTGTCGCCCATACCAGGTACAGAAAGCGCTTTTGCTATGGAAACGGTATAAACCAAAAATGAGTCGCCGCAGTCAAAAATTGCCATTACCGACCGCAAATTGCCTTTTCCTATCACCGGAATAAAACCGTATGTTAGAGCGGTTATATTCTCCTGGGTAAAAAAGACAGCTTCGCGTGTTGTAATGTAGTCATAACGGTAAATATTGTCGCCAAAAGTAAGGTCTTTTTGCCTTGCAAACAGGGTCAGTGTTGCGGGAACCTGCGAATAGACAGGATCAGGCACAGGGTTTTTAGATACCGGTCCGTCAATAATTCGTGAATATTCATAAAATGTGCGCATGGAACCCCGGCTCATCGAATAATATTCGATTCCTTCCAGAGTGCTTACGGCTATAATCTGATTAAATACCTTTATTTTTTGATCTTCGTCCCAAAGGCTGACGTTTGTATGCAAATGTTCCGGTTTCCTGTACAAGTAAAGAGTCTCCACCATCATGCTGGGATTTATGGCACTAATATTTCCGGCAGCCAATTGCCGCAAAGCGCTGTTATTTGGCATCAGCTTTGGCGCCGGATTTCTTAACTGCGTTTCAGAGATGCTGCCGCCATGTTCAAATCTTCGCAATTGCGCTGCCTGAGCAGGAGAAACAAGGCTTTCCAGCGGAATACCAAATGCTGCATGCGCAATAAGAGCAAAAACCACTGTAAATAAAGCGACACTTCTCATACATCAACCTTAATTATACCCCGTGAGTTTTTCTTACTTTAACCCGCGGTAAAACACACGTACCTGTTTATATAAACCATCTCCTTCGCTTTTGGTTTCAACATCTCCAATGTCATTTAATGTGGTATGGATAAGCCATCTGTCAAAAGGATTCATGGGTTCAAGCAGAACAGAACCGCGGCTTTCGCGTACTTTTTCTGCAACATTGTAGGCAAGGCGCACAAGTGATTCTTCCCTGCGGATCCGGTAATTTTCGGTATCCAGAATTACACGCACATCTTCCTTGCCAAGGCGCCCTGCGTAGATATTTAACAGTAATTGCAGCGCATCAAGATTCTTGCCTTTTTTACCAATTAATATCGATGAATGGCTGGAATCAATTTTAATTCCCAGTTTTTGTTTTTCCCGGAACAGAATAGAAACTTTGCCGGGATACCCCATGCGTTCAATAAGACCGGATGTAAATTCAATCATTTTTTCTTCGAACTCATTCTGCGGTAAAGGTTCTCCAAAAACTGCTTTGCCAATGGTATTTCCAATATTGTCTCTTTCCATATCAGAATCATTTTTGGCTCTGGGGCTGGAAGGACGGCTTTTGGATGGTGTTCCAAAATCTCCCACATGAACCCTGATTCGGACTAAACCTTTTTTGAATAAACCGCTCTTGTGTGTTTCAAGAATCTCAACATCAAAATCGTCTTTTTCAAGACCAAGTTCTCCCGCTGCCCTGTCGATTGCTTCTTTTTCGGTGCGGCCTTCAAATTCAAATTCCATATATTCTCCTTAAGTTAAAATTTCTTCTTTTTCTTTTTGCCGGGAGCAATTTTATTCTCCGGCTCAGGCGGTTTTTCCTGCTCTTCTTTCTTTTTCTTGGCAATAATAAATTTGTTAATAATTACCTGCTGAACCAGCGTGAAAAGGTTAGAAAAAATCCAGTATATTAATAATCCAGACGGTACATTGTAAAGCACAAAGAAAAACACAATTGGCATGACGTATAACATCATTTTCATCTGATTATTTGACTGCTGTCCGGGCATTTGTGTAACTTTACCGTATAGCAGCTGCGAAGCTACATAGATAAACGGCAGTCCGCGAAGCGCAGTAAACATCAGTATCTCAACACCTTGGGGGAATTTAACAATATGTTCAGGAGCAGAAAGATCTGGTATCCAGCCGGGAATAAATTCCGCGCCGCGAAGGTCAAAATGATTGTTGAACAATTGATACATGGCGATGAATATAGGAAGCTGCAGCAGCATTGGAAGGCATCCGGAAAGAGGATTATAACCTTCCTGCTTGTAGAAGTTACCCATTTCCTGCTGTAGTTTTTGCTGATTGCCTTTGTATTTTTCCTGTATTTCCTTAATCTTTGGCGCCAGAGCCTGCATACGCAAAGTAGCTTCCGATCCTTTTTTTGTCAGCGGGAAAAAAGCAATTTTAATAAGCAATGTTAAGATAATTATACAAATACCGTAATTGGGAATAACCTTATGAAAATTTACAAGCAGCCATTTTAAAAGTTTTTCCAGCGGCGATAAAATTCCGCGCGAACTTGCTACTTCCAGAAGGTTGGCTTCTCTCATGTCATTAAAATCACTCATACCAGTGCTGTAAATAGAAAGGGTTTCCTGGGTTTTTGGCCCCAGATAAAAACGGTAATAATCATCTATCCTTTGAGCCTGTGTTATAGGACGAATTATATTAAGCCTTGAAGCTTCGGTAATGCCCGGTTCCGCTTTATTGGAAAAGTTAAATGTATACTGCGGATGCTGAAGCAAATGCGGAATAGCGATAAAAGCAAAGTACTTGCCGGAGATTGCACCCCATGAAGGACGGCTGTCGATAAAATCATTTACCTTTGCATTCCTTCGTTTACCGTTGATATAAATAAAATAATTGCGGGTATCGTAGTATCTGTCCAGTTTTTCAAAAGCAGGACCAATCTGCGGACCAAATGATAATGTATATGTGTTGCCGAACGAGTCAAAATTCTGCGCGAAGCTTCCGCCTTCCAGCGTTATCCGCAATTCGAACATGAACTCTGCAGGTTTAAATTCGTAGCGTTTTATTAACCTGAATCTGCCTTCTGTGCCGTAAACAGCCGAAGGTACAGAATAATCACGGTAAAATTCCACAGAATAATCAGAGATTCTGTTTACATGAAAATAATCGTTTAAAGGAGCAGCATTATGATCTCCTAATGCAATTGAAAAAGCGCGTGTGGGTTGTCCGGATATATTCCTGAATGCATCGGCATCGCTGGAAAAAATTAATTCCACATCGTTTTTACGTTTTGGATCTTTCCATATAAAAGAAATCATGTCGCCGCCCTGATTCGTAAGGGTAGCGGTGAATAATTCGGTGTCTATTACTATAGGCGGCTCAGGAGCAATAAATGTACCCTGCGCTGCAGCTAACTGTTGATCTGCAAATGGCGTTGTCGGTTGCTGCGGCGATTGCTGCATCTGCGACGGCTGCTGCGATTGCGGCGTTGTTGGCGCTGTAAACTCAGGTGTTTGTGTAAACGGCTGCTGCATATCCGGAGCAGTCTCTGTTTCGCTCTGTGATTGCGTGGTCCGGGTTGCCTGCTCCTGTTGATTTTTGGTTATAAAAAAACCTTGTATCAAAAAAGAACCTATCAGTACAACTGTGGATAACACAACAGCCAATATTGTATTTCTTTCCATCTTACTTCCTTTTTATTTCGATAGTTCCCCCAACCACTTTCAAGTGGTCAGGTCCGGCACAGGATCATAACCGCCGCGGTGCAGCGGGTGACAGCGCATAATCCTCTTTGCCGCCATCAGACTGCCGTGAAAAAATCCGTATTTATTTACTGCTTCGTAGGCATAAACCGAACAGCTAGGATAATACCTGCAAGCCGGCGGAAAATGCGGGGAGATCGCATATTGATAAAAACGTATAAGTATAAGCGCTATATTCTTCATTTTAATAAACCGGCTTTGGTAAAAAGGGATTCAAGCTGTTCCTGCCTGCTTAGCATGCCTTGCATGCTTTGCAGACTGTCAGGATAGACCAGAAGGATTAAATCATATCCGCCCAAAAGACGGTTCTTCATCAATCTGTAAGCTTCACGTCCCAGGCGCTTTGCCCGGTTCCTGATCACTGCATTTCCGAAAGCCCGGGATAATGAAAAACAAATACGGTTATAGGACAAATCGTTTTTTAAAACAAAAAGTTTAGCGCCCTGACAGCCATATCGTTTTCCGTTGTCAAAAACCTCCCGGATATCTTCCCTTCCCTTTAAATGCTCCTCCCGTCTAAAGCGGAAGGATGTCTTAATATCTCTAATAAGGCTTTTTCTCGTCAGAAACAGATAGTTTTATCCTGCCCTTTGCCCTGCGGCGCTTTAAAACAAGCCGACCGCCCTTGGTCTTCATACGGGCGCGAAACCCAAATTTGCGGTTTCTTTTTACCTTACTGGGTTGATAAGTGCGTTTCATGGTATCTTCTCCTATATATAAGATTTGCCCCGGGATTAATATACCCTGACAAATCTAAGGTTCTTCCATAACAAAAGTGATTATTTAGTCTAGAATATTGATAGAGTTTCGTCAAGAGGGGAACCTTCGCCACGAACCTACGATTCTTAGGCTCGGTTGAGGTTACAATAGACATGGATATAAAATATACCCTTTCGGGATACATATATATTACTCCCCCGGATGACTGCCATAAGATAGTGGACGCCATGCTGACCACCAATTACAGTGAGGAATTCTGTATTGCCGAAGGTTTTGACCCTTATTTTGTCGCCAGATTGATGGAAGCCGGGTTTTTGGTAATGTCCACAAATGTTTCCAACGAGGAAAACAGTCCTTTTTACATTATGCTCCCAAAACTGCATCTTGTCCGTTCTGCTCTTTTTTACGAAAATCTGCACGTTAAAAAATCCATCCGTAAATATTTAAATCGATATGAACTAAAAGCTGATGTTGAATTTGACCGGATTATAGACCGTTGTGTGGAAAAACACGGTTGCGACTGGCTAACCCCGCCGCTGGTCGATTCAATCAAGGTTATCCGCAGTCTCCCGCAGGCTAATGTATACCCTACTTCCTTTGCCCTTTACCGCGGCGGAGAACTTGTTGCCGGTGAATTCGGCGTTGCATGCGGAAAAGTCTACACAAGTTATTCCGGTTTTTACGAGGAAGATAATGCGGGGACAGTACAGATAATACATACTACTCGCTATTTGCAAAATAACGGTTTTTCATTTTTTGATATGGGTATGCCGCTGGATTATAAAACAGACCTTGGCGCTGTGGACATAAGCCCCGGGGAATTCGTACAGCTATTCAGAGGATAGCGCTATTCAGAGAATAGCACTTCAGGGCTTTTTAACGTTTCGTCTTACAAAGAGCGGATCAAAATATTTTTCTACGTCAATCTTTGTTAAAAAATACCTTAATACAATGCGGTAAACAAGAATGGAAATTGCAATGGATGCCAGGAAAACAAGAGAAAACCCCCATGCCTGACCGGATTCCGGTATCAGCGAAATAATAAAATTACCGTAAAAAAGAGCCAGAATTATAAAGCTGATTACCGCTACAATAACATTAAATAAAGTAGCTCCAAGAATGAACAGTATTGTATTAAGTCTTTTATCCATTTTATTTTTCCTTTTCAGTTTTTGAAGGACTTATAAACATGGTGATAAGCAGCAAAATACAGCACACTACAACAGATGAGTCCGCTATATTAAAAGTCGGCCAGCGGGGATTCCTGCCAAAAATTGGTTCAAAAAAGTCCGGCAATCTTACGCTGATAAAATCCACAACTCCGTCCGGCCGGAATATACGGTCGGCTATATTCCCAAGGCCGCCGCCGATAATACCTGCAGCAGCCCAGCGCTGGAGCTGGGTAAATTCATTAGATTTAAAGTAGTAAAAAACCAGAAAACATAAAACCAGAATGGGAAGAATAATAAAAGTAATGGGTTTAACAAACTCCGGAAGGTTTTCTCCAAGACTAAAAGCTATTGCTTTGTTTCGCACATGGTAAATCCACAGTAAATCGTTGTCAAAAACATTTTTTATTAATGCAGGAAATAAAGGCTGGATTTTAACAATAATTGCCTTTGTAACTTGATCCGCCAAAATAATAAATGCCGTCAGCGATAACGGCAGGACTTTTTCCTTTGTAAAATTTTCTTTTGTAAAAAAATTCTTTAAGCATTGTTTCATAGTTTTGCTCCTTTCTTATAATCCTGTTGGTATATCTAAAAATTCAGTTTCTATTCCAAGCTCTGCCGAACAGTGACGCATGACAGCCTGAACACCCCAGACTTCTGTACTGTAATGCCCGCCGGCAATCATGTTAAGTTTTCCTTCCAGGCACTTATGATAAACCGAATGAGAACTTTCGCCTGTTACAAATAAATCAACGCCTTCCTGCAGAGCATCTTCCGCATTTTTTGGCGCGCCGCCGGACATGATCGCCGCTGTTTTACATTCTTTACTGCCAAAAGCAAGAACTCCGGCAGGCGGTCTTCCCATAAAACTTATTTTTTTAACAGCTTCGTCAACTGTAATGGGTTTTGGAAAAGTTCCTTTATAACCTATTTTGCGTCCATGATAACCGCCAAAAGGCTCGATATTTTCCAGCCCAAGAAGTTCTGCCAAAACAGCATTGTTTCCAAATTTTGGGTGCTGATCCAGGGGCAGGTGAACCGCATACAGGCAGATATTATGATCCAATAAAAATTTAATGCGCTGCCTAAGATTTCCGGCTATACGCAAAGGCGCACCCCAAAAAAGCCCATGATGAACAAAAACCATACCTGCGCCCACAGCGGCTGCCTGTTCAAAGGTTTCCATGGCTGCATCTACGCTAAAAGCGATCTTTTTAACAGGAGATCCGTCATTATCTACCTGAATCCCGTTTAAAGAGTCATCGCCGGAGAGAAAACCTTCTATATCCAGAAAACCTTTAAAAAATGAGTCAAGCTGTCCTGTGGACAGCACATTTGCAGTTGTAAGTTCATTATTCACAAGGTAAGTGTATCATAGGAGACAAAAAAAGCAATATGGTGTATAATTCAAAAAGGAGGATTTAATTATGGATAGAATAGGCTATTTCTTTCTCTACATTGCGACTGCTGTGTATCTCTTTATTAACGGGATATGGGGCTTTGATGGCGGCGGCGATTTCGCTCAAATGTCAAAAGTAATTTTTGGCGGAAGCGACATTGGCGGAATTTTCACCATCGTTCTGGCAGTCATCGGAGTGGTAGCAGGCGCATTATTGATACTGCAAATATTTAAGATTGCTATTCCAAGAATCGAATTAATGATGTTAATCGTTATTATCGTATGGGCAGTCTTTATTGTAGTAGTGGACATCTTAGGATTACTCAAAGGCGACGTTAAGTTCAATCTTGAATACCTGGCAGTATTAGCAGGTCACTTGATGGTACTTGGAGCGCTTATTACTTCATCGAAAAGTGCATAATTAGTATTTACTAATCGCGAGGAATGGCTGGCGTTTTTAACGTCAGCCATTTTTTATTTTATCGTATTCACCATTAAAATAATCGTCTAAATAAGAATGTCCCTGAATGAACCTGTCCGGATCCATTATTGCGTAATATATCTGACTTGCCTTTTTTTCATGATCAAACGGAATATAACTGTCCATCCAGCTCGCGCCGTACTGCGCCCAGAATATTACATGGTCAAAATATTTTTTATATTTATCGAACATTTTAAAAAGTAGGGCATACTGATACCCGACGGCATCAGCCTGTTTTTGATTTAAAACAGCAGGCGCAAGCGCTTCGCCGCCAGGCGCGTCAAAAGGCTGTCTGATATCAAGCTCAGAATAAGAAATGCAATCAAGCAGGCCATTGTCAATTAACTCGATAAATAAAAGCAAAGACTGCTGATTCTGGCTGGCTACAACCGGTGAAACAGATTCATGTCCCTGAATACTCATACATTCTATAAGGCTTCTGCCGTCATAAAGAGGATCTGATTTCCATGCTGTGTTAATTTCTTTAATCATATTATATGCGACTTTTGCTTTGGACCATACGTTCATTTCATAATCGTTGTATGCAAGAATGGGCGGATTTTCACTCACATAAGCGTCTATGCTGCCGTTGTGATCGTGATTATCCAGTTTCATATATTCAGGAACGATATTAGGATCGTTGTAACCGGCTTTATACTTTTCTGCCATCTGCGCATTTGGCACAGCAATATGAGCATATTTATAAAGCAGATAAACATAATGCTGTTTAATATCGCCAAAGTCATTATCTGTTAATGCCATAAGCCACGATACATGCTTTAATGCGGATTTCCATTTTTCGGTATTTTCCCTGATAACCATACTGTGTCTGCTTTCGTGCAGCTCTACGTTTACAACATCAAAAGAATGGAAAGGAATAACACCGCGTTCTTTACTTGAATCGTACCTTTCCTCTGTAGACATGAAATGCCGCATTATAAACATGATGTGATCAAAATAAACCCTTCGCGCTGTGTTTTTGTTTAATTTTAAATACGGTCCTGTGGCGTTCGTTCCGCCTGAAAAGAAAAGACCGTCTGCGCTCCACTGCATAGAAGAAATATTCTCGGGTATTAGCTGCCTCATCCAGGGAGGAGACTGATTGATCCACGAAAGACAGTGCCCGTGGATTTTATAATCTCCGGAATCCCTTATATTTAAATATTCATCGGTTGGAAGAAGCCATTCTGTCTTGACCCCTTCGGATACATCGCTTTCTATTCTGAATTCAAATTTTGGAAATTCATCTTTGAGCCATTTCGGCGGACTTATATGGCAATACGGTTTTAAATTATCATCATCTACAAAAATCTCGTAATGGTATCCCCTGATGGAATCTTGTTCAACAGCTCCTGTTCCATCAACACCGACCATAAAACTTCCATTGTTCCGGTTGTATTTACTTTTAATAGGTTCAACTTCCAAATAACTTTTTTCGTTCACTACAAGCGGAATTGCTGTTTGACCGGGATCTGTCTGCGTAATTTTAATATCGCCAAGCATTAGCCTGTCGCCGTCAAGCTTTGTTCCTGTTTCTGTATGCAGATCGATATTTAAATACTCCCAGGTTCCAGAAGACACAGGAGTTGCTACGCTGAGTGTTTTTTTATACCAGGTTTCTCCGTCATGAAAACCAATCCAGGGCGGCTTTATAATACCAATATCATTCAGATCCGATGTTCTTATATAAATTTGGGTTCTTAAAGATCCTGTATAACCGGAAACGCTCTGGTAACCTTCGCCGCCGGAAGAAGTAGACCAGATTTCAAAACGCATATATTTACCGGCTGCGCTTTTTGGGTAATAAAAATCAAACTCGACATGGGTTTGATTATTAATTTGTACCGCAGGATCAATAGGCGCTCTCATACCAAATCCGCCAAAAGCTTTTCCGGCAACAGCGGGATCAAAATAAGTAGTTAATAGAAGAAGGCTGCCAAGTTCAAACGGATCGTTTACAAGTTCAAAATGGCTGCTTGGGTTGGGAAGTATCCTGCCGTCATTGGTGCGCCATGATTTCCATACAGAAATATTTTTTTCCAAATCAAATTTATAAACAGGAACACGCTGGAATCCCGCGCCGGGATCTTCGCGAAAATAAGGATCGTTTGCCATACATGGCGTCGCTGTAGGACTCATAGTTTACAATTAATTATTTTACCACAATATTGACAAGTTTGTCAGGTATAATAATCACTTTTAATATCGTTTGCCCCTCAAGCCATTTTTGGAGTCCCGGTAATGCCAAAGCGGTTTTTTCAAGATCTTCCCTGGCGGTTCCCGCCGCGGCGGTAAATTTGTCACGGATTTTTCCGTTTACCTGTATGACAACGGTTACTTCATCATGATGAGTTAATGCCTCGTCATAAGACGGCCATGAACCCATGGAAACAGAGCTTTTATGCCCTAATTTTTCCCATAATTCTTCACCCAAATGAGGCGCATAAACCCCTGCCATTAAAACAAGCGGTTCCCACATAGACCGTGCAATATTACTCATTTTTGCAAGCTCGCTGGAATAAATCATCATTTGACTAATCGCAGTGTTAAAATCGAGGGATGCCGTATCTTCGCTCACCTTTTTGATAGTGCGGTGAAGTAATTTTTGAAGTTCAATACCGCCTGCTTCTTCGCTGCCAGGAGCAGCATCGATAACTTGTCTTTCGCCGATTGCCCAAAGCCGTTCCAGAAAACGTGATACGCCGGTGACACCTGCCATGTTCCACGGCTT
>Ga0123356_10005883_pt1 | contig 12453 bp, 10 predicted proteins | sample TergutEmb28metaG_2_FD_92546 | JGI IMG/M metagenome (GOLD analysis project Ga0123356, IMG submission 92546) | Embiratermes neotenicus P3 segment gut microbial communities from Petit-Saut dam, French Guiana - Emb289 P3 | ecosystem: Host-associated > Arthropoda: Insects > Digestive system > Gut ... | reverse complement strand
ATAGTATAAATGATGGTGTATTGCATGAATAGAGTAACCGTATTTACATTTTTCTGTATAGTAATATTTACATTTTTATTTGCCGCTTGCGTAAAAAATGAAACTGTTGAAGTTGCTGATGAATCGGCGGAAAACGCGGCGGCTGGTGACGCTATTACTTTGTCACCAGTCGCTGTTGTTTCGGATCAGCTAGCGCTTGAGATTGAAGAGGAAGAAGAGCCGGCGCCGGCCGACCCCATAGAAGAATGTATAAATACCTGCCTCAGTGAGCTGTCTGTGGCGGAAAAAATCGGCCAGATGTTTATCTGCGCCTTCAGGGATAATGAACTTGGCGTAACGGAAATCAATGGCGCGATGAAGGATGCGCTTAGCGCTTTTCATGTGGGCGGCGCGGTATTGTTCAATGAAAATATGCGCGATAAGCCGCAGACCCAGAAGTTGATCGCGGATCTGCAAAGCGCCAGCAATATCCCCCTTTTCATCGCGGTGGACGAGGAGGGGGGCGTTGTTTCGCGCTTAGTTGCTTTAGGATACGAGAGGCTGCCGCGCGCTTCGCGGATCGGTTCATCCGGCGATATTTCCCTGGCCTTTGCGCAAGGCGCAAAGATAGCGGCCAATCTAAAAGAACTCGGCTTCAACCTGAATTTTGCCCCGGTGGCAGATCTAAGCACAAATAAACAGAATACAGTTATCGGTTCAAGGGCGTTTAGCGATGATCCGCAAATCGCCGGCGCCATGGTGCGGGAATTCGTCCGCGGGCTGCAAAGCGAGGGCATGATCGCCACGCTTAAGCATTTTCCCGGCCATGGCGATAGCAAAGAGGACAGCCATTATAGCGTGGCTACGGTGACCCATGATCTGGAGAGGCTGAACGAAAAGGAGCTGGTACCGTTTAACATGGGCATCGAAGCCGGCGCCGGCTTGGTTATGGTAGGGCATATATCCGCGCCGAATATTACGGGTACTGATGAAGCGGCTGTTTTTTCGGCGCAAATCGTCACGGCGATACTGCGGGAACAGCTGGGGTTCGCGGGAGTAATAATCACGGACGCCATGGACATGGGAGCGGTGGTAAAATATGCCGGGCCAGCTGAAGCGGCTGTTAAGGCGGTGCTGGCCGGGGTGGATGTTTTACTGATGCCGCAGGATTTGGGCTTGGCATTTGCTGGCTTGCTTAAGGCCGTGGAAAACGGTGAAATAAGCGAAAGCCGGATAGACGAATCGGTTAAGCGCATATTGAGAATGAAGGCGCGGTTTGGTATAATAGTACAATAGCTACAATAATTGTAAAGGAGTATGGACGATGGAGAGCCAAAATATTGAATGGAAAGAAACTTGGCGTGATGAATATTTACAGTGGATATGTGGCTTTGCCAACGCCCAGGGCGGTCGTTTAGAAATTGGGCGAAATGACAAGGGTGTAATTGTGGGCCTTGCGGATATAAAGCGCCTTCTTGAAGATTTGCCGAATAAGATCCGCACGACAATGGGTATTGTTGCTGACGTAAACCTTTGTTGTGAAAACGGACTTGAATATATTATTATCGAAGTGATGGCCCACCCGAATGCTATCAGTTACAGGGGCAAGTATTATTTACGTTCCGGAAGCACCAATCAGGAAGTGACCGGTTTTGCGCTTGATGAACTCATCCTGCGTAAATACGGTCGTACATGGGATTCCGCGCCGGTTCCGCGCGTTAAAGCAGGTGAGTTTTATAATGACGCATTTGACATCTTCCGCAAAAAAGCGGTTTCCAGCGAACGGCTGACGCCGGAAGATGTTGCGGTAAGCAATGAGCAGCTTCTCCATGCTCTGAAATTGACCGATGGTGACTATCTGTTAAAAGCCGCGCTTATGCTATTCCACCAAGACCCGGAACAATGGTGTTTCGGCTCCCAAGTGAAAATAGGTTACTTTGAAAACGATGCGGATTTGCTCTATCAGGATGAAATAAGCGGCCCGCTTATAGGCGTCGCCGACCGTGTTATTGATATAATCTATACGAAATACTTCAAGGGATTGATCCGCTACGAAGGTATTCAGCGGATCGATAATTATCCAATACCGCGCAATGTGTTGCGCGAGGCTGTTTTGAACTCAATCGTTCATAAGGATTACAGTACCGGCAATCCGATCCATATAAAAATATATGATGATAAGGTTGTCATATACAATGATTGCCAGATACCGCCAAATGTTCCTCCGGAGAGTTTACTTGAGGGCATCGGCTCAAGACCGCATAATCCCCTTATCGCCGGAACATTTTTCCGCTCAGGACAAATTGAGGCTTGGGGGCGCGGTATCGAAAAAATGAAAATGGGCTGCCTTGCTGATAAACTGCCGGCGCCGGAGTTCAAGATATTACCCACGGTTTTTCAAATCTGTTTCCGTATTAGAAATAATAATAAGGCGTTGAAATCTGTTAGTCAAGAAACTGATAGTTAACAGAAAAATCCGTCATCGTGCAATATTTTATGTCTACGTCGAAGGCTTTTTCATAGGAATAACGCAGATGATCGCGGAAAGAGAAATCGCCGCCATGTATACCCCAATGTATCGCTGAGGCGATGACCAATTGGAAGAAGAGAAATACCAGGTAGCCGGCATCGACCTTGCTGTGGAACTGGCCACAGGCCTGCCCCTTTTCAATAATTTGCTTTTGCAGCTTCAATAATTCTTTTCTTTCGGGCGAGATGTTGAATGTGCCGATATTTCGGGTCAGATTTTTAATAAAAATCTGCTTAACTATGGTAATGCCGGTTTCTTCAATATAATCGATCATGTGGCGGTTGAGCAGCCATAATTGTTCCACATAGGAAGCGGCGGCAAGAATGGTGGAGAGATCATCGGGCTTAAGCTGATAAGATATGGCATAATATTGATCCAGCAAATCATCTTTGGATTTGAAATAATAATAAAAGGTGGGCTTGTTTATACCGCTTTTATCACAAATCTCGTTCAATGTAACTTCCTCAAAAGATTTTTCCGCGAAAAGGTTTAAGGCAGTAGCCCTAATCCTTTTTTTTGTTTCGTTCTCATATTGCATCATCATAGCCTCCCGCCATTTTACATTTTGGGCTTTCTATTATCTTATCAATTTCTGACCGCAATTGCAAGAAAAAAATATCAAGTACAATTTCTTTATTATATATTTACATTTTTTTAATACTATGGTATGATTAGAACCGAACCATAATAGCACCTTACAAACAAACCAATAAAAAACAAGAATTCACTCAAAACCCATAACTCACGACTCAAAACTTGGGCTGCGAAGCAGCCCGTTAGCTTTGTTGAGCTTAAAGGAGAAGCCGTCTTGAGCATACTTTTAAAATATATCAAAACATATTTCGGCGCCTTAGCATGCGCTGTTGTTTTATTGTATTGCCAGGCTACCTGCGATTTAGCGCTGCCCGATTATATGTCGGATATTGTGAACCAGGGCATCACCACGGGCAATATCAACTATATCGTGCAGATAGGCCTGAAAATGCTGGGCATTTCTGTATTGGGCGCTATTTGCAGCGTTACCGTGGGTTTCATCGGTTCCAGGATTGCCGCCGGCGTGGGCAGGTCTTTGCGGCAAGAGGTATTTGAAAAAGTACAAGGCTTTGCCAATGCCGAATTCGATCACTTTTCCACCTCTTCGCTGATCACCCGCACCACCAATGATATTACGCAAATTCAAATGCTGATCGTGATGATGATCCGCATGGTTTTTTACGCGCCGATCCTGGGCGTGGGCGGATTTACACATGCGCTGGCCAAAAGCCGCTCCATGTCCTGGATCATCGGTTTAGCGGTAGTGCTGATGATCGGCTTGATCATGATACTTTATAGTGTGGCTATGCCCCGGTTCAAAATAATCCAGAAGCTGATCGACCGCTTGAACCTGGTGGTGCGGGAAAATCTTGACGGCATGCTGGTCATCCGCGCCTTCAATACCCAAAGGTTCGAAGAACAGCGTTTCGATACGGCCAATAGTGAATTGACCGCCACCAATCTTTTCGTCAACCGGGCCATGGCGATCATGATGCCTTCGATGATGCTGATCATGAATCTGGTCACGGTTTTAGTCGTTTGGGTCGGCGCCAATCAGGTCTCCGCGTTCAAGGTGAATGTGGGCGATATGATGGCCTATATGCAATATGTGATGCAGATCATCATGGCTTTTCTGATGATGTCGATGATGTTCATCATGATACCCCGCGCCGCGGTTTCCGCCAACCGGGTGGCGGAAGTACTGGAAGCCACGCCCAGCATACAGGATAACCCCCGTCCCGCGCATATCGTTCAACCTTGCCGGGGTTTGGTAGAATACCGTGACGTATGCTTCCGTTTCCCCCAGGCGGAGGAAGACGTGCTGCATCATATTAGCTTTACCGCCCGCCCCGGGCAAACCACGGCCTTTATCGGCGCAACCGGCAGCGGCAAAAGCACGCTGGTCACCTTATTGCCCCGTTTTTATGATGTAACGGAGGGGCAAATTCTGATCGACGGCATCGATATCCGCCACTGGCCCCTGCATGATTTACGCCACAACATCGGTTATGTGCCGCAAAAAGGCATACTATTTTCCGGCACCATCGGCAGCAATTTGGCCTATGGAGATCAAAATGCCGGCCAGGATCAATTATTACAAGCGGCGCAAATTGCCCAAGCCTGGGAATTTATCGAATCTAAGCCGGAGCTGTTTGACTCCCTGATCGCCCAGGGCGGCGGCAATGTTTCCGGCGGGCAGCGGCAAAGGCTTTCCATCGCCAGGGCGCTGGTGAAAGAGCCGCCAATCTATATCTTGGACGATAGCTTTTCCGCCTTGGATTTCAAAACCGACGCCGCCTTGCGCCTGGCCCTGAAGCAGCAATTGGGCCAGAGTACGCTGTTGCTGGTGGCGCAACGCATCAGCACCATTATGAATGCCGAGCAGATCATTGTGCTGGATCATGGGCGTATCTGCGGCATGGGCGATCATCAGCACCTTATGCGTCATTGCCAGGTCTACCGGGAAATCGCTTTGTCACAATTAAGCGAGGAGGAATTGCAATGACGGAACAAAATGAATCCTCCTCCCGGCAGGCAATTCCCGGCGGCGGCCGCGGGCGTAGCCGCGGGGGTTTTGGCCCGGGCGGTATGCGGGGCGGCGGGGAAAAGGCCAAAAATTTCAAGGGAACCATGCTAAACCTGCTGCAATATATCGAAGCCTTTCGCCGGCAAATCATCGTGGTGATGATCTTTGCCGCCGGTTCCTCCGCCTTTTCTATCGTCGGCCCGAAAATCCTGGGTAAGGCCACCACAAAATTATTTGAAGGCATGCTGGCCTGGATGAGCGGCAGCGGCCTTTTGACAGATTTCCGTTATATCCGTAATATTATTATGCTTTTGGTAGCGCTTTATCTTGTATCCGCCATCTTCTCTTATATACAGGGCTTTATTATGTCCGGCGTGAGTATGAAAATTACCTATCGCTTCCGCCGCGATATCGCGGAAAAAATCAACCGTTTGCCTCTCAGTTATTTCGATACCAAAACGCATGGCGAGGTTTTATCGCGTATTACCAATGATGTGGATACAGTCAGCCATACCCTGAACCAGAGCCTGACGCAAATCATCACCTCTGTAACGACCTTGGTCGGCGTTTTGATCATGATGCTGTCAATCAGCCTGACCATGACCCTGGTGGCGCTGCTCATCGTGCCGTTTTCCTTAGTGCTGATCATGGTAGTGGTAACAAGATCGCAAAAGTTTTTTAAATTACAGCAAAAAAGCCTGGGAGAAATAAACGGGCATGTCGAAGAAACCTATGCCGGGCATAATGTGGTGCAGGCTTTTAATGGAGAAGCCGCGGCGATCAGCAAATTCACCGGCATTAATGACCAGTTATACAATTCCGCCTGGAAATCACAGTTTTTATCCGGGATGATGATGCCGATCATGTCTTTCATCGGTAATTTCGGTTATGTGCTGGTTTGCCTTTTAGGCGGCTATCTGGCTGTGAAAAGGAGCATCACTATCGGCGATATCCAAGCCTTTATCCAATACATGCGTTCCTTCACCCAGCCTATCACCCAGATGGCCACGATCTCCAATACCCTGCAATCCACGGCGGCGGCGGCGGAACGGGTTTTTGAATTCCTGAATGAACAGGAAGAAAGCCCGGAGAGCGCGCAGCCCGTGCAGCCGGCGCATGTGCAGGGCAGTGTGGAATTCCGCAATGTGCGTTTTGGTTATAGCGGGGATAAGATTATTATCCATGATTTTTCCGCGCGCATAAAAACCGGGCAAACCATTGCCATAGTCGGCCCCACCGGCGCGGGTAAAACCACCATAGTTAAGCTGCTGATGCGTTTTTATGAGCTTTCCGGCGGGCAAATCCTGATCGACGGTAATGATATTTGCCGCTTCAGCCGCAATGATTTACGGGCCCTTTTTGGCATGGTGCTGCAAGATACCTGGTTGTATAGCGAGAGTATCATGGAAAATATCCGCTATGGCAGCTTCGGTAAGACTGACGCCCAGGTAATGGCCGCCGCCAAAGCCGCGCATTGCGATGAGTTTATCCGCGCCCTGCCGGGCGGCTATAAAATGCTGATCAATGAGGAAGCCAGCAATCTTTCACAAGGGCAAAAGCAGTTGCTGACCATAGCCCGCGCCATCCTGGAAGATCCGAAAATATTGATTTTGGATGAAGCCACCAGCTCTATCGACACCCGTACCGAGGTATTGATACAAACGGCGATGGCCGATCTGATCAAAGGCCGCACCAGCTTTGTCATCGCCCATCGCCTCTCGACCATACGTAAAGCGGATTTGATACTGGTGATGAACGAGGGGGATATTATTGAGCAGGGCAACCATGAAGAACTATTGGCGAAGCAGGGATTTTACGCTGAGTTGTATCAAAGCCAATTTGCGGATCAATAATTTATAAATGAGGAGAATCGCCATGAATCAAAAATCTGATAACCCAAAACCGGAACAGGCGCCAAACAAGGCGGGCAAAGGGGCAAAGTTGAAACCGATTCTGTTTCTGCTATTGCTGGTACTGGTGCTGGCCGGTTGTAGCGTGGCTTATTATTTTTACAGCGCCGGCAGCAATTATTTTACCACCGATAATGCCAAGGTGACGGCGCAGATGTATTCTGTGGTTGCGCTCAGTAGCGGAAAGCTGCTGACCTGGGATGTAAGTATCGGCGATTATGTCAGCCAGGATCAGATTTTAGGCCGGCAGGAGGTTTTGCCCTATATCACCGCGCCTGTCAGCGGCATTGTGGTAAGAAATGACGGCACGGTCAATCAAATAGCCGCCGCCGGCACGCCGCTGGCCACGATAGCCGATACGCAAAATCTGTATATCGGCGTGAATGTGGAGGAAACAGATATCAGCAAAATCCGCCTGGGGCAATTGGTGGATATCAGCATCGACGCTTATCCCAAACGGACATTTTACGGTCAGGTATACGAAATCAACCAGACCACGCAAACCTATTTTTCCGGGATGTCCAGCTTTTCCACCAGCGGTACCTATACCAAGGTGACGCAATTTATCCCCATAAAGGTGAGCATCAACAATAACGACAACCTACCGCTGGCCTTCGGCATGAACGCCACCGTAAAGATACATGTAAAATGACCCGCTTCGCAGTCCAAGTTTTGAGTCGTGAGTCGTGAGTTTTGAGTGAATTATTGTTTCAAAGTTACTATACAAATGAGCGAAAACATTTACAGTCATTGCGGGCTTGACCCGCAATCCCCCTCTGTTGAAGGGATTCCGCGTCAAGCGCGGAATGACGGAGCAGGCAAGTTTTTTCGCTCGCGAGTATAACTTAATAATTTTTATCGTCATTGCGAGCGAAGCGAAGCAATCCAGCGCGTTGGCGAAGCTGGTCATTCTGTATTGCTTCGTCGCTTCGCTTCCTCGCCATGACAGGTAGGTTTATCTAAGGTAGCGCGAATGGGACGGCGTCCCCTACAGGGCGGCCACGTTTTCCATTCGTCATTCTGAGCGCAGCGAAGAATCTTAAGCCCTTTGTAATAGCAGTAAAGAAAGATTCTTCGCATTGCTCAGAATGACAGAAATTGCGCAGCCACGTAGGGCCGCCCCTACCGCCCGGCGTTTGTTACACCAATGAGCAAAAGCATTTACAGTCATTGCGGGCTTGACCCGCAATCCCCCTCTGTTGAGGAGATTCCGCGTCAAGCGCGGAATGACAAAGCAGGCAGCGGAATGACAAAGCAGGCAAATTTTTTCGCTCGTGAGTATATCTAGCATCTGTTATAGGGGGTTATAAAATGAAAAAAATCATATTATATTTCTTATGCTTTACGCTGATTTGCCTGATATGTATGCTCTGCGCCGGCTGCGACAGCCCGGAGGAGTTTATTCAGGTTACCACGGCCATCGCCAAGCCCGGCGCGGATCTTGCCAACCTTACCTGGCATGGCACTATTGAGGCTTTGCGTATTGTCGAGGTGTCGCCCAATGCCGGCGGTAAGATAGACAGCATACTGGCGGTAGAAGGGCAAACAGTGCGGCAGGGCGATGCCTTGTTTATGCTGGACAGCGCGGATTTGCAGTTACAGCTGAAGCAGGCTCAGGCCGCTCAGCATACGGCGCAGGTGGCGGCGGCCAATGCCGCTGCGGCTTACCGCGAAAACACGCTGGTGCTGCCGGCGCAAATAGCGCGCGACGACGCGCGGGAAAACTATCTGCGCCTGAAAACATTGTATGAGGCGTCGGCGGTCTCGGAGGTGGAAATGAATAATGCCGCCTCCCGGCTGGAAACGGCTGAAGCCCAGCTGAACGCGGCGCAAATCAACCAAAAAAGCAATTATGAAAACAGCCAGGCGCAATTGTCCGGCGCGCAGGTGGCGGTGGAAATTGCCACCAAAAAAATCAGCGACTGTACAGTTACAGCGCCGATAGACGGCCTGGTGGCCAAGATAAATGTGGAAACCGGCGCCTTTGTCTCCCTGCAATCACAGTTGCTGACCTTGATCGACGATAGCGGCCTACAGGTGAATATCCAGGTGCTGGAAACGGATATTGAGCAAATAGAGCCGGGCATGGTTATGGATATACAGGTGCAGGTTTTAGGCGAAACCTTTGCGGGAACTGTGAAGCGGATAGAACCATTCGGCAATGCCAGAACCGGCATGTTCGAAGTAAGCGTTTTATTACAGGAAACAGCTAAGCCACCGCGTTTAGGCTTAACAGCCGATGTACGCGTGAGCGGAATTAAGCCGGCCTCCACGGTATTTGTACCAGAAACCGCCATCATAGCGGAAGGCGACCAAATCTGGGTATTTGTGGTGGAAAACGGCAGCGTATATAAGCGTGATGTATCTATAGTAAACAAAAAGAACGCTTACCTAGAAGTAGAAGGTCTAAGCGCCGGCGCCGAAGTGGTAGTAAACAAAAGCGCGACCCTAACGGACGGCGTGAAGGTACAAGTGATAACCTGGTTTGCGGAAAACAATTAGCCACTTACCCCGCGTAGCGTCAATGAAAGAAAATCATATAACATAGCTTAAAAATAGCGACAAATTTTTACATTAATTAGACGCGGATTATGCGGATTTGAAAAACAGATTAGCACAGATTGATTTATATTGTTAAGAAGAAATTTATCTTATCCGTGTGAATCCATTAAAAATCTGAGTAAATCCGTGTCTAATTAGCTAATGAATTTTTACAGTATTCTTAGGTTGTAAGCGCAGCTCACGTTGGTCATTTTGATCCAAATAACATCAATAAAAAACCAGTTCCTAAATTCTACATTCTAAATCTGCGCTGCAAAGCAGACCGCCAACGGGTCGCTGTGCTCCAACAACCGCTCCATCAATTTCTCCAAACCCAGCCGCACCTCCTGCGCGGGCAGGGACTGTATTTGCCGCTTAGCCTGCGCGGCATGATTTTCTATTTGCCGCCATGTGAAGTCTATGCCGCCGCTGTGCCGCACCAATTCCCGCATCTCCCACAATAGCTCGCCATAGTGCGGGCTATCGCTGTTTATGGCGGCGATCTCCCGCAAGCGCGTGGCGCTTTGGGGTTGGCCCAAGGCGTATAGTACCGGCAGGGTGTAGATACCGTCCGCAAAATCCCGGTGTACCGGCTTACCTTCCTGCTGTTGATCGGAGAGGAAATCCAGCAAGTCGTCGCGCATTTGGAACATATAGCCGATATGTTCGCCGATGTCGGTAAGACAGTTGACGGTATGCTCGCCGGCGCCGCTGACTTGCGCCCCTAATCTTATGGATTCCACAAAAAGAGCCACCGACTTACCATAGATATTGCGCAAATACGCGCTGACGGTGGTTTCCGTATCCCAGCGGCAACTCATCTGCCCCAATTCGCCGCGGCACATTTCCTCGATAGCGCGCCCGATGCTCTGCCCCTCCCGCGTCATGCTTTCCTCGGCCAGATGGCAAAAAACACGGCTGATCATGAAATCACCGGCAAAAACAGCCATATCCTTGCCATATTGCTGCTGAACGGTGGGGCGCCCGCGGCGCAATGGCGAATCGTCGATGATATCGTCGTGGATCAAAGAAGCCATATGCACTATTTCCAGCAAAGCGCCCAGCTTGCACAAGCGTTGCCGCCGGGCTGCGTATTGCGGCCCCATACGGGCCGCCAGCAGCAGCAACATCGGGCGGATCATTTTGCCGCGGCTATTGCGCGCGCTGCCCAATACCTGGGCCACCATACCTGTTTCCTGGTCGGTGCATAAAAATTCGCCGATATAATTATCCACAAAAGAAAGCTCCGCTCGTAATCCTTTGACGCTCAACAGGATGTTTTCCATTCAGCACCTCTTTATTCAATGATCGTATCCAAGCCTAATTGTTTAAGCCGCGCCAGATTTTCGCGCATATTCTGAAGTGTTTCTGGGGTATGTCCTTGCCAATCGAGGACTTCATCCACTATAAGTAGCGGCGCCTCGCTTCTATATGACCTGGTGGGGTTGCCCGGAAACTTTTTGTCAGTCAAATTGGGATCATTATCAAAAAAACCTGTCGGTTCCACACGGTAAATTCTCCCCAAGCCTTCCCCCAATGCCAATTCCGCGCCCCAAATAGCTGCATCCATGGTGGCGGTAAAATAAACATAGTTGGATTTCTTTTGCTCCGCGAAGTTGGAATTATAGCCAGGTTGTAGAAAGTCCCCCACCTTCAACGCAGCCTTTGTGCCGTGATAAAACGGGCCGGGATCCTGTATCTGATCAATCATACTAAACGCCTCCATATATATATTTGCCGATAGCCCCCGATTCAAGCGCAAACCATAGGCGTTCCTTATTGTCAAAGGTCAGGCCATGCGGTTCTGCGGATTCAAGGGGTATCATATGTTCCGATAATGCGCCATGCGGGGCAAGGATACCAATTTTATTGGCGCCCCAATCTGTAAAAGCGACAATGCCATTTTTCGATATGGCTATGGCATGGGGTTTTGCGTTCGACGTGGGTAAATCATATTCGTTGATCTTACCATCATAACCAATTTTACCGATACGGTTTCCCATAATTTCGGTAAACCATATCGCGTCTTTGCCGGCGGCGATACCGACCGGCGCCGAGGCTGCTGTGGGTAAATCATACTCTGTTATTTCCCCTATTTTTGTTATGCGCCCGATTTTATTGCCTTGATTCTCGCTGAACCACAAAGCGCCATCCGCTCCAAAATCAATGAATGAAGGGTAGCTGGCGGGGGTGGGAATATCAAAATACTTTATCTTGTTTCCCGACATTCGCCCAATTTGATTACCGGACATACAAGTAAACCAAACCGCCCCGTCATCATCGACCGCGATACCGTAAGGGGAACAGTTTTTCGCCAAACTATGCTCAATAAAATGCCCATCATAACTGATAAAGCCGATTTTATGCGCTTTATACTCTGTAAAATAAATACCTTTTTCAGCAGCGGTGGCAAGGGTAATGCCACAATCTGCTGTGGGGATAATATATTCGGTTATTTTTGAATCAGACGTCAGTTTAGCGATGCCGTTCGCCTTGTTTTCCGTGAACCATAAGTTGTTATCTAATCCCAATACGATAGAATATGGGCCGGCGTCTTTTTTTGTTTCGATGAATGAGAAAACCATATGTATCACCCTTTATTTGAACCTGCAAAAAAACAGTCTTTGTGCCAACTTGCGGGGTTATTTTCAATATATTCCGCAATGCGATTATAATCCTGTTCATTGCGGATGATATGGTCGTGAAAAGATTTTTGCCAAGGTGAAAACCCAATCTTTTTTGTAACATACGATTTAAGATTACGCACAATGTACTGTAGGGGCGACCGTCCCCGGTCGCCCGTTTCTGATCCATGCCCACCCGTTTCTGATCCATGCCCACCCGTTTCTGATCCATGCCCACCCGTTTCTGATCCATGCCCACCCGTTTCTGATCCATGCCCACCCGTTTCTGATCCATGCCCACCCGTTTTT
>Ga0123356_10005882_pt1 | contig 12453 bp, 7 predicted proteins | sample TergutEmb28metaG_2_FD_92546 | JGI IMG/M metagenome (GOLD analysis project Ga0123356, IMG submission 92546) | Embiratermes neotenicus P3 segment gut microbial communities from Petit-Saut dam, French Guiana - Emb289 P3 | ecosystem: Host-associated > Arthropoda: Insects > Digestive system > Gut ... | reverse complement strand
GCTGATCCGCGGCCCGGTCCCACCGGAATTCCCCGTTCCTTCGCGTAGCGGATGAAGTCCCACACGATGAGGAAGTACCCGGGAAACTTCATCTGCTGGATGATGGCGAGTTCGCGCTCCAGGCGCTGCTCGTAGTCGGTGAGCGAGTGTTTCAGCCTGCCTTGCCCGGCGAGCGGGCCGAGCGTTTCCAGCCGCCGGGCGAATCCCTGGCGGGTGACGTGCACAAAATAGCTGTCGATGGTGTAACCGGAAGGAACGTCGAACTGGGGAAATGGATTCGGAATCTTCTCCAGCTTCAGGTGGCAGCGTTCGGAGATGTCAAGGGTTCGGGTGAGCACCTCGGGCGAATCCTTGAACACGCGATACATCTGGTCCGCCTGCTTGACGAAGAACTGCGTTCCGTCAAATTTCATCCGGGCGGTATCGCGGATCGATTTGCCGGTCTGGATGCATACCATCACGTCCTGGGCGTGGGCATCGTCCTCGCAGAGATAGTGGCTGTCGTTGGTTGCCACCAGCGGCAGGCCGAGATCTTTCTCCAGCTTGAACAGGCTGGGATGGATGCGGTGCTCGAGCGCAAGGCCCTGGTCCTGAATCTCGAGAAAGAAATTTCCTTTGCCGAAAATGTCGGCGTACTGGCCGGCGGCGGCGCCAGCGGCTTCGTAGTTGTTTTCCGTCAGGCGCTCGGCGACTTCGCCTTTCAGGCATCCCGAAAGACCGATCAATCCGCGAGAGTGTTCGGCCAGAAATCGCTTGCTGATCCGCGGCTTGTAATAAAAGCCGTGCAGCGAAGCTTCGGAGGTGATCTTGACCAGGTTGCGGTATCCCTCTTCGTTTTCGGCGAGCACCAGGAGGTGATTGTAGGTGTCGCCCTCGGGCGGGGCGCGGTGATCGTCCTTTTTGCAGATGTAGAGTTCGCACCCGACGATGGGCTTTACGCCATGCTTGTGGGCTGCATTGACGAAGTGCACGGCGCCAAAAATGTTGCCGTGGTCCGTCATTGCCACCGCCGGCATACCCATGTTGCTTACATGCTGGCAGAGCTTTTCGACGTCACAGGCGCCATCCAGCATCGAATAGTCGGTGTGCAGGTGCAGGTGGACGAATTGGGACATGGGCCTGGGGTTAGTCTAACGCAGAGCGGACAGAGGAAGAGTGTGGATGGCTGTGGGTTTCGCGGACCAGTGATCTTGCTCGCGGAGCCGCATTCGCCGGCAACATGAAATCTGCCCTGGGAAGGCCGAGTGGATGTTCTGGTCAGTGTACTCACCGCAAAGCCTCTCCAGGTGGATATGCTGGCGGCAGCTGGTCTCGAGCACAGCGCGCGGGGCTCGCGAAGGCCCGTCTCAGGACGGATTTGGGGAATTCCCCCGACTGTCCGATAATTTTCTTCAGAGGTTTCATTATGAAACTCGTTGGCCTGCGCTTGCTGATTCTCCTGGCTGCGGCCGCCGCACTCGCTGCCCAGGATCGCCCCGTCACTCCCGTTGCAGCCAACACCGTCTATGTTGGTGCAGAGGGAAAGTTCGAAGCCGCTCCCGACACGGCCGTCCTCCAGATGAACGTGTCGACCGAAGATAGTAGCTCGCAGGCGGCCTACGAACGCGCCTCAAAACAAGTGGATCAGGTGCGGCAGGTGTTGCGCGCCAACGGGATCGATCCCAAAGCGGCGACCATAGGATTCTTTTCTGTACAACCGGTGTATGAGTGGAAGCCCAGGCAGCACGTCGGTGGATATCGCGTCAGCAGTGACGTCACCCTGAAGCTGAAAGATTTCTCGAAGATCGGTCCGATCACCCAACAGCTGGCCGACGCCAACGTCAGCGAGAGCCAGACTCTCAACTACACCCTCGAAAACATCGACGACGCCAAGAACCGCGCCGTGGAAGATGCTTACCGCCGCGCACACGATCGCGCCGAAGCCCTGGCCCGGGCCAGTGGACGCACCCTGGGAGAGCTTTCCTATGCTTCGGTCGATACCTTCGAGCAACCGCACCCGGTTCGACCCCTTCCGCGCGCCATGGCTGCTGTGGGCACCGCTGGCGCACCTCCGCCAACCGAAGAATTCACACCCCAAAACGTCACCGTTACCGCACACGTGAACGCGTTGTTCGGTTTGAAGTAGTGTGCGAGAAGATGCGGGACGGAATTCCCCTTCGAGCGGGCGCGATTCAGGACGTTGCAGCCGCGGGAGCCGGAGCGGCTACAGAGGCCGGCTCAACCTCGAGAACCAGCCCATCCAGTCCGCGCACTACCACGAGCTGCCCAACGGGTACGGGAGCCGAGGCAATGGCATCCCAGAGCTCACCACGAACAAACACCTTGCCGCGGGGGGACAACGCGGTCCGGGCAACTCCCGTTTCCCCGATCAATCCTTGCTCTCCGGTCACCACTTTGTTGCGCCGCGCCTTGAGCGCAATCGTCATCAGAAAGGCCGTGATAACACCCAGGGGGATGCTGACTGCCAGGGCGGTCACCAGGTGCACGCGCATCTCGGGGATGGGCGAATCGACCAGTAGAAGCCCGCCCAGAGTAAGCAGAACGATTCCGCCGATGGTCAGAACGCCGTGAGATGCGAATTTCGCCTCCGCGGCAAAGAGGGCAAACGCGGCCAAAATCAACACCAGCGCCGCAAAGCGAGTTGGCAGCAGGTTCAAGGCGAAGGCTGCGAGCAGAATGAAAACAACGCCAACGGTGCCGGGGAGTACCGCGCCTGGATGGTTGAATTCGACGTACAGCGCGAGAGCCCCGATGGCGAGCAGAAGAAAGGCGATGTTGGGATCCATCAGGTAGCCGAGAATCCTTTCCTTCAGCGTCATGCCATAAGGAGCGAGCCTCTGGCCGGCGGTCTTGAGCGTCACCTCCTGTCCATTAAATCGCTTGAAGGTTTTGCCGTCGATTTGACGCAGCAGGTCGTCTTCGTTCGACGCGACATAATCAATCAGGTGCTGGGAAAGCGCCTCCTGATCGGTAAAAGACTTGGACTGGCGAACCGTGCTCTCGGCCACTTCCACATTGCGCCCGCGCCGCGAGGCCACCGAGCGCATCAGAGCCGCGGCATCGTTTTCCACCTTCTGCTTCATCACGTCATCCATCTTGTCTCCGCCAAGGGCGACGGGATGAGCCGCCCCGGTGTTCGTCCCCGGAGCCATGGCAGCGATATCGGCGGACTCAAGAATGAAGAATCCCGCCGAAGCCGCGCGGCTTCCGCCGGGAGTGACGTAGATGATGACCGGCACCGCCGACGCCGTGATGTGCTCGATGATCTGACGGGTCGAGTCGACCAGGCCGCCTGGCGTATTGATCTCGATCAATACGGCCTGATCGTTCCGGCGTGCCGCCTCGGCGATGGCGCGCGCAATGTATTCCTCGCTGATCGGTTGAATCGTGTCGTCGACGACGACCTTGAGAATCTCGGCGGACGCCGGTACGAGTGCGGCAAACCAGACGATGGCGGCGAGAATGACAAACTTCTTCATGGTCAACAGCCGGGAGCGCCCCCCTCTATTGTCCACCTATTTTGGGACACCGGAATGAATTTCTTCTGCTGTCGCCGCGCCGGTGGTAACCTTCCCCGGCGCATCCGGCACCGACCATCCGGGCAAATACGTGCTGCCGGTGATCAGCCGGGCTCCGCGCTCGTAAGTCATATACGACCATGCCCACTGGATAAAGACCAGCAGACGGTTGCGAAAGCCGATCAGGAACAAGATGTGGATGAACAACCACGCCAGCCAGGCGATAAAGCCGGAGACGTGAATCTTGCCGAACTGGGCTACGGCTGCGGCGCGGCCGATAGTGGCCAGGCTGCCCTTGTCCCAGTAGCGAAATCTTGGACGTGGGGAAGCGATAAAAACCCCACCCTGTTCTCGCGAAATCGGAGTGGACAAGGCTGGGCCACGACTCCGCGTTTTCGCTTCCGTGCGAATGAGTTTCGCGACAAACTTTCCTTGCCCCATGGCAACCGGGGCCACACCCGGGAGCAGCCTGCCCTGCTCGTCTTTGACCGCCGCAAGGTCGCCAATCACGAACACTTCCGGATGCCCGGGAAGGCTCAAGTCTGGTTCGACCGGTACGCGTCCAGCGCGATCCACGCTCGCGCTCAACTTCTTCCCCAGCGGAGACGCGGCGACGCCGGCTGCCCACAGCACAACCGTTGCCGGAAGCTGCCTGGGCCCGAGATGAACTGCGCCTGCCTCCACCTGCGTCACCATGGTGGAAGTACGAACTTCGACGCCGAGACGGCTGAGCTGTTCCGCGGCGCTGCGCGACAGGTCTTCGGCGTACGTTGGCAGAAGCCGCGGCCCGCCTTCAATCAGCACAATGTGCGTCCGCGCCGGATCGATCGAGCGGAACTCATGGCGCAAGGCGTGCCGTGAGATTTCTGCGAGCGTCCCGGCCAGTTCGACTCCAGTGGGACCGCCGCCGACGACCACAAAGTTCAAAGGCGCGGCCGTTTCTCCCGCGGCCGCCTGCCTTTCCGACAACTCAAAGGCGAGCAGTACCCGCCGCCGGATCTCGAGCGCGTCCTCGATGGTCTTCAGCCCAGGGGCAAACACCTCCCAATCGTCGTGTCCGAAATAGGAATGCCCGGCGCCGAGAGCGACGATCAGATAGTCGTAGGCAATCTCGGAGTCCGATGTGACCACCATCCGGCGATCAAGATCAAAGCCAGTCACCTCGCTCATGAGCACTTCAATGTGCCTGTAGGGCCGCAGAATCGAGCGAATGGGCGCCGCGATCTCTCCCGGAGAAAGCCCGGCCGTGGCGACCTGGTAGAGAAGCGGCTGGAAGGTATGGAAATTCTTGCGGTCAATCACCGTAACCTCGACCGAAGCCTTGGCCAGTGCGCGGGCAGCGTTCAATCCTCCGAACCCAGCGCCCACAATGACGACCCTGGGCACCGATTTGTCCGTCATCTTGCTGTTCCTCGCTATACCTCTATAAGATTCACGCGATGTCAGACGGTTCCAGAAGATCTTTGCCACAAAGTCCTCGGGTAACGTCCTCTCCTGCCTGGAAATACTGGGCTTTGCCATCGGTGGCGGATCTGATCTTCGTGGCATTGTTGGCCGTACTGTTGTTCACGCCGCTTTCGGTCAAGCTGCTGGGCGACGCCGGCATCGGCTGGCACATCCGAACCGGGCAACTGATCGTGGCTGACCGTGCCGTTCCGCGTGTGGATCCGTTTTCCTCCGAGATCGGGCAACCGTGGTTTGCCTGGGAATGGCTCTATGACCTGGGGGTAGGGAAGCTGGAAGCCTGGTGGGGATTGAACGGAGTTGTGTGGCTCACCGCAGTTGTGATCGCCGCGGTATTCGCATGGACATTCCGGCTGCTTATCGTCCGCGGTACGAACTTGTTCGTTGGGCTCGTACTCACCTTGCTTGCCATCTCGGCGTCGACTATCCACTTTTTGGCGCGCCCGCACGTGCTGAGCTGGCTGTTCACCCTGGCCTGGTTCTGGATTCTTGATTCCACGGAGCGGAATGGATTCGCGGAAAGAGCCTCACCCGGCAGTCGGTGGCTCTGGCTTGTTCCCGTTCTGATGCTGGCGTGGGTGAACGTGCACGGCGGGTTTGTTCTCGGCTTCGTGCTGCTCGGGATTTTCTGGCTGGGCTCGTTATGGAGCTGGCTGACTCTGAAACAGTTGCGCATCGAGGAGTCGCTCGAGAAGGTCAGGGCAGGAAGACGCACGCGGGACCTGACCCTGGTCGGTCTGGCTTCACTGGCCGCAAGCTTCGTCAATCCTTACGGAGGGAAGCTGCACACGCACATCTATTCGTATCTCACGAACCGCTTCATGATGGACCATATCGACGAATTCCAGTCGCCGAATTTTCACGGAGTGGCCGGGAAGTGCTTTCTGGTCTTGCTGCTGCTGTCGCTGGCGATCCTGATGGTCCGCGGCCGCAAACTCCGGCTGAGCGGCGCATTGCTGGTGTTGTTCTCGGTATACGCTGCTTTGTATGCTTCCCGGAATATTCCCGTCTCTTCCATCCTGCTGGTGCTGATTGTCGGCCCGCTGGTGTCCGGGCTCAAGACATCGGGCTTCGCGGAGAGAATGACCGTGATCGATTCCGAGCTCCGTGGACATCTTTGGACGGCTGTCGCGGCCGTCGCAACCCTCATGATCGCCGCCAACGGGGGGCGCGTCGGCTCAAGCCAGTGGATGGACGCGCATTTTGATCCCGGACGTATGCCGGTCGACGCCGTTACGTTTCTCCAGCAGCAGGACATACGCAGTCCGATCTTCACTCCGGACTACTGGGGCGGATACCTCATCTACAGGCTCTATCCTCACAACCAGGTAGTCGTTGACGACCGCCATGATTTCTATGGCGAGAACTTTCTCCGGTCCTATCGCACCGCGCTTCACCTGGAACCGGGCTGGGAAACCTTTCTTAGAGGTAAGGATTGCTTGTTGCTGCCAAGACGCTCGGCTCTGGCCTCGATCCTGCTCAAGATGCCGGAGTGGAAGACACTATATTCCGATGACCTGGCGATCGTGTTTGTCCCCGCCCCGGAGAGGGCGGAGGCGGATCGTGCTCCAGGCCACTGAATTCGGTTGCGCAAGCGAACGTTTCCGAAGATGATGAGTCTTTCGCTTCACACCGGATTCGAGGATCACAAAAATCATGACCGAGTACAGGGGATGGGGTGTGTTCGCCGCCATCCTGGCCGTCACCTGCGCGCTTGTGGGTTGCTCGGGTTCGCCGTCGACCTCGTCGGGCAACGGCAGTCCGCCCGGAGATCCCCTAGGATCGAATCTCACCGAGATCAGTTCTGACCCGTACACGATCGGGCCGGGCCAGCATGCAACCGGAGTCGAGCCCCACATGCTGGCGAACGGATCGACGCTTGTGGCCGCATTTCAAACCGGTCGCATCGCTCCGGGAGGTGCCACCGGCATCGGCTGGGCCACGTCAACCGACGGCGGCAGCACCTGGACTCACGGCTTCCTGCCGGGCCTGACCACGGGAGAGGGAACCGGGGCCTATGACGCGGCCAGCGATCCAGCAGTCGCCTATGATGCGAAGCACGGAGTGTGGATGATCGCGTCCTTGCCGATTTCGAACCTCGCAAGTACCAGCGGTGGTGGTCAGCCGTTCGACCGACGGCGTGACCTGGCAAGCCCCGGTGAGTGTTGATCCGACCGCCGAGAGTTCCGACAAGAACTGGATCGTGTGCGACAGCTGGCCGGCCAGCCCGCATTACGGGAACTGCTATGTCGAGTGGGACGATCCGTTGGCCTTCGATGAAATCCTGATGAGCACGTCGACCGACGGCGGCCTGTCGTGGGGCGTGGCCACGCCAACTGCCGATACCGCAGAGGGAATCGGCGGGCAACCGCTGGTCGAGCCCAGCGGAACCGTGGTTGTGCCCATCGAATCCACCGAGACAAACGCTATGATCGCCTTCCGTTCGACCGACGGTGGAGTTTCCTGGAGCGCCTCGGGAACCATCGCGACCATCCAGACTCACACCGAGGCCGGAGGTCTCCGCAGCGGGCCGTTACCTTCAGCGGCAGCCGACGCAGCAGGGAACGTGTGGGTCGTGTGGGAAGATTGCCGCTTCCGCGGAACCTCGTGTGTAGACAACGATCTGGTCTACAGCACGTCCTCCGATGGTGTCACCTGGTCGGCGGTAAATCGTATCCCGATCGACGATACTTCCAGTTCGGTCGATCATTTCATCCCGGGGATCGGGATCGATCCAGCCACCTCGGGTGCGAATGCGCACATCGCCCTGCACTATTACTACTACTCCAACGACTCCTGCCCGCAGTCGACGTGCAATCTCTATGTGGGCTACATCTCGTCCGCCAATGGTGGCGCAACCTGGAATGATCCTACAGCTCTGGCCGGCCCCATGTTATTGAACTGGCTGCCAACTTCGCAGAATGGGCTGATGGTTGGAGACTACATTGCGACGGCGTTCACCAACGGTGTTCCGCATGGGGTATTCGCCGTGGCGCGGACGGCGTCAGGCACGACCTTCAACGAGGCGATCTATACGGCGCAAGGATTGAGTGCATCCCCGTCCGCAAGGCAGTTGTCTTCGGCCAGCGACGAGCCTCGGCACAAGTTGTCTGACAAGATCGAGAAGGAAATTCCGGAAAAAGGTGTGAAACCGCCGTCGCGGCGCAGCGCGAGGTAGCAGCCATCACGGCGGGAGAAGCTGAGCGGTTTTCCGGCCGCCGTGTACCGAATGCAGATCAAAACTTAGCATCCCGGGCTGCGTTCGCAGTGCAGATTTCGGATTCAGAACGACCATAAGCAGCGCCGAAGACAGTGGGCAACGTAAAATGGATCCACCCGTGCAAAGGCTCTGCAATTTGCCTCTGTAATTCTTACTTTGCTTGGGTAAAACTTTGTAAATCACGCAATTTCAAAACTTTCCGCTTGGTACATTAGAGGTGGCGTATGCAGATGCGTAACCCTGTCATGGTCGTAATTCTTACCGTTGGGATGGGCCTCGCGGAGGCGCACCTCCCGTCCGTATGGGCGCAAACCTCCGATGGGCAGTCGGCGATCGCCAAGAGTATCGGCACGATCAAGACGATCAACGGAAATAGCCTGACCCTGGCTCCGTCCTCGGGTCCCGAAGTGGCTGTGACCGTGGAGTCAACGGCCCGGATTCTTCGCATCGGGCCAGGCGAAAAGGATCTGAAAAACGCGACGCCGATTCAGTTGGAAGACCTGAAAGTGGGCGACATGGTGCGGGCCCGCGGTCACGCCGTGGCGAACGGCATCGATGCGCTCGAGATTGTCGTCATCAGCAGTTCCACCATCGATGCGGTGCGCGACCAGATTCGCCAGGACTGGCAGAAACGCGGCACGGGCGGCCTGGTGAGCAGCGTGGACCCGGCCGCCGGCACCGTGACCATTTCGGTCACCGGCCTTGGAGGCAAGAAAGACATCACGGTGCATGCCTCGAAGAACACCATCATTCGCCGTTACTCCCCCGATTCAGTGAAGTTCGATGATGCCAAGGCGAGCACTCTCGCGCAGATTCATTCCGGCGACCAGTTGCGTGCGCGCGGCGAACGCAGCGCCGACGGACTAAGCATCAACGCAGAGGAAATTGTTTCGGGCAGATTTCAAAATGTCGCCGGGACCGTCAATACGGTAGATGCAAGCGCGGGCACGATCACCGTTCAAGATTTGATGAGCAAGAAATCCATCCTGGTGAAAGTTACAGCGGAGTCCCAATTGCACAAGCTGCCCCCCGAAGTCGCGCAGCGCTTCGCCATGCGGCTGAAGGGAAGCATGCCGGCCGGAACGCCGGGCGCAGGCGGTGCTTCGAGTTCGGCGTCAGCCTCCGGCGCGCCAGCCGGACCGGGTGCGGGCTCTCGACCCAGCGGTGGTGCGAGCGGTGGGGGGATGTCTGGCGGCGGCATGGGGGGTGGCGGGGGAATGCGCTCGGGCGGCGCACCCGACTTCCAGCAGCTGCTGAACCGCTTGCCGGCCGTCACGCTGGCCGACCTGCATAAGGGCGATGCGGTTTTGATAGTCGCCACGGAAGGCTCTGCCTCCGGCGCGACCGCGATTACATTGCTCAGCGGAGTAGAGCCCATCCTGCAGGCAGCGCCCAGCGCAAGTCAGGCCATGATGCTGACACCCTGGAGCCTGGGTGCACCCGGCGGTGACGCAATGCAGTAGAGCCAAGCCGTCTCCGACCATTGTGTTCGGTAACTTCATCGATTCACCGATTCACTCTGATTCGTAAGAATTAAGAAACGGAAGATTCTCAAAAATGAAGTTGGCGAAATATAAAGCTATTTTTCATACGCTGTTCTTAGTCCTGGTCTGGGTCCTGGTCTGGGCAGCGCTCGCGTCCGCGCAAACTCCTTCGGCAGGGGCATTGCGCGGACAGGTGACCGATCCTTCCGGCGCCGTGATTTCGGGCGCCAATGTAATTCTGACCCCCTCCACCGTCGGTTCGCCCATCGTGGTGCAGAGCAATGCGCAGGGCCAGTACGAATTCAAGACCGTCCCCGCGGGCAAGTACATGCTCACGGTCGCGGCCGGCGGATTTACCTCCTACGAAAATGACAACGTAGTGATCGCCGATCAGGCCCTGCGCCTCAACGTGACCATGGCGATCGAAGTCCAGACGCAGCAGGTGCAGGTCTCCGACACGGCGCCGACCATCGACGTGAATCCGGCCAACAACGCCGGCGCGATTGTGATTTCCGGGAAAGAACTGGAAGCCCTGCCCGACGACCCGGACGAATTGCAGTCTGACCTGGAGGCGTTAGCCGGCCCGTCGGCCGGGCCGAACGGCGGTCAGATGTATATCGACGGTTTCACGGCCGGACAGCTTCCCCCCAAGTCGTCGATCCGTGAAATCCGCATCAATCAGAATCCGTTTTCGTCCGAATACGACAAGCTGGGCTACGGCCGCATCGAAATTTTCACCAAGCCGGGGACAGACAAGTTTCACGGGCAGGTGATGGCCGATGGCAACGACTCCTCGTTCAACGCGCAAAACCCGTTTGCCGGCGGCGAGCCCCCGTACTATTCGACCCAGTTCAACGGAAACCTCGGAGGTCCGGCGGGTAAGAACGCATCGTTCTTTTTCAACATCGACCGGCGCGACATCAACGAAGTGGCTGCGGTCAACGCGGTTGATCCGACGACCGGAACGGTGCTAGCCACCGCCATCAGCAACCCGCGCCAGCGCACCAACGTAGGGCCGCGCTTCGACTGGGCTATCAGCAAGAACAACACCCTCACCGCCCGCTATCAGTACTACCGGGACACGCAAACCAACACCGGGGTGGGCGTTGGTTTGACCCTGGCCACCCAGGGCTACGACTCCAAGAGCACGGAGAACACCCTGCAAATCAGCGATACCCAGGTCATCGGGTCAAAGATCGTGAACGAGACGCGGTTCCAGTACAACCGCGATCTCAACATCCAAAACCCGAATGAAATCACTCCCACGGTGAACGTGCTGGGGGACTTCATCGGTGGTGGCAACAGCGAAGGCACGCTGAACGACTTGCAAAACAATTATGAGCTGCAGAACTACACGTCGCTGATTCATGGCAATCACATGATCAAGTTTGGCGGCCGCTTTCGTGCCACACGCGACACCAATTTTTCCACTGCCGGATTCAACGGAACGTTTGTGTTTTCGCCGCTGGGGAATATTCCCTTTGTGGGTTCGAATGCGCAGCCGAGGCAGCTGACGATCACCACCGGCTCGCCCAATGCGGCGGTGAACTACTTCGACTTTGAGCCTTATGTGCAGGATGACTGGCGGGTCAGGCCGAACATCACCTTGAGTCTGGGACTGCGCTTTGAGACGCAGAACGTGATTGGCGGTCACGACTTTGCTCCGCGCCTGGGGTTTGCCTGGGGCGTGGGCGGGCGAAACAAAGCTCCCATCGTCGTGCTCCGTGGCGGATCCGGCATTTTCTATGACCGTTTTCTGGTCGCGAACATTCTGCAGGCGGCACGGTTGAATGGCACGACCCAGACGGCCTATGTCATCCAGAATCCGACGTGTTTTAAAGGCCTTGACAACCCCCTGCCCGCCAATCCCACCACCACCTGCGGCCCTTCATCCCAGATCATTTCGACCACCTATGAGCTTTCCCCCAATTTGCGCGCTCCCTACACGGTGCAGACAGCAGCGAGCGTGGAGCGCCAAGTGACCAAGTCGGCGACCTTGACGCTCACCTATCTGAACGCGCGCGGCTTCGACCAATTCATCACCGTCAATGCCAGCGCGCCCTATCCGGGCACGCCGTGCTATCCGAACTGTCCGGTTCCGACGCACAACTTGTATCGCTACGTTTCCGAAGCCAACTTCAAGCAGAACCAGCTGATCGCGAACACCAACATCCGCGTGCGCTCGACGGTGCAATTGTTCGGCTATTACGTCCTGAATTACGCCAACAGCGACACTGCCGGGATTGCCAGCTTTCCAACCAATTCCTTCGACATCAGCCAGGACTACGGTCGGTCTACGTTCGATATCCGCCACCGGTTATTTCTGGGCGGCAGCATCGCTTTTCCCTATCTGTTTCGTCTGAGCCCGTTCATGGTGGTGAGTTCGGGAACGCCGTACAGCATTGTCTCGTCCCTGGATCTCAACGGCGACTCGCAGTTTAACGATCGGCCGAAATTAGCCTCAGCTACGACCTGCTCCGCCGTTATGGTGACGGGCAATTCTTATTGCACGCCGCTCGGAACCTTTGATGCCACCGCAATGACGGGTAACCCGATTCCCGTCAACTCTGAAACCGGTCCAAGTCATTTCGTGATGAACCTGCGGCTCACCAAGACCTTCGGCTTTGGCCCGGAGAACAAGATGTCCGGAGGCCACGCCGACGGAGGGCCGGGTGGTGGCGGCGGGGGCCGGCGAGGCGGCGGGGGCGGTCCACGCGGCCCCCTGTTCGGCGGCGGCCCCACGATGATGTCGGCCAGTTCCGACCGG
>Ga0123356_10005881_pt1 | contig 12453 bp, 11 predicted proteins | sample TergutEmb28metaG_2_FD_92546 | JGI IMG/M metagenome (GOLD analysis project Ga0123356, IMG submission 92546) | Embiratermes neotenicus P3 segment gut microbial communities from Petit-Saut dam, French Guiana - Emb289 P3 | ecosystem: Host-associated > Arthropoda: Insects > Digestive system > Gut ... | reverse complement strand
GCCACGATCGGCCTGTCCGCGAAAAACGCGATCCTGATCGTCGAATTTGCAAAGGCCGAAGTCGAATCCGGCAAAGAACTGATCGAGGCCGCCCTGTCAGCCGCGCGGATGCGCCTACGTCCCATCCTGATGACTTCGCTGGCCTTCGCGCTTGGCGTGTTACCGCTTGCCAAGGCCACCGGCGCAGGTTCGGGCAGCCAGAACGCCATCGGAACCGGCGTGCTTGGCGGAACCATCACCGCCACCACTTTCGGCATCCTATTCGTCCCCCTGTTCTACGTTACCATTAAGCGCATCTTCAAAAGCAAATCCCCGCAGCAAGACGCCGCGAACTGTTCCTTCAAAAAAGAGGTTGTTGAATCATGATTTCCCCGCTTCGCGTCTTATGCGCCGCGCTCACGGTCACCCTTGCCGCCGGGTGTACGCTCGCCCCCAACTACGAACGCCCCGCCATGCCCGTCCCGTCTGAGTGGGATACACCCAGTAGCGGAGAAACCACGGGTACGGCTGCCTCAGAACTGCCCTGGCGCGATTACTTCTCCGATACCCGGCTGCGCGCGATCATCGAACTCGCGCTCACCAACAACCGCGACCTGAGAATTGCCGCGCTCAACATCGAACGCGCCCGCGCCATGTACCGCATCCAGCGCGCCGACCTCCTTCCCTCGGTCGACCTGGCGGGAGGCCAAAACGCCCAGCGTGTACCGGAAAACCTCAGCCCTACCGGGGATGCTTACATCACCCGCCAGCACAATGCAACCGCCGTTGCCTCCTGGGAACTGGATTTCTTTGGCCGCATCCGCAGCCTGAACAATCAAGCGATAGAAACCTTCCTTGCTACCGAAGAAGCCCGCCGCAGCGCACAGATCAGCCTTGTCGCAGAAATCGCCAATGTCTGGCTGGCGATGGCTGCCGACCGCGAATTGCTGGAACTCGCCCGCCGCACCTTCGACACGCAGCAAAAATCCGTCGATCTCATCCGCAAGAGCTTCACGGCAGGCGCAGCTTCCGCGCTCGACCTTGCACAGGCCCGTACCGCGATGGAGCGCGCCCGAGCCGACACCGCCCGCTACACGGCACAACTTGCCCGCGACCGCAACGCGCTCGCCCTGCTTGCCGGTACGCCGATTCCTGAAAACCTGCAAGCCGAAACGCTGGCCGGGGCGCTTTCCACCGTTGCCGACCTGCCTGCTGGCGTGCCTTCCGAAGTTCTGGTGAGGCGCCCCGATGTCTTGCAGGCGGAGCACATGCTGCGAGCCTCTAACGCCAACATCGGCGCAGCCAGAGCCGCGTTCTTCCCGCGCATCTCCCTGACCGCCGGGGCCGGCCTGGCCAGCCCCACGTTGGGCGAGCTATTCGAGTCGGACTCACGGCTATGGACTTTTGCACCCCGGATCACCCTGCCCATCTTCCACGCCGGGGCGTTGCGCGCCAACCTCGACCGCGCCGAAATCGAACGCAACATTCAGATTGCACAATACGAAAAGACCATCCAGTCCGCTTTCCGCGAAGTGGCTGACGCACTTGCCGACCGCGCCACCCTTGCCGAACAACTCGATGCCCGTAGCGAACTCGTCAACGCCGCCAATGAAAGCTACCGCCTGTCCGAAGCCCGCTACCGTAGTGGCCTCGACAGCCACCTCGTCCTGCTCGATGCCCAACGGTCACAATATGGCGCAGAACAAGAACTGATCGCCACACGACTGGCCGAAGCCAGTAACCGGGTAATGCTCTACAAAGTTCTTGGTGGTGGCTGGAAATAGCCAAAAACGGGCAAAATAACGACAAAACAGCGGAAAATTTTGATTTTCCGCTGTTTTACCATTTCTGTCCTATTCGTGTTCTGAGACTATACGTACCTCAAATTGTCACAAGTAAAGTATGTATCGCAAGAATCAGCACTTTGCGGTATCCTTACGGGTTTCTGATTGGAAAAGCGTCAAGAGGACACAACGAGGGAAGTGCAACAATGGATACAAGCATCACATCATTTGACTTGCTGACAGAAGAGGAAATCCTGTCCGCGCCAGAGTCCGAGTACATGTCGGCACGGCAACTGGATTTTTTCCGTCAACGCCTGCAAGAAGAGAGAAGGCTGCTCCTCAGCAACGCGCAAGAAACCACCACCCACTTACAGGATAATGAATCGACCCCTGACCCTTCCGACCGGGCCAGCGTGGAAGAGGAGCACACCCTGGAACTGCGGGTACGTGACCGCGAGCGCAAGATGTTGAAAAAAATCGAAGAGGCCATTTCACGCATCGACTCCGGTGACTACGGCTATTGCGAAGAGACGGGAGAGCCCATCGGTGTCGCCCGCCTGCTCGCCCGTCCAACCGCCACCCTGTCGATTGAAGCGCAGGAGCGCCGCGAAAAGCTCAAGAAGATGCACGGCGGCTAAACCATAGTGAGCCGCCTACTTCTGGGCTTTCTGCGTTTCCTGATCCGTGGCTATCAGTTGAGCATCAGCCCACTATTGGGGCCGCGTTGCCGGTTTTACCCAAGCTGTTCCGAATATGCACTCGAAGCCCTAACCGTGCATGGCCTTCTCAGAGGATGCCACTTGTCGTTTTCGCGCATCCTGCGCTGCCATCCCTGGCATCCCGGTGGCCTCGACCCAGTACCGCCCCGAACAGAGTAACTTCATGCCCAAAACATAATAAAGGGCTCATGGGTCGCGGTTAAGATATACTTCCAACCTTTGCGCTCTTACATACCCAGATGGATATTTTTACTCAGATCGTCACCGCGCTCGTGCTTGGCGTTGTCCAAGGGGTGACAGAGTTCCTGCCGATTTCCTCGACGGGGCACCTCATCGTCACCAGCAACCTGATTGGTATCTCCAAAGAGACCGCTGACATCTTCAATGTCGTTGTCCAACTCCCTTCCATCTTTGCGGTGTGCTGGGTCTTTCGGCAGAAAATCGGCGAAGTGACGGTTGGGGTTCTGTGCAGGCCGCGTAGCAGTCCCAGCATGCGTTTCGTGCTGATGCTCATCATCGCTATCCTGCCCGCAGTCATTTTGGGCGTAATCTTTCACAAGCAGATCAAAGAGGTTCTCTTCAACGCTTACGTCGTTGCGGGGGCGTTGATCCTGGGCGGCATCATCATCATCATCGTCGAACGGTATCTCCGGGATCACCCACGGAAGATGAACATCGAGGACATGACTGCTGCCACAGCAGTCAAGATCGGTTTTGCTCAGGCGCTGGCAATGATCCCCGGCACTTCACGCTCGGGGGCAACGATCATCGGCGGGGTCATTTTTGGCCTGTCACGTAAAGCCGCCACGGAGTTTTCCTTCTTCCTCGCCATTCCGACCATGTTTGGAGCCACGATATTGGAACTCTACAAGAGTTGGGGGGATTTGAAGCTGGAACTCCTCCCGTTCTACGCAGTCGGTTGCATCGCCTCGTTCATCTCGGCGATGTGGGCTGTGCGTTTCCTGTTGCGCTACATCTCTACCCACACCTTTATACCATTTGCCTATTACCGGATCGCCTTCGGGCTGATCGTGTTTGCCACCGGTTTTTTCAACCTCATAGACTGGGCAGCCTGGAAGTAACCGGGCACGCGGCAATAAACCCATGTTTGTTCTGTTTGAAGAGGATGGCAGCTTCAAGGCTGGGACTGTGCTGGTCGATAACGACAGTTCGCTCCAGGTAGAAAACACGCGCGGCAAGCGGGTGAAGCTGAAGCGCGCCAATGTGTTACTCGAATTCCGCGAGCCAGCGCCAGCAGACCTGCTGACCCGCGCAGAAACCATTTCCGCCGGGTTCGATACGGATTTCCTGTGGGAAGTCTGCGGCGACGAAGAATTTGCATTCACGGCGTTTGCCGCCGATTACTACGGCCATACGCCGGACGCGGTAGAAGCCGCCGCGATGCTGCTCTCGCTGCACGCCGCGCCAATGTGGTTTCACCGCCGGGGCAAGGGGCGTTTCCGAAAGGCTCCAGAAGACATCCTGCGTGCGGCAAAAGCAGGCATGGAAAAAAAACGCCAGCAAGCCGAAGACATCGAACGAATACGCGTAGAACTGGTGTCAAGGCGGCTGCCCGTTGAACTTGACGGTATGGTTTCCCAACTGCTCTATCGCCCCGACCGCAACCGCATCGAGGTCAAGGCGCTGGAAGCGGCCTGCATCGACACGGAACTGTCTGCGGCAAGATTGCTGCTGGAATGCGGTGCGCTGTCATCGAGCTACGATTTTCACTTCAACCGTTTCCTGTTCGAGCAATTCCCGGAAGGCACGGATTTTCCGGCGTTCGATGCGCCCGTTTTTCCGACCAACCTGCCCCGTGCGGATGTCGCCGCATTTTCGATCGACGATGCCACGACCACGGAGATCGACGATGCCTTTTCCGTTACGCCACAACCAGGTGGCGGCTGGAAAATTGGCATCCACATTGCCGCGCCCGCCCTGGGTTTTACGCGCGGCTCTACGCTGGATGCCATCGCACGAAGGCGTTTGTCTACCGTCTACATGCCCGGCAACAAGATCACGATGTTGCCCGATGACGTGGTTTCGGCATTCACGCTCGACGCGGGGCATACCCGCCCTGCCGTGTCGATTTATCTCGACGTGCGATCTGACCTGACCGTTGTCGGCCATGAAAGCCGTATCGAATGCGTACCGGTGGTCGCCAACCTGCGCCATCACGACATTGAACCAATCTTCAACGAAGCGGCGCTGACGAAAGGCGGCCCGGATTTTCCCTGGAAACAGGAACTCACCCTGCTCTGGGAACTTGCCACGGTGCTCGAAGCCGGACGCGGCAAACCCTCTGGAAACGGAAGCCAGGTGGACTACACTTTTACCGTCGACTGGGAGCAAAACACACCGGACGGCCCAGGCGTGGTTGCTATCGGGCAACGGGTGCGCGGTTCCCCGCTGGAAAAGCTCGTATCCGAGTTGATGATCTTTGCCAATACCACCTGGGGCCGGCTGCTTGATGAGTCCGGCGTCCCCGGCCTGTACCGCGTACAAGGCGGCGGCAAGGTACGCATGGCAACGGTAGCCGCGCCACACGAAGGGCTTGGCGTCGATTGCTATACGTGGTCGAGTTCCCCATTGCGCCGCTACGTAGACCTTGTCAACCAGTGGCAAATCGTTGCCGTACTCAACGGAACTACACCGGCCTTCGCGCCCAAATCGACCGACCTGTTTGAGGCGATGCGCGACTTTGAACTGGCCTACGCCGAATACATCGAATTTCAGCGCCGCCTGGAACGTTACTGGTGCGTGCGATGGTTGCGGCAAAACAAAGTACACGCGACGGAAGGAATCGTGCTGCGTGACAATCTCGTCCGTCTCGTCGACATCCCGCTCTTTTTCAAGATGCCATCGCTTCCCCCGCAACTGGCTGGTTCAAGGATTAGCTTGGCTATCACGGGTAGCGACCTCCTTGATGTCGAAGTCAGCGCCCGTTACCTTTCCACCCTTGCCGAACCTGACCCAGAAGCACAGGAAGAGATGGATTATTGACAAAAACAAAACATAATCACTCTATCTGTCGGATGAAATAGCCCGAGACACGATTGCTTGCGTAGAATCGACATATGGCAACAAAGCTCTCTTTTCTTTCCTTCATATGGAATCCTGACCGAGGCAGGCGGCTGACCATTGGCTTTGTCGGTTCGGTCACGATTCACATCCTGATATTGCTCATCCAGTTCACCCTGCCAGAAAGGCCGCTGGCAAGCACGCCCAGCCTCGACGTAATCCTCGTCAATGCCCGCCACGATACGGCACCAAAAATTGCACAGGCGCTGGCGCAGGCCAATCTGGACGGCGGCGGCGACAGCAGCGAAAACATCCGTGCCACTTCACCGCTGCTTCCTCAGGAAAGCATGCGCGACGGTAATGACCTGATCGATATGGTACGAGGGCAGCAGACGGCCATGCGGCAGCCGCAACAGGAGCAAATCCTGACCCAACAGGATGGCACCTTTGCCGTTTCCAGGCCAGAATTTCCCGATGACAAGCCCTCAAAACCAATGCCCGCTACTGGTACGGACGTTGCGGATGCTGTGGCAATGGCGCTCCAACTCGAAGCCGAAATCGCCGAAAGGCAAAACGCCTACAACCAGCGCCCACGCACCTTGCGGAGGGGGCCAGCCACACGGGCATTCGCTCCCGCCCAGTACATCGCGGACTGGTGCGCCAAGGTTCAACGCATCGCTGACTTGAACTACCCTGCTGCCGCTCGCGGCAAGATGTACGACACCCTGGTGATGCAAGCCACCATCAAGAAAGACGGAAGCGTCAAAGAAGTCGTCATTCGCCGTCCTTCAAAGTACCCCGTCCTGAACGAAGCTGCGAAACGCAGCGTCGAACTGGGTGAGCCGTACGCACAGTTACCCCCCGCGATCACCAAGGATTGGGATGAGATCGAAATCACCACCACCTGGTCGTTTACCAATGACAAACTTGGCGTAGTACAACAAACGACCAGACGATGACAATTTGCGTCATAATTCACGCGAAATCGCTTTGGATACACGCACTGAATCATGGATCGTTACGCCCTCATCGGCCACCCCGTTGAGCACAGCAAGTCGCCCCTCATTCATGCCACGTTTGCACGCCAGACGCGGCAGGAATTGAATTACCAGCCCCTGCTTGCGCCACTGGATGGCTTCTCCGACACCGTGCGGATGTTCCGCGCGGAGGGTGGGCGTGGGGCAAACATCACTGTACCGTTCAAAATCGAAGCCTGTTCGCTTGCTACACGCCTGACAGAGCGGGCCAAGCTGGCTGGTGCCGTGAATACGCTCACCTTCATCAACGGCGACATCGTCGGCGACAACACCGATGGTATCGGTCTGGTACGCGATCTCCTGGTCAATCTCGCCTGCCCGCTTGCTGGCCGTCATGTGCTGCTGCTCGGCGCGGGCGGCGCGGCGCGCGGTGCGCTCTTTCCCCTATTCCAGACCAAACCCGTCTCCCTGACCATTGCCAACCGCACCGTCGAGCGCGCGCAGGAGCTTCGAGCAGCCTTTGCGCCCCATGCCGGGCAAACAGCTTTTACGGCTGGGAGTTTCAAAGACCTCGGCGGATGGGAGTTCGATGTCGTTATCAACGCCACTTCCGCAAGCCTTGAAAAACAGGCTTTGCCTTTGCCCAACAACATTTTTGCGCCCGATGCGTTCGTCTACGACATGATGTATGGCGCAGGCAACACGCCCTTCCTGGCTTGGGCGCAAGCGGCGGGCGTTACCCGGCTCTCCGACGGGCTTGGCATGCTGGTTGAGCAGGCAGCAGAATCTTTTGCCCTCTGGCGTGGCGTGCGCCCAAAAACCACTCTTGTACTCAATAGCCTACGCCGCAAGCTGGCGTCCAAGGGTTGAGAAAGCGCGTTTTTCGTTGGCTGTGGCGCGGCCTGTTGCTGGTTTTCGTGCTTGCGCTCGGCGTACAGCTTTGGTTTTTCGCCCAAGTCTTTTACTGGCGCGATAACAACCCAACTGATACCCGCTTCATGCGCCTCACGCATGCCGAATTGCAGCTCAAAAACCCACAGGCCAAGCTGATCCACACCTGGATGCCTTACGAGAAAATATCCATCCACCTCAAACGTGCCGTCATCGCCGCCGAGGACGGTCACTTTCTTGAACACGACGGCTTCGACTGGGACGGCATCCAACTCGCGATGGAGAAGAACCTCGCCCGTGGCAAGGCGCGGGCTGGCGGCTCTACCATCACGCAGCAACTGGCAAAAAACCTGTTTCTGACGCCAGACCGCAGTTATCTCCGCAAAGGTCAGGAAGCAGTCATTGCCATGATGATCGAAAAACTGTGGAGCAAGCGCCGCATTCTGGAGGTGTACTTGAACGTCGCGCAATGGGGCGACAACATCTTCGGCGCAGAAGCGGCGGCACGCCACTATTACCGCACTCCCGCCTTCCGCCTCAGCCCGGCAGAAAGCGCCCGCCTTGCCGTCATGCTGCCCAACCCACGCCGATACGGACGAAACTTCGGTCCCGCACAGCAGGCACGCGCCCAACGTATCCTTTCTTACATGGGCGGTACGCAAGTGCCGTGATATGGTCATAAATTGTGTTTTCTACCTTTTGGAGGCCATGTGATGCTCCCACACTTGACACTCTGGCTCACCCTTTACTCTTCTTTTTGACCCAAGTACTCTTTTATGGAATGCCCGCGCTTCGTATAGGATTCCCGACGTGATCACCTCCGTTACAACCCGCGATTGCCGATTTCAAAATCTATCAAACGGCGAACCGCTCGATGTGTTGATGGTGGGAGGTGGCATCAGCGGAGCGCCGTTGTACCGTCGACTTTGCGGATTGGGTTATCGCGTGGCGTTGATTGATAAGAGCGATTTCTCCTCTGGGACAAGCCAAGCTTCCGGCATGCTAATCTGGGGCGGCTTGCTGTATCTAAAGAACTTTGATCTGCTGACGGTCATTAGACTCTGCAAAGCGCGGAAGGAATTGATGAAGGATTTTCCTGATGCAATTTCCGTCCTGAATCTGCGCTATCTTGTTTCCCCATCCAGCCGGAGGACTCCGGCAACGGTTTTACTGGGTCTGTATGCTTATTGGTTTTTGGGAGGCTTTGCCCTAAAGCGTCCCACAATGGAAAAGCTTTCACCGCCGGATCATCATCATCCGGTTCTTGGATACCAGGAAGGAATGTTGCGGCATTCCGACAGCCGTTTCGTGATCGAACAAATACGGGCACACCAATCGGAGCACTGCATCCCCATAAACTATTGCCGTTTGGAGGCTGCCGAGTTTTCTCCAGATCAGCGCTGTTGGATTGTGCTCCTGCGCGATGAACTGACCGGACGGGAGCACTCGGGTAAAGCTCGGATCATCATCAACGGCGCAGGGGTCTGGACGGACGAAGTGAACCGATTGCTCGCCGTCGAATCGCCCTACAAGCATGTTTTCAGCAAAGGTGTTTATCTCGCTTTCCCCAGGCGTACCGAACAAATCAATGCACACATCTACCCCATGCAAAGCGAAGACGATGTTCTGTCCTATGTGCCATGGGGGCCTGTCATGATGTGGGGGCCAACGGAAACTGCGGTTCAAGATTTGAAATCTGGATTAAACCCCAACCGCGAGGATATCCGCTTTCTACTCGCGAGCGCCAATCAAACGCTATCCAAAAAAATCGGCCCGCAGGACGTGGTTTCGATCCGTTGCGGCATCCGTCCGCTGGTAGTTGGACGGGATTATTCACGCAACGTTTATCCGCTCGAACTCTCCCGGCACCATCGCGTCGTTCTTAATAAAGAGCGTCAAGCCATCTCGCTTTACGGAGGCAAGTTGACTTCAAGCTTCATGGTCGCGGATTACATTGCTAAGTGCCTTCGGCATTGGGTGCCTGCCCGGTTCTCACAGCCGGCGGAATTTTCCCATCCTCCCCAGATGACAAACCACCCGGGGCTTCAGCACGATTTTGTGACCGCGCAATGGGCTCGCGACTACGAATTTTGCATGACACTGGAAGACTACCTGCGCCGCCGTACAACCATCGCACAATGGACACCCCGGATGGGTCTTGACCGAGATGGTTCCGAGCGCGGATCTCTCCGAAAACTTGCCGAAACGTTCACCCAAGAACCTGCGGAGGCGGAAGCGATAGTGAAAGCGTATGAACAGCAAGTCCGCGACACCTACGACCCTCTTTTGACAGTTTGAATTCCAACCGGAACAAAAAAGCATGAACACGCCCGTCAAACCCGTAGTGACCATTCCTCAAGACCCTTTCCTGAAATGGCCTTTCTTTTCGCAAACCGAAGAAGAAGCTGTGCTTCGGGTCTTGCGGGATGGCAATGTGAGCACACACCCGGTCATACAGGAACTGGAAGAGGATTTTTGCCAATTCACCGGATGCAAATTCGCGCTGGCGCATTGCAATGGAACGGCGGCTCTGCTGGCCGCGTTTCACGCACTCGGGTTGGAGCCCGGCGACGAAGTGCTGGTTCCTTCCGCAACTTTCTGGGCCTCCGTTTTGCCGATGGTCTGGTGTGGGCTGAAGCCTATTTTTTGCGAGAGCGAATCGGACACCCTTGGAATTGATCCGGCAGACGCCGCCCGCCGCATCACGCCCAGAACACGAGCCATCGTGATGGTTCACCTCTGGGGGCTGCCCTGCAAGGTGGGAGAAATCCGGCAACTTGCGGATATTCACGGCCTCAAGATCATCGAAGACGCTTCTCATGCCCATGGCGCATCCGTCGAAGGTGTTCCATGCGGCCGGTTCGGAGATGTCTCCGTCTTCAGCCTGCAAGGTGACAAACTGGTTCCGGCGGGCGAAGGAGGCGTACTTTTGACCGATGATGAAACGATTTACACACGCGCGGTTTGTCTAGGGGACATCACCCGGATTATCAAGCTTCCGTGGCCGGAAATGCGTTTCGCCGCAACCAGCTTCGGCATCAAAACGCGGATTGCCCCCATGTCTGCGGCACTTGGGCGGGCCATGCTTTCGCGTCTCCCGCAGAACAATGCCGTGCGTAACCGAAATCACCTGATGCTTTCCGAAGCGCTGGAACCACTCGGACTCGACTGTTTTCTTTCTCCGCCAGACATCGAACGCGTTTACTTTGAATTCATCATCCGGCACCGCAACCCCGATGTGGAAATTGCACCTCTGATCGAAACCCTTCAACAGATGGGATGCAGGGTGAGCCTGCCCCGCTATCCATTGCTGCACCAACAGCCTTTCTTTACGGAGGGTCACTGGCAAGCCGTCGGACGGTATCCTCAAGGGGATGCTATGAACTGTGCCCCCTTGTCTTTACCACGAACCGAAGAAGCCAATGGCAAGCTGATCCGGCTGCCCAACTTCTCTCATCCGCAATCAGACCCTTTGATTCAGCAATACGCGGATGCGTTCCGCCAAGCGATTCTATGATCTTTGAATTACCTACGAAGGTTCTATTCGTTCAGAAGTGAACTATTATGAACAAAGGCATGCAAACGCCTCATGTCGCTCTGGCCGGCTAGAGTCCCTATTGGCTTTTTGTTTCGTTGCTCTCAGAGAGTAAAAAAAACTCTGAAACTATTCCATTATTTTCAAAAATAAACCAGAGCCTCTTTGAGTGCTCAGTTACCTTTAGTTTGGTAGACGCCTCTCTGACCCCGAAGCCTTTGGTAAAGACGTATACCCACACCTCAGTCATTCTCCCACTTTCAGAGCGTGCTGCTGTTTCTAGAGGCGATAGAGGCGAACCGAACCATGTCACTCCCCCACTTTCAGAGCCTACTGCTGTTTCCTGAGGCGAGCCGAACCATTCCAGAATTTCTTTTTTCGTGGTTTTCCCTTTAACTACTCGCTGGTTCACTTCCTCACTCGTCAGATGGGCAAGCTTTTCATTTCCTTTTATGTATGTATAGGTGTATGGATAAAACGGTGGATAACATCCCGTCAGCCCAACAATCAGAGATAAAAACAGAAGCAAAGATAGTTTTCGCATAGATTCCTCTCTTCCAAAAACCGGAATTGTGGCTTGACTGCAATGACGAAATTTGAAGTATGACGGATTGATATACAAACCCTGTTAACGTCTCGGCTGGCGTCCTCTTTCGTTGCGGTCAGAGAATATAAATCCTGAGACTATTTCATCATTTTCAAAATGAATCTTGAACCACTTCTTGTTATAAATCGTCTTGCTTTCATCGTGGCTACTTAAAGAGTCATGATAGAAGTATGTGGTTTTGTCAAAGACGTATTCCCACACCTCAGTCAATCTTCCACTATCAGAACGTACTACCGTTTCTGGTGGCGACAGGAACCATCTCACTTTCCCATTTTCAGAGCGTACTGCTATTTCAAGAGGCGAGCCAAACCATTCCAGAATTTCTTCTTTCGTTGTTTTCCATAGGACTACCCGCTGATTCACTTCCTCGCTCGTCAGATTGTCAAGCTTTTCGTTTCCTAATGTGATTGTGCGGGTATGAGGAAAACATCCCGTCAACCCAGTAACCAGAAACAAAATCAGTAACAAAGATAGTTTTCGCATCAATACCAATCCTCTGAAACCGGCGTTATGTCGTATAGCCGTCCCTATAGGATGGGTTTTGCTTATGCTCAACCCGTCCTACGCGAGTTGCTACTCTTCCGAGTCAGATTGACTAGGGGCTGTTGATCCACGTGATAACCAGACGGCGGTATCTTTACCCAATGCTTTTGCTGTGCGGCCAAGCATCGCACATGTACCCATACCGCCCCCGGTCGAACGGGAAAGGACGGTTGAGCCAACGGCGGCTCCTCCCTTGCTGATGTCCACTCTAATGCTCATTGACTTTCTACCGCTCCAAGCTCCACCTCCAGGGCCAAAAACCGAGATGATGGTGAGTTGGACAAGCTTGTCAGTACCAGCTTGCTCCGGCGCTGAAACGGATTGAACGGGACCAACACGCTTTTCTATTTCTGATAGCGCATAGTTTCCAAGAAGCATCTCAAGCGAGCATTCGTTT
>Ga0123356_10005879_pt1 | contig 12457 bp, 11 predicted proteins | sample TergutEmb28metaG_2_FD_92546 | JGI IMG/M metagenome (GOLD analysis project Ga0123356, IMG submission 92546) | Embiratermes neotenicus P3 segment gut microbial communities from Petit-Saut dam, French Guiana - Emb289 P3 | ecosystem: Host-associated > Arthropoda: Insects > Digestive system > Gut ... | reverse complement strand
GATATTTTAGAGTTAAGTAATTAGCAAATATCAAATTATATATACTATAATTATATTATAATAATTTATGAAAGAAAAAGCAATAAAGATAGAAGATTCAGATTCATTTCAAACAATATTTACAAAATATGGAGCTTTAGCTTTAGATAAACAAGAAAGCTTAGGTGAACTTATTGGGGATAAGATTGGAGATTTAAACATTGAAGAAGGAGTACTTTCTTTTGCTGATGATTTAGAGTTTCCAATTCAGATAATTGGTATTTTGTCTAATGAAACTAACAAATGGCATTGGGCTTGGGATAATGAAGGTATTGATTTACCTGAAAATCTTGTTAAAGAAGCTCTTGAAGTTAAAGAAATTGGTGAGAATTATAAAATCTCTCAATTTACTACAAATATCTTTGATGCTGATAATCTTGAAGCTCATTTAATAGCTATGGCAGTTTCAGGAATCATGGACGATTCTGGATATTATGCTGTTGATTTTGATGAAATCACATTCTTTGTTACTATTAAATCTGATAAAATTTCTTGTGATGAAACTATTGAAAGATTTATCAATGTTTATAACAAATTTCAAAAAGAATTCGATGTTAAAGCAAGACCTGCATTTGAAGGATATGCTAAACTAAGAGGATATGAATATAAGGAAAAAGAAGAGTTTTCAGTAGCTAAAATGGGTGAATCAAGAGTCATAGTTGGTTTTACTGATAGGGGTAATGTAACTCATATACAAACCATGTTAGAATAGCTTATTCTTATATTTATCATTTATTTTTCGTATTTTACTTTTTTTCATTATTTATTATTCTTTGTATTTTCTATATTTTAGCTATTTAGCTATTTAGCTATTTAACTATTTAGCTATTTAGCTATTTAGCTATAGTTCAACTATTTGATTATTATAATTAATATTTTTTATTTTAATCAATTTTAATCAATTATTTTAAATTTTTTTAAGCTGTAACAAATTATCACATTTTCATTTTTTTACTATTTTTTCTGCTAGAAAATTTTTAAACATATGATTTCTTATTTTTATATATTAATATTATGGAAAAAAACCATAATATTTATATATAATACAGTCAATATATTATAATATGAAAAATGAAACAAGGGCACAGTTTGCTAAATATGGAAAATATGTCCATATAAGAGAGTCAGAACGGGGATGGGCAATAGCAATAAGGCCAGACAATATATTTATTGATAACTATGATAAAGAACCACATTTACATGTTAAATTAAAAGGAGTGCATATACCTATTAAGTACAAGGATCTGGAAGAAGTAGGATTAATAATAGAACTACATCTAATAAAAAATAAAGGTTTTAATAAAAATGAATTACAAGAGGAATTATTATGATTAAAATTACATTAATAAAAGAATTAAATGGGAAAAAATTAGTTGAGAAATTTAAAGAAAAGTATGGGTCTATTGAATCTTTAGAAAGAGCCTTTGAAAGAGACTCTGAAAATGTTAAATTATATATGGATTTAGGGGATTGGAAATATTTCATAGATAATCCTGATGAAAAAATAAAAGAAACAGATATTATCTATACAGATAAATCTAAAATAGACACAATAGAGCTAGAATTACTGGGGGCTATTAAAACTGAGCATCCATCTTCTGTCAGTGAACTTGCTAAAATAGCTAATAAAGATTTAAGTAGTGTTCAAAAGAAAATCAAAAACCTCAATGAAGCTGGTTTTATTGAGTTAAAAAAAGGGGCTAAGAATAGTAAAATACCTGTTGTGAACTATGATAAGATAGAGATAGCTATTTAGTAATTATTTTTAAAAATAGATATAGATAAAATAGATATAGGTAAAATAGATATATGATAATATTATAGTGATTTTATGAATGAGGAATTAACTGAGGAATTAACTGAGGAATTAACTGAAAGATTAACTGAAGAGATAAGCTATGAAATATCTATTTTAATAGATTCTGGATTTTATAATCCTAATGAAATTCTTGAAATTATAGAAGAGCAATTTATAGATGAAAAAGTTTCTCTTGATGAAATTGAGGATATTATTTCATATAAATATGATGAAAAAATAGCTAGAGAAAATAAATGGATGAAACCTACAGATTTTGATAAACTTAAAGAGTGTTTCAATCAACTCAATAAAAATAATATAATAACTGTCCATAATGCGGGTTATACTATTGGTGAAGGAGTTCAAGATTCATTTGAAGTTTTTCATCATCTTAAAACAAAAGATATAGTTCCTGAAGGATTTTGCTTTTATCATTTCCAAGATATTGAAAGAGCTATTGAATCAGAATTACTAAACATTGCTTTTGGAGATTTTGAAAATAGTGAGAAAAAAACATTAGAGATAGGAAAGAAAATAGCTGATGTTTTAAAGAATAATGGATTTTCAGTTAATTGGAATGAGGATATTAACACAAGGCTTGAGATCAATCCTTTTAAATGGGAAAAATTATTTGATAATGAAGAATATGAAATTGAAGGAGCTTTCAATTCTTTTTTAGATAATAATAAATAGAATAAGATAAAAATAAATATATTTAAATAATAATAAGTATAATCAAGTAAAAATTACTATAATTAAACAATAATTAATAGAATTAAATAATAATAAGTGTAATTAAACAACAATAAGTGTAATTAAATAATAATATATATTGCATATTAACATATAATATAAGATAATCCATGAAACAAAAAACATTAAGACTAATGGAAGAAGCAATTTCTTCAGCAGGAAGATGGACTTGGTTAGAGTTAGCTACTGATTCTATTCAACTTGAATTTGAAGATGTTCAGCTGTATAAACCAAGTTTGGAAAAATATGATAAGCATTCTAGTGAGATAGCTATTCGTTTAGCGGATAATGTCTTTTTTACTCTTTTTTATAACAATGATAATGATATTAATTTTCTTGAGAGTCTTGATGATTTTTCCTATAAAATATCAAATGAAGGTTTAAAGTTTCAAGACTTTGATTTTTTTAAAAAAATAGCTAATTATTATAATCATAGAAAAACATTAGTTGGAAAAAGCTTTGAAGATGATTATGAGATGGAAGTTGATTTTTTAGTAGTAATTACTTTTGAAGATATAGCTATTATTTGTGCGGCAAATCAACTTAACTTTTTCAATGACTTTGAAACTTTAAATGATGAAGATATTAAAAGACTTTCTAATCAATGGTGGGTTTACTGGATGGATTACTGGAAATCAAAAGGAACTGGTACTGAATATGAATATGACTCTGCTTGTGAAGTTTTTCCACTAAATAATGACTGAATTCTAACTTATAAATATATGGAAATATCTCATTCAGATTTAATAATAAAATCATATTCGTGTCGAGTGCAATAAATTGGAATTTCACCCCATTTAAGATTTCTTTCTTTAGCCTTTAAATGAGTTTTCCTCATTAATTCCATAAAACGGACTATGATTAGCTGTTCACACCAATCTCGTGCATTTTGATTTTCATCACTCCACTCGCCTTTTTCTTCTTTTTCTTCAGTTTTAAAAAAAGCAATTTGTAGTTTTTCTAATCCTTCTATTTTAAAAACTGAATTAGTTAATTCTTGACTGTCCATGTCCCAATTACAAAGCCCATCCATATTCTCATCAAAGCCTTCATCTTTTTCATAGGTAAAACCATCAATAAACCAAAGATCTGTGTTTATATCAAATCCATTAGTTTCAAAATACAATGCTTTCACAGGATTTTCTTTAGTTGCCAATTGATAAAACTCTTCAATCCAATTTAAGAGATCATTGGATTGATTTAATAAAGAAATCCCTATGATTTCATGGAATTCTGTATGGGGAATTTTTTTAAGTTCAGATTCTGCAATTTTCAATGCACTTTCAAAATCTAATTTCTCTAGGAAACAATTGATTTTTGCTGCAAATTCAAAATTCATATTTTCACCATTTTTGCATTGTTTTTATAGAGAATTATCACTTCTCTAATTATTTTTTAGTTTATTTTTAATATTATTATCTGCTTATTATATTGTTATTATCTTCTATAAATATTCTATTTTTAATATATTACTTTTTTATAAAATCATAATATTTATATGTATTAATCTAATATATATTAATAATCACATTTCTAAACCTTTTGTAGAGTATAAATTATGAAATTCAATCAAAAGTCAGAAAAATTAAGTGTAGAAACTATAACTAATTGTTTAAATGATTTAGAGAATATAGATTCTTTTTTTATTTTAGAAAGAGGGAATTGTAGCTATCTGCAGTGTATTAATTATAATGAGAATATATTAATTGAAGAGAGAGTTTATTCAAATGATTATTTTAAACACTATGTTTTAGGACATGCTGATTGGAACAATAATTATGATAATTTTGAAGTTAATGAATTAGCTATTAATGATAAATTCTTTAAAAGATTTTTTAATGAATTATTCCAAGTAGAAGAAGCAATTGATATTTTTACAGATTATTATACTAATGTTCCATTTGAAAACGTTGTAAAAAGGGATGTCACCCATGAATTTGGAAACTTAGAAAAAGGTTTTGTTTTTATCCAATGGTTAGAATCAGCAGTTAGTAACTTTAAAGAAAATTTAGATGAATTTATAGGAATGATAGAACCATTTATCATCGATGAACTTAAAAAAGATTGTGTTGGTCGTAAAGTTATTTTTGAAGATAAAAATGAAGATAAAACTGATGAAGATAAAATTGAGGAAGGTATAATGGATGATGAAAATATTGAAAAAGAGAATATTAAATGTTCAGCTTTTCAAGTTATAGATGTTCGTTGGGCTGTTGAATCGATTATAGAAATAGCTGAGAAATACGAGTTTTTAGGGGATATTGTGTTATTTAAAAAAAATGATATTGGGGATAGTGACTTTTTTAAGCTCAATATTGATGATTTTAGGTAGATATTTGTCTTTTTTTTCTTTTGTTATTTGTGGGTTTTGACCTTACTTGTTTTTTTTTGCTTAATTTTTTGATTTTTTTATCTATAAATTATTGCTATTTTTTATTGTTGCATTTATCATATAGGTTCTTTAATTCATACACCAAATAATAATACTAATTATTATTTTTTTCATATTTCTAAGGTTTAACAATTAACTTAATATATAACAATTTAACATAATATAAATGGTTGATTTGTTTGATTCTAATTAAGATAATTAGAAAAGAATTAGAGTAACTTATATTCTTTAAATAGATTGAATATTATGTAATAATATAAAATATTATAATATTATAATTAGATTATAATTATAAAATAATTATGATTATAAAATAAAGTAAATATTATTAATCATATATTAAATAGGTATTTGAAACTTAATAATAATCATAAAGGTTTAGGAGATTTAAATGACTTGTAATATTTTAGTTGGTGGAGCTTGGGGAGATGAAGGTAAGGGAAAATGTATAACTTATCTTTGTGATAATGATAAACCTAATATAATAGCTCGTGCTGGGGTAGGACCAAATGCTGGTCACTCTGTAGAATTTAATGGTGAAAAATATGCCTTACGTCTAACTCCATCTGGTTTTGTAAATAAGGATGCAAAATTATTGATTGGTGCAGGAGTTCTCGTTGATCCAGAAGTTTTCTTTCATGAATTAGAGTATCTTGATAAATATGATATAAAAAGCAGGTCATTTATGGATTATAGATGTTCTATGATAGCTCCAGATCATAAACAACGTGATCAAGCTTCAGAACACCTATTTAAGAAAATTGGTAGTACTGGTACTGGTTGTGGCCCAGCTAACTCTGATCGTGTTATGAGAACAGCTAAAATGGCTAAAGACCTTCCTGAACTTGAAAATTATGTTGCAGATGTCCCTTTAGAAGTTAATGAAGCTATCGACAATGGTGAAGATGTTTTTATCGAAGGTTCTCAAGGTTTTGGACTTTCTCTTTATTATGGAACTTATCCTTTTGTCACCAGCAAAGATACAACAGCTAGTACTTTTGCAGCTGATGTAGGTGTTGGACCAACTAAAATTGATGATGTAATTATAGTATTTAAATCTTATATCACTAGGGTTGGTGAAGGTCCTTTCCCATCTGAAATGCCTCAAGATAAAGCTGAAGAAATGGGTCTTGAAGAGTATGGGACTGTTACAGGAAGAAGGCGAAGAGTAGGTCTGTTTGACATGGATTTTGCTAAAGAAGCTTGTATGATAAATGGTGCAACTCAAATAGCTCTTACTTGTGTTGATCGTTTATATCCTGATTGTGAAAGAACTCAAGATTATTCAACACTTTCTGGTGAAACAAAAAAGTTCATCAGTGAAATAGAAAATGAAACTGGGGTTCCAGTTACTATAATTTCAACTGGACCTGACTTAAAAGACACTATAGATCTAAGAAAAGAGTTATAATAGTTTTGTAGTCATATTTATACTTATTATTCTCTGTATTGAAGACTTTATAGATCTATAACAGAAATCTTTTAAGCTTTTCATTTCTTTTTTTAATTTCTTTTTTTTTAATTTCTTTTTTTTTAATTTATAGTATAGTACATAATTTTTTTTATATAATATTCTTTTGCTTATCTTTAAAATTATATATTATAATTATTCATTGATATAAACATATATTTATATATTATTATAATATTAAAGAAATTTAAGACATTATTTTAGAAAAATATTCATTATAAATAAAATTAAAAAAAATTAATATTTGTCAAAAATAATGTCTCATACTATATTATTGAAATTCTTTAAAATAAGATACTATTATGGATTAATAATTATAAAAAATAAAAAATAGAATAAAAATAGGATAAAAAAATTTAATTATCCTTTAATGATTTAAATTTAACTTTTCTGATACCTATTCCAATTATATTGAGTAAAATAACCACAAGAGCAATTAAAGGAATACCTGTCTTTTTCATACTCACAACCATATCTGGATTGATACTAGTCCCATTAGTCTTATTAGTTTCACTAGTTTCATTAGCTTTTACAATGACTTCAACTTCAGAAAATATTGGCGTGGATACATCAGACCCTGCTTCAACTCTGTTAATAATCACTCCTTCTTTTAAAGCTTTTGCATTGATAATAAGTGTTGCTACCTCACCTAGAGCCAAATTTCCAATAGTCCATATTCCTGTTTTAGGATTATATGAACCAATAGATGGGTAAGCTTTAATGAATTTAAGTGAATTAGGTAATTTATCCAATACATAAACGCCAGTAGCATTACTATGTCCGTTATTAGTAACTTTGATAGTATATGTTATAGTGTCTCCTACTTTGTAAGTAGTCTTATCAGAGGATTTTACAACACTCAAATTAGCTACAGGAATTCCATTTACTACGACAAAGTCATAGTTATTTGAAGTTGATGGATCATATTCATTACTATAAACTGTAACAATGTTCATATTACTAGAACTAGTATTTACAATAGAAATTATGTTTAAAGTAATAAAAGAACCTGGAGCTATTGTACCAATTATCCAAATACCAGTAGCGGGATCATAAACTCCTCCAGAAGAGGAAAGATATATTAATCCATTAGGCAAACGATCAACTAATGTAACTCCTGTTGCTGTATCAGGTCCTAAGTTATATATAACAATAGTGAAATTAACTGAACTTCCTACTGTAACATTGCTTGCATTAGCAGTTTTAACAACCTTTAAATCTGCAGTTGGATATACATTTATATTCACACTATAAAAATTGTTAAGAAGATTGTAATCAGCTGTATCACTAGTAGCAGAGACTATGTTTGTAATTGCACCAGTTCGATTTATTTTAGCAGTAATGGTCAAAGTTACTGTACCAAGGCTTCCCAAATTACCAATAATCCAAAGACCAGTACTTGAGTTATAATGACCCTGGGTTCCAGTAGCACTTATAAAAATCAAACCATAAGGTAAATAATCAGTTACTGTAACATTTTCTGCAGTATTGGGTCCATTATTTCTAAGGACAATAGTATATACTACAGTATCTCCGTTGTTATAACTTGTTTTATCGGCAGTTTTTGTGATAGCTAAATCAGCATTTTCCTGACCATAAATAGTAGCTGTTGACATATCATTAATATAATTAGGATCATATTCATTTCCTCCGACAATAACAGTATTAGAAATTGGGTTCACAGTAGTGGTAGCATTAACTCTAACAATGATATTTAAATAGACGGTTTCACCATAAGCTAAATCTCCAATATTCCATATTCCAATAGAATTGTCAAATGAACCTCTATTTGCATTTGAAGAAACATACTCTATACCATCAGGAAGAATGTCAATTACATAAACTCCAGTAGCATTATTAGGGCCATAGTTGGTAACAGTTATAGTGTAAGTAATTTGTTGTCCTAGAAGTGGATTTGTGTCATTTACTGTTTTAACCACTCCTAAATCAGCTGAAGGCTGAGCATTTATAGTTACACTAGCATTATTATTGATTAAAAGAGGATCTCTTGTATCTGATGACACATTAACTGTATTTGTCATATATCCAGTTCCATTGACTCTACAAATCAAGGTTAATGTAACATGTGCACCATAATATAAATTTCCAATAGACCATAAACCTGTTGAAGGATTATAAGTTCCTTGGGACGAGCTCCAGTTAATCAAAACCAATCCATTTGGCAATGAATCAGTTAATCTAGAATTAATGGCTGTATTAGGTCCGTTATTTACAACAGTTATAGTAAAAACTACAGTTCCTCCATTAACGGGTGAATAATTATCTACATTTTTACTAACAGCTAAATCAGCAAGATTTTCAGTAGGAGATAAGACAACTATTGCATAGTTATTGTAAAGGTAAGGATCATATTCATTTCCAGAAACATAAACCATATTGCTTAAATTTCCAGTAGCCAAAATTCTAACTGTAATGGTCAAAGTAACTGTACTATTAACATTCAAATTACCTATTGTCCAAATACCTGTAGTAGGATTATAAGTCCCAGTACTATGGCTTGCTGAAACAAATGCCATTCCAGAACCCATTGTATCAACTACATTCACACCAGTAGCATTATTAGGACCATAGTTTCTAACAGTAATAGTAAAAGTAACGATATCATTTACATGAGGATATGTGGCATTTGCAGTTTTTGTAATAGCTAAATCCGTCCTCAGGGTTCCAGTAATTGTCACAGTTTGAGGAATGTTTGCATTAAACTGAATATTACCTCCCGGATTTTGATCAGAAATCCAAGGCCTTAAATTAGTACTACCCACTCCAATCACTTGGAAAACCCAGACTGTAGTAAAAACAGTTTGTCCAGTTCCAATTTGAGTTATATTTGTATTAGTTTGCCCATTTGGAAAAGTTGTATTAGTACTTATTATTTTCAAAATTGAAGGGTCAAATATAATTGGTAAATTAACCCACTGAGAGTTAGAAGAAGCAGTTGAACTCAATACAGTAACTGTTATGAATTCTCCCACGCTAGGATTAGTATCATTCACTTCAACATTTACAATCTCATTTCTGTTTGAATTACTACTAGATGTAGCTACAATAGTGCCATTTATAAAATCTATTGGAGATTCAGTATTAGAACCTCCTACAGATATATTGTAAGATCTACTATTTCCAGATACTACTCCACTACTAACACCAACTAAAAAAAATACATCTACAGTTTGCCCAGGAGAGATATTACCAATAAATTTGTTTGCAGTTTCTCCAAGTACAAGATGGATATTACCACTGCCACCAGGTATCCAAGTAAGATTAGCCCAAACATTAGTAGCTGTTGTAAGAGCATTGTTAGTAATTCTTATTTGAACAATTGTTTGATTAGGTCCCGCAACAATATTAGCACTATTATAAACTAAAATATCCGTAGAACCTTTAGACAAACTTAAAGTTCCAAACCGTAAATTAACTATTCCTTCTCGCATATCACTAGATTTACTAACACTAATAGTTGTGCTAGGATATACATGGCCAGGATAAGTAGCTAAAACATAAAAATCAGAATCTAAACTATAAAAATCAGCACGATAGTTTCCTTTGGCATCAGAAACAGATGTTGCTAATATTTTTCCACTCAAAGATTTTATATATATCGTGGCTCCCTTGAATGGGTCGTCGTTATGACAATTCAGTATCTTTCCTGAAATAATTGTATTTGATGATTTTTCACTGGAATTTTGACTATTTGCAACATCTGAATTAGAATTTTTAGAATTATCATTTGGATTATCACTAGAATTCACATTAGATTTAACATCAGAATTAGTAGAAATATCATTAACAGAATCAACACAAGTATTTTGTTCCACATTAAAATTTGATTCAGTAGCATTAGCTATAGACATAGAAGCAAAAAATATTAATATGATGAATATTAAGATCATATTTTTTTTCATATTTTCACCTCCTTTACATTTTTCATGATATTACTAGCTATGTTATTACTATATATAAAATGGTTTCCTAAATAATTCCAAATAGATATGAAGAATTTTAAAAGTTAAACTTATTCTTATACAAATATATGTAATTAGTAAAAAATGAGGATGATTTGGATGATAACAATAAAGAATTTTAATTAATAATTTCCAATATTTAGAGAAAATTCCAATATTTGGAGAAAATTAATGAAAACTTTCTAAAAATTGTTAAAATAAGTAAAAAATAAGTAAAAAATAAGTATGTATCTAGTCATTAAACTATGCTCTATAGTGAGAATCAATTTGTTTTAATGTTCCATAATTTCCATTTTTGATAGCTATTTCTGTAAAATCAAGAGCTTTTTTAATAGCTTCATTTAAATTATTGTCTTTTATCATATATCCGGCTAAAGCAGCTGAAAATGAACAACCACTTCCATGAACATTGTTTGTTTCAAGAAGTGGTTTTTTAATCTTTGTTATTTTATCATCTGATTTATTAAAAATAGTGTTAACTCCTTTCAGATGTCCACCAGTTATAATAACATTAGTTATCTTACCAATCTTATATGCTGCTTCTTTAGCATCTTCAGAAGTTTTTATTTTAATTCCTGAAATGATTTCAGCTTCATGGACATTGGGGGTTGTTATTAATGAGTGAGGTAGTAAGTATTTTTTAAAAGAATTAGCTATTTCTTCTTTTGCTTCTTGTATTTCATTTTCTTCTTTTAAAAGAGATCCTCCTGCACTTGCAACCATAACTGGATCTACAACAACATTAATATCATATTCTTTAATTTTTTTAGCCACAGCTTTAATTATTTCTGTAGAATAAAGCATTCCTGTTTTTCCATAGGAAATATAATCTCCATACTCATCAAAAATTGAATCAATTTGTTCCTCAATATATTCAATATCAATAGGCATTAAAGAAAAGATTTTATTAGGATTCTGTGCTGTTAAAGCAGTTGTTGCTGAAGTTCCATGGATTCCAAGGACACTGAATGTTTTCATATCAGCTATTATTCCTGCACCGCCTGAAGGATCAAATCCTGCAATTGATATTCCTATCATAGAATCATCTTATATAATATTGTTTTTCATGAATTATATTTTATTAATTTTTTTAAATTGAACATATTAATCATGCAACAAGCAATTATTTACTTTTTTTTTAATCTTTAATCTTGCAGCTCCATGGATAGCCATAACTTCCATCTTTAAGCTTTTTAAGTAAGATTGTGTTTCACATCCAGAACCATGAATCATTATTTCCCCAAGATCTTCAGTCGTATTTACATCTAAAGACATATAAAATGAATCATATATAACAACTTCAAATCCGTGTTTATTTGCTTCATTTATATGATTTTTGAAGCTAAAATCTCCAAATTTCATATCTATGGATAATGGTTTAATAATAAGTCCATTTGTACCTCCGCCTTTAGAAGGCACAATAACAAAATCAAGAGGTTTAGCTGATTCAACTAATGTATCAATATTTGTTTTAGAAATAAGGGGAATATCTGAGGGTACAATGAAAACTTTCTTTGTTTTATGTCTACACCAATCCATAGCTTGCTCAATTGCAGTATTTAGATTTAAACCTTCATTTTCTACTAAAGTAAGGACTTCAAGTTCATTTGCATATTCTAAAACATCTTTATCTGCACTTATTATAACTACTTCATCCACCACTGGTTTCAATGTTTCTGTAACATCTTTTAACATAGCTTTTAAAAGATTTTCTCTTTCCAATAATTCTAAAAATGGAGATAATCTTGTTTTTGCATTAGAAAACTTTGAAACTGGTATTATTGCATATATCTCATCCATTTTAATCTACTCTTTGATTTTTTCTAGAATTTGTAATGTTTTTTTTTTAATTATTTTTTTATTTTAATTATTTTGTAAAATTTATAAAATTTATAAAATATATAAAATAATTATATAATAATATAAAAAAAATATAAAATATTATTAGCTATTTTCTGAAATATTAATATGTTTTAGCCATTAATGCAGTATATTTCCCTTCTTTTCCACAATGAATACAG
>Ga0123356_10005878_pt1 | contig 12459 bp, 8 predicted proteins | sample TergutEmb28metaG_2_FD_92546 | JGI IMG/M metagenome (GOLD analysis project Ga0123356, IMG submission 92546) | Embiratermes neotenicus P3 segment gut microbial communities from Petit-Saut dam, French Guiana - Emb289 P3 | ecosystem: Host-associated > Arthropoda: Insects > Digestive system > Gut ... | reverse complement strand
GTGTTAAAATATCACTGGCATCAATTTCCTTTGTGTAATAATCCATCACTTCTTTAATAGGATTACCTGTCACATACACTCGATTGGGATGAAAGCCTTCACGTAAAAGGTGATCACGGCTGCGATTTGTATAAGGCAATAGAATATCAGAAGAATGGTCAATTACTCTGCGATTGACTTCTTCCGGCACACGATCATCAAAACAACGATTCCCGGCTTCCATATGATAAACAGTAATTCTTCGCCGTTTGGCACACTGGACTGTCAAGGCAGAATTAGTATCACCTAACACCAGGAAACGATCAGGTTTAACTTTAGCTAAAACCTCGTCGGTTTGAGCAAGAATATTACCTATTTGCCGCCAGGTGTTATCAGCTTTTGTTTCCAGGTTATAATCAGGTTTTCTTAATCGCAGTTGGTTAAAAAACAATGTAGAAAGATTTGTATCGTAATTTTGCCCTGTAAAAACCAGGATATGTTCGCATAATTCATCCAATAGAGGAATAATACGTGAAAGACGGATGATTTCCGGCCTTGTGCCAAGTACGGTCATTATTTTCATAACATGCTTTCCTCTATTTTTTCATTGGCTCTCAATGAAAGCGCATATACTATAAAAATTTCATTTTCATAAGCTATAGGGAAATCCCATTCTTTCGTGGTTTTTTTTACCACAACATAATCACCGCCAAAAACATCAGTAAAATCTAAAAGTTGTTCTTCATCTAATCTTTTTATAAGACTAGACCCATGCAATATCGTATACGGCCAATCCGGAACAATATATTCGCTTCCAATATGTTGATTAACCCATTCAGCCAACTGTTTATTGTGGTGATCAGTGCGTTCTGTATATCCGTATAATCCGCCACCTGCTGCCGTTTTAATAACCGAACGCCTAGTTAATGATCTCCATGACCCATAAATCGTGGAATCAATAACTATGAAAGATGCGTTTGTATCAGTAGATACTGCGACCCATTCCTGTATATCCCAATATGCGTGATTTTCTGTTTTATCTCTTCCTCCGTAAGGAGCCTCACGTAAATGCAAACACAGGTAATATGCTGAAGACATAAAAACAAATCCAGCAATTAAAATAGTTGCTAGTAGTTTAAATTTTTCAATAGAATGTACAGAAATTAATTTATAAAATATTAAATACAAAAATAAAAGTGCAAGAAAATGAAACCCAAAACGTAATAAATGAGAAGCAAAAAAATGATTCATAAGTATATTATTAACAAAACTTGTATCGGAGAATAATGAAATATTAAATATTTGACCTATATTAATGATTGGTAGTAAAAATATCGTCATACATAATATAAAAAGATTAATTAATATAAGAAAATTTCTTACTTTATCTTTTTTTGCTGACATATATAAATAAAAAGAGGTTCCTGCAGCTAATCCAACAGGTGAATTAAATATAATTATCATACAAGTTAGAATGCCCATCTTAATATTATTTTGAAGAGACAGTTTACATAACAGTGCAACTAATATAGGTACAAAAAGGTACACGAACAAAAAAGAAGACCTGGTAAATATTCCCTGAACTATTGGGATAAATCCAATATAAACAGCAACTATTTGAATTGCGCAAGTCAACCACATGGAAATGGTACAACCTAGAACAAAATTAAATGTATCAACATCAATTCTTTTAGCAGATAGGAGCAACAAGCAAGATAAAAAAATGAGAAAAAAAAGAGATGACCAAAAATAAGCCATATACGCATCAACCCGCCAAATAGCTGCATGCCCACCCTGCAAAAGGCTTTCCTTAAGAGATTCCGGGAATGGTATAATATCGTTTGAGTTAAAAATAATAGCAGGAAGACTGCTTAATAGAAATATTACCAATAAACAAGAACTAACACGAACAAGATATTTTAAATCTTTAAAACGTTTTGCCTGAAAAGCAAAAAAGCAAAATAACATTCCTCCCCACATCAACCCTAAAGACATATGCATAAATGAACAGCAAATATGGAAAAACCATCCGAGTTTATTACGACGTAACAGAAAACAACCTGCAGAAAAAGACGCAAAAAGCAGTCCCATATTACCAACATACGGCATATGCCAAAATATGTTATAATATGCAAGGTTTTGCTGGGCAGAGAATATTTCCAATAAAAAAGCACATATCCAACCTGCACCACGAATCCTTGTTATTGCATAACATAAGAAATAGATTCCCACTGGTCTAAGAATACATTGTATATAAAGAAAAAATATATAAAAATATTGTGGATCTATACCAAAATATTTATAGAAAAAAATTGGAATAAGATTTAAAAATGATGCCAGCCCCATTTTATTAAATTCAATAAAACCAACATCCACAGTAAATCTTTCCGATTCAACATATACTAATGTATGCGCCAAAAGCGAATCGTCTCCTGAAACATTAGCCAATAAAAAACGTATTTCCGGCATCCATATAATTGTCATTACAGCTTGTACAAAACCAATTACACAAATATCAATCCATACATTACGCGGAAGCGATTTTTCAATTTCAAGTTGACCAGTTTCTCGGATCAAATCCGGTCCAAGCAAGTTATAAAAAAAAGAACGGATATGGGTAAATAATACAAGCATTATAATCTCCTATTGAATGGTTGTTTCAGATCTTTTTAAAAATAAATATCTTTTCTCCAATATAAACAGGAACCGTAATATTACCCGGTAGTGTTTTTCTAAGCCAACTGGTTATGTTATAAAGTTTTTTACCAAAATATTTTAATTGATTAAACCCGTAAGAAAGAGGAAGCTTCTTTATATGAGAATATGTTTTAATAACACGAAATTCGTTATTATTAGCCATTAATTTCATTGCTGCATCAGAAAAATAATAAGTATGCTCAGGGGCTGAAAAGCAAGGCCAATAAGATCCAAGTAACTTTCCTGGAAAAGAAGTAATTATCGGAGCCTGGATTATCAGTATACCGTCATTAGCAAGGTATGAATTCGCTGCTATAAAAATTTCTTCCGGTTGCAATAAATGTTCAATAACACTTATTGCAGATACAACTCCCATACTTTTTTCTGCAAAATAACCCAAAAAGGAATCCGACAAAACAATATTATCATAGCCGTGTATTTGCCTTGCTACAGTAACAGCTGATTCTTGCATTTCTATACCATAAGTTGTGTATCTGTCTGTTTTTGCAATATTTAATAACCCACCATCAAAACACCCTATATCAAGCCATGAATTATACTGGCTTGTTACATTTTTTTTTATCTTTTCATATAAAAATCGAAGCGAAGGATCTCTAAGTTTAGCGATGTCAAGCGAATAATTTCCACCTTCAGAACGACTAGAATAATGTTCATAAAGTTGCATTAAAGTCGGCATTGGTGTTAATCTTGCAAGATGGCAACTTTTACATCTTTCGACAAAATATTCATCAATGGCAAAAAGTTTTTTAAAGATAATAGAATTGCAAGCTGGACATTTAATTAAAACCAAAGAACTATTCCTATACGATGTAATAAAGCGCGAAACAACACATAACCATATCCAAAAGCTTCTTTGGTAAATTTAAACTTGGAAACCCCAAAAACCCTGGTACTCTGTGGCGCGGCAAAACTTTCAACTTTTCCATTAGATAAAATAACCTTAAAGGTGATTTCTGGACTTATACTAAAACGATTCTGAGCCAATCCCATAGCTAATAATTCTCTGCGTTTGAACATTTTAAACGCATACGTTGTGTCACTAAGAGCAGTACCTAATATTAATTTAACCAATCTTCTATAAAAAAATTGCCAAAATTTATAAATAAATGGGATAGTATCAGTATCACCAGGGGTTTGATATCTAGAACATTGCACCAAATCTACCCCCCCCCCGCTTTCCATCATCTGATAAAAAACCGGTAAATGCTCTATAGGATCAACCATGTCAGCAGAAACAAAAATCGCATATCTTCCATACGCATGCGCTACTCCATACCGAACAACAGCTCCATAACCCCTTCTTTTTAGATTGCGCCGAATTAAAAATATTCTATCTTCTAAATTTCTAGATAAAATAAATTTTTGGGCAATATTAAAAGTATCATCTTCACTTTGATCATCAACAACAATTATTTCGCTTGCGCAATCTTGTATTTTGTCCGTTACTTGTAATATATTTTCGAGTACTTGTTCTACATTTTCAGCTTCATTTAAACAAGGAACAATAATACTTAAATCACACTCTTTTCTCAATGTAACCTTCCTTTCTCTTTTCTATAAAGCCAATTAATACAGTTACAAGACCTGCTATTATAATACACAAAAGAACGGACCCATGCCAAATTATAGCTATTGTAATCCCTGAATTAATACCTAAAATACTTGCGCCAACAACCACAGCATATTCAAAAATACCGATTTGTCCAGGCGAACTGGGAATAAGCGCGGCAAAAGTAGGAAAAAGAAACAAAGCGACAGCTTTAATAAATGGAATAGTTTCGCCGCATGCATATGCTATTAGCCAAACAGTTGTACTTTCCAACAGCCATACCATTAAAAAAAACGGAACGAATGCCAAATATGTTTTATTCAAAAATAAAGGCTTAAGTCCGCGTAAAAAAGCGTGTGCCATTTCGGATAACTTGTCTTTAAAATTATCTTTTAACCGATTTGGAACTAATTTTTTGAAGACAAGCCAAGATTTATCCTGTAAAAGTAAAATAAATATCCCTATTAAACCAACACTGCAGATAAAAACAAGCCATGAAGCCTTTAAATAAACATCTCCCATATTAAAACTTCGAACCAAAACAAAAAAAAGAAACATCAAAAAACAAGCATCAAGAAGTCTTTCGGTTAACACAGATGCAAGTGTCTGTAATCTGCTAATATTGGCACGTTTTGCAAGAGAAAATATACGAATTACGTCACCTGCTCTTGCAGGCAAAATGGAATTATATAAATTACCAACCAGCAAAGTACCTAACAATAACCGATAAGTTGGACGTTGATCTTTCGGAAACAAAAATTGCCAACGTAAAGTTCGAAAAAACATATTCAAAATAAATAAAGGTATGAAACAAAGAAGAATTGTTATATTAACTTTAATAAACTGTTCCTGTAATTCCGCAAGACTAATTGTTCTTACCAGCAGATACAAACAGACAATAGTTATGATAGTTCCAAAAATTGTTTTAATTATTTTCATATTGTGTAGCTTTAAATTTACACAGCAAGCTCGAAATACATTTCTTTAACTTTTTGTGAAATAGTATTTCTATCCGCTATTTGTTTTACTAATTTTATATTTGTATTTACCATATCTTCCGCATTAGACAATGTAAACGCTCGAACTATAGCAGCACTGATTTCTTCAGGATACAGGTTACGCGCAAAAATAACATTTTTACCTTCAGTTACAAATGGTGTTATTGTCGGCAAGGGTGATACAATAGGTATAGCACCGGCGGTCATAGCTTCAAGTAAAGAATTAGGAAAACCATCTACCAAAGAAGGCGCCAACATTACACGTGAAGTTTGCATTAATTGCATCATTTCAGAATGAGGAATACGATCTAATATAGTTATCCTATTCTTTATATGCTTTGGAAGCAAACGAATATGATTCATGGTTTCTTTGCAGACAGCTGTAAAAACACATTTTACAGATGGAACAATATCTAATGCGAGTTTAAGTCCTTCAAGCACTGGTAAACTTTTTGACCATGGCGATTCATAAGCTTTTGGCCAAACAATCAAATTCTCACGCTTTGTCCATGGAACTACAGGTTCAAAGTCGGAAACTTTCAATCCACCAGCACCTGGTACAGTAGGCAATAAAGGTGTTTTTTTATAATCAATACCTAGGTTGTCAAATATTTTAAAGTTTTCCAAATTGTCAGCTAAAACCACATCTGCCATAGGCAGGATACGGCGGAATAACGTTTGCCATTCGGGGATCGCTTGGGTAAAAGCGACATCAGAGCCGCCACGGCATTGTAAAACCCAACGACGTTTTTTGCGTAAAACTTCAGGAATACTAGCATAAATTAAAGCGCCTGGTGTAAACCCAAAAGTGTGTACAATATGCGGATTGAATTTAAGCAAAGATGTGATTAACCCTTTAAACTGTATTTCCGGTGGACCATATTCATATAAAGAACGAATAGGATCTGCCCATTTTTTATATGGTATATACATACGTAGAAGTTGCATTCGTACAAATTGAAATATTCGTGATGATGATTTTGGAAATCCTGAACGAACATAATAACCTACATTATCTGGTAAACCTCCAAGACTAACTCCTTCTATATGGAATTGATCTTTATATGAATCCAAAAGACGTATCCAACTTAAAGCATGAGAACTATGTAATTCACCAACAAATAATATTTTTATTTTTTCAGACATCCAAGACTTCCTGCGCCCAAAGTTCTGTCATCATGAGTAACCAAGGCTGAGTCCAATGGGTTTTTCCTTCTATAAATCTGCGTTTTATAACATTCACAACTGTTGGTTCAAAAAAACCACGCTTTTTCACAATTGATTCACTTAATAAATCATTCATTTGATCGGCAAGTACACCACGTAGCCAACCGTCGAAGGGAAGCGTAAAACCACGCTTTGCTCTGTGAGAAAAACCTTCTGGCAGCAATGGCTCGCCAATAGCCATTAATAAACGTTTCACTCCGGTAGCGGCATAGGAACCGGAAAGTGCTTCATTATCGACTGAACCAATTTTCGCTTCCGGCGGCAATGACAAAGCAAAGTCCAATAGATCTTCGTCTAACAATGGAAAACGAAAAACTAAACCATGATACATAGCAGCGGCATCAATATCAGCTAATAATTGATCCCGTGCATAACCCTGTAGCAACAAGCCGGTAACACGATTTAAACTTTCAGCTTTAGACAGTGGATCAGGTCTGACATTTGGCACACGAGTATCATGACAAAGAGCAATAGCGTCTACCGAAGAAAAAATACGATACTGTTTATTAAAGACTGATAAAAATGTTTCTCTCTTTAAACAATGTTTAAAACGCTGCCATTTTGAAGGAGAAGCCCATTGCTGCATGGCAACAAACCAAGGGTAACCGGCAAAAAGCTCATCACCGCCGGTACCGGAAATAACTGCATTCAGTTCACCGCTGACAGCTTTTGCCGCAAACCATGAATTAACACCGTCTACTGTCGGATGATCAAGCCCTGATGCAACAGCTCGCAGGTTATCCGCAATCTCAGCTTGCCGTACAATAACCGTGTTATGTTCAACTCCAAGATGCAGAGCTACTTCGCAAGCATCATTTGTTTCATCTTCACTGGCAGTATTTAAACCGCTTTCAAAGCCCACAGAAAAAGTACGTACGTTACCATACCGTTCAATCATCAAAGCTACAAGTAATGATGAATCGATCCCCCCTGAAAGAAAAGCTCCCGGCAAATCATTCGCAATTATACGTCTTTCCAACGCTGTAATGATGCGAGATTTCCCTTCGGCAGCAATATCCTCCCAGTTCATACCGGTTGTGTCTACTTTGTTTGTTTGCAGTGGAGCGAAGCAGCGAATTTCTGGTGTACTACCTTCTCTCAAAATTAATATATGCCCCGGTAATAACCAGTGAACATCTTTTAGAATACTTGCCGGCTGCGATACAGAACCGCGTTCTAATAAACAGCGTAATGATTGTCTATCTACTTCACGGGAAACCAAACCGGAAGCAAGCAAGCTTTTTAACTCCGAAGCAAAAACAAAACCTTGTGGTGTAATACTGTATAAAAAAGATTTAACGCCTAAAGGATCGCGCGCACAAATCAAGATGCGTTTTTGTGAATCCCAGAGTACAAAGGCATATATGCCGCGCAAACGCTGTAAGAAGTCAAAACCATAATGCAGATATAATTTTATAAGACTATCGTTTTCCGGTTTATTATATAATTCGCCGCAAAAAACAAGAGTAATTCCATCCTCGGTAATACTATCGCTGAAAGAACATAAACCATCATAAAATATACCTTTAATGCTGCACATCAGTGATTCTCCATATTTTTGCAGGCTTCTGCTTCAACTCCATTACCGGCATAAACGCAGCGTATAACATCAAGCCCATTATCAACAAGTGATTTGCTGATTTGTTCAGTAGTCCGCAAATGTTTGTACACATCTGTTAAAAGATCATGTGTATCCAGAAGTGCCCATTCCCGTAGAATTTCAAGTGATAGTTGAGAATAAGCGTTCTGATGATCCACTATCGGAGAAAATCTATAAAACAGATGATACATTATTCCAAAAAACCGTTTTCTTTGATTAATATGGAGATATACATGCAGAGGCCAAAGCAAGTTACGAAGCTTTGTACAAAAATGCATACAATACTCCGGGTTTTTACCTAACAGAAAATTTCTGAGAATCCTGCGCATTAGCGGCATAGGAAAACCTGGCGCATAATGATCGATAAACAATTTACCCCCAGGTTTTACCATACGAGTAAGAGCAGTTATACATTCTTCCGGATTTGGAGTGTGTTGAATCACACCTATACAAATCACTACATCAAAGCTTTCCGGCAAAAATGGCATAGCCAGAATACTGGCTTGACAAATATGATGGCTTGAAAAATGACTACAATTGACCTTAGCTGCTTCTACAGCACTAGACAGATCCAAAGAGTACAATAAAGCTCCTGCTTCCAACAGGACTTCGCTAAAACGTCCCGCGCCGCATCCGGCTTCGAGCACTGTTTTTCCTTTCAACCAGTCAAGCCCACCTAGAATACGTGACAATCTATCTCGGCTAATAGTGGTATTTGTATATGAATCAAGTTGTGTTTTTCTAAAAGTATTCCATTGTAAACCAAAAGATGAAGCATAATTTTCGGCAGATACAAAACGAGGTATACCTTTTATTATAGGAAAAACGCAGCCATTAGGACATTCTAGTATATTTGTAGAAGAATTGTATTGTAAAGAAAGATTATGATTAGGACATTGATAGCATATAACATTAGAGGGTTTTAATTTATAAAATGGATAAAGAAGAGGTAAACCTTGAGAACCAAGGGCTTGAGCAAAATCTAGCAACAAGGGAATACCCTCAGGGGTATTTGCTGCCACCAACTCAGCTAAGTCCGCTAAATCAGGTAAGGAATCAAACTGTTTTTCAGGATCTGCTTCACCACGTCTTCGATGTACAGCTCCATACCATGCAAAAATTGCAGACCTGGCTTGATCTACTTGAGCTTTAACAGAAATAGCATCTTTATGTACTCTATGTAATAAAAGCTTTTCAGGTAAATTAGCAAATACATCTCCGCATTCAGAAAGCCGTAGCCATAGGTCGTAATCTTGAGAACGGACGAACAATGTTCGATAGCCACCTAACGTTAGGATTTCTTTTTTACGAAACATGGCGGCAGAATGGGCAATATTATTATTAATCTTATTAATAAGCAGATGTGAAATTTCTTGACTGTACAAAGGAAATTTAATTACCTTCATCGTTTCCTTATCATTTTCGTCAATATAAGCAATCCAACTGCCGACAACAAGTACAACTGGGTTTTCTTGAAGAAAACGAACCTGCTTTTTAAAACGTGACGGTAAAGAAATATCATCAGCATCCATGCGGGCAATGAACTGCCCTTTAGCAACAGCAAGTCCTTTATTTAAAGAAGCAGTTAATCCTATATTAACTTCATTATTAATAACATGGATTCTTGAATCTTTTGCCGCGTATTCATTCAGAATATCTTGTGTAGTATCTGTAGATGCATCGTTAATTATAAGAAATTCAAAATCTTGGTATGATTGAGCTAAAATAGAATCAATAGCTTTACGCAGAAAACGTTCGCCATTATACACAGACATCAATACAGAAACACAAGGATATAAAATCAATTAAATACTCCCACCGTATTCTTCAAGCCATAGACTTAAAACAAGTAAAATCCATGTTTGATAATTACCTGAACACGCATATTTATTTATAAAATCACGAGGAAAAAAATTATGTATCCTACGTTTTGTACAAAAAGCATCGTTACATAATTCGCGCATAACGCTTTGTTGCAGCCATGCGGCAACTGGAGCGCCAAAACCCTGTTTGGAGCGCCGACGAATTTCAACCGGCCATTTATCTGCGTACGCTGCCCGAAGCAGAATCTTACTTTCCGTCTCTGACATTTTCAAAGATAAAGGAAGACTAATTAAAAATGAAGCCAGGTTCACATCCAGAAATGGAGCGCGTAATTCAAGTCCATTTGCTCTGGCAGCCCTATCAGTTTTAACCAAAATATCGCCAGGCATATAAGTCAAAATATCCATTCGCAGTGCATCATCCACTGTATTAGATAAATTTAATGGTAATAGTTGAGACACTACCGGCAAATCACAAGCTGTAAGCTCTTCAGATGGAAAGAAACCATTTGAATGGTGTGCTCCTGCTACTCCGGGAAAATAAAGATTATCCCGATAATGGGCAATCGCCGTATTAAGACGAGCGGAAGCCACTGGGTTTACCCTGCTACATGCACATAAAGCCGCATATATAAAACGATTACGCCTTTTTTTACTATGTTCACGTTGTCTTCGTAATAGCGGTTGATACCAACCTTCATAACCAGCCAAGAGTTCATCTCCGCCATCACCGGTAAGAATTACCTTTACATATTCTGCAGCCTTTTGCGCAAGAAGGTATGTAGGAATATTAGAAGAATCGGCAAAAGGTTCATCATAGACAGTAACCATTTGTTTAAGTAATGCAGGTATATCCAATTCTGTTTCGTTGAACTCCATGTGGTTCGTACTATAAAGCGTTGCAACAGAACGCGCATAAGACCGTTCATCTAAACCGCAGGAAAAACCGAAAGCAACAGTTTTAAGATTACTTTTCTGCTTTGCAGCTTCATATACAATAGTACTGGAATCCAAACCGCCGCTTAAAAAAGCTCCAACTTCTACATCAGCGGTAAGCTGGTTTTGAACCGCATTAGCTAATAATTCCCGAAAGCGTTCAACCGCATTGGAAAGAGTCCAGGTTTCAACAGGTTCAGGAAGATCCCAATAGCGCCATACAAAAGGTTTACCATTAATAAAAGTTATAGCATGTGCCGGAGGCAAGCAATGAATATTTTCATAAATTGTTTGATTCGGCGGTACGTAAAGATGCTGTAAATAATGGCTTAACGAAGTTTTATTTAACTTGGGGGTAATCTTGCCTGAAGCTAGAATAGTTTTTATTTCTGATGAAAATATAAAACTGCCGTCATTAAGCTTTGCATAAAAAAAAGGTTTTTCTCCGAACCTGTCTCTGGCACAAAAAAGGGTTTTATTTCTATCATCCCAAAGAGCAAAAGCAAACATGCCGGGCAAATGCTTAAGCATGTCTTTGTTATATTTAACGTAAAGCGCAAGAATTACTTCGACTTCTGATTGAGTACGAAAAGGATAATCAAGGTTACGGCAGATTTCCTGAAATCCGTAAATCCTGCCATCAAGTAAAACCGCTTTAGAACCGTCCGGTGAAAACATTGGTTTTAAACAATTCTCCGGAACTTGAAAAGTTTGAGTATCTGTTGAAACTATACCGTTTATGCCGCACATAAAAAATTCTGGAATATTCATTAATTTTTATCTGCCACATAGTGCGCATAAAGGCAAAAAGAAAAGGGTTCTTTTTGCCAGTGTTCTTTTACTAGTCGCCATCCTGTTTTTTTGCATAATTCATGCAATTGTTCAGAGCCAAAACGAAACATATGATCATCTTTCGAACATTCAACACTAGAAGGCTTTGAAGAAAAATATGAATTAAAAAAACCATTTTTAACAGCTTTCAAAAATGATACATTTCTTTGACCTAAAACTTTTTTAAGTAAATTTTCTAAGTTTAGAGGTGTATAATTATTATGATTATCTACCTGTGCAGATATTATTTCGTGATACTTTTCTATTATAGCAAGCCCGATCAATAAATTCCCTTTACCATTACATTTTGCGCAACGGAATGCTTCAAGTAAAGCAATATAAGGATCATAAAAATGATCAACAACAGAACGCATATGAATCCAATCAAAACTATTTGGCTGAATAGGCAATGCTTCTGCATGTGCGGCAAAAAAATAACATGGCTCATTAAGTGCTGGATATGCTTTTAACAAGTTTTTTTGTAATGCTATATTATTAAAGACAGAAGAGAGAGGATCCACACTTATATATAAATTCACATCTTTACTTAAGTAATGACGCAATCTCCCCTGATGACCTCCCACATCTAATACACTGCCAGAAATATGAAATTCATTCGTATATATTTCTTTAACGCTATCTATTTCTGCAAGATATTCTTCATAATCATCTTTTTCCGCCAATTCTTCGTGATATATTTCGTATTGATCTTCTGTACTTTCCCATTCATTATGAACAACGTTTCTAGCATAATCAGGCCGAGGAATACGAAAATCGTAAGTATGTTGGGGGGGGGGG
>Ga0123356_10005877_pt1 | contig 12460 bp, 6 predicted proteins | sample TergutEmb28metaG_2_FD_92546 | JGI IMG/M metagenome (GOLD analysis project Ga0123356, IMG submission 92546) | Embiratermes neotenicus P3 segment gut microbial communities from Petit-Saut dam, French Guiana - Emb289 P3 | ecosystem: Host-associated > Arthropoda: Insects > Digestive system > Gut ... | reverse complement strand
TGGGCGGCGGGGGCATCGTCGCGCAGTAGCAGCGGCGCACCGGGAATTGGCGCGCCCGGGCTCGGCTCTCGTCTCTGGGGCCGAGCCCGGGTGTGCCGTTCTGCTCGGCGCCCGCGCGCACGCTCATCCACGCTGCTGCGGGTCGAGCTCGCGCAGGAAGAAGGCCGAGGCGCGCCTGAGGATCTCGTTGGCCCGTCGCAGCTGCGCGTTCTCGCGTTCGAGCTCTGAGATCCGCGCCGCCTCTGCGCTCGTCGTCCCCGCGCGCATGCCGCCGTCGACCTCGGCCTGGCGCACCCACTTGCGCAACGTCTCGCCGGTGACGCCGCACTCCTGGGCGATCGCGGAGATCGCCCGCCATTCGCTCGAGTACTCGCCGCGCTGCTCGAACACCCGCTGCACGGCGTGCTCGCGCAGCTGCAGCGGATAGCGCCTGGTCGGCTTGCTGGTCGGTCCATCCTCGCTCAAGAGACCGGCCCTCCAGCGCGTGCGGGGCGCGGGCGCGCGGGAGTCGACGAATCGTTGCCGCTGGTCACGTGGACCCGACCGTTCACGGGTCTCGACGCCTGGTGGGGCTCACCCGGTGACGCGCAGCGGCAGCTCGACCACCTGCGCCATCTCGGGTGTCACGTGCCCGCGCAGCTCTCCGTCGGAGAGCGCGAGCACGCGATCGGCGCCGAACACCCCGGTGCCCTTCTGTGCGCTCATGAGCACTGCGAGACCTTCGCGCGAGAGCGAGTGCAGCAGTTCGAGAATCCCATCGCGCTTGAGCAGATCGACGCCCTTGGTGGGCTCATCGATGATCAGCAGCGCGGGCTGCTGGACGAGCGCGCGCGCCAAGCTCACGCGCACCGCGTCGGCGCGATCGAGCTCGAAAGGACGGCGGTCCCCACAGCCAGATGCGTCCACGCGCTCCAGCGCCCGCGAGGCTCGCGCCCTCGCGCCGGTCGCCTTGACCCCCAGCGCCAGCTGCGCGCCGATCAGCTCCTCGAGCACCGCCTCCCCGCCGGCGCCGCGAAAGCGCGATTGACAGCAGGCGATCCCCCCGGGGATCGCGCTCTCGCCCACCCTCAGGCGGCGCGTCTGAAAGCGCACCTCTCCATCGTCGGGCGCCTCGATGCCGGCGGCGATGCGCAGGAGTGTCGAGCGTCCCGACCCCTCGAGGCCCCAGATCGCGATCAGTTCGCCCGGGTCGAGGTCGAGCGACACCGCTCGCACCGCGGCGACCTCCAGGCGACCGCGCCGGTAGCGCTTGCTGACGCGCGCGAGCTCCAGCAGGCTCATTGCGCTTTGCGTTCCCCGGAGCGTTGCTGGACCAGCGCCGTCAATTCACGGCGCGCGTAGTCGATCCAGGAGGCGCGCGCCTCGAAGGTGAGATGCTCATCCTCGTCGGCGAGCCGCTCGGCAACGTCGCGCGATCTGTCGATCTCGGGGCCAGCGGTATCGCCGGCGCCCTCCAGACACTCCCGCTCGTACTCCTCGATCACCGCGAGCGCGGCCTCGGGGTCGAGCATCGAGAGCTGGCGCACGAACATGCGCGCCTTGCGGCGCGACTCTTCGGCCTGGGACACCAGCCAATCCTGGTAGGCGTCCAGCCCCCGCTCGGTGGCGCCGTAATGCGGCTTGCTCCGCCCGCTCATCTTCGCCTCAGGGGTGTCGATCTCTTCGATCAGATGGTGCACCCGCAGCGTCTCGAGCAGCCTGTATATGTGCGTGCGGTTGCGGAGCACCATCGTCTCGCCGTAGACCCGCTCGAAGCGCTGCACCAGCTCGTGGCCGTAGCTTGGATGTTCGATCACGAGCCCCAACAGCGACCACGCGAAGCTCGAGCGTATCCCGACATCGCTCTGTCTGGCGACGTGATCATTCATCTGCCGCAGCGTAGCTCGCGCCCGGGCATGTCTACAAATAGAGCTTTCTAAACGGGGTCTTGCTCCCGGGGAGCGCGCACTGCATGATCGCTGGTGCATGAGCTAGTGAAGAGGACGCGCGCCGACGGCTGTCGGCGGCGACCGGAGAGCACGAAAGTGTGACGAGCTTTGAGCTGCAGGCGAGAGCGAGGAGGCGCATTGGAGATGAACGAAGGCAGCGGATACCGGTGCAGCGTGCGTGCATCGAGCGTGGCAAGCTTCTCCGAAGGCCGGGTCGACAAGTTTGATCCGCCCGGAAAATTGATCTCGCGCGCGTATTGCGATACCTCCTGGGCGGGGCGTGAGGCAAGCCGCGCGACTGGGCGGCGCTCATTGTCTCGAGGCCCCGGTCGTCGGCAGGGCTCGATTCCTGTCGCGGGCGTCGCGGCCCGGTCCCTCACCAAGGCCGTGGCGTTCGCTCCGCTGCCTGCCACTCGGCGCCCAGCGGCGTTGGGCATTTGCGCACAGAGCGTGCCGCGACTGACCGCTCCGTTGTCCGGCTGAGGCTAATTAGGTAGAGATGTTATGAGCAAGAGATTCTGCTCGGTCTTCGGCTTGATGGTCACCCTCGGCATATGTGTTGGTTGGGCGACCTCAGCGGTCGCGCTCCCCGCGGGCCGCCACTACGAGATGGTCAGCCCTCCCTACAAGGGCGGCTACGGCATCAACACACTTCAGGGCGCTGCGGTGGAAGGCGCAGACGAAGGTGATGCGGTTGCGTTCGACTCTCTCGGGGTATTCAGCGGCGCGCCGTCTGCGCCCGCGGGGAACGGGTATCTGGCGCGGCGCTCGCCAGCTTCTGGGTGGGTGACCACACCGCTGATGCCACCCGCTTCGATTGCGCAGTTCGCCGGCGAGGCGGCGCCGCTCGACTTCGCCCCGACGCTGGCAGCTTCTACGTCCTACGTGGTCACCGGGCCAAATGCGGGGGCGGCCGAGGGCGACGGAGTCGTGGGCGAGTTCCTGTTGCACCCTTCGGATATGCCCGACACGGCACCCGATGCGCCGCTGCCGGCACCGAACTTCGAAGTGCTCGGGCAGCCCCTGGAGCCGGCCAGCAAAGGCGCCATCGGCCCAATGCTCTACGAAGGCGCCAGTGCCGACTTCTGCCACGTGTTGTTCCGACATGAAAGCCTGCTCGCCGAAGCTCAGAGGAGCGTCTTGCCCCAGCTATATGACCTCGAGTCGGATTGCAGGGGCAGGCCGGCGTCGTTGCGATTGCCCGGGGTCGACAACAAAGCCGGCACACCGGAACTGATCGACCCATCGTGTGAGAGTGAACTCGGAACAGGCACCATCCTCGACCAGGACGTCTCCAATGCGATAGCCGCGGACGGCGAAGAGATCTTCTTCACGGACCATTATCTCGCGGAAGCTAAATGCCCCGAACAGGTGTTTGTGCGCCTCTCAGGGGAACGGACGCTCGAAGTGTCCAGGCCGCTGGACGCGCTCCAGGCTTTTGGGGGATGTGCCGGAGAAGTCAACAGTGTGCCGGGTGAAGTGCCGTGCGCCGGTGCCTCGACGCGCGCGCCAGCGGAGTTCCGCGGCGCCTCGCGAGATGGCTCGAAGGTGTTCTTCACCACCACCGCGCAGCTGACGGCTGCCGATGACGATGAAGGGCCGGATCTGTACATGGCCACGATCGGTTGCCCACACAGCGAAGCCGGATGTCCGCTGGCAAAGAGGGAAGTGACCTCGCTCCATCTCGTCTCCAGCGACCCCGATCAGAGCGGCGCAGGCGAAAAAGCGGCCGCCGAAGTGCAGGGCGTCGTGGCGGTCAGCTCAGACGGCTCGCACGCCTACTTCGTCGCGCGCGGCGACCTGCTCGGCGAATCCGCGCGCGCGGCGCTGACGGCCGAGGGCCGCGCGCTGCCGGTGCCCGGCGCCGACAACCTCTACGTGTACGACGCCACCACGGAAACGACCGCGTTTGTCGCCGATCTGTGCTCGGGAGTGGAACGCTCCGGCGAAGCCGCGGACGCCAGTTGCCCGACCAGCTCCGGCAACGATCAGAACCTGTGGCTGTCAGATGCGCAGGAAGCGCAGACGACCGCCGACGGCCGCTACCTCGTGTTCGCCAGCTATGGACAGTTGACCGGCGACGACACCGACAACGCGAAGGACATCTACCGCTACGACGCCTCGACGGATACCCTCGCGCGCGTATCGCTGGGCGAAGCAGGCTATGACGCCAACGGTAACCGCGGTGACATCGGTGGCGCAGCAGGCGCCACCGAAACGGCTGGGGACGCGAAAATCAGCATATCAGGCAAAGGCAGTGCTTCACTGTCTCATCAGTATGAACTGGGCAGTCGCGCGGTCAGCGAAGATGGCTCGCGGGTGGTGTTTGAGACGGTTGAGCCGCTGTCGCCTGCCGCAGTGAACGGTCTTTCCAACCTCTACGAATGGCATGAAGGTGTTGTGTCGCTGGTATCGGGAGGCAGTGCGACCGCGCCGGTGGAACAGGCTGTGATCACGCCGTCCGGCAGGGATGTCTTCTTCATCACCACCCAGAGCCTGCTCGCGCAGGACACCGACAATGCCAACGATGTCTACGACGCGCGTGTGGGCAGCGGCTTCCCAGCCGTGCCCGGGTCACGCGAAACGTGTTCGGGCGATGCCTGCCAGGGTCCCCTGTCGGCGCCGGCGCCCGCACTCGTTGCCGGCGGTACGGCAACGCAGGTCCCGGGCGAAAACCTGCCGGCTCCCGCGAAGAAGGCCAAACCGAAGCAGAAGAAACCGAGAAGCCAAAACAACAAGAGATGTGAACGCCGCGCCAAACGACGGTGCAAGCGCGGGGCCCGACGCGCGTCGCGCCACGCGAAGCGACGCGGCGGCGCGGTGGGAAGCAGAGAGAGGGTGAGGGCGGGACATTGAGCACGATGTTCGACGTGCGGCTGTCCAAGACGCGATTGGCGATGGCTTTGATCATGCTGTGCGCCTGCGTTGCGTGCGCCCTGTTTGTGCCGGCGTACGCCGCGGCGGCGGAATCCAGGCCGCTGGGTATCGCCAAGTTCACGATGCGGACCACCGAACCGCAGGAAGTCAAGGAACTGGTCGAAGGCGCCACGATCCGTCGGTTCTTCAACGCACCGGCTCCGTTCACACAGGCGGGCGGGCACCCGAACCAGTTGACGACGACGCTTGAATTCACCAGCCAAGAACTGGAAAAACCCGAACCCTATGAACCTGTTCAGGGGGGTCACCACGTGCCTGTGCCGACGCGCGATCCGAAGGACGTCGTCGTTGACCTGCCGCCCGGCCTGCTGGGCAACCCCACCGCGGTGCCACGTTGCCAGCTGTCGGTTGCCCTGGCAACGGGCGCGGAAAAGATTGGGCGTGCGTGCCCGGTCTCGACGCAGGTGGGCGTGGCCGACGTCATCAAGGGAGGCGCACGAACGGTTGGTCCGATCTACAACGTCACGCCCGAAGCCGGTCAGTCGGCCGAGTTCGCGATAGTGGTGGCGTTCCAGATCAATCTGCTGCTGACCGCGCATGTGGTGTCCACGCCTCCATACGGTTACGGATTGGCAGTTGCGGACAACGGAGTCCCGCTGGCCGGTTTGACCAGCGCTGAACTGACGTTCTGGGGGGTGCCCGATGCAGCCAGCCACGATCCAATGCGCGGCCTGTACTGCTCGCAGGACACGAGAAACTTCGAGATCTGTTTCAACGAAGGCGGCGAAAGGGGCAGCCCTCCCGAAGTGCCGTTTCTGACGATGCCCTCCAACTGCGCCGCCGGCCCGGAGACCGCGACCGTGAAGGCCGACTCGTGGGAGGAACCGCGCGTTTACACAACCGCAAGCGCGACGCTGCCCGGCCCGACAGGCTGCAACGCGCTGCAGTTCAACGCTGGCACAGAAGTGAGTCCCGACACGCTGCTCGCCGACGCGCCGGTCGGCTTGGGCGTGAACCTGGCGGTCCCGCAGGTCGAGGAACCGCAGAGGCTCGCGACGCCGCCGTTGCGCGACGCGACCGTGACGCTGCCGCTGGGCATGTCGATCAGCCCGGGGATCGTCGACGGGATCCAGGCGTGCGAAGCCAGTGGCCCGGAAGGAATCGACATTCCAACGGGCTTGAATGCCGAAGGCAAGCCGTTGCAGCCCGACGAGCTCGGTGAAGGCGAAGAACGCGGTCTGAACGGCGAGCCACAGCTGGCGCCAGGTCACTGCCCCGACGCGTCGACGGTCGGCACCGCGAAGGCGACCACGCCGCTGCTGTCCGAACCGGTCGAAGGCCACGTCTATCTCGCCAAGCCCGGTTGTGGCGGCGCCGGTCAGGCTGCCTGCACAGAACAGGACGCGCTCGATGGCAACCTCTACAAGCTGTACCTCGAACTCGGCGGTAAGGGTGCGCTCGGCAACGCTGGTGTGAACATCAAGGTGCAGGGCAGGGTACAGGCCAATCCTGCGACGGGCCAGTTGACGACCAGGTTCCTGGAGAACCCACAGCTGCCGTTCAGCAAATTGGACATCAAGCTCAATGGCGGTCCGAGGGCGCCACTGGACACTCCCGCCGCCTGTGGGCCGGCCACGACGACCGCGGATTTCAGGCCGTGGAGCGCACCTGGGAGAACCCCGGAGGGGGTGTTCATGGCGGGCCTGCCGGATGCGACCCCATCGTCGTTCTTCGACGTGGAAGGCTGCGCGAGCCCGCCGGGCCTGCGCCCTGGCTTTCTGGCGCAGACGGCCGAATCGCGCGCCGGCACATTTGCGCCCTTCACGCTGGCGCTCTCGCGCGAGGACCGCGAACAGGATCTGTCGGGCATCCAGCTGCACACCCCGCCGGGCCTGCTGGGAGTGCTCGCCAGCGTACCGCTGTGCGGGGAACCGCAGGCGCAGCAGGGCACCTGTTCGGACGCCTCGAAGATCGGCACGACGACGGTCGCCTCGGGCGCCGGCTCGCACCCGTTTGAAATCGGCGGCGACGTGTACCTGACCACGGGCTACAGGGGTGCGCCGTTTGGCCTCTCGATCGTCACGCACGTGGTGGCGGGCCCATTCAACCTCGGCCTGGTGGTGGTGGGTGCGCGCATCGACGTCGATCCGAGCACCTCGGCGCTGACGGTCACAAGCGACCCGCTGCCGCAGATCGTCTTCGGCGTGCCGCTGCGACTGCAGCGGATCACGGTGCACATCGACCGGCCGAACTTCATGTTCAACCCGACCAACTGCCGGGCGCAACAGATCACCGCCTCGATCTACGGCTCCCAGGATGCGGTGGCCAACGTCTCGAGCCCGTTCGCGGCGGGCGACTGCAAGAGCCTCGCGTTCAAACCGGGCTTCACGGTCTCGACCAGCGGGCTCACCAGTCGTGTCAATGGAGCCAGTCTCGATACGAGAGTGAGCTATCCAAAGAATGCGCTTGGGAGTGATGCCAATATCGCAAAGGTGAAGGTTTCCCTTCCGAAGCAGCTGCCCTCGCGCCTGACGACGCTGCAGAAGGCGTGCACGGCGGCGACGTTCGACGCCAACCCGGCGTCCTGCCCAAAGCCCTCGATCGTTGGGATCGCGCGCGCCACGACACCCCTGCTGCCGGTCGCCCTGTCGGGTCCGGCGTACTTCGTCTCCCACGGCGGCGAAGCGTTCCCCAACCTGATCATCGTGTTGCAGGGCGACGGCGTCAGGGTCGACCTCGTCGGCGACACGTTCATCAGCAAAGCGGGGATCACCAGCACCACGTTCAACACGATCCCCGACGTGCCGGTCGGCACGTTTGAGCTCTACCTGCCGCAGGGCCCCTACTCCGCGCTGGCGGCGAACGGCAATCTCTGCGCCGAGAAACTGCAGATGCCGACCACCTTCACCGGCCAGAACGGCGCGGCGATCGAACAGGTGACCCCGATCTCGGTACAGGGGTGCAAGCCAGCGATCAGGGTGCTGCGCCACAGCGTCTCGGGCAAGCATGCCACGGTGGTCGTGAGCGTGCCCTCGGCCGGGCGCCTGATCGCCGGCGGCGGTGGGGTGATCCGTTCGAGCAGGGCGATCACAAAGGCCGCCACCGTGACGCTGACGCTGCGCCTCTCCAGGAGCGAGCAGCGCTTCGTGGCCGGGCGCCGCGACCGCCGCCTGAAGGTGCCGCTCGAGCTCTCATTCACCCCCGCACGGGGCAAGCGTCTTCAGGCGCGCGTGGCCGTGCTGATGCGATGATCGTTGGGAGGGCTGACAGATGATCGACACCGGCAAGCGCAAGCTGGGCGGAGCAGCGGCGGCAGCCGTCACTCTGAGTCTGATGCTGACAGGGACAGCGAGCGCGTCCGTCTCTGACAAGATGGTGTTCACCGGCGAGTTCGGCCGTGAAGTGAACCTCACGGAATTGGACGCACACGCTGGACTTTCCCCGGAACTGGAAGACGTGTGCACCACCGCCTCGGGCGATGAGTGCCAGGTGGGCAACAAAGCCAAGAACATCCAAGGTGGCTTCGAATTCCCGGAAGGTGTCGCTGCTGGACCGGAACCGACAAATTATGTCTATGTGGCGGACAAAGTGAACAACCGCATCCAGGTGTTCACTGCGACTGGCGCATTTGTGGAGATGTTCGGCTGGAAAGTGAACGCAACGACAGGGGCAAACATCTGCACAGAGGCGGAAGTCAACGCTGCCACCAAAGCGACCTGTCAGAACGGCCAAGCTGAAAGCAAGGGGGCGGCCGGTGTGATCGGCAAACCCGTGAGCATCGCCGTGGACAGGACAACGGGCGACCTCTACGTCTGGGATACCGGTGATCACCGCATCGAGGAGTACGGGCCCGGCGGCGAATTCGTGCTGATGATAGGCAAGGAAGTCAACGAAACGAACGACGGCAAGGCAGGGGCCACCGAAGAAGAAAAGAACGTTTGCACCGGGGCGGAAGTCAACGCCATCCCCAAAGCGACGTGCAAGATCGGTGTGGCGGCCACGGCTGGGAGCACCGAACATGGGGCGTTCAAACCGGCGGCTTCGCAGGGCAACATCGTCGCGTTTGGCGGGCCCGACAAACTGCTGTACGTGGGCGACGAAGGGCGTGTGCAGGAGTTCGACGCGGACGGTAAATGGGTGCGCAACATCTCGCTGGCCTCGATGGCGTCGGCGGGCCAGGTGAGGGCGTTGGCGGTTGAAGAAGGCACCGGGGATGTGTACCTCATCTACAAGGACGCCGCTGGCAATGGCGGTGACGGCATCCGCGTGTTCGACGATCCCGCATCGCCCGCAGAACCGCAGCAGGTCGCAGAAATCGATGGCGGCGGATCGACGAGCACTTTTGCGCTCGATTCGTTTGGTCGCCTCGCCGTGGTCGAAACCGAACCATCTCGACACGGCGGTCTGCTCGAAGCGTCGTCGGGCAAGAGGCTCGGAGAATTCGAGCCGTCCACCGCGCTGGGTGGGATGGGCACGACCAGCGCGCTCGCGTTCAACTCGGCGGGAGCGCTCTACGGGGCAGACATTGGCCATCAGGCTATCGATATGTACGTCCCCGTCCCTGTCGCGGCGCTGGTAACAGGATCCAGCACGAACCTGACTGCGACCGGCGTGACGCTCGCGGGACAAGTCAACCCGAAAAATGTCAATGGAACCACGGCGTGGTTCCAGTACGGCACAAGCGCGGCATTGGGCTCAAACACGACGGTCGAACACATCGCTACGAGCAGCGTTTTTCAACCGCTCGAAGCGACGTTGCAAAACCTACGGCCCAACCAGAAGTATTACTACCGGGTCGCAGCCCAGGACGAAACCGTTCCAGCTCCGGAACCGCCCTTGATAGGGGACACGCTGTCGTTCGAAACGCCGCGGCTGTCGCCCGCGATCGAAGCGGCCCCACAGGCATCGTTTGCGCACGGCGAATCGGCGGTGCTGAGCAGCTCGCTGAATCCGGAGAACGCAGTCACGAGATACCATTTCGAGTACGGGGCGTGCACGCCGGTGTCGCACTGCGCGAGCGCGACCACCGACCTCGAGTCGTCGGTGGACAGCCAGGTGGGCATCACCCAGGAAGTCGTCGGCCTGGTGCCGTCCACGACCTACCACGATCGGCTGGTCGCCACCAACGAACATGGAGAAACGACGGAAGGTCCCGAAGGGACGTTCACGACCGGTCCCGGAGTCATGGTCGAAGCGGTGACGGGCCCGCCGACCGCGATCACCGCTACGAGCGCAGTCGTGTCCGGCGCCGTCAATCCAGACGGTCAGCCCGCTTCTTACATCTTCGAATTGGGTGTGTACAACGGCTCATCCACACAGTACGGGATCGTGTTGTCCGGATCTGCTGGTGAAGGTGTGACGCCCGTCCCCGAGCAGCTTGCCCTCTCGGGCCTTCAGCCCGGAACGACGTACGTCTACCTGATCAGAGTGGAAAGCGGCTATGGTAGCGCGGCAGGCGTGCCGATGACGTTCACGACATCGGGCTTGCGCGCCGGACCGATCGGACCTGCGCTGATCTCGCAGCTGCAGATGCCGGCAATCTCGTTTCCGGCTGAAGGAAAAGCAAAACCATCAGTGACGAAATGCGAGCGCGGCGTGCGCCATGGCTGCAAAAAGAAGATGCATCGAACGAAAAAGCGTTTGGTGCGGAAGCATCGGTCGAAGCGTTGAGTGGTGTGTTCTTGATGCAGTGTCCTGACGATCGCGGCGAAGAAGGGCAAAGCAAACGGCCTGTGGGACAGCGCCCGCAGGCGCGGGCTGCGGTTTTGATGAGGTGATCGTCATCGAGTGCCCCGCGTTGGTGATCTCTCCTGCGCTGTGCGATGTGAGCGGAGCGCTTACCCATTCCCGAAGAGCCGGTTCGCGTTGTGTACGGTAACTCGGTTGCCTCTTGTTTGAAAGTGTAAACGTAACGGCTGGTTAACAACCGCATTGCGTTGCGGAGATAGTGTGACTGATATTGAGCGGCGTCAGGCTTGAAACCCGACGACCCTCGTGCCCACTGAAGGCTCGGCGCGATCTGTAAGAGGTCACAATACCTGTCAGGTGTTCGCAAACAGCGTGGGCGAAGCGCGAGCAGCGTGCTCGCATACCGACCTTGTCAATCAGCCTCGACCGTTCAGCGAGGCCTCGAATGCTGGAGCGATGCAGATGCGGATTGGGTTCTCCCGGGTGCTGGTGCTGTGGGTAGCGGTTGTGACGTCGTTGTGGTGCGCGGTCCCTGCCTCGGCCGCCAAGCTGGGCGAAATCGCGCAGGCGGGAGGTTTTGGCAGCGCCCCGGGCCAGTTCTCCTATCCGAGCGATGTCGCGGTCGATCCGGCCGACAACAGCGTGTATGTGCTGGATGAGCCCGGAGCAGAAGGTCGCGGGCCCCATGCCGTGTTCCGAATTCAGAAGTTTGACGCCGGCCTGGGTGCGCCGGTCGCAAGCGTCGAAGTGCAAACGCCGGCCGAAGGGGTCAAGCCTCAAATGGTGAACGGGATTGCGATCGATTCGAGGCTGAAACGGCTCTACGTGTTGGTGTCCAGTTGCGTCAAAGAAGGCAGCGGCTGCCAAGAAAACGGTTCCAAACCAATGGCGGAGCGGATTCTCGCGTTCTCCACCGAACAGGCCGACGGCGTGTTGCCGCCGGCGCGGGAAGTCGAATTCAGAGCGCAGGCGGGGGCGTTCTATGAATTCCCGACCACGCCTGAACGGGGGTCTGTGCCAAAGCCTGGTGGCCTAGCCGTCGATCCTGTAAACCACGATATACTTGTGTTCGGTAAGACGCCGGAAGGCAGGGATGTGATTCAGCAGGTGTCCACGACGGGGGCTCCCTCGTATGCGAGCGGCGTTTCAGGCGAAACGTTCGATGACACCCAAGGTGAACTCGGCGGCAGCTCTGGTGCGGGCATGAGCGGGCTGACGGTTGGCCCGGAAGGGGACGTGTACGTGGTGGCGGTGAAATTGATTGGTGGCGGCGATCGCGGCGTCTCGCGACTTGTCGTCGAAGGTGAAGAAGAAAAAGTGGCACGCAGCATTGCTAAACCAGGCATACACGAGATCGCCTATCAAGGAGAACCGTGGTCACTGACGGGCGGATTGGAAGCCAACGCGGGTCGCACCGAGGGTAAACAGGTCTCGGTGGCGGCCGAACGCGGGATAGTGTATGCCGCTGAGCAGAGCGAAGCACAGTCCTCGGCAGGGAAAGAAGGCAGCTATGAGCTGCGGGGCATGTCCACGCAGAATGCTTCGCTGGGCGAACAACTCCAGGTGCTCGGCAACGGTCCCGGTGGCTCGAGCCCAAAATGTCACATCGGCAGCAAAGCGAATGCGGTCGCGGCGGGTAGTCAGGGCGTCGTCTACGCGCTGGACGAGGGAGAATTATTGCGTAACGCGACCACCAAAACCTTTGAACCGAGCTCCTTTGGGTTTCGTCTGATCGAGTTCGGTCCCGGCGGCTCCGGTTGCCCAATTCCGGTCGCCGGCTTTGGCATCGATGGCAAGAGCGAAGCGGAAGAAACCACCGTGACCGTGAAGAAGGGCACGACGGTGGCCTTCGAAGCCGCCACGGCAGGGCTCAACGGCGAAAAGGTCCAGGAATACCAGTGGGATCTCGACGGGTCAGGTAAGTACGCGACGGTGGTGCCGGGCGCCGAAAGCAACGTGCACCTCCA
>Ga0123356_10005876_pt1 | contig 12460 bp, 6 predicted proteins | sample TergutEmb28metaG_2_FD_92546 | JGI IMG/M metagenome (GOLD analysis project Ga0123356, IMG submission 92546) | Embiratermes neotenicus P3 segment gut microbial communities from Petit-Saut dam, French Guiana - Emb289 P3 | ecosystem: Host-associated > Arthropoda: Insects > Digestive system > Gut ... | reverse complement strand
TATCGCAAGGATATCGCTCTGACGAACAATTGTCAGCTCCTCGCCGTCGATTTTAACTTCGGTCCCGCTGTACTTGCCGGTAATAATGCGGTCCCCCTTCTTAACTTCCATTTTCACTTCGTTACCATCAACCATTCCGCCGGGGCCAACTTCGATAACCTCGTACACCTGCGGCTTCTCCTGAGCTGCGCTCGTGAGAATTATGCCCGCTTTTGTCGTTTCTTCAGCCTCGACCTGCTTGATAACAACACGATCCGCCAATGGCTTTAATGTCATAAGTAATACCTCCTTTAATTTACCATTAAACAGTTTGGCTGCGTTAGCACTCTCTGACCTTGAGTGCTAACGCAGTTTAATAATAGTATATGTTCTAAATTTTAGCAACAAAACTTTCTTGCATATTTGCGGTATAATCTTTATTTATTCGCGATTATATGCGTTTATCTGCTATTTTCTCCTTGTTTCGGCTAATATCTCTATATTTTGTCTCTTTACTATGTTTTTGCATTTAAGTATTGCAATTTTTTAGGAAAAACGAAATTTATCCCTTTAGGAATGAGTTTAAATTTAATCTTTTTGGTGTAAATAGCTTCCCCGTCAATGTTAACAACAAAATCCTTATCACCTTTGATCTCCATGCCTGAGCCTCTTATATGCGTGAATACACGCGGGAATTCGCGGAATCTGCCTTTTGCATATCTTCCGACAATTTGCGCCACTTGAAAGCGGGAAATAGGTTCAACTATAAGGCTGTCAAGGACTCCATCATCGGGGCTGGCATCCGGAACCGGATTAAAGCCGCCGCCGTAATAACGGCCGTTACATATACATGCAAGCGTGATTTTCTTGTCAATCACCATGTCATCTACTGTTATGCGATATCTCTGCACAACTCCTTTGATGACATTGACCACAAGAGAGACTATATACCCTGTCGCACCGCCTATTATCGGTATGTTGCTGTACTTATGGACATCCGTGCCGACACGCGCGTCTATCCCTACCGAACAAATGTTGATACCGTAACGCCCGTCGCAGTCGATAAGATCGAGCGGTCTCACTGTACCTGATGTAAGTTCATTTAAGTCGCGAAACAAATTAATGTTTTCTTTCCCGAATGTCTTTAGGAAATCATTACCGGTACCGCACGGATAGTGTGTTATTGCAACGTTTTCGAGGTTCGCCGCTCCGTTGGCACACTCGTTTAGAGTGCCGTCACCCCCGCATGCATACACCCGCAGTGAATATGATTCATCCTCTGCCGCTTTTGCTTCTGAGACGACTTTATTACAGGCATCCATGGGTTCTTTGGTCACATAGATTTCATAAGGGTCTGTAAGCATTTCGGTAAACTTTTTAATCGTTTTTTCTGTTTCCTCATACTTGCTTCTCGCTCCGCCTGCAACCGGGTTGATGATAAATAAATGTTTCATAGGTTTCCTCCGGTAGTTTTCATATAACAAAGGAATCAATAGTACATAAACAAATCGCATTTAATCATGCCGTTATACAGTTTTCGTTTCTTTGCTGCGGTTTTGCCAAATGTGCGTTCAAACTCTGTGTGTGATGAAAGAATATACATTTTCCAGTTCTTGAGGCTCTTGGCAGCAGCACCAAAATCGCGGTACAGGTTTTCAGCTTCACTTTTTTGCATTACACGCTCTCCATATGGAGGGTTTGTCATGATTATTCCGTTTTCTGTTATGCTTTCGGCTTCGTTTTGAATCTTTTTTATGAATCCTGAGGCATCCGCTCTTTCAAAACGGATATAATCCGACACCCCTGCACGCCCGGCGTTTTCTTTGGATATCTCAATGCATTTCGGGTCAATATCTCCGCCCCGGATATGGTAGTCGCCTCTATATTCATGGCTAACGGCTTCTTCCTTTGCCCCGCTCCAGATATTTTTATCAAGCCACTCCCATTGCTCCGCAGCAAAACTCCTGTTGAGCCCCGGCGCCCGGTTAATCGCAGCAAGGGCTGCTTCTATCGGTATCGTACCTGAGCCGCAAAAAGGGTCACACACCAGCTCGCGCCCACGATATCGCGAGAGCTTAACTATAGCTGCCGCAAGCGTTTCTCTGAGCGGAGCATCATTGCCTGCAGGCCGGTATCCGCGTTTATGCAATCCCGCGCCTGTTGTGTCGATGTACAGCGTAGCTATGTCATCCATTATAGCAAACTGTATTTGATATTTTGCGGCGGTTTCATTTAAGAGATTTGTCTTATGTCCTGCTTTTAAGCGCTCGGCTGTTGCTTTTTTAATAATTTTCTGGCAGTCGGGGATAGAGTGCAGCTTTGAGCCAAGTGAGTGTCCTTTTACCGGAAATGAGCCATCGGCAGGTATGTAGTTTTCCCAGGGTATGGCGCGCACGCCTTCAAACAACTCGTCAAAGCTGTTTGCGTTTGTTTCGCCTGCTGTTATAAGTACACGTTCGCCGGTTCGGATATTGATATTTGCTTTTGCTATATCGCTTTCTGCTCCGGTAAAGTGTACCTTTCCGTTTTCAGCTTTTACATTGCTTAATTTCATCCTGCGCAGCTCATCGGCACATAGACCTTCCAGACCGAATAAGCAGGGTACAGAAAAGTGTAATTCCATATTAACGCTGTTTCAGCTCCTCAACCATTTTTGCTATTTCCGGTTTAGCGTCCTCCATCATTTCATCCCACTCACCTTTATAATCATACGTTAACTCGCCGCCGCCCTGTATACGCCGCACATATCCGTCGAACATATCATAATCACGCTCGTAGACATGAAAGCTGTTTGCCCGGTGTGTATATGTGCCGACAGGCAGCCCAAGCGAGTCGGCTATGCGTTTTTGAAGCAGGATGAGTGCAAATGCGTTCATAAATGTTGCTTTCGTCGAATCATTTGAGCGGAACAGCGCTTTGCTATGCAGCTCTCCGTTACGGATGAAGTATTGGAGGTGCTGCAGGCACGCAGGCGCATCTGTTGTCATGTCGTATTCTGTACGCACAAGGATTACCGCTCTGCGCGATTCACCGCTGCGTTTAAGCTCGTCTATTACCCATGGAATCTGCTTTTCCATGCGTTGGTGATATGTGTAGTCCCATTTACCTTTTTCAACCTCGAAATCCAGAATGCCGTCGAGCATTTCCTGCCTGTATTGCTCAAGGGAACGGGGGTCGCCGATAAACATTTTACTTATCATAGGCTCAGCAAGCGGCTTATTTACAACAAAGGTCATTGAGGCTTCTTTCTGACGGGTATTGTAATCGGGGCAGGGCAGTTCCTCGTGATTTTCATGAAGCGCTACTAGCGCATTATGGTATGCTTCCGGCAGCGTTTCGCCTTTAACGAATAGTTCAAACATTTTCTTTTCCTCTCAGTGGTCAGATAATACCCGTACAGTATATATCCTGAGAAATAAAATGGCAAGATGGTAGTTGACAGATATGTAATTACAAGAGTACAATGTCCTTGCGAATAATGCGGAAGAGTATCGAAGTGGTCATAACGAGCCGCACTCGAAATGCGGTGTACCGCAAGGTACCGTGGGTTCGAATCCCACCTCTTCCGCCAATATTTGCTCAATATCCCTTGTGTTGCAAGGGTTTTCGGCTTATTTGGGGTGAAAAGGGTGAAAAAATTGCGAAAGCCCGTAGCTGCAGCGGCTACAGGCTTCATTATATATTTCAGGCGGATAGGCTGCTAATTAAACTGGGCGCGGATAAAATTAATCATATCGCCGATTGAGTCAAACTCTCCAATCCTGGATGAAAGGAAAAAGGTCAAAAATATTACTATAACAATAATGACACACCAAATAACAATCTTTAGAATTGTTTTTATGAGACGCCTCTGTCTTCTGACACTTTTTTCACTTTTTTTTGATTTTTCTATCTGTTCGTCGTCAACAACTGTAATATCTTCCAGTTCTTCTAAATTTTCATCCATATGTAACAAACCATTCCTTTCGCTGTCCTCCGGTGCGCTCAGCCGGGTTTAAGCTAATATATTATTCGCTGCCACATCAAGCCAAGCTCTACAAACATACTGTCCAGCATTGCAGCTATTGAGTCATACTTAGCTGCCCTTGCAACCAGATACAGGATTATATATATCCCGACCGCAATCACGGCAAGAGCTATGACAGTCCTTATCAGCAGCATAAGTAAACTTGATTTTTTCTTCTTGACCTCTGAAGCCGCTAAATCGCGCTGAGGTACATTATCAAGAAGTGTACTTTCCTCGTCAGCTTCAATCTGCAACTCCTCCGAGGTAGCTTCGCCTTCAGGAGCGGCACTTGCTTCAGCTTCGCCTTCAGGGGTGTCATCTGCTTCAGCTTCGCTTTCAGGGGTGTCACTTGCTTCAGCATCGGTTTCAGCTTCGCTTTCAGGGGCGGCATCTGCTTCAGCTTCGGTTTCCGGGGCGGCACTTGCTTCAGCTTCGGTTTCCGGGGCAGCATTTTTTTCAGTTTCCATAATTTACCTTCCACATATATACAACAATTATATATTATTCAACTATACATTTTATAACATACTTGGGCAATAAAGTAAACATCAGGACATCAGGAAACAATATAAACTATTTCATCTCCATCCATCAGTATCTCAATTTGCTCTGTCTCCCAGGGATTAAACGGCTCGTTGAAGGTCATCGAGGTGCCGTCGGGGGCTTGAATGTGCAGAAGCCATTCCGTTACCTCCATATCCTCCTCAGGAAGTCTGTAAGTCACCGATGTTAACGCGTTCGGGGAAAGGTTACCGACAAATAACTCCACCTCTCCTCTGCGGGGTTGGTCAGCTTCACGCATTGAAATGAAATATATGCTGCCTTCTGTACTATTTCTTATATTGAACCTGACAGTCTCTGTCCTGCTCATTGGCATATGTGTATGATTAGGTGCGTCGCCGGGGTGAATATGCTCTCCTACTATCACGTTTGTATCGCCGCTCCTGTGGTGTATGGTCAATGTCGGATTTGCATCAACCTCTCTGTTAAAGGACAGTACGGCTTCACACACATTGGTAAGCGGGACACCTGCAAAAACAAAGATATCCTGCTGCCTGCCCCTTGCCATTACGTTATAGCTTGTGTTCTGTAATTCTATTGTAACGCCAAAAGAGCCAATGCGTCTGGTACTGCTTGTATTTTTAATTAAATCCGGTCCCATATCCTGTTCAAGGATATTAGTTCCGACAATGGCAATCGGGAAAACATAAAGCTCGTTAATTATATCATCCGCATTATTGGTAAACACAACACCTATTGTATCAACATACTGTCTGGTGTCTTCTCCCTCGCTCCCGCATCCTGCTAATACCGCTGACGCAATAGACAGGATTATCAGTATAACTATCAGGTGCTTTTTCATAAATACTCCATTTCAGTTATTAATTTATAAGCTTAATACTTATATTATCTCAATTATATACACAGATGTTGCATTTTGTAAAGAGGGGCTTCCCCGGTGTCTGACCGGAGAGTCCCCTCTAAGCTTGTATTTCTTACTTTAACCGGCTGCTCCTTCAGTAGCTAACGCGGTCTGGCCTACGAACTCTCCGTCTTCTTCTTCTTCATTATTTTCTTCTTTCAGCCGTGAGTTGCGTTTCTTTATCATGAACTGAACCAGAAGAAGTATCATGTGGATTATGAAGAATGCGCCTATTATCGGTGTCCACTGTGTTATCCATACGATCGGGAGGCGGATGTTCTCAAGTATCAGGAACAGTATCCCGGGGACGATGCCTGCCAGCAGCGCAATAATCTTGAGTGATACAAGTCTAAGCCTCTTCGCTGCATTCTCCTTGATCTCGTCCTCTTCAAGCGTTTCTCTTGCTTCGTCGATATCAGTCCTGTCGGCCTTCGCCTTGCGCTTTTTCATGAAGACTGTCACGAAGAGGAGCAATGCGTTGAATAGTGCCAGGATGGACATCATCAGATTCAGGAGTGACCATGCTGTGCCTTCCCTCAGGTTGCCGAGAGGTACCATGCTTTCAAGAATCGTGAAAGGCGGATCCACTTGATCTGTCGGTGTTCCCGGACCGCCTTGCGACGGTGTTCCCGGGTCTCCCTGTGACGACGGTGTTCCCGGTCCCGGCGGGGCTGGTGGTGCCGGAGGCGGCGGTGGTGTTGGTGTTGGCTCAGGTTCCGGCTCCGGCTCCGGAGGCGGCGGCGGTGGTGGCGGTGTCGGTGTCGGTGGTGGTGTCGGAGGCGGCGGCGGTGGTGTCGGTGGTGAGAACGGCTCTACCGGCGGCTCCGGCGGTGGTGGCGGTGGTGGCGGTGGCGGCGGTGGTGGTGGTGGCGGCGGCACTTCTGTATACGTGTTGGTCACAGTCAGGCTGCCATCTTCTGTCGCTGTCAGGGTTGCTGTTTCTTCTGTGTAGGTAATATTAAGGGTGTAGCCCTGGATTCCGGCATTCGTTTCTACTACGCGGTATGCTCCGCGGGCCAGTCCCGTGAATGTGTAGCTGCCGTTGACAAACGCTGAGTAGCTTACAGGCTCGCCTACGTTGAACCAATTTGTTCCGTTATACATCTGGAGTGTGTATGACGCATTCCAGCCTTCCGGAGCGGTCAATATTGCGCCTGCGAAGAGCTTTGTGATTGTCAGGTCGCGCGGTACCGGTGTGTAGGTGTTCGTTACTGTGATGCTGCCGTTTGTTATACCGGCGAGTACTGCATCGCTTGTATAGGTTATCTCAAGGGTGTAGCCGGGGATGTCTGCATTTGTTTCGACTACCTTGTACGTGCCGCGGGCAAGTCCCTCAAATGTGTAGCTGCCGTTGACAAAGGCTGAGTAGCTCACAGGTTCGCCTACGTTGCTCCACTCTTCTCCGTCAAGCACTTGGAGCGTGTATACTGCATTCCAGCTTTCAGGTGCTGTTGTTCCGACGAAAGCTTTTGTTACTGTCAGGCTCAGCGGTATCGGTGTGTAGGTGTTCGTTACTGTGATGCTGCCGTTTGTTATACCGGCGAGTACTGCATCACTTGTATAGGTTATCTCAAGAGTGTAGCCCTGTATGTCGGCGTTCGTTTCGACTACTTTGTACGTGCCGCGGGCAAGACCTGTGAATGTGTAGCTGCCGTTTTCAAAATCTGAATAGTTCGCTGTTGCTACCGGCTCTGCGATGCCCTCACGGTAGAGTGTGTATACAGCGTTCCAGTCTTCAGGTGCTTCTGCACCTTCGAAGTTCTTTGTAACTGTCAGGCTCAACGGTACAGGCGTATAGTTATTTGTAACTGTAATGCTGCCGTTTGTTGTACCTGCAAGCACTGCGTCCGCACTGTAGGTTATTTTAAGGGTGTAGCCCTGTATTTCAGCATTTGTCTCGACTACCCTGTATGTGCCGCGTTCCAGACCCTCAAATGTGTAACTGCCGTTTACAAAGTCTGAGTAGCTTACGGGTTCGCCTACGGATACCCATTCCCCGCCGTCAAGCATTTGCAGCGTGTATGTTGCGTTCCAGCCGTTCGGTGCTTCCGCGCCTTCGAAGTTCTTTGTAACTGTCAGGCTCAGCGGTACAGGCGTATAGGTGTTTGTCACTGTGATGCTGCCGTTTGTTATACCTGCGAGTACTGCGTCTGCGCTGTAGGTTATCTCAAGAGCATACCCCGGTATATCGGCGTTTGTTTCCACTACTTTGTATATGCCGCGCGGGAGGTTCACGAAGGTATAGCTGCCGTTTTCAAAGGCTGAGTAGTTTACGGTTGCTACCGGCTCTGTTGTCCCCTCGCGATAAAGTGTGTATGTCGCATTCCAGCCGTTCGGTGCTGTTGCTCCGGCGAAGGTCTTTGTAACTGTCAGGTTCAGCGGTACCGGCGTGTATGTGTTTGTAACTGTTATGCTGCCATCGCCGGTCTCTGTGAGGGTTGTGGTACCCGTGTCGGATATCACCAGGGTGTAGCCTGAGATTTGCGCACTTGCTTCTACTTCGACTACGCGGTATGTGCCGCGACTAAGCCCTTCAAATGTGTGACTGTTTCCATGGCTGAAGGCTGTATATCTTATTGAGTCTACGTAATCCCAAGCAGTACCGTTTTGTATTTCCAGTAAGAACAGCGCATCCCAACCTTCCGGCGCTTCCGCTCCTACGAAGTTCTTTGTGATGGTCAGTCCGCGTGGCTCCGGTGTATAATTGTTCGTCACAGTTATATTTTTGTCTTCGGTCGCTGTGATTACCACATCACCGGAGTAGGATATATCAAGTATGTAGCCTGCTATGCCTGCGTTTGTCTCGACTATGCGGTATGTGCCGCGCACAAGGTTCGTGAAGGTATAGCTGTTGCCCGGGAAGTCGAGGTAGTTGACGAAACCGACCTCAATAAATGTCCCTTCTGCCAACCTTTGGAGCGAAAATCTTGCATTCCAGCCTTCAGGTGCTGTCGCTCCTACGAAGTTCTTTGTGATTGTCAGCTCGCGCGGTACAGGCGTGTAGGTGTTCGTCACCGTTATGCTGCCGTTTGTTATACCTGCGAGAACTGCGTCTGCGCTGTAGGTTATCTCAAGAGTGTAGCCCGGTATGTCAGCATTTGTCTCTACTACCCGGTAGGTGCCGTGCGGAAGGTCTTTAAATATATGGCTGGTTCCATTACTAAAGTCTGTGTAGTTTACGGAACTGACAAATACTTGACTTCCATTTTCTATACTGTAGAGTGTGAAAGTTGCATTCCAACCGTTCGGTGCTTCTGCGCCGACGAAGTTCTTTGTAATTGTAAGTTCGCCCGGAATCATACTATATGTATTGGTGACTGTTACTTCTGTTTCTTCGCCTGCGACAACTGCCACGCCGGTGACTGTTACATTATTTGTGCCGCCGGTGTTCCATGTATATCCGGGAATGCCGCTTGCAGATGTTTCTGCGACCCTGTAGATGCCTGCCGGGAAATCAAACGGTATCGTATAGCCATCGTTTAGCTGAGCCAGTGTTACTGTGCCGCTCCATACACTTTCATCATCAGAATCATAGACCGTGAATGTCGCCGACCAGTCTGCCGGAATTAATCCCGTATCTATACCGGAGAAAGCTTTTCTCAGAATTATTGTCCCGGTGATCGGACCTTCCGGGGTATTATCTATTGTAATCGTTATTACACCGTCTCCGTCGGCGGGGACATCTTTTCCTACTGAGAAGGGTGTCGGTGTTTCATTTCTGATGTAACCATCGGGTCCTACAGCTTCATATAAGTAGAACGTACCCGCTGTCAGTTTGACATTTGGTGTAACAATACCATCGGTACCCGTTGTAACTGTTGCAACCAGGTGTTCCATGCCGACGTCCCTGTATATTTCGAACACTACCCCTGCAAGAGCATCACCATTGATTACACCGCTTACGCTGCAGACCTTTTGGATTCTTATATCATATTCTCTCGAGTTTTCAACTATGACTGTCAATCCATTTTCAACATGCGTAGCATCTACGGTGAACTGGTGATATCTGTTTCCTGTCGAGTAGGTGTATCCGGGCGGTGGTGTAAGCTCATAGAGCCAATATGTGCCTGCCGTCAGGTCGGCAACAAATGTCATGCCGTCTTCTCCGGTCGTTACTGTTGTAAACGGAGTGCCTCCCTGCACAAGCATCAACTGGAATACTGCACCCGGAAGTGTAATGCCCGTATCGGCGCATACTTTCCTGACACGGACAGGAGCAGGCACGCCGCTGCCTTGACCGGTGACTATCGTCCAGTGATTCGCTCTTCTAACAACTTGAGGAGTTGATGTAACCTGCTCGCCGGAAAGTACCGCACTATTGCTTACTTCCAACATGTTTTGACTGTTTCTTATGACTGTATCGTCATCGATTCTGGATGTATATGTTACCCTGTGCCTCGTGTTGAACTCATAACTTGCCAGGAAATTGATTGTCATGGTCGTTTCAAATGTAACCGGGTTGCGTTCAACACTAACCGTGTAATCTGCTCCTCTTGTGAGTTGAACACCGAGAGTAGTGCCTGACGAATCGTAGCTGTGAACTACAATACTATCTTCATCTAGGATTTGACCTCTGCTCAAAACATCTACGATTTTTGCATTGTCCAGTATATATGCGGCTTGATTGACATCCAGTGTCCAGTTTAGTGTATTTCCGTCACCGACGCCGAGGGTGACGTTTTTGCCCATAAGACCGGTTGGGACTGCAGTAGCGGATGCAGAGAACTCAACTCCGTTACCGATTCTTGCTGTATTGAGATAGCTGCTAACAGGAGCGCCTATGCGGGTTGTTTTGTATGTAACACGGACTGCTCTGCTTCCAAGATTTTCAAAATCCAGTACAAACTGATTTCCTTCCGCATTTAATGTTGGTCCTGAACTTACAAATGATTGCCCCGGAACCCATTGCCCCCCTGCGTTCTCTCTAACCAGTACGGAGAGGCTGCCGTCAATAAACGATTGCTGCGTACCATCCCACCAGTCGGTCAGTCTTATTTCTGATGCTAACGGGTTGTACAATGTGTTAAACTCGATTGTCCATGTAAATACGCCATTGGCATATGAACCGCTTTTTTGTGCGTTTATGAATGGAGTTGTACCATCAAAGGTGCTGACAGTGTAATGTGCATCGCGGAATATTCCGTTTATCGTTGCACGATTCCAGAAAGTAAGACTATTGCCGCCGTTTATCTGCCCGTTGGCATCCGGCTCCGGTAATGTATATAATGTGGTAACTCTCAGCCTGATTTGTTGATATGGTTGTAAAACTATGGCTTCATTAAAAGTAATTGTAAACCCATTTGCATCTGAAGCAACTTCATACTGACCGGAGCTTATATTACCTGTAACTCTCCCATTTGTTAGAATTTCAAAGCGAACAACTCTTTCAAATGATAAAGTCGTACCTTCGGGAATTGTCCAGGTGTCTACTATAGTTTTCACTTCTTGTGTGGTGTTCCTGGCAGAGTAAGTTATTTCCCAGCCTATCCGTTTGTCGGACTCTCTTGTCTCTGTTCCCGTGTGTCTTTTGCTGATTGTGGGGGCGGTACCTGTTACATTGTTTGTGCCTCGGTTGACGGTGGCTGTTACATCATTACCCTGACTAATCACAGCCGAGTTGGTGTACTGAGCCCGTTCCTCGGTTATATCGACGGTAAATACTACCTCATACTGATAAAAATCTTCAGCATCGGGAATAGTAACAGTAAAGCTTGTATCTGAATGAAGTTCAAATGTATACTGCGATGGTTCAAGATTTTGGTGAGCTTGCGGCGCCCCGGAGAGCGGATCAACATAACTGCGTCTTACTACAACCAGTTCACGGAATTTTTGTCCTTCTCCCAATGTATCTGTAATAGTTATCGTGGGCTCTGCAAACCGTGCTCCGCCGGTATTGGTTCGAACAAACCATGTAATGAATGCCGGAGTTGTATCATTGACGGGTGTAAGGGTTCCGACCTTTACGTTTGTTATTGTTGTGGGGATTCCACGATGATTGACATAGGCTGAGGATGATGCGCCGCCTATTGAAGCCGTATTGGAATATGACCTGTACGCTTCTGCAAATTCAGGGTCAACCGTTGTATTGTATTCAACTCGGTACGCTTTCTGACTTAAGTCATCGAACGTAACATCCATGGACTTATTGTCACCGGCAATGTTAACCGTGAATCCGCTGGTTATTTCCGCACCTCTGGAAGTTGCACCTGTAGCAAGATTGACATTCAGTTCATACACTTTAACGCTTCTTGCAACAATTGAGTGACTGCCAAATGAACCTACTCCAAGAAACAGTGTATCCCTGACCGTGTTACTTGGAGGATTTGCAATCAAGCCTTCGTTAACATTGAATGCCCAGCTTAAATAATCTATCGAGGCGCCTGTAGACATTTTTCTTATAATCGGACCGCCAATGCCGTCCTTGGGTATCGTAAATGTGTAGCTGTATTTTTCATCAATGAATTTTACTTCTTTTACGATATCTTCGAAGCATTCGAAATTGATTGAGGTTGCTATCGATATAGTTCCGCTAACATTGAACTGACCTTGCAGCGTGTCGTTAAATGTTAACCTCATCAGACCGTCCTGACCGTCCGGCCCGAGTATAAAGGTACCGATAGATCTTCCGTTTTGCGTCAGCGAACCGGTCAACGGGTAGCTTATATTTATCGGCAGGCTTCCGGCTGCCCAAAGTCTTATATTACTCCAATCACCGTTGTTTATTGTTTCCGACGGCGTAGCCCAGGTTTGCGGCGCTTCCCATGTGAAGTTCATATTAAAGCTGTCGCCGTTTCTGAGTTCGATTTGAGAACCGGAATTGATTATATTGCCGTTGTAAGTTATCGTCATTCCGGTGATGTTGATGGGAATCTCTTTCGGTGGCACCGGCTCAAGCAGGTCAAGGTTGAGCAGCTCCAACGAGAGTTCTTCAAATAAAGACAGATCTGTCAGTTCATCAGATAATGAGGATGCATTGCTATCGTCTTCCGGGAGGAGTGTATTGTCCGCAGGTGGTTGTGTACCGTTATCTGAGGGCGGAGTGTCGCCGTCTG
>Ga0123356_10005875_pt1 | contig 12461 bp, 9 predicted proteins | sample TergutEmb28metaG_2_FD_92546 | JGI IMG/M metagenome (GOLD analysis project Ga0123356, IMG submission 92546) | Embiratermes neotenicus P3 segment gut microbial communities from Petit-Saut dam, French Guiana - Emb289 P3 | ecosystem: Host-associated > Arthropoda: Insects > Digestive system > Gut ... | reverse complement strand
TTCGTCAAGCACGCGAATATAATCAACGGCGTTACCGTCAATAATCAGCTTCCAGCCTGGTTCAGCCGGAAAAGTCGTGAACAGCAGTCTTTCGGTATCTGTAAAGGTTTCAATTTTGATTCTTGTGGGGGAAAGCTTTTCCACTGTTGTGTGAATATTCATTTCGTGCAGCTCTGCCAAAGCGGCACTATATAATTCCGTGTCTATATAGGCGAAGTCGGCTTGTCTGTAATAGAGCTCGTTTTTCGTCAGTGTCAGCGTAACAGAAAACAGCTCACCTGCAGTAAATTCGCCCAGACTTAAAATACAATAATCGTCATACTCGAAGAAGTTTCCGACCCACTCGTTTCTGAGAACCTCCCCGTCTTCGTCTTTGCGGTTAACCCAAACATTAAGCCTTCTCTCATAGGAGGACGGCAGCCACATGAAAATCTCGCCGTCGGCTTCCGCAGTTATGTGATACAGAACCTTTGAGTTACCCGCCGCAACAGAGCTGTCGCTGTGCGCGCTGAAAGAAACATGCCCGTCAGTAGTGCCGCCCGTGGTAACGCCCTCGGTGGTTCTTACTATATTTTCTTCGTCAATAAGTCTGATATAATCCGAAATTGTGCGGTTGCCGAGCATAGTTGAAAGCAGGCGGTTCTGCCTCTCAAAAATATCAATGCCTCCGGTCGGGTTGTCGTTGAAATTCAGACGAGTCAGCGCCGTGTGCGTCAAATAAGCGAGCGGCATTGCGTCCGCGTTATGCTCCACGGTAAGCTCCCCGTCGGTAATAGCCCGCCCGTATCTGTAGGTATTGTGCGAAAGAATATATTTCACGCCGAAGAGGTCGTCTATAAGCGGTGTCGCGCCGCTGTAGCGGGTATAATGCCCGCGTGAGGTCATGCCGAGATTACCCAGCAGTTCAATCGGCTTTTCGTTCAGCGTGCTTGAGCTGTGGGAAAGCCCGTACATACCCAGCGCCATCGGGTCGTTTACAGTGCGGTGGAAGTTTTTTTCGATTCTGTAAAAGCCGTCGTCATTCTCCTTGATTTCGTCTATTTTTTCGCGGATGGGAATAACGAACTCGGTGTAAGAATCCCGCGTGGAATAGGTTATGTCTGTATGCTGTTTCAGCAAACTTGCGTAGGTGTTATAAAGCAGTTCAAGCGTAACTACCACGCCGACAGTCACAGCGAGCGCGGTTTTAGAGAACCGCTTGTTTTTATTGCAGAGGACTATAGCTGTGAGAAGTGTCAGGAACAACAGTGCGGGGAGAAGCACCGTCACGCTGTCAAGTAACTCCCGTCCCTCGTTTCCGAGCCCGGGGTTGAAAGTGTCCCTGCTCTCAAAGAAAATAATAAGCGCAAAGAGCCCCAAGGCTGACCCGCCGATTGCCCTGCGGGGAAACTCCCGCAGTTTGTCGAAGACTTCAGCGGCGAAAGCCACAAACAGGAATGATAACATGAAACTATAGCGGTAGGGGAGCCAGTTCGGAATCTGAAAAGCGTGCATCACTGTATCTGCCGGCGCCGAGAACATGCATATTATAAGCGAGAGAGCAAGGACTGCACCCGCAACCCGCTTCTTTATTGAAATAACCGCGTCTTTCCCCGCGAAGAAGAAGAGCGGTAACAACAGCGCCACCAAAACCCCGCAGTAAATAGCCGGAAGCCCCTCATTGCGTACAGTGTCGTAGCTGTTGGGGAGGAACTTGCGCCCGAGGTCAAGGAGCGTGAAATTCGTCTGTCCCATAAAATCATGGTTAAATTCTCCGGCGGCAGTTCTGAAAGGTTTTGTGAAACTACTCTTTCCGAGTTGCAAAGAGCTGTAAACAGGGAGCAACATAAAGCTCGACATCAGCACAGCCATCGAAGCCGAAATGGAGAACAAGCCGATTCGCGCCATAATTCCGCCGCCGTCAAGCTTTTCGGTACTGCGGCTGGTTATCAGATAACAGATAAAATACAGCCCCGTGAAAATCCCCGTCATGTAACCGATATAAAAACAAGTCACAAAGCTGTAAACGAGAGAAAGCGTCAGCAATCTGAACCGCCCGTATTTTACAAGCGACTCCACACCGTAAATAACAAGCGGCAAGGCTAATACACCGTCAAGCCACATGGGGTTCATTGTCTGAACAACAGTGTAGGAACAAAGAGCGTACATCATGGAGAAGACGAGTGTTGTCCCGCTCGAAAGCCCGCGCCCGCGTTTTAAATATATCGCCATGCAGACACCGATTGCGCCTACCTTTGACAGAATCATCACCATAAGCCCCTCGACGATTAACGCGCGGGGAAACAGCCAGACTATAAGATTAAAGGGGCTGGCTAAGTAATAACCGAATATACCGAGAAACTCGCCCGAAAGGTTCCTGCTCCATGAATAAAACAGGCTTTCGCTTCCGCGCAGAACATCGTGAATATGCTCAAAATAGTAAATATACTGCCCGTTCAGGTCAAGAGAAAGTACCGACCTCGCGGCTTCCGCTACAGAAGCGCCTGCTCCGCCATCGGGACTTGCGGATAAATTCTTAAAGAAATTCACAACCTCAGACATGGGGTAAACCCCGAACATTATGTAGGAAATAAATAAAATTCCCGCCGGCAAAAGGAACGCCGCGATATAGAGCGGGTTCTCTTTGAACAGCCATACAAACGGGTTTATTTTATTTCTTTTCGGGCGGTTAGTACCCGTTCCTGCATTTTCCTGCATAACAAGGAATGTTCCTTTCTCGTTAAAGAGCCATGTTTGACGTTCGTTATTCGGGCGGTTATTAACCGCCCCTACAGTAGGGGCGCGCATTGCGCGTCCGCTTATGTCGTTATTTTTCATCGTTATTAAAACCCGTTTCCTGCGTTATAATAAAACGCGGTCTGAATTTTATTTCCTCGTAAATTTTACTGATATAATAGCCGATAATCCCCAGCCCGAACATAAGAAACGCGCCGGTAATTAAAACAAGCAGAATAACAGTAGTAAAGCCCTCTACTGCTCCGCCCGAAAAATACTGCACAAGGGTATTCACCGCAATGCCGATTGCAAAAATGAAGAAAATCACGCCCGTCAGCGTCATCAACTGCATGGGCACATAGGTGAAGCTGGTAAGGTTAGAAATCGCGAACCTGAAAAGCTTTTTGAAGCTCCACTTGCTCTTGCCTTTTTCACGGGGGCGCACGTCAAACTCAACAACAGTGCGGTTGAAGCCCACCCAGCTCGACAACGCGCGGAAAAACGTCAGCCGCTCAGGCATTTCGACAAGTGCGTCTATAACCTTCCTGTCTAAAAGCTTAAAGTCACTGGCACGGTCTAAGTCCATATTCGGGGTTGCTTTCATGGCACTGTAGAACATTTTCGCGAATAATTTATACAGCAGGCTTTCTTTGCCCCGGCTTCGCTTTTTCGCCTCCACGACCTCATAGCCCTGCTTCCAAAGCTTGAACATATCGGGAATAAGCTCGGGAGGGTGCTGTAAGTCGCAGTCTATTACGACAGCACAGTCGCCGGAAGCACTGCGAAGCCCCGCGAAAATCGCGCCCTCTTTCCCGAAGTTACGGGAAAACCTTATGCCCTTTATGCATGGCTCGTCTACGGAAAGCGCAGAGATTTCTCTCCATGTTGCGTCTGTTGAGCCGTCATCCGCGAAAATCAGCTCATACTCTATTTTCTCGGCAGTTAACAGCGAACTCAAAATGCCCGCTGCTTTTCTTATATTTTCTTCTTCGTTATAGGCGGGAATGATTACTGATAGCATATTTTTACTTTATTTCTTCCTCTCTCGTGATAAAAACGAGATTTCCTGAGATTGTCCGCACTGTAAACCTAACAGGGTTGTCGCCGGCTGAAAGGTATAAATCGCCCGAATGTTCGTTGTATTCCTTGCGGAAAAAGTCCGATGTAAAGCTTCCGGTGTCGGTCAAAAAGTCCAACCTGACGCCGAAGCGCGACGGTATTATGACGTTCACCGCGCCGGTTTCGGTATCAATCGCGCAGGAATCCGTGAACCTGATAAACTCTGCTTCAACATCGCCGAACCGCGTACTGACAGCAATCAGCCCGTCGATTCCGTACAGATGTACATTACCGGAGCGGGAGGTGATATTAATAAATTCGGTTTTTATATTCTCGGCATAAATGTCACCGGAGGTTGTTTTAAGCTCAATTTCCTTGTAAGCCTGTTCGGGTAGCCAGACGGTCATTTTGTAGTTCAGCTTATCGGCAGTGAACAGCGAAAGGGTAAAATCTTCATCCCGCCCTACTTTGAGTTCAAATTCACCTTCTTCAATGAACAGGGCGGTTTCCCCTGTGTACTCAACGATGATTTTTTCACCTTTATAGGTGTAAACCTCAAGAGGTATATCCAATGCGCTTATGCTGATTTTCCCCCAAACCTCAATTTCCCGCCGTTCTCTGTGGACTGTTGAAGCCCAGCCGAAAAGTTCCGAGGCGAAGAACTGCGTGAACAGCGCCATCGCCCCCGAAATCAGCGCGAGCAAAAAGAACAGCCACCAAAGCTTAACAGCCGGACGTCCTTTTGATAATCCTCGTATACGCATAAGTTAAACCTGATTCAATATATTGTCTATTGTATTGCCGAAGCGCTTGATTGCCTTCGGGCAGAGAATGTACAGCGCCGTGGCTATTGACAGCGCGGAAAAAATGCCGAAAAAGCCCGTAAACAGCATTGCGGGCGGCGAAAGGTCGGACGCGACATTTCTTAAAATACCGATTATACTGCCCAGTGCTACAAAAACTGCCAGCAGTCCGCCCGATATAAGCACGACTACTGCGAACGCCGCCAACGCGACTGCGAGCAGGACTAAAGCCGCACAGAGCGCGGTTATCAAGAGCTTTGACGTCATTGTAAGCTCTCCTGTTTTTCCAATTTCTTCAATTATACTATATATTAATGGGGTTTGTCAAGTAGGGGACGCCCTGCGTGGCGTCCCGTCGGGCGACCACACAGGGTCGCCCCTACATTCTCAGCGCGTCAATCGGCTTCATATTCGCCGCCTTTAAGGCGGGATAAACCCCGAACAGCGTCCCCAAAAAGAGCGAGAATAACACAGGCGACAAAAACCGCCATAAACTAAAGTCAAAGCCTATTCCTATAACCGCAGAACCCGCAATTGAAACAGTAAGCGCCAAAATACTGCCCGCCGCGCTCCCCAAAAGCGCTAACAGCGCGCTCTCGGCTAAAAATTCCCGCATGATGTCAAAATTCCCCGCGCCTACGGATTTTTTGATTCCTATTTCACGGGTGCGCTCGCTGACGCTGACAAGCATTGTCGTCATAACCGTGAGCCCCGCCACAAAAAGAGAAATCCCCGCGATAATTGCGAGCGCGACCGTAATCGTTTTCATTATGCCTTGTAGCTGATTTTTCTGCTGTAACAAATTCGACGCGATTAAATCCTGAATCTGTCCGTCTGCACTGCGGCTTCCGAGCTTGGTTTCAATCCGCTGGGTAATCCCGCCGTCCGCGTCTTCACCGAGCAGAACAGCGATTTTATCATAGGTATCCCGCCCCGTAAGTTCCTGCATTGTCGAAAAGGGGACATAAACGAAGTCAGGGATAATTCCCGAAAGTGCAGATTGAAGCACCGAAAGCCCCGAGCTCGCTACACCGATAATTTCAAACTCGCGGTATTCTCCCCCAATAAGCAGGCTGATTTTCTTGCCGACTATGTTACTGCGCCCGTAGGTTTTGCGGGCGATTTCTTCATCAATCACGCAAACAAGTGCAGACGCCGAAATATCCCTGCTGTCTATTAACCTGCCGTGCAAAGGCTTCAGCGAGATAATCTCCCGCGCCTCGCCGTTAATCCCCCACACAAGACAGGGTAAACTTTTTTGCAAAAGCTCGGCGCGGGCGTTCGCCGACATAAGCGGCATAGCTTTGTCAACGCCGGTGATTGCGCCGAGCGAGATAATATCGCTGTCGTCAAGCTTTGCTGCCGCGTTCGCCTGACGCGCCTGCACTAAAACCGTGTTGATTCCCATGTTTTCAAGGATTTCAGAAACCTGCCCTGCTCCTGTCGCGCTGATTTGTGAAATGAGCGCAACAGCAAACGCGCCGACCGCGATTCCTGTCATGGTCAGCGCCGAGCGGGTTTTGCTCCGCATAATATTTAATGTGGATTTTTTAAACAGCATTTAATTTTCCATCGCCTTTACTAACATATTTTCGCTATATTTTTCGGGTTTCAGAATTAATTCGTCTGTTTCGCGGATTCCTAAAATTAATTCAGTGCCGGCGGCGAGCTCTAATCCCGTGATTATATCGCGGCGGACGGCAGTATTCCCGACTAAGACAAGCACATATTCTCCCCTCTCATCCTGATTAATTGCCTCATAGGGGATTAACACAAGTTCCCGCAACTCACCCACGCTGATTACAGCCTCGGCAGTATAGCCGGAGCGCAAAAAATCATCGGGGTTTGTAAGCTCTAAAATTACGTCTACGACTGTTTCTGTCACGCCGTAGGCTTCAATCTGCCGCGCAACATCGGCGATTCTGTAAACCGTTGCTTCATATACACCGTCACCGATTGCCGCGCCGGACAGCTCAGCAGGCTGACCTGTCCGAACCGCGTTTATGTCCCGCTCACGCACGGCGGCAGTGAGAAAATACCGCTCGCCTGAATTGTATATAATCCCCGCGCCCCGGACGACCTCGCGATAGCTCTGCTTCGCCGGAAATGTAGTTTCGACCTCGGGAAGCATATTCAAAGTAGCCTGCGGGGCAATCACTGCCGCCCAAGCCCCCGCTGTTATAAAAATCCCGAGAACTATCCATTTTAGCCATTTTTTCATGTAAACCACCCCGTACATTGTTTAATTTTAGTTTTGCCTAAATTTTCCCTAAATATTAACGGATAATAAAATTTTTCCCGTCAATAATAAAAAGTGAATATTTACAAAGAAAGGCGCATTATTTTATGAACCTTATTATATGTAACGAAACCTGCCGTCATCAGCAAGACGGCTACTGCTGTCTTGAAGGGAGTTCGCAGATTACCAACGCATTAGCGTCCCCCTGTTGTTATTACGAAGACACCAAAAACGAAAAAACAAAAAACAATCAAGAAATGTAGGGGCGGGTTTCCACGCCCGACCGCGAGAGGTATACATGATAAAAGTTCAAGACATACACAAAAATTATAGAATGGGCGAAAACATCATCGCCGCCCTTGACGGCGTTTCTCTCGACATCAGGGGCGGCGAATTTGTTTCAATTACCGGTGCGTCAGGCTCCGGTAAAACCACGCTTATGAACATATTAGGCTGTTTGGATTCCCCGTCGGAGGGGAGCTATATTTTAGATGACGAGGACGTTTCCCGCATGTCAAGGCGGCGGTTAGCCCGTGTGCGGAATCTTAAAATCGGCTTTATTTTTCAGGGATTTAATTTAATTCCGACGCTGACTGCCCGCGAAAACGTGCTTTTGCCGCTTCTTTACAGAAAAACAGCCGTCCGTATGCGAGAGCGTTTGGCAGACGAGGCACTTGAAATCGTGGGTTTGTCAGAACGCGGGAATCATCGTCCGTCACAGTTATCAGGGGGGCAACAGCAACGTGTGGCTATAGCCCGCGCTATTGCGGCGAAGCCGCCGCTGATTTTAGCGGACGAGCCCTGCGGAAGCCTTGACAGCAGGACGGGGCGGGATATTATGAAAACACTGCGCGCATTGAACGAGGCGGGGCGCACAATAGTGCTGATTACGCATGATGAGCGGGCGGCAAAGACTGCTGATAAAATTATAAGAATTGCGGACGGGCGGCTGACTTAAAATCTTGACGAATCGCATTAAATATGATATAATTTAAAAAATTGGTTATATTAGTAAATTTTTACAGCAAAGTTATTTTTTAACCCTTGAAAAAAAGAAAAAAATGTTGTATAATTGTAGGGACGGTTATTAACCGTCCGCAATCAAGCCGTAAAAATATTTATATACACGAAAGGACACCATGATGAAATCACCATTAACAAAAGCTGAGCTAAAGAAACAACTATTCGGAGTATTAGAGTTTGACCTGCGTATTTCCCCAAAGGAAGCGACTATGAATCAGGTTTACAAGGCGCTTTCCACCATTGTGTTCAATCATCTCAAAGGCAAAAGGCACAAGTTTTTCAACGAGAAAAATTCCACCGGCGCAAAGCAAATCTATTACATATCCATGGAATTTCTTATGGGGCGCTCGCTGAAAACCAACCTGTTTAACTTAGGGCTTGATGAAATCGCAAACAGCGTGCTTAAAGACGAGTTAGATATAAATATCGACAAAGTGTATGAAACCGAACCCGACGCAGGGCTCGGTAACGGCGGCTTGGGGCGCTTGGCGGCGTGTTATATGGACTCGCTCGCTACCTGCGCTTTCCCTGCGACAGGTTATTCCCTGCTTTATGAGTACGGCATTTTCAAGCAGAAGCTTGAGGACGGCTGGCAGACAGAGCTTCCCGACGATTGGTTAGCAGGCGGCGGCGTTTGGCTGAACGCGATTCCCGACCAGGCGATTGAAGTGCGCTTCGACGGTGAAATCAGGGAATACTGGGAAGATGAATACCACCATATCGCTCACGTTAATTACACGACAGTTCATGCCGTGCCTTATGACATGTATGTTTCCGGCTACGACAGCAAGGGTGTGTCTAAACTGCGCCTCTGGAAAGCGCAGACGATGTCTTTCAATATGAGCGAGTTCAACCAAGGCAACTACGACGCGGCTCTCGGCGCGAGTAATATCGCTAATGCCATTACAAAGGTGCTGTATCCGAATGACAACCAGCTTGAGGGTAAGGCTCTGCGTCTTCGTCAGCAGTACTTCATGTGCGCGGCTTCTATCGGAGATATAGTCATGCGCCATATGAACACTTATGGTACACTTGACAATCTGCACGAGAAAGCCGCCATTCATATTAACGACACCCACCCCACGCTTGCAATCCCCGAGCTTATGAGAATCCTGCTCGACGACTGCGGCTACAGCTGGGCAAAGGCATGGCATATTATAACCAATACATTTGCTTACACCAACCATACAGTTATGGCGGAAGCGCTCGAAACTTGGGACAAGGACTTATTACAAAGAATCCTGCCGAGAATTTTCACGATTATCTGCGAGATTAACCGCCGTTATTGCGAGGGGCTTTTGAACCGCCTCGGCGACCAGGGTAAAGTCGACCGCCTTTCGATTATCAACCAGAATAAAGTCAAAATGGCGAACCTGTGTATCGACGGCTCGCACTCGGTCAACGGCGTTTCAAGGCTTCACTCGGAAATCATCAAAGAATCTGTCTTTAGAGACCAGTATGAAGACAAGCCTATTAAATTCAAGAATGTCACCAACGGCATAGCTTACAGACGCTGGCTGTTGCAGTCCAACAAGGGGCTCACGGCATTGCTGGCTAAGCTAATCGGCGAGGGCTTCAAGAAAAATGGTCACGAGCTTCAAAAACTGCGCGTCTTTGAAAAAGACAACAAGGCGCTTGACGCACTTGCTAAAATCAAACTTGAAAACAAAGTCGCTTTCTCAAACTGGGTAGGCAAGCGTTACAATTTGAGCTTAGACCCTGCCAGCATTTTCGACGTACAGGCAAAGCGCCTGCATGAGTATAAGCGTCAACAGCTCAACGCGCTTAATATTATCGCTGACTACAACATGCTTCTCGAAAATCCCGATATGGACTACACTCCCAAAACCTATATTTTCGCGGCGAAAGCCGCTCCCGGATATTATTTGGCAAAGCAAATCATTAAGCTAATCTGGAGCATCGGCGAAGAACTTAAAAAGCACCCGAAAATCTCCGAAAAGCTTGCTGTGCTTTTCCTTGAAGATTACAGCGTTTCACTTTCTGAAATTATGATGCCGGCTTCTGAGGTCAGCGAGCAGATTTCCCTTGCGGGAACAGAAGCGAGCGGTACAGGAAACATGAAATTTATGCTTAACGGCGCGCTGACGCTGGGTACCTATGACGGCGCGAACGTGGAAATTCACGACTGTGTGGGCGACGATAACATGTTCCTGTTCGGCATGAGTACACCTGAAGCTAACATTATGAAAGCCAACGGTTATTCGCCGCGGGGCTATTATGAGCATAATCAGGTAATCAGAGCCGCGGTTGACCGTATTAACAACGGCGTTAACGGCACAAAATTCGATGAAATCGGCGATATGTTTAAGACGACCGACCGCTATATGTGTCTTGCGGACTTCGACAGTTACCGCGCCGCACAGGCAAAAGTAAGCGAAACCTACCGTGATACTAAGCTGTGGAATAAAATGTCACTTGTAAATATCGCGGAGGCAGGCTTCTTCTCGGCTGACAGGTCTGTAACAGAATACGCGATGAATATTTGGAATTTGATATAATTAACATAATGTGTAGGGTCGGGGTTCCACCCCCCGACCGCACAGAACGCGTATTTTATATCGGTCGGGCATGGAAGCCCGACCCTACACGAATCAACCAAAGGAGAAATCGTTATGTCCACAAACCCCGTAGCCCTCCCCCTTTACGACTCCTTTAAAAAAGAATACAAGCAACCGTTCGGAGCTGTGAAACGGCTCCAGTCCTGCGTGTTTACACTGCGCTTTCCTACATACATGCAGATTGAGCGGGTGATGTTAGTCATGTTCCGCCCGGGATATAAGGAAAAACACGCCGCGCTTGAATTTGTCGCCAAAGAAAACGAGTTGTATAACCTCTACACCTGCACCTATACCCCGCAGGATTTAGGGCTTCATCAATATTATTTTATGGTGACGAAAGGCGGCACGCACAGTACTATAAAACGTAGCGGCGCGAGCGAGGGCAGGTTCGATGGTACGGAAAACTTTCAGCTCACAGTTTTCGACGAGAACACCAAAGACATCGAATGGCTCAAGGGCGGGATTATGTATCAGATTTTCCCCGACCGCTTCCATAAGCACATTCCTGAAAATAATGAGGAAACGCCGCCTCTGCCCGTAGGCAGGACTATACATAATGACTGGCGGGAAATGCCCGACTGGCGCCCAAACGCGCAGGGCATAGTCACCAACAGCGACTACTACGGCGGGAACTTCAAAGGAATTGAAGAAAAGCTTGATTATCTCTATTCGCTCGGGGTGACCTGCATTTACTTAAACCCTATTTTTGAGGCTCACGAGAACCACAGATATAACACAGCAAACTACGAAAAAATAGATATGCTTCTCGGGACTGAAGCGGATTTTGTCAGCCTTTGCGAAAAAGCAAAACGGCTGGGAATACATATAATTCTTGACGGTGTGTTCAGCCATACCGGCGCGGACAGTATTTATTTCAACAAATACGGGCGTTATGGTAATAACACAGGCGCTTTCCGCGACGCTGAAAGCCCTTATCGTCAGTGGTATAATTTCTCGCACTACCCGAATGTTTATGAGTCTTGGTGGGGCTTTGAAAGTCTGCCCAACGTCAACGAGAACGACCCGCACTATACTAACTACATTTGCGGCGACGACGGCATTTTGCAAAAATGGCTGAAACTCGGTGCGGCAGGTTGGCGGCTTGACGTGGTTGACGAGCTCCCCGATGAATTTATAGACGCCCTCAACAAAGCTGTTAAAGGCGTGGGTGACGATAAGGTTATTTACGGCGAGGTGTGGGAAGACGCTACGACTAAGGAAGCCTACGGCGTTCGCAGGAGGTACTTAACCGGCGGGCAACTTGACAGCGTGATGAATTATCCGTTTAAGGAAGCTATTTTGCGCTATGTAAGATATTCCGACGTTGATATTCTCCGCGACGGCGTTATGGGGATTTTGGAACGCTACCCAAAGCCGAGCGCAGATATTCTGATGAACTTTTTATCTACGCACGACATTGAGCGGGCACTAACACGGCTCGCAGGCAAGGAAGTTTCTGAAAACGGTCGCGAGTGGCAGGAGGCAAATTCCCTTTCGGACGCGGAATACATGTATGGCATTGCACTGATGAAATGCGCTATGGTTCTGCAATTTTTCCTGCCCGGGATTCCCTGTGTTTATTACGGGGATGAGGCGGGCGCAGAGGGGTACAAAGACCCCTTCAACCGTAAAACCTATCCGTGGGGCAGAGAGAATACCGATTTGCTTAATTTCACGCGGGAATTAGCGTCAATCAGAAAAGGTTGTCAGGTTTTCGCCGAGGGTGAGCTTGAGTTCGTAAAGGTCAGCGGCGATGTCTGCGTGTTCCTGCGTAAGGACTATAAACTGAAGCAGGGCGCGGCTATTTTCCTTAATAAGTCTAAGAATCCCAAACGCTTCTCCCTTAAATCCGTCATCAATAACGGCAGTAACGCGGAGTTTCTGCGCGCTCTCGAAGTGGACGGCAAAAACGTTTACGTTTCGCCTTACGATTATGCGGTTGTTAAGTACGACCTGTGTGAACTCGATAAGGTTGACATAGAATTCAGAGAGGAAATACTCATATATGAATAAGACAAAAATCGTTTGCACTCTCGGGCCGTC
>Ga0123356_10005874_pt1 | contig 12462 bp, 13 predicted proteins | sample TergutEmb28metaG_2_FD_92546 | JGI IMG/M metagenome (GOLD analysis project Ga0123356, IMG submission 92546) | Embiratermes neotenicus P3 segment gut microbial communities from Petit-Saut dam, French Guiana - Emb289 P3 | ecosystem: Host-associated > Arthropoda: Insects > Digestive system > Gut ... | reverse complement strand
CATCAGCACGTAAGAGGGGCTGCTTGTCTGCAGGATGGACAGCAGATGTTTTATACGCGCGGTCTCGGCGCGGTCGCCGCATACATGTAACAACGAGCACTGAGTCAGCGCGGGCAGTGTTTTGTGCAGGCTCATGACTACGACGTCGGCGCCGGTATGTACCGCGTTTTCGGGGAAAAAATCCGAGAATCCGAGGTGCGCGCCGTGTGCCGAGTCGACGATGAGGGGAATATCAAAGCCATGAACGATTTCCGAGATCGCGCGGAGATCGCTGACGAAACCTTCGTATGTCGGTGATGTGATGACAACGAGCTTTATCTCCGGATCTGCCTTCAGGGCGAGCGGAATTCCGGTAGTTTCATCGGTTTCCGGTGTTATACATACAAGCTCAAGCCCGAAAAGCTCCGCGGCGTTTCGGATCGACCAATGGCTGTTGCTTGAGGCGAGTATCTTATCTCCCCGTTTTGTATGTGCTCCTATGGCAGCCAGTATCCCGACCGTCGTACCGTTTATCAGCATAAACGCGCCGCGGCTCCCGTACAGCTCTGCTGCAAGCTCCGACGTTTCCAGCAGCAAACCGGCGGCATTGTGCAGGTCGTCAAAACCGTGTATCTCGGTGACATCTATCTCATAAGGCAGACCTTGCGGCATAAACCCGGGATTCCGTTTATGCCCGGGCATATGCATAGGATATGCGCCGTCCGTTGCATGGTTTTTTAGTTTATCGTAAAGCATGATAACGCTTCCTTTAAATCCTTCCAGTAATGATCGCAAACTCTAATGATATCTTCCTGCAGATCATCGGATGACAGGTCATAAACACCTGCTACGATAAAACCTGCCTTTTTTGCTGTTTTTATCGCATATAAAGCGTCTTCAACAACCAGTGTGTTCCCGATATCAGTACCCATATACTCAGCTGCCCGGATGTAAATATCCGGGTTTATTTTGCTGGTATTTTCTTCATCACACGTAAAAATCCGTTCGATATGCTCCATCAAACCAAAACGATGAACCGCAGGCTCGACAAGTTCTCTCTCCGTTGCTGTTGCGATACACATTCTCACGCCAAACCTGTGTAACAGCCTTATAAACTCGATGACACCGGGTTTTAACTCTACCTCATTGCAAAAGAAATCCATCATCATCCTGTTGCGACCGGCAATAATTTCCTCCAGCGGTAAGGCAACACCGTATTCGGTTTTATAGTACGTCGCTTCTTCGACCGTATTAAACGAACGAAGGACACTTTCAAGATCTACACGCGGCTCCGCTCCCTGACAAATCAGGTACCGTCTGGCGACAACACCCCACATCCACATAGAGTCTATCAAAGTGCCGTCAAGGTCAAAAATCACACCTTTTATGTTTTTCATGTAGATTCCTTAAAGAAAGTTGCTATTTTCGTATATTACTATCAGCGTGCCGGAGCGCACTGATATCGTTGCAGGTACCCCTGTAAACTCGTTGCTTACACCCAGTGGAAATGTACTTGTAAGCGTTGCGTTATCAAGCGAATATTTAAGACCGGTAAGAGTAACTCCGTTTGCTTCTTCTCCTGCACAAAAAATTGAAACTCTCCCGGATGTATCATTGTCAAACTCTATCACTCCGTCTTTAACAGCCGTAACGCAAATATCTCTGCCGAACAGAATACCGGTGGCGTCGTTATCCGCTAGAAAAGCTAAAGCCTGTATATTTGCCAGCGTATGATCCAGTTTGCCGCCTAAACCGCCGTTGATCACGAATCTGGTAAACCCTCGCGCCAACCCCTGCCGGACAGCAAGCATCATGTCCGTATCGTCCTTTTCAACAGGACTTGGAAAAACGTTCGGGTGATCCGGTGCGCTGCCGAGCGAGTCAAAATCCCCAACGACAAGATCCGGTGTTATACCACGCGAAATAAGCGCAGAGTAACCGGCATCCGCTGCGATCACATAATCCCCCGGCTCCGGGAGTTCCCGGTCACAGAATTCTCCCGCTCCCGCAATATAACAACGCTTATTCACTGTTTCAATCATTAAAGGTTCCCCTCTAATATATCGGTGATGCGTTTTGAGGCGAGGCCGTCGCCGTAGGGGTTTGAGGCGTTGCTCATTGATTCGTATAATGCTTTATCGGTAAGAAGCTGTTTGAAGCCTTCATAAACAGCTTCTTCTTCGGTTCCGACAAGCTTCAGCGTCCCGGCGGCCAGACCTTCGGGGCGTTCTGTCGTGTCTCGAAGTACGAGGACCGGTTTTCCGAGGGAGGGGGCTTCCTCCTGTATCCCGCCGCTGTCGGTGAGGATGAGGTATGAGCGCGCTAGGAAGTTATGGAAGGCAAGCACGTCAAGCGGGGGGATGAGCCGGATGCGCGGGTGCTGACCGATCTCGTCTTTTGCGGCTTCTTTTACTATAGGATTCAAATGCACCGGATAGATGACTTTTAAATCGGGGAACTCGTCGGTCACACGTCGTATTGCCTTGAATATACGGCGCATCGGGTCGCCGAGGTTTTCGCGTCTGTGAGCAGTGAGCATAATAAGCCGCGAATCCGACGCCCATTCCAGCTCGGGGTGGGCGTAGGTTTCGCGTACGGTCGTTTTCAGCGCGTCGATGGCTGTGTTGCCGGTGACGTATATGGTTTCGGGTTTTTTCCCTTCACGCAGCAGGTTTTCACGCGATGTCTCCGTCGGGGCGAAATTGTAGTCCGCGATTATGCCGACAGCCTGACGGTTGAATTCCTCGGGATACGGCGACCGGATGTTATAGGTCCGAAGTCCTGCTTCGACGTGCCCTACGGGGATGTTCAGATAGTACCCGGCGGTCGCGGCGGCGAGGGTGGTTGTGGTGTCACCGTGGACGAGCAGTATGTCGGGGCGTTCGGTCTCAAGGACTTCCCGCATTCCGGTCATAACTTTGGCCGTTATGTCAAATAGCGTCTGCCCGTCTTCCATTATCGTCAGGTCATAGTCCGGAACGACGGCAAACGCTTCAAGCACAGAGTCCAGCATCTGACGATGCTGGCCTGTGACGCAGACGACGGTTTTTATGTTTTTGCGTGTCCGCAGCTCAAGAACAAGCGGGCACATTTTGACAGCTTCCGGGCGTGTACCGAATACTAATAAGACTTTTTTCATTATTTAATCAAGATCCCAGCTGAGTATGTATTTTGCCTGTTCCGGAGTCAGTTTGTCTATCGACAGTCCGCATGCGGCCAGTTTTTTGTTAGCCACATCAATGTCTATCTCTTTGGGGACAGGGATCACGCCGGGCTGCAGGGTCTTACGGTTTTGTACCATGTACTCGGCTGACAGGGCCTGGATGGCGAAGCTCATGTCCATTATCTCTACGGGGTGGCCGTCGCCGGATGCGAGGTTTACCAGGCGGCCTTCGGCGAGGACGAATACTTTTTTTCCGTTGCTCAGGGTGTAGCCCATTATATTCGGCTTGTGCTCGGCTTTTTCTGTGTTTTTATCCAGCCACGCGACGTCGACTTCGACGTTGAAGTGTCCGGCGTTGCACATGATCGCGCCGTCTTTCATTTTGCTGAAGTGGCGTTCCCCGATGACGTCCATGCAGCCTGTCGCGGTGATGTACAGGTCTCCGAACTCTACGGCGTCGTCCATGGTCATAACTTCAAATCCGTCCATCATTGCTTCGAGCGCTTTTACAGGGTCGATCTCGGTTACTATGACTCTTGCTCCGAAACCTTTCGCGCGCATCGCTATGCCTTTACCGCACCAGCCGTAACCGGCGATGACAACGTCTTTTCCTGCTACTATCAGGTTTGTCGTGCGGTTTATACCGTCCCAGACGGACTGACCGGTGCCGTATCTGTTGTCGAAAAGGTACTTGCACTGAGCGTTGTTAACCGCGATCATCGGGAACTTCAGAGACTTATCGGCTGCCATTGAGAACAGGCGCATTATCCCTGTTGTTGTTTCCTCACAGCCGCCGTATACGCCGGGGATAAGGTGCTGGAGTTTTGTGTGCATTATATTTATAAGGTCGCCGCCGTCGTCGATGATGATGTTCGGTCCCGACTCAAGCGCCATCGTCATATGGCGTTCATATTCCTCCGGCGTTACGTTATGCCACGCGTAGACAAACATCGGCGGCTCTTTTTTTGAACCGGCAGCAAGCGCCGCGGCAACGTCGTCCTGTGTTGAAAGGGGATTACATCCAGACACATGCATCTTCGCGCCGCCCGCGGCAAGTGTGCGGCAAAGGCAGGCTGTTTTTGCTTCAAGATGCACCGCGAGCGTCACATTCAAACCTTTAAAAGGTTTTGTTTTCTCAAAGTCCTTTTTTATCGCGCGTAAAAGCGGCATGTTGCGCCATGCCCACGCTATCTTCCTCTCTCCGGACGGGGCAAGAGAAATGTCGCGGACCTCGCTTTTATGCATCACTGCTCCGTGAGGTGATGTTTCGGCACCCGCGGTTTTTGTTTGTGTCGCAAAATCAAGGCCCTGGCCGGCAGTCTTTGAGTTTATCTTCATCTTGTTCCAATCCTTTCACATATCTTTGATACTTCGAAATATACTTTTTCAGAATCGATGGTAAGGAATTCCCTGTTTTCCATGAGCAAACGCCCTCCGACCATTACAGTTTCGACTTCGCTGCCGTTGGCGGAGTAAGCAAGTGACGCGACGGGATCGTTTACGGGCTGCATGTTAGGCCGGTCGAGATCCAGAATAACAAGGTCGGCGGCGTTACCGGGTTTTATTTCGCCGATATCGTTTCTGCCCATAGCTGCCGCTCCGTTTTTAGTAGCGATGTCAAGTGCCGTACGCGCGCTTACGGTCTCGGCGTCGCGATTTACTCCCTTGTGTATGAGCGACAGTACAGTGAGCTCGCGGAACATATTGAGCGTGTTGTTGCTTGCGGCGCCGTCTGTACCGAGAGCGACTTTTATGCCGGCATCAAGCATCTTAGGCACAGGAGCTATACCGTTTGCAAGCTTCAGGTTACTGACAGGGTTCGTTACAACAGTAACACCGCGGTCTGCGATCAGCTTGATGTCTGAGTCATTTAGCTGCACGCAATGCGCCGCGACGGTCGTATCTGTGAGTATCCCTGTCCTGTCATAAAGCTCGACGGGTGTGCAGCCGTACCTCTCGCGTATTGTATCTGTTTCGGCAGGGCTTTCAGAAAGATGAGTGTTAAGCGCGAGACCGTGCTGCTTCGCGACCGCCGCGACTTCGCGCTGATAACCGTCATCACAAGTGAACGCGGCATGAGGCGCGAGCATAAAGCTGAGGTTATCGCGCCCTTTATACTTTTCAACAGCGTCAAGCGCTTCGCGCAAACGTGTCTCGCCGGCAGCCGGATCATCAGCGCCGCCTATAAGACCGCGGGAAAGCACCGCGCGTATGCCTGTTTCGTCGACAGCGCGAACGAGATAGTCAAGGAACAGATACATATCAATAAAAGAAGTGGTCCCGCTGCGGAGCATTTCCATTATTGAAAGCATTGTTCCCCAGTAACAGTCCTCTCCGGTCAGCTTGTCTTCAAGCGGCAGTATCCTTCCGAAGAACCAGTCGTTGAATAAAAGATCGTCCGCGCAGTTGCGCAGGACTGTCATTGAAGTGTGGGTATGCGCGTTGACAAACCCGGGGATAAGCATCTTCCCGGCGCCGCCTATCGTTTTCTCCGCAACAAACCCCTCAGGGGGTGCTGTTATCGAAGCTATCCAACCGTCGCTGACATATACAGAGCGGTTTTCAGCCCCGTCCGGCAGGAGCGCGAGGATATCCTTGATGAGTATATTCATGGCAAAACCATTCCTCTTCTTCTTGTTTAAATCATGATACCAGTAAATATATCATAAAGCAATAGTCAAGAAGTTGACAAACCCCCGTCCCCCTGTCACAATGGGCAGGGAGGTAGGCTATGAATGTATTGGTAACCGGCGCGGGGGGGCAGTTGGGAACGGACGTGGTAACAGAACTCACCAACCGTAATGTCGAGCACACGGGTATCGACATCGACGATCTTGATATCACAGACACGGCCGCCACCCGCAGCTATCTCACACAGCACAGACCAAAAAGCGTCATCCACTGCGCCGCGTATACAGCGGTCGATCAGGCGGAAGATGAGCCGGAACTGTGTGATAAAGTAAACATTAACGGAACAGCGAATATCGCAAAAGCCTGCCGCGATATAGACGCTGAAATGATATACATAAGCACGGACTATGTGTTCGACGGCAGCGGCAGCGCACCGTACGAGACCGGCTCGCCGACAGGACCTATCTCCGCATACGGTAAAAGCAAACTTGCCGGCGAAGAAGCGGTACTAAGCTTTCTTGAAAAAAACTATATAGTCCGCACTTCATGGGTGTACGGAATAAACGGCAACAACTTTGTCAAGGCAATAATAAGCAAAGCGATAACAGAACTCGAGCTCCGCGTCGTAAACGACCAGTTCGGCAGCCCGACCTACACCCCGGACCTTGCGGTACTGCTGTGCGACATGGCGCTGTCAGGCAGATACGGCATATACCACGCGACAAACGAAGGCTTCTGCACATGGTACGACTTCGCGGAGGAGATACTTAGACAGTGCGGCAGCACAATAAGGATAAACCCCGTACCGTCAACAGCATACCCGGTAAAAGCAAAAAGACCGATGTACTCGGCGCTCTCAAAAAAAAGTCTCGACCTCGCCGGCTTCAACCGTCTCCCGCAATGGCAGGACGCGCTGGCAAGATTTATAACAGCAGGCGGCTTCACAGCTTTTTTTGAACTCTGACAGAACAGGAGCAAGTCCATGAAAGGTATAATTCTCGCCGGGGGCGCCGGTACACGGCTGTTCCCTATAACACATGTAACGAGCAAGCAGCTGCTTGCCGTCTATGACAAGCCGATGATTTTTTATCCGCTTTCGACACTTATGCTCGCGGGTATAAAAGACATCCTAATCATCTCCACCCCCGAGGATCTGCCGAATTTTAAACGGTTGCTCAATAAAGGCGATCATCTCGGGCTGAACCTGAGCTACAAGGAGCAGCCATCACCGGACGGGCTGGCCCAGGCGTTTATACTCGGCGAGGAGTTCATCGGCGAAAACCACTGCGCCATGATCCTCGGTGACAACATCTTCTACGGCAACGGATTCTCAAAGCTCCTGCAAAACGCGGCAAAGAAAAAAGAAGGAGCGACCGTCTTCGGGTACTATGTCGACGACCCGGAGCGCTTCGGCGTTGTAGAGTTCGATGACAAAGGCAAGGCAAAAAGCATAGAGGAAAAACCAAAGGAACCAAAGTCAAATTACGCGGTAACAGGCCTGTACTTCTACGACAACAAATGCGTCGAATACGCAAAAAGCCTCAAACCAAGCGCAAGAGGTGAGCTCGAGATCACCGACTTAAACCGCATATACCTGGAAAAGAAAAAACTCGACGTGACCTTACTCGGCCGCGGTTACGCCTGGCTCGACACAGGCACCATAGACAGCCTGATGGACGCCTCAAACTTCATAATGGCTGTAGAAAAACGCCAAAGCGTAAAAATCTCCGCAATAGAAGAGATAGCCTACAGGATGGGGTACATAGACGACAAGCAGCTCAGTAAGCTGATATCAGGCTACGGAAAATCCCCCTACGGGGAGTACCTGAAAAAAGTACAAAGCGGTAAAATAAAATGAAAATAAGGCTTCCTATTGACTTCTAAAATGTAGTCATGTATAATGACTACAAAAAAGTAGTCACAAGGCATGACGTTATTATCGTAGTCAGGAGAGCCGGGATGATCATATCAACAAAAATAAAAAACTCATACATGCTAGGTCAGATAATACAGCAAAGCCGCCTGCAGCAGGGCTTCAGTCAGAGAGAACTGGCTAATAAACTCGGGATCAGTCAGAAATGGGTATGGGAAATGGAGCAGGGAAAACCCGGGCTGCTAATGGACAGGTTGTTTATGGTTCTGGAAAAAACAGGTATTACCTTATCCGCGGAGTTTGAAGCGAAGGACTATAAAAGAGATGAGTAAGCTGACAGTCGAACTGTATGGAACCAAACTGGGAACACTGTCTCAAAGGGATAATAGAGTTGAGTTTGAAACATTTCCCGAAGTCTTTGATAAATACTCATTATCTTCTGTTATAATGAGCCTTGCGGTACCTTTGAATCTGCAGTACACATCCGCACAAAAAAAACGCACCGATGTATTTTTTGCGGAACTGCTCCCCGAAGGCCGCAACTATGAATGGCTTTCACAGACATTACCGTACGGTGACCGCAACACCTTTGGTATGCTGCGGAAGTACGGAAAAGACATCGCCGGCGCGCTCATTATATACGACCCGGATGACCCGGCTTCCGCAAAAACACCGGAAGCCGAACCCGTTAACAGCGGGCAGGTACGTTATCTGATGGAGAATATGCCGCAAGCGTCTCTCGCGAACTCACCGGAGAAAGGAAAAACATCACTTGGCGGAATACAGGGAAAGATCGTACTGGCAAAAAAGGGTAAAACCTGGCACAGGATCCACAGCGGTTATCCTTCAACACATATACTAAAACCTGTCGCGCAGGAGTACCCGACGCTGATATACGACGAAGCCTTTTGCATGCAGATGGCGTTTAACTCCGGACTGACAAACCATCATGTCCATATAGAAAACTTTGACGGCGCTGACGCTCTTGTTATCGAGCGATACGACAGAGAAAACGGCATAAACGCAGGACGTATCCATCAGGAGGATTTTAGCCAGGTACTCGGTGCCCGCGGAGCTGAAAAGTATCAGGAATACGGCGGAAAAGTCAGCGCAAAGCGGATAGCGCAAGTGCTAAACCGTTTCGGTTCCGATGAAGACGTCAGAAAATTCGCTTCCCAGTTGATTTTCGCCGCAGCCACCGGTAATCTCGATATGCACGCAAAAAACGTCAGTATTCTCCACTTACCCGATGAAACGGTCAGGCTCGCTCCGGCATACGACCATGTTCCGCTCCGGCACCAAAACACTGACGGCAGGATGGCTCTTGCGATCGACGGAGAATATTTTCACGCAAACATATCTCTGAAAAATATCACCGCTGAACTGGTTTCATGGCAAAGCCGCTGCTTTACCTCCGGCAGCGAAGCAGCAGATTTTATAATAAGCAGGCTTCACCTTTATAATAACGCTCTTGAAACAACAAAACCAGGCGAAAAAGCTTATCCGAACTTAAAATCAGATATCAGCTCGTTCATATCAAACCTGTTGAAAGGAAAAAGCACCGGAAGGGTAAAGGGTTGGATAAAATGAAAATAACAGAAACAGAACTTCCCGGCGTACTTTTGATCGAACCGCAGGTATTCGGCGATACCCGCGGCTGGTTTATGGAGACTTATAATGAAAAGAAGACCCCGCGGATAATAAGAGACTACGTTCAGGACAACCATAGCTACTCAAAGCACAAAGGCACGCTGCGAGGCATCCACTACCAGAAACCACCGATGGAGCAGGCAAAGCTCATCCGCTGCATCAGAGGCGCATTGACAGACTATGCGATAGACCTCAGACCGGACAGCAAAACATATAAAAAATGGATAAAAGCGGAACTGACGGCGGAGAACAAAAAGCAGCTCTTCATCCCGCGCGGTTTCGGTCACGCCTTCATCACCCTCACCGAAGACACCGAGATACTCTACAAATCCGACAACTTCTTCAGCCCCGAACACAGCATAGAGATCCTCTGGTCAGACCCCGACCTGAACATCGACTGGGACACAGCAGACCCGGTACTGTCCGACAAAGACAAAAACGCCCCGCTGCTAAAGGAGGTACTGCTATGAAGTTACTAATCACCGGAGGAGCGGGTTTCATCGGCGGCAATTACATCCACGAAGCGGTAAAAACCTACCCCGATGACACGATCATCTGCGTGGACAACCTCACTTATGCCGGCAATATGGAAACGCTTGAACCCGTCATAAACAATAAAAACTTTCATTTCGAAAAAGCCGACATCGCCGACATAAAAGCAATAAACATGGTATTCGAAAAACACAGACCCGACATAGTCATAAACTTCGCAGCGGAAAGCCATGTCGACAGAAGCATAGAAGACCCCGGCGTTTTCCTGAGAACAAACATCATAGGCACACAGGTGCTGCTGGACGCTTCCAGAGAGTTTAAAGTACAAAGGTACCATCAGGTCTCCACAGACGAAGTCTACGGCGACCTCCCGCTCGACCGCCCCGATCTGCTCTTCACCGAAGAGACCCCGATCCACACATCCAGCCCCTACTCGGCATCCAAAGCCGGCGCCGACCTCCTGTGTCTGGCATACTCGAGAACATACAAAATGCCGATAACCATATCCCGCTGCAGCAACAACTACGGCCCCTACCATTTCCCCGAAAAGCTCATCCCGAAAATGATAACAAACGCAATGCGGGACATCCCCCTGCCCGTCTACGCAAAAGGCGAAAACATAAGAGACTGGCTTTATGTAACAGACCACTGCAGAGCAATAGACAAAATAGTAAGAAAAGGCACCCCCGGCGAAGTCTACAACATCGGCGGCCACAACGAACGGAAAAACATAGACGTAGTAAAAGAAATACTAAAGCAGCTGAACAAACCCGAATCACTCATAGACTACGTAACCGACCGCCCCGGCCACGACCTCCGCTACGCAATAGACCCCGCAAAAATCTCAAAAGAACTGGCATGGCTCCCCGAAACAAAGTTCGAAGACGGTTTACAAAAAACGATTCAATGGTACAAAGACAACACCGCCTGGTGGCAAAACATCCTCAGCGGCGCTTATAAAAAATCCTTACATTAATGCTTCCGCACATAAAAACACATAAACAGCATTTTTTATTCAAAACCGTGCAAAACGGGCACAAAAGCTTGTATTCGTGTAAAAAAGCAGCTGCAAAAAGCTTGTATTCGTGTTATATTGACAAACCACCATCCCCCTGTCATACGTTCGGATTTTTCTACTGTAAGGCACATTAGCATCTTTTTCTTGACATGCAGATAAAATAAAGTTAATATTACTTTAATTATAGTTAATATAAAATGTAAATATAGTTAACAACATTACTGACTATATACAGGTGGGTCATATGTCATTAAAAAAAGGAAAACGCCAGGAAATCATCAATGAGCTGATAAACGAAATAGGAAAAGACATATTTTACAACAGCTTTTCTGTAGATAGCTTTGCGGATTTGTGTGGACTGACAAAACAAAGTGTTTACAGATATTTGGAAACACTTGAAAAAGAGGCAAAAATAACAAAACAGAAAAACGGGCGAGACAACATTTACCGTCTTGTTGATACCCAACACAAGTTTAATTTCTCTCTCACTGATAATCTGTCAGAAGATGTTATATGGAAACGGGACATCAAACCAATACTGGGGGATATGACCGATGCCGCGCTCAGAACATGTTACTATACCTTCAGCGAAATGCTCAATAACGCGATAGACCATTCGGAAGGCACTGAGGTTATAGTCATTGTAAACATAAACGCGTTTAGTGTTTCGTTTCAAATAATCGACGATGGAATAGGTATTTTCACAAAAATATCATCAGCACTGGAGTTGGAAGAAAAGCGATTTGCGCTTTTAGAACTGGTAAAAGGAAAGTTCACTACCGTACCCGACGGCCACTCCGGTGAAGGGATATTCTTCAGCGCAAAAGCTGCTGATATTTTTGGGATATTTGCAGACGATCTGGTTTTTTCATCTCTTAGCTTCCTGGAAGAAGAGCATGACCGGCTCCTCAGCTATAAGCTTACCAGACCAAAAGGTACCGTGGTCTTTATCGTAGTTTTTCGGGAGAGCAACAGACCACTATCGGAAATATTCGATCAGTATATAACTGATCCGGATGAATATGGTTTTACAAAGACGATCCTGCCGGTACGGATGCTGGAATACGGCGATTCAAATCCCGCTTTTATCTCGCGTTCGCAAGCCAAGCGGCTGCTGGCACGATTTGAACGATTTGAACTGATCGAGCTGGACTTCTCCGGTGTTGATGAAATAGGACAGGGGTTCGCCGACGAGGTCTTCAGGGTATTTAGAAACCAACACCCAGGAAGCGTGATAACTCCTGTCAACTGCAGCTTACAGGTAAAACGCATGATAAATCGGGCAACAGGTACTATCAATAACACAGGACGGTAGCATGTTGACAAACCCCCGTCCCCCTGTCATGGGTTTTTCTACTGTTTTAAAGAAACATGCCCATGAACAGTGGCAGATATGTGATATCATTTTTTCGCGTTAAGTCCCTGAGGCAGAGTACATAGGACTCACCCAGCGTCTTTGAGAATCTCCCCTTAAACTTATCAAGGGACGAGTGCGTTATCCGCGACGATGATTTCACTTCGACAGGGGATATCCTTTTTTTGTCCGCAACAAGAAAGTCGATTTCCATCATATTTTGCCTGTTTGTTGTATCCACGCGAGAATAGAAGTACAATCGATGCCCATTCGCTCTGAGCATTTGTGCAACGGCATTCTCT
>Ga0123356_10005873_pt1 | contig 12462 bp, 11 predicted proteins | sample TergutEmb28metaG_2_FD_92546 | JGI IMG/M metagenome (GOLD analysis project Ga0123356, IMG submission 92546) | Embiratermes neotenicus P3 segment gut microbial communities from Petit-Saut dam, French Guiana - Emb289 P3 | ecosystem: Host-associated > Arthropoda: Insects > Digestive system > Gut ... | reverse complement strand
GTGTTGCTCGGTATCTCTCAAATTACGGCTTGACATGCCGATGTCAATTACGCCGTCTGTTGCTTCGCTGATACCTGCACCCGAACCACCACCGGAAATTTCAATTTCCATATCCGGGTTAAGTGCGAGATAAGCTTGTCGCATTCTTGTCATAAGGGGTTCTACAGATGTTGAACCGCCAACCTTAAGAACTCCGGAAAGCCCGCTTGGTGTGTAGTCCTCAGGAGAGTCCACATCACTTGTCCATGTGCTGCCGAGCTCCTCTTGTCCTTGTTTTGACAGCATAAAGGCTATGAAGTCTTGAACGAGTTCGTCGTCAATCTTGTCGTTGTTTACAACTACAAGGAACGGGCGCTGAAGCGCATATGAGCCGTCTTTGATTGTGTCATTTGACGGTATAACACCATCAATTTCGAGTGCTTTGACTGCAGAGCTAAGCGAGCCGACCGAAACGTAACCGATAGCATACTCATTTCCTTCAACACCTGTAAGAATTTGCGCGGTTGCATCAAGCACGACTGCTTCGATGTACATATCGTCGCCTACACCTGTAATGCTGACAAATGCGTCGCGGGTGCCACTGCCGTCTTCACGTGTATATACTGCGATAACACGGTCTGCATCAAAGTCGAAATCGGGATTCGGTGCCGGGGTCGGGTCATTTGTGCTTGCAGAGCCGTTACTTGTGGCAGGAGTTGGAGTCGGCGTCGGGGTCGGGTCAGTCCCACCGCCACATGCCGCAAGAGTGGCAAGCATAAGTACGATGAGTACCCGTACAGTTATCATTACTAACAATCTTTTCATTTTATTGATTTCCTCCAATAATTTTTGATCTTATCAAGGAGGATATTAAAGGCTAATTGTAAAAATGAAATACACGCACATGTAAAATAGTTGTAAAATAATCTTAAGAAAACCTTAATATAATAACTATTGTGTTATAATGTGTTTTAGTATACAATATCTTGGGCTTAAATGAGGTTTATATACCATATATATAATATGGAACTTTTTAATTACCTTTTCGTCATAATTTAGTTGTTATATTTTATGACAAAAATAAAAACTCATTTAGAGATGTAGGAGACAAAATATGAAGAAGAAAATCATTTTCCGGACAGTGGCTGCTCTTTTAATGGCAGCTATGATATTACCTATGGCAATAGCTTGCAGAAATAATTCCGACGACCCTTTTGCGCCGCCGGAGTTTGTTTTTGTAGCAGAATTTGTCAATTTACCGGATGAAATAGGAGATATCGGCGGAGGTCGAGGAGGCAGAGGCGGACTCGTATATTCAGATGGCAGAATTATTTTTGTATCATCAACACATGATTATGGTGATCGGGGATTCTCCAATATATCAAATCTCTATACAGTAAATATTGACGGGACAGGATACAGCGAGCTTCCCAACTATGTTCCTCCCGTTTCGCTATCTATACCTGCCAACAACAGATGGCTTTCAATAGACAGCCTTAATCTTGACAGTGACGGCAACTTATGGATTATAGAAAACTGGTCTTTTTATAACGAAAATATACCCGACAATTTCGATTGGAGTCAACCTTATAACTGGGATGACTTCATAGAAGACCTCGGCTCGGGCAATGCGCTGCGCAAGCTCGACCCCACCGGAAGAGAGCTTCTCTCAATAGATATCAGCGGTCTTTCAAACAGTACCGATGCATATGATTATTTTCAAATCGAATCTTTTACAATAGATAATGACGGAAATATATATCTGACTGCTTATACAATGGAAGGTATGCAGATTGTTATACTTGACAAGAGTGGCAATGAGCATTTTCGACTGAGCACCGACAGATGGGTAGAAAGGCTTGTTCGTTTAATCGATGGAAATGTGGCTTTTACGACCGATGATTATAACGAAATAACTTCTGAATACAGACGGATACTGCAACTAATTGATTTTGATGCCAAAGAGCTCGGTGAAGCGATAGAAATTCCCAGAAACATCTGGAATATATATCCTGCTACCGGAGATTTCGATTTTCTGTACAACGATAGTAGTAATGTAAGCGGCTTTAGTGTTGAAACGGGGGAATCCACAAAGCTTATTAACTGGATCGAGAGCGATGTTATAGGCGATATGATTGATAATATAACTATGCTGCCGGACGGACGCATACTCGTTACAAACGGTAGATATAACAGATTAACCTGGGAGATTTCTTACGAACTTATTATTCTTACAAAAACACCATATTCCCAGCTTCCTCAAAGAACAATTATCACACTCGCTACATTTGGCATATGGGGAATAAGGGAAGCCGTTGTAGAATTCAACAGAACAAATTCACAGTACCGTATCCAAGTTGCGGATTATTCCGAGTTTAATAGCGAGGATGACTGGAGTGCCGGTCTTACCCGCCTCAGTACGGAAATTATTTCCGGTAGAATGCCTGACATTTTAGATGTGTCGGCACTGCCATACAAGCAATATGTCGGAAGGGGACTGCTTGAGGATTTATATTCTTTAATCGATGCCGACCCCAACATTAACCGCAGCGATTTATTGGAAGGCGCTTTTAGAGCTGCTGAGATTGACGGTGGTCTTTACCAAATATTCCCGTCGTTTAGTATCAATACCTTACTAGGCAGCCCTGCAGTTTTAGGTCCGGGTATAGGCTGGACAATGGATGAGTTTAAAGCTGTTTTAGCAGCAAACCCCCGCGCAGATTTACCTCTCGGTAACGATTTCACAAGAATGTCATTTATCCAACAAGCGTTAATATTCAGCGCAGATGAGTATGTGGACTGGTCAAGAGGAAGAACTCATTTTGATACACCTAACTTCATTTCACTCCTGGAGTTTGCGAACACCCTACCGGAAAATTACAGGTGGGACACGGATGGTGGTTTTGCACGCAGCGATGTAATTGCCACTCCCGTGCCTCCCGGTGGAGAGCCTGAGGACTTAATTGCAACAGGACGTCAAATAATGGCTCAAATGTGGCTTGGAGATTTTTACAGCTTATCCTGGAATAAACAGATGTTTGGCGGGGACATAGTATATAAAGGCTTCCCGACCGAAGGAAGAAACGGTAACTCTCTTAATGTAAACACCAGTCTTGCTATAGCTTCAAACTCAAGAAACAAAGCCGGTGCATGGGAATTCTTGAAGGTATTTTTAGACAAAGACTGGCAAATGAATAATGTTTGGGGTTTTATGACAAACAAGGCAGCATTCGAAGCAATGGTTGAAAGATCGATACAAGAGCAACAGGAGCAATACGACAGTTGGTTGCAGTGGTATGACCCGGATAATGACTGGGGATGGAGACCTCCCGAGCCGATGACACAGGCAGATATTAACCAGTTAATGGATCTTATCAACAGCACTTCGGGAGTTACAAGTTGGAACATCGATGAATCTCTTATAAACATTGTCACGGAGGGTGCCGAAGATTTCTTTAACGGCCGCTCCTCGGCAGAAAATGTTGCAAGAATTATTCAAAACCGCGCTTCGATATTGGTAAGTGAGAGAAGTTAATTATTACAAACGTCGTCATTACGAGGAGCCGTAGGCGACGTGGTAATCCGGTAGTTATTTTCTGGATCGCCACACTACGCTCGCGATGACGTGAGAAAGGTAACCTCTCGTGAAACTTAGACAAAGAATGGAAAATATTAACAGACGTACCCGTGATAAAATTCACGGATACGTCTGGCTGTTGCCGAGTTTGCTCGGCGTTTTGGTGTTCTACGTTGCACCTTATTTTATTGTTGTTTTCTACTCCCTTATAGACAGCCCGCTGCAAGGTAACTTTGTAGGTCTCAATAATTTTATCCGTCTTTTTCAAAACGATGCATTTCGAACCGCTGCGTCCAACACAATGCGTTTTTCAGTTGTTGCAGTGCCGCTTGCTGTTATACTCTCTCTTTTAATTGCACTGATGCTCGAAGCTCGAATACCTCTTAAGAGTCAGTTCCGTACATTCTTTCTTAGCCCGCTCATGGTTCCTGTAGCATCGGTTGTGTTAATATGGCAGATTTTATTTCATCCCGACGGAGCAGTAAATGAAGCTATGCAGCTTTTTGGCTTTAGCGGTATTGACTGGATGCAGTCGGAACATAGTCAGATTGTTGTAGTTATATTATTCCTTTGGAAAAATCTTGGCTTTAACATGATTTTATTTATGGCTTCGCTCAGTAATATTCCCAGAGAAATACTTGAAACAGCAGACACGGAAGGTGCAGGGCCTATCCGCAAGCTGTTTTATATAAAGATGAGATATCTCTCGCCGACATTATTGTTTGTTACAATTTTCTCTCTGATAAACTCCTTTAAAGTATTTCGTGAAATATACCTGCTTACCGGTGACTATCCGTATGGCAGGCTTTATATGTTGCAGCACTTTATGAACAATATGTTCAGAAATCTTGACTATCAGAGGCTCGCAGCCGCTGCTGTTACTATGACCATTGCAATGGTAATTATTATTGTCACTCTCTTTATTACCGAAGACCGGTTTGGAAGGGATGTGGAAGAATGAAAGTTAAACGTTTTTTCGGACGCTCCACTCTGTTCATATTAGCTGCAGTATTCGCAATACTCTTTTTATTACCGACCGTCCTTACATTATCCAATTCCTTTATGACACAAAGCGAAATTAACGCCAATTACGGAATGATATTCGAAAGCACAAGACCGGGTGCAGGTACTTATGTCGGAGGCAGTGTAAACCTTAAATTTATTCCCGACAAAGTTAGTTTCAGCCAATATGAAACTGTTTTGTTTCGTAGTCCCGAATATATTGTTAAGTTCTGGAACTCCGTAATACTCGTAATTCCAATAGTTTTTTTCCAGGTTGGTATAGCTGCTTTTGCAGCGTATAGCTTTACAAGGTTTCGCAGTAAAGTAAAAAACGTAATTTTCTTCTTTTATATTGTTCTGATGCTTATGCCGTATCAGGTAACAATGGTTCCAAACTTCCTTGTTGCAGAAAGACTTGGGATTCTCGGCTTAAGGTGGGCGGTTATATTCCCGGGAATATTTGCACCTTTTTCCGTATTTTTGCTGACAAAGTTCATGCGCCGCATACCATCGGTTCTGATTGAAGCTGCTAAGCTTGACGGGGCAAATGAATTTCAAATTTTCTCAAAGGTATGTATCCCTCAATGTCGAAGCGCTCTTTATTCTATAGCAATACTGGTTTTTATTGACTATTGGAACATGGTTGAGCTGCCTATAATCCTTTTAGGTGATGCCGATTCTCAACCATTGTCTGTTTACTTATCAAGAATTAATGCCGAAGAAGCAGGGGTGGCATTTGCTATAGCAGTAGTTTATATGGTTTTACCGTTACTGCTCTTCTTGCACGGTGAGGAGGCTCTTGTCGAAGGCATAACACATTCCGGCTCGGTAAAGGGTTAAAGTTCCAACAGAAAGAGGAAATTTTTATGAAAAGTATTGAAGCTAAGAAAAGACCTTGGGTAATGACCGCTGCATTTATTTTTATGGTTGTTATGTTTGTGTTGATGTTTTTTTCCAACACCATCATGAACCGCTCTCTCCCCGAGGTAGCAGCACAATATACGGGGTCCGGAAACATTACTGCCAGAATACGCGGTAGCGGAACTGTCAGCGCTAATGATCCTTTTAGCGTTACTACCGACAGTGTCCGCACTATCCGAGAGGTACGTCCCCGACTTGGTGAGGAAGTCTCGGTAGGTGATGTTCTTGTAGTATTCGACCAAAAAGCAGGCTCAGAGCTGGAGACAGCACGAGAGGATTTACGCAGACTTGAAATCGATCTTGAACGCTGGCTCATTATGTCAAGCCCAAGTAATAATTATGCCGCACTCAACCGTGCAATCCAAAGAGCACGCGACGATCTTTCAGAGGCACAAAGAGTACGTGCTGCAATACCATATAATGCAGAAGCATACCAAAATGCACAGGCGGCAGTAACTGCAGCAAGAGCTCTCGAAAACGCCTGGCAGGCAGAACTGAACATTGCCGAAAAAGCTCTTCAGACATACGACTCTATATATGGCACAGACCCGACTCCCGAGCGCAACGCTTTATCGGATGCTGTAAATGCCGCAAGAACATCGCAAGCTAACGCGTGGATTGCAATGACAAGAGCAGAAGCCGATCCCAGTTTTGTCAACGGTGGCTTGTGGACTGCTGCAAATGCTAATGTTATCTCTGCTCAGGATTCACTGGATACTGCACTTGAATCTCTGGCAGACCAGCAAAGAAGAGACGCAAGAGAGTCCGAGTCATTTAATCTCGAGCTCAGAGAAAAAAATAGAGAAATTGATGAAAAACGTGCCGAAGTAGCAGAGCTTGAAAAGGAAGGAACAACTTCGGAAATAACAGCACTGGTATCAGGAAGGGTTACACAGATAAATTACAAATCGGGTGATACAACTGTTCCCGAATCACCAATTTTGGTAATTGAAGTAGTTGACAGAGGTTATACCCTTAATATTCCGGTTACAGCCGAGCAAAGTACCAGAGTTCGTGTCGGCGATTTTGCCGAGGTTGACAGAGGATGGTGGAGTTGGGGAGATCCAATCAGTGCGATATTGACAGCAATAAGAACAGACCCAATGAACCCCACCACAGGAAGACTTTTAGTATTTACACTTCAAGGCAACGATATTGAAAGCAACTCTCAACTAAATATAACCATTGCACAGCGTAGCGAAAACTATGGCATTATAGTTCCGAGAAATGCTGTCAGGTCTGACACAAACGGAGACTTTGTGCTTGTTGTTGTATCCCGGAGCAGCCCACTCGGTAACCGTTATATAGCGACACGCGTCGATGTTACAGTCCTCGCTTCCGACGACACCCAGACAGCAATAAGCGGCGGAGGTCTTTCCGGCTGGGACTTTGTAATAACTCACTCCGACAGACCTATAGAGCCGGGAATGCAGGTTAGATTAGTGGATAATCCGTAATGAAAAAAAATATTATTATAGTATCTTTAAATATTTTCTTTTTGATTGCCTTTCTTGCTTGTCAGCTTATATCGGCAAGTATAATAAAGCCGTTTTATAACCAACAGGCAGCCAGGGCATGGGCAGGTCAAAGCGGTGAGCGTTTTGTACAATTATCGGTTTTCCTTCCCGACTCATCAAGCTTTGATGTAAGTTCTATAATGAGCACACGTGCATCTATCAATACATCACTTCTTACTGCTTCTCTTGACACAGGAGGCGGGCGCTCGCTTTTTGCCGATGCCTGGGCAGCATATGGCACGGTTTCGATTTTAAGCGACCGTGGACGCACTACAACTGCTTCGGCTATAGGGGTAGGCGGCGATTTCTTTATGTTTCATCCTATGCAATTAAGGCACGGCAGTTATCTTTCACCAAATGACATTATGAAAGACCTCGTTGTTCTTGATGAAGAGCTTGCATGGAGACTCTTTGGAGCAACCCGTGTTACCGGTATGGAGGTGCTAATTAACGGAAAGCCGTTTATCATATCCGGAGTTATATCACGGGAAAGCGATTTTGCTTCTGTAGCTGCTTATACAGCCGGCGAAGGGTTATATATGTCCTATGAGACACTCGATGCTATGATGGATGGCGGAGCAAGAATTGCAAGTTATGAAATTGTAATGCCTAATCCTGTCAGTAATTTTGCTTTGAACATTGTTAGTGATCTTTTTTCACAAGACGGAATTCATATTGTTCAAAACACGGAGCGTTTCTCTGCCGCTAATCAGCTAAGTATTATTGGTTCTTTTGGAGAGCGCAGTATGAGAACTGACACTACGGCGTTTCCTTATTGGGAAAATGCCGCACGCTTTGCAGAAGACCGGCTTGCTCTGCTTTTATTATTGTCAATAATATTTATGGTTTTTCCCGTAATCTGCGCAGTTATATATTCTGTTAAATTAATACGTTTTGGTATTAAGCAATTAAAGAAAGCTATAAAACTATACATAAAAAAGCGCGACGACCGCGCTTATCAGCGTTATAAAGCTAATCAAAAACTAAAACTCTTCGGAAATAAATAAAACTAAAGTTCATTGGAACTAAAGTTCCGTAAACATTGCGGAGGCGTCGGATTTTGTTGCATGTTCACTGACGCTTAAAACTTCAACCTTGAGAGTCCTTTCGCCGAAACGTATTTCTATTACATCGCCCGTCTCGACACTGTAGGACGCTTTTATAACACGACCATTAACGCTTATGCGTCCTGCATCGCAAGCTTCGTTTGCAATGGTGCGGCGTTTTATAAGCCTTGATACTTTAAGAAATTTATCTATTCTCATAATATTTCCTTTACGGGACGATACTCACATCGTCCCCTACTACAACACAGGCACGGGTAAACCCGTGCCTTTTGCTGTAAGATAATTTAATTAAAACTACTTCGCAACTGCATCCTTAAGAGCTTTGCCGGCCTTAAATACCGGAGTTCTGGTTGCAGGGATTTTGATTTCTGCTTTTGTTTTGGGGTTACGGCCGATGCGTGCAGCACGATCTTTTACTGAGAAGATTCCAAAACCAACGAGTTGAACTTTGTCACCTTTCTTGAGTGCGCCGGAGATGGCGTCGATGACTGCGCCGAGGGCTTTTTCACTGTCTTTCTTTGACAAGTCGGATTTTGCTGCGATGGCATTGATAAGATCTGTTTTGTTCATTAGTATACGTCCTCCAAAATATTTTTGTATTTCTTTATATCAAAAAAGTGATTTCACTTCTTTAATTTCGATTCCCGATAGAGTTTCTCCAACTCTTCCAAAGATATATCGCTGATGCGCCTGCCTTGCTTTCTTATATCTTTTTCTATGTGTTTGATGTCATCCCAAAAGCTGATTGCTTCCTGACCGGTTATTGCTATCATACTTCCAAACACATGGGGGTGGCGGCGGATGAGTTTTTTGCATGTTGCGTTTACTATATCATCAAAGTTGAAGTCGCCACTTTTTTCCGCTATGTCTGCGTGAAACACCACTTGCATTAATATGTCGCCCAGTTCTTCCAGTAAATCCTCGGTGTTTCCCTCATCTATTGCAGCGGCTGTCTCATTTGCTTCTTCGATTAGGTTATCACGGATGCTCTTGTGTGTCTGCTCGCGATCCCATGCACAACCTTGATCGGAGCGCAGTAATTTCATGAGTTTTATGAGGTCTGTTATGTCATAGCTAAGTTTGCTTACAAAATTTACCATACTTTTACTCATTCCGCAAGGGAAATTTGCGAAAAAACTCCTTATTTTGCACAATTTTTTTTGTTTATACCGGTTTTTTACCTAAGTCTTAATAATTTTGCCAGTTTTTCACCTTTTGGAACCGTTTTCATGTCGTCTTTTGTAACAGTGCGCGTCACTATAATCAGCACTCCATATATGATAATTCCTATTATAATTGTTCCTGTCAGAAAGACAATATTTTCAAGTCTTCCGCTTCCGAACAAACCGGACATAAATTGTGTAATAAACAGATTGATTGTATATATGCTGCCTGCCATAATTGCAGAGCAGAGAATTGTACCCGCAAAAACTTTCAAAAATTCCGGTTTGCTCTCTTTGACTTTCACTTTAATAATAATAATATTCAAGAGTGATATAATTATGAAACAGGCTAATGTGCCGATTGGTGAAGCGAGTATTCCGAAATCCGGATGCCCTGCAAGAACCCATGCAAGGATAATTTTTACACCCGCTCCTATCGGAAACGTATAAAGAGCAACCCGTTCAAACCCGTTTGCCTGCAAAATTGCTGTTGTCACATATTGAAGACATACAAAATATGAAGCAGCTCCGAGTATAACCATAATTTGCGACGAAAGCTCCCTGTTGTCGTTATACAGTGCCATAAGCACCGGAGTCGCAAGCACCATAAGACCAACCGCAGCAGGCATAGCAATCAGGCTCACAATTTTTACCGAGGATTGAGTTATTTCTTTCGCTTCGAGTGCATTTTTCCTCGCTATCGCTGCTGCAATTGCGGGAATTATACTTATCGACACAGGTACAACAAGTGACGGTGTCAGATTATATATAGACAGCGCTCTTGAGTACATTCCAAACAGTCCTCTGGCTTCTGCTTCCATCATACCAAGTGCACTTTGAAGTCTACCAAGCACAATGCTGTTATCAATTACAACCATTATTGCCATAAACGAAGCACTTAGTGTAATGGGGATGCTGACCTTCATAACTTTTGCAAAAACACCGGAATTTTTTTGCTGTGTATGTCCGGTTGTTAATACATCGGTATTTTCTATGCTGCCTGTAGTTGTTGCGAGTTTTTTATCAAGTTTTCGTTTCTGCCAAAAAAGCAGCGGAATACACAGTCCCAAGCCAATCGTTACACCGATTATTGCTCCTGCCGAAACAATAGGAGAATCATACCCCATGCTTACAAGCCACAGTGCAGCTGTAATACCAATTATCGCCTTGCTCAGAACTTCTACTATCTGAGATATTGATGTTGGAATCATATTTTGAAAGCCTTGCGCATACCCCCGGTACACCGCAATTACACATGCAAAGAAAACAGCGGGAGCAAGAACACGGATTCCCGGCGCTGCCATAGTATTGTTCATTATACCTGCAAATGTGTCTGCAAACAGGAACATCGCAAGCATAGCTAAAAAACCTATAAGCGCAAAAGCCGGCATTGCAATGGAGAAATAACGCTTTACAAGGTTGTTATCGCCTTTTGCTTTGGCTGAGGATACCAGACGCGAAAGTGCAGCCGGTACTCCTGCAGTTGATATAGTCAATATGAGTGTATATACACTATAGGTTACCTGGAAATCTCCTGTTCCTTCATCACCTAATACTCCATCCTGAAAGAGCGGAATTTTATATACAGCACCTATAATCTTTACAAAAATCGAGGCTGCTGCAAGGATTGCAGCGCCTTTGAGATAGTTTGTCTTTTCCGTCTCCTGTTGCAAATCCTACCTCCGTAGTGTGTGGAGAATCATATTACAGTTTGATTCTCTATACGCTTCACTTGTGAAGCGTTGCGTCTCACTTGTGAAACGCTGCGGTCAAATAAAATTGCTAATTTTAGTCTTACTGAATAATCATTATTTTCTTGTTGACATAATTAATGTGGATAAGCCTGTGGAAAATGTGTAAAACCCTTGATTTTTGCGGAGTGAGCAAAAAGGTCAACGACTTATTGTCAACCGTAATTATTCAAAAATAATGAATAGAAAAAATATTTACTGTTTTTTTTCCAGTGCACGTCCATACTCTATCAGTCGTATAATAACAGGACATAATATCACGTTTAAACCGATTTCAAAAAGGACGTTAAAGCCAATCATACCAACGAATATGTAGGTGATGGCATCTCCAAAACCTTCTGCTGTGCTCCACTCATTAAGTGTAGTCCTAAAGAATAAAAACAAACCACCTATAAACACTCCGGTATTAACTACCGGACAGACAATCGCTGCTGTGAGAGCTCCGACAATCCTGTTGAATTTGGCTAATATTTTATAAGTTACCGCAGCTGCGAGCCCTGCAAGGATTCCTTTTGAGGTTACTACAATGAGCGTTCCTATGGGATTTATTGCTAAAAATACGTTCGCGTCTCCCGAAACAAGTACAACAAGTCCAAATACAAGACCAAGCCAAAAACCTGCCGCTATTCCGATTAGCGCAGCACCTACTACTATAGGCATTAAGACGAGTGATATTGCAAACGGTCCGAATCTGATAAATGTACCAAGTAGTTGCAATATGATAACAATTGCTGTCAGCAGGGCAAGAAGCACAAGCTTTCGCGTGCTTAAGAACTCTTCGTTTTGCATTTATTGATAAAATTCCTTTCGAATTAACTATATTAATAATATTTTATATTCACGTCCTCTGTCAAGGACAGATTTTTCTTCTTTAATAGTCATCCCGCTTTTTGTCAGGTAGTCTTGCAGGAGGCTTTGTTTTGTCTGCGGTTGCAGTATTAGCCTAAGTTTATTGATTTTTACCGCATCTGTAGTCCACGGTGCTTCTGTCAGTATGTTTATTATCGTTTCTCCGCCTACTCCGGCGATTACAATTGTATTAACATCCGCAGGAGTCAATTTGCTGAGGCCCGGTGCATGTACTAACTCAATCTTGTCGGTTACTTCGTGTTTTTCTGCAAGTCGTCGCGCAGCACAAAGTGAGCCTTCACTTATGTCTGATGCTATGATACGGTTTGCTGTACCTTTTTGCGCCAGATAAACCGGTAGCTTACCATGGTCTGTTCCTATGTCTGCTATAAAAGCTCCTGTTTCTATGCAGTCGGCTATTGCTTGTAGTCTTTTTGGGAGTTTTCTCATTATTTATTAAATTCCTCGCTATCGGAACAATATTTACACTGCTCGTCATTATCAAACAGCACAAGTATACAGGGGTGTGATTTCACACCCCTATACGGCTTCATCTTATTACTTTGTAAACTCTGAAAGTTTTGAAAGTAACTCGTCTACGTCTACACCATGCGCCGAGCAGGCCTGCTCAAGAGT
>Ga0123356_10005872_pt1 | contig 12463 bp, 11 predicted proteins | sample TergutEmb28metaG_2_FD_92546 | JGI IMG/M metagenome (GOLD analysis project Ga0123356, IMG submission 92546) | Embiratermes neotenicus P3 segment gut microbial communities from Petit-Saut dam, French Guiana - Emb289 P3 | ecosystem: Host-associated > Arthropoda: Insects > Digestive system > Gut ... | reverse complement strand
TGGCGCGATATTATTGCAGTTTCTGGAGGAGATTTGCATACTATAGGATTAAAGTCTGACAGAACAGTAGTTGCGATAGGTGAATATAATGACTCTTCTGAAATCCGAACATGGAATAATATAATAGCTGTTTCTGCCGGAAGATTTATTAATTTCGCTATTCAAGAAGTCACCATAATTGTTCCACCCGATGACAGCATTACCGGTACGCCCTCTGAATATGAAGCTATTATGAATGTATTATGGGAATTTGAAACATGGAACACTCCTTCCCATAATGCATATGTTAAAAATTCTGAATCTAATACACATACTGTGTTTTTTGATTTGGTTCATGCTGAAACCGGCAAGCTTCTCTTTAAGTCTCCAGACATACCTGTTGGAGCAGAGCTTGGCTCTGTGACATTGTTAGATGAGCTTTCCGTTGGAGAGCATGAGGCTATAATTGTTTACAATATGATAGATGACAACCGTGAAGTGATATCAGGTATGAGTGTGGCAATAACCATAAAAATACTTAATTAATACTTGCTTGTTATATTATTATACACAAACAGACACTTCGCCATAAAACGTACAATGTGTACACTATTGACAAAGTGTACACATTTGTGTTAATATCTTTATAGAGAGGTGGTGCATAAATGTTAGAGATGAATGCGACACAAGTCCGAAATGAATGGAGCGCTGTTGTTGATTCTGTTGTTCGCGAAAAACCTGTGTTATTTAAACGTACAAGAGACCGCATGGTTATTTCTGATGTAAGTTTTTTATCAGAAATCCTATCGGCATATTCTTATCATGCAAGACTATTTACAGAAGATAACGGTTCTGTCACTGCATCATTAGATGAGTTAGATTTAATAGAAAATGGGGCAACCGAACAAGAGGCAAAACGTAACTTAGCAGCGTCTATACTCGATTATGCCAAGGATTACTATGATGATTTTTCAACATGGTCTCGAGGCGACAGAAAATCACATATACCATACGTTTTTAAGGCTCTTATTCTCAGTGACGTTGATACAATAGGAGGAGCGCTAATATGCCGTCATGGAGAGACTTAAGACGATTTTGCGAAAGCGACGGCTGGGAATTGTATAAGAGTACCGGTGATTATTACTACCGCAAGGAAGATGCAGATGGCAATATCAGACGGGTAAAAGTATCAAAAGGTACCGGTGAAATATATGGGAACTTATGGCAGGAAATACTGAAAAAACAACTGAGAGTGACTAAAGAGTATTTTAATCGGATGATATAACGGTGGTACACCAAGCTAACCGCACAACCCATAACACAAACAGACACTTCACCAAAAATGAGGTGTCTGTTTTCACACTTTAATATGTGAAAATAGCTTGAAAATGTAGAAAAATCGGCTTCAAACGTGTATTGAAATGTAGAAAACTTTTGTGATATGGTAGCTTTGTTGTCGCCGTTCCACTCCGGCAATCTGCAACGGAGAGGAGGGGATGCAGATTACTATCTCATTTATAGAATCTATCATAGCAAGTATAGTAGCCTATTGTATTTGCAAGTGGCTTAATGATAGGTTCTTCAGCGACAATAAATAGCCACATAGAATACCCCGATGCTGATACATCGGGGTATTCGCTTGGGATGCATTGATTACCATCTCATTTTGCCTTGTTTGTATAGTAACACAATTAAATAAAAATTGTCAACATCTGTTTTAACATTAACCCTCTACTCCCTTGAGAAGATATTTGTCAGTACCATGCCGCCGATTATAACAAGACCGCCGATTAGCGTAAGAGCAGATAGTGTTTCCTTGAGCCATAGGTATGCAATAAGCGCCGATATGAATGGAATCAGGTACGAAAACACTATGACATGAGTTGTCTTTTTTGCTTTTGAAATAGCGTAACTCCACGCAAGATAAGCAACCGCAGCAGGAAAAATACCCATTAAAATAACAATCAGATTAACCGTTAGGTTTGAATTTGGTATCTCGCTTAGTGCATTAGGCAGGAAAAACAGTGTTCCGAGAGTTCCTGCAATAATTGTATATGTAGTAGCTTCAAGAGCAGTATAATTTTTTGTTAAAACACGCACGAGTGTACTATACACTCCGGATAATACGGAAGCACCAATCACAAGAAGCAGCCCTAAATTGAATGTAATCTGTGAAGATTGTGTCAGTGTCACAACTGCCAATCCACCAAGGCTTACAAGAATTCCGAGCCAGCACAGAGGCTTTACAGTTTCTTTTAGGAATATCCAAGCTAAAATGATTGTAAATACCGGCGAAGAAGCAATAATAAAACTGCTTACTCCTGCTGAAACACTTACAGAGCCGGTATTAAACAAATACGAATAAAGAAAAACTCCCGAAAGACCACTTGCTGCAAATAGCGGAAGGTCTTTTAATTTTGGCAGCCTGATTTTTTTAAGTAACCCAATAAGTCCAAGAGTTATTGAAGCAGCTCCAAATCGCATAACCATCAGTGAAACCGGACTGTAGTACTCCAGTGCATATCTTGTTGCAGGAAATGCCGATGCCCAAAGTAATACTGCAATAAAAGCAGCAGCATATGTATATAATACTTTTCTGCTTGTATCACTCACTGCATTCACCCGATATTCCACGTATCTTTTTTATCCCATGCCCGAGAGACGGCAAAACAGCAGCGAGGTTTTCTTTTGCCGCCTTCGGACTGCCCGGCAGATTTATTATGAGGGACTCTCCGCGAATACCCGCTTGCTGCCTTGCTAATATCGCACGCTGTGTTATTTTCATACTCTCAGCGCGCATAGCTTCCGCAATCCCCGGAGCAAGTTTTGAACATACAACAATAGTTGCCTCCGGAGTAACATCCCGGGGTGTAAAGCCTGTACCACCTGTTGTTACAATTAAAGCAATATCAAGTTCGTCAGCACAGCGCAAAAGCTCGCTTTCTATCATATCCTGCTCATCGGGAACAGTAGCAGTATATTCAACCTGATAACCTTCTGCTTTAAGCATTTCTGTCACAACAGGACCTGAAAGATCCTCACGCTTGCCGTCAAAGCACTTATCACTGACTGTAATTACTGCAGCTGTAAACATATTTTAGTATCCCTGCTTTCCAAATCACCCGGCTCTGCGGAGCCACCCTCTTTACTAAAGAGGGCTAAGAGTATTTAACATAATTATTATACCACAAATTAATAATATGGTGTATAATGTAACAGCGCTCTCAGAAAGGAGCATTATCGTGACAAAACGCTCAAGGTTATTTACTATAATCATAGTACTTGTACTGACGATAATGTTTGGCGTACAGCTCTATATAATTTGGGGGCTCACCATTCCTCTAAACAGAGGACAACAGGAAGATAGGCAGCGCGTTGCCGAGCTACAGCAAAAAATCGCAGACCTTCAATATATGCTCGAAAATACCGATGACCCGGATGTTATAAAACGAATAGCAGAAGAACTGCTTGGGCTTGTTTCGCCGGACGAAATTATTATCTCAAGCGGAGCAGATTAAGCTGACAGGAAAGACAAAACGGCATGGATGACATTAACAAAAAAAGTAAAGAAGAACTGATGCGAAATCTGAAGCCTTCCGGTGCATATCTGGACAGCTTGGACGGCTTTCAGGATTTGATGGGAACAATCAGACAAGCAGAGAACGCAGCAAAAGAAGAACTCGCTGTCAGTAAACTGCCGCAAAAACCAAAAACAACAAAAGACACAAAAGTACAAAATGAAACCGAAGACCAAAACAGCACTACTGAAGCTGAAGAAACTTTAGAAGAAGAGGTTTCTCTTGAGGAGCTCCTTGAAAAAATGGACGCTCTTGTTGGTCTTGATAATATTAAACAAAACGTAAAAAGTTTAATAAATTTTGTAAGAGTTCGAAAACTGCGGGAAGAGAAAGAGTTACCAAACCCTCCGATATCGCTGCACATGGTTTTTACAGGAAACCCCGGCACAGGAAAAACAACCGTTGCAAGAATACTGTCGGAACTATACAAAGCAATAGGAGTTCTTTCTAAAGGACAACTCGTCGAAGTCGACCGCTCCGGGTTAGTTGCAGGATTTGTCGGGCAGACTGCTCTTAAAACATCGGAAGTAGTTACATCTGCGCTTGGCGGAATTCTTTTTATCGACGAGGCATATTCTCTTGCTCCGGAAACAGGTGCGCTTAATGATTTCGGCCGCGAATCTATAGAAACGCTTTTAAAGCTCATGGAAGACAACCGGGATGACCTTATAGTTATTGTCGCCGGTTACAGCGAACCAATGGAGCGTTTTATCACTTCCAATCCGGGGCTGGAGTCCCGATTTAACCGTTATTTTGTTTTTGAAGATTATAACAGTGAGGAGCTTTACGATATTTTCACATCAATGTGTGTTAAAAACGAATATTTACTGACAGACGAAGCAAAAGAGTTTGCGCGTGAACATTTTACAAAAATATATGAAGAGCGTGATGATAACTTCGGAAACGCAAGGCACGTTCGAAATTTCTTTGAAAACATAGTAACCGTACACTCGGACAGAGTATCAGACTTAAACGACCATACACGCGATGATTTGACTATGGTAATTCTGAAAGATTTGGAAAAAGCAGCACAAATGTAACAGTAGGGGGAAAAAACAATGTCACATGGCAAGGATATTAAGATTGTCTGCGGAAACTCTAACAAACCTTTTGCAGAAAGTGTCTGCCGGAATCTTGGGCTTCGGCTCAGCAGCTCGCATGTTTCAACATTCTCCGACGGAGAAATTGCCGTTTCCTTAGATGATTCTGTGCGTGGTTCGGATGTGTTTATATTGCAGTCAACATGCACACCGATAAATGATTATCTTATGGAAATGCTTATTATGGTTGATGCCTGCAAGCGTGCTTCGGCTCACCGTGTTACCTGCGTTATGCCGTATTTCGGTTATGCGCGCCAGGACAGAAAAGCAAGAGCACGCGACCCTATTTCAGCGAAGCTTGTAGCTAACCTTATAACATCTGCGGGAACAGACAGAGTTTTGACAATGGACTTACACGCCGCGCAAATTCAAGGATTTTTTGACATCCCTGTTGATAATCTGATTGGCTCTCCTTTGTTTGTGGATTATTATAAAAAGAAATTCAAAGGACATATGGATGATGTCATGATTGTTTCGCCGGATATCGGCTCTGTCGCAAGAGCGCGTGCATTCGCACTTCGAATGAATTTGGGTCTTGCTATTGTTGACAAACGGCGGGAAAAAGCAAACCATGCAGAGGTTATGAATATAATCGGCTCTGTTGAGGGCAAACGTGTTATTCTTTTTGACGACATGGTCGACACGGCCGGCAGCCTTTGCGAAGCTGCAAAAGCTCTTGTTGAAAACGGCGGAGCAAAAGAAATTTATGCAAGTGCAAGCCATGGGGTGCTCTCGGGTAATGCTATTGAGCGTATTGAAAACAGTGTTGTAAAAGAAGTTGTTTTTTCCGATACTGTACCATTTACAAGGCCTGAGCCATGCAGCAAAATAAAATATCTCACAGCAGCGCCACTATTTGCAGAAGCAATAAAACGTATATTTGAAGAGGTTTCTATCTCTACTCTGTTTCGTTAAGGTTATACATTATGTTCTTTAGAAGACCGACTGAGCCGGTAGCATGGATGGTTGTATTTTTGGGAAACCCGGGCTTAAGATATGAAAATACGCGTCATAATGCGGGTTTTATTACAGCTGATATCATGGCAAAAGAAATTGGCATCGATATTAAGCGTGTTAAATTTAATGCTTTGACATCAGTAACCACTCTCGGGGGAGAGCAGGTTTTGCTTGCAAAGCCGCAAACCTACATGAACCTCAGTGGCAATGCAGTGCGTCAGGCAGCAAAATTTTACAAACTACCGGTTGAAAATATCATTGTAATATCCGACGAAACAGCGTTGCCTGTCGGGAAAATCCGTATACGCCGCAGTGGGTCTTCAGGTGGGCATAATGGTCTTAGAGATATTATTGCAAAATGCGGTGAGGATTTTATCAGGGTAAGAATAGGTGTAGGAAATCCTCCGCATGAAGGTTATGATATGGCGGATTGGGTACTCTCAAAAATGACGCAGGAAGAAGAGACATTAATAAATGAAGCGGCGTTAAAAGCTGCTGCGGCAATTGAGACGATAATTACAAGCGGAGTAGATAAAGCAATAGCAAAATTCAATTAGGGGGAATTTTTCGTGACTCCGATGATGCGGCAATATTTAGATGTAAAAGGACGCAACCCCGGCAGCATCCTTTTTTTTCGGCTTGGAGATTTTTATGAAATGTTTGATGAAGATGCAAGAATTGCATCAAAAGAGCTTGATCTCGTACTGACTACCCGTGACAGGTCAAGCGACCCAAATGCCGAGCGTATGCCGATGTGCGGAGTTCCTTATCATAGTGTTGAGCCTTATATTGCAAGGCTTATTGCCAAGGGATATAAAGTCGCTATATGTGAGCAGCTTGAAGACCCGATGAGTGTTAAGGGCATTGTAGACAGGGATGTTGTACGTGTTGTAACTCCGGGTACTCTTATGGAGTCCTCAATGCTCGATGAGTCACGTTCAAATTATTTGTGTGCAATATATCTGAGCGATAAAACATCTGAGGTTTGTTTTGCCGATTTATCAACAGGTGAAATTTCACTTACAAAATTTCCCGAAAGCGACATGCGGCATATAAAAAATGAACTAGCATCATATTACCCGTCCGAAGCGCTTCTTTTTGGTGATGCCGATAAAGTAAAACAGATTTGTGAGTATCTGAAAACACGTTTAAATTGCTTTGTAAACACCGGCAGTGAAATTGATGAATTATTTAAGGCAGGCAGTGCAGAAAATGCTCTACTCTCTTATCTTGCTTCTACTCAAAAAACAGATATATCACATTTTGCCGCGCTGCGTGACAATAACGAAATATCCTGCATGGAAATGGATTTAAACACAGTCAGTAACTTAGAGCTTATCGGTTCGCTCCGCACAGGTGAGAAAAAAGGCAGCTTACTTTGGGTTCTCGACAAAACAAAAACATCAATGGGAAGGCGCTTAATCCGCTCGTGGATATTGCGTCCTCTTTTGTCTGCTCTTGCAATAAAACGCCGACACAGCGCCGTATCTGAATTAACCTTCGCAACTGTCGCGCGTGGCGAAATAATTGTAAACCTCAAAAATATAAATGACCTTGAGAGACTAATCGGAAAAATAGCTTATGGTAACGCGGGAAGCCGTGATTTAACAGCACTTTCCGGCTCGATAAATATACTGCCCGTTATTGCAACACTTCTAAAACCAATGACATCTTCAGCTCTTAGTGAGTGTGCATCAATGGATTTACTTTCTGATATAGCAAAGCAAATAGATAATGCCATTAAAAATGACCCGCCGTTTTCCATTCGCGAAGGTGGCTTTATTAAAGAAGGTTATGACCCGGAGGTTGACCGCTTGAGGGGACTTCTTGACAACAGTTCCAAAGCTCTTACAGACATTGAAACAAGAGAGCGTGAGAGAACAGGTAAGAAGCTTAAAATCGGATATAATAAAGTATTCGGATATTATATTGAAATACCCCGTTCTGTGTCGGAAGATGTACCCGATGATTATATCAGAAAGCAAACGCTTGCAAACTGCGAGAGGTTTATAACCGGGGAATTAAAAGAACTTGAAACTGAGCTGTTATCGGCAAAAGATAATTTATCGGCGCTTGAGTATAAGCTGTTTGACGAGCTTTGTGCGAAAATAACATTGCAGGCAAAGCGGGTGCAACAAACTGCAAGGAAAATAGCCGAGCTTGATGTTTATTGCTCTTTTGCAGAGGTTGCAGTGCAGGGTAACTACTGCATGCCTGAGATAGATACTTCTGACATAATAGAAATTATTGACGGCAGACATCCTGTGGTTGAACTTATGCAAGAGGGGTCTTTGTTTGTTCCTAACGATACGTTCCTCGATAATAACTCATCGCGGACTGCGATAATAACAGGACCGAATATGGCAGGAAAATCTACATATATGCGTCAAACTGCGCTTATTGTACTTTTGGCTCAAATAGGTGCGTTTGTTCCTGCACGCTCGGCAAGAATAGGAATAGTTGACCGTGTTTTTACACGCATCGGTGCCTCCGACGATCTGGCTGCCGGTAAATCGACATTTATGGTAGAGATGACAGAGGTCGCTGATATCCTTTCCGGCGCAACAAAAAACAGCCTTCTCATTCTCGATGAAATCGGACGCGGAACATCAACATATGACGGTATGTCTATGGCGCGAGCGGTACTGGAACATTGCACAGACAAGAAAAAGCTTGGTGCTAAAACAATGTTTGCCACTCATTACCATGAACTGACTACTATTGAAGGTGAGATAGACGGTGTAAAAAACTACAATATCTCAGCAAAAAAACGCGGTGATGATATTATTTTCCTTCGAAAGATAGTTCCGGGTGCTGCTGATGACAGTTACGGAATCGAAGTTGCCGGTCTTGCAGGTGTCCCCGAGAATGTAATAAAAAGAGCAAAAACTGTATTAAAGGAGCTTGAAGAAAAAGGAACGCAGATTAACCACTCTCACCCGAAAGAAGCTTCTCCTGTTTTAGTGGAGGATCAACTATCTCTCAGTGACCTTGGCAGCAACGAAATTGTCGAAACGCTGAATAATACCAACCTTGACACACTTACCCCGATTGAAGCTCTCAGCTTACTATATGAACTGAAAAAGAAAATACAGTAACAATGTCTCACAAGTGAGACATACAGGAGGATATTTATATGAATAAACATAATATTTTATACGAGCTTGCAAAAGAGCAATATGCCGACATTGGTGTTGATACGGAAGCTGTGCTTAAGGTACTCGATTTAATCCCGGTTTCGATGCACTGCTGGCAGGGTGATGATATTAAAGGCTTCGAAGGAGCAGACAAGGTCACGGGTGGAATTCAAGCAACAGGCAATTACCCCGGTGCGGCACAAAACGCAGACGAGTTACGCTCTATGATTGAAAAAGCGCTCTCTTTGATACCCGGGAAGTCGCGCATCAGCCTTCATGCTATGTATGGTGAAGTAAAAGGCATTGATCGCAATCAAATAGAGCCAAAGCATTTCGAAGGTTGGATGCAGTGGGCAAAGGAGCAGAAACTGGCACTCGATTTTAACCCGACACTTTTTTCGCATCCTAAATCCGAGCAAGGCTTGACGCTGTCGCATCCGGATAAAAGTATCCGTGATTTTTGGATAGAGCACTCTATCCGCAGCCGTAAGATTTCCGAGAAGTTTTCCGGGCAGCAGGAAAGTCCCGCAATAGTAAATCTTTGGATTGCAGACGGCTTTAAAGATGTTCCCGTTGATACCATGACTCCGAGAGTACGTCTTGCACAATCCCTGGATGCCATATACAAAGATAAAATGAATGTTATTGATGCTCTCGAAAGCAAGCTCTTTGGAGTTGGGGTTGAAAGTTATACTGTAGGAAGCCATGAGTTTTATTTGAGTTATGCAGTAAAAAATAAAATGGCCCTTACTTTGGATACGGGTCATTATCACCCGACAGAAGTGGTCAGTGCAAAAATATCAGCCGTAGCACTTTTTGTGGATAAAATTTTTCTGCATGTGTCACGACCTGTCCGCTGGGACAGTGACCATGTTGTTATGCTCGATGACGAGCTTATAGCTCTTTCTCGGGAAATTATCCGCGGAAATTTGCTTGATAGGGTTCACATAGGCACTGATTTCTTTGATGGCTCTATCGACCGTGTCACAGCTTGGGTTATAGGCATGCGAAACATGAGAAAAGCTCTGCTCATTGCACTACTTGAACCTTACAAGGCTTTGCAAAAAGCAGAGTGGGAGTTTGATTTTACTAAAAGACTTTTGATGACAGAAGAGCTAAAAGCAATGCCTTGGGCAGCAGTCTGGAATGAATACTGCGAGCGCTCAAGCAAGCCTGCAGTTATTAAAGGTTAATTAAACTTGCTCACCGTAGGGGCTGTTGTAATCTGCCTGTGCAATTGCAACAGCTTCTTCAAGTGTTTTGCCGGCAAAATCCTGAGCGCTGAACATACGCCCGCTTTTTTTATCGTTTATAAAAATACCGATTAACACTCCCGGGATTGCACTTTCGGGAGCGTTTGGTGCATTTGGCCCGCCCAGATCGGTACGGCACCAGCCCGGGTCGGCGAGGTTTATCATTACATCTGTTCCTTCGACTTTTGAACCGATATCGATTGTTATTTTATCAAGAGCAGCTTTACTGGCAGAGTAGCCTGCCTGCTGCGGGTCGAACAATATTCCGCTTGTTGTGTTTGCAATTCGCCCAAAACCTTCTATCAGCATTTTTGGCAGAAAATGATAACAAATCATAGCAGGCGCTATTATGTTAACTGCAAAACTAATAGAAAAGTCCTCAACAGGAGTTTTTAAGTACTCGCTCCTGTAAGGGCTTTGATAGGCTGCATTATTTATTATGATGTCGACATGTGTGCCTTTTTCGTCAATTTCGGCAAGCATAATTTGAGTTTGATTTATATCTTCAAAATTTGCCGACACACAGTAACTTTCAATACCTAAAGCAGAAACCTCGCGGGATATATTTGCTGTACTGTCAAGAGTTCTGCCGTGAAGAATCAGGTTGCATCCTTTTTCAGCCAAAAATTTGGCACTCAGATATCCGATTCCCCGGCTTGCTCCGGTAATCAGAGCCCATTTTCCTTTCACATCAGTTAACATTATTCTACCTCCGTGTTATACAATGCTTCCTTTACTCCTGATTGAAATACTTTCGCAGCTGTGCGAATAACTCCTCAACGTAAACGGGTTTGCCGATATGACCGTTCATACCCGAAATATAACACTGTTCTATGTCTTCTTTAAAAACATTTGCCGATATAGCAACAATCGGAACAGTTGCTGCGCTCGGATGATCTACCTTACGGATAGAGCGGGTGGTTTCGTAACCATCCATTCCGGGCATTTGTATATCCATAAAGATTATATCATATTTATCAGGCGATGCTTTAAACATATCTAATGCTTTTTCGCCGTTTTCTGCACAATCAACAGACACATTTGTCGGTTCAAGCAGTGCAAGGATAATTTCGCAGTTAATTTCCATGTCTTCAACAAGCAGAACAGATTTACCTGTAAAGTCATCAGCTAATCCGAGGCTGTCATTTACAGCAGATTTTGCTGTGGGCTCACCGTTGCGTTTTAATGTGACAGTAAATGTAAACTTGGAGCCTTTACCCGGTTCGGAATCAACCCAGATATCGCCGTCCATCATTTGTACAATGTTTCTGGATAATGCAAGACCAAGACCTGTGCCGCCATATTTTCTGGAGGTATCTGTTTCAGCTTGTTCAAATGATTCAAAGAGACGTGCTTTTTGCTCTTCGGTGAGACCGATACCTGAGTCTTCTACGCTTATTTGAAGCTTAGTTGTGCCATTTTCAGTTTCTAACAGTTTTGCTTCTAAGCAAATTGAACCACCCTCGGGTGTAAACTTGACAGCGTTTGAAAGCAAGTTGACAATAACCTGTGCAAGTCTCTGTTCATCACCAACGAGTATTTTCGGAATGTCCTTGTCAAGCATAATCGAGAATTTTTGCCTTCTCTCATCGATACGGTAGCTTAGCATATCTACGGATTTTTCAAGCACATCCTCAAACTCAAATTCAGATATTATCAGCTCGAGTTTTTCGGCTTCGATTTTTGACATATCTAATATATTGTTTATAACACCAAGCAGGTGAACCGATGCGTCTTTGATTTTGCTGATTGCTTTTTCTTTCTTTTCTGCGTCATCGGTGGCTTCTGCTATTGTTGACATTCCGATTATAGCGCTCATAGGAGTGCGTATTTCGTGGCTCATATGACTAAGGAACATACTTTTTGCTTTGTTTGCAGCTTCTGCTTTTTGGCGGGCAAGTTTAAGTTCATTTTCTCTGTCGTTTGCTTCGGTAACGTCTTGTATATACGCTACAATTGCGTGACTTCTCTCGTAAGGGATTTTCTTCATTTCAACGGTAAGATATCTGTTTGCGTCATCCACAATAAGCAGAAGGTCGAAATGTATATATCCAGTTTGCGTTGCTTCTGTTAATCTGTTTAAGAGTGATGAGCGGTGTCCCGCAGGCTGAAATTCCGGCAGATAACTTTGTAAAAGCGGAAGGAAATTTTTAATTAAATCTTCTTTTGAGTTTTGATTAAAATAAGTAATTGCTGCAGGGTTGCAATCAACAATCTCATGTGAGCTGTTAAAAAGTAATGTTATATGAGGGTTTGCGTTAAGAATCATAAGCATGCGGGTGTCCGCTTCGTGCATTTTTTCGTATGCTGCTATTTGTCCGAGTGCTGCCATACTCAGCTCCTGGCTCTTAAGCGCATCTTCTTTTGTTTTTACAAGACAGTTATCGGGTATATTTACGTTTAAAGCTATAGCTCTTGCCATTTTATAGCAGGTATCACTGCCGCACGCGCTGCAGTCA
>Ga0123356_10005871_pt1 | contig 12463 bp, 9 predicted proteins | sample TergutEmb28metaG_2_FD_92546 | JGI IMG/M metagenome (GOLD analysis project Ga0123356, IMG submission 92546) | Embiratermes neotenicus P3 segment gut microbial communities from Petit-Saut dam, French Guiana - Emb289 P3 | ecosystem: Host-associated > Arthropoda: Insects > Digestive system > Gut ... | reverse complement strand
TTGCTTGAGCAAGTAAAACAAGAGCCAAACATTAACGATATTAGTGATGAGTCACCCTCGCGCGGCGCCCCTTACTCAGGCAATCCTCCTGGTGATAATCACGAACAAGCTTTAAGGATAGAATACCTTATGAATGTTCTTAACAGAGACTATAGCGCATCAAAATATTCGTCTGTACGTGACAAGTATATGGCGTATCTATACATTTCACATTTCATTGAAGATCAGAATTATAATTATGGCGGCGGCGATTCAGTGACCAGTTCGATCTGGAACAGTAGCTATCCTCATATTATTTGCGCATACGACATAACAACATTCAATTCATTTTTAAACTATACCCAACATTCATACATGATTGGTTGTATGGGGAAAGCATTGTCAGCTGCCGATCATATTCAAACAGCTATTACCTCATACGGAATGACCAGACAAGAAATTATTAATTATATTGATGATAAGGGCACATTTGACGAAATTGATTTAGCTGAAGTTTACAATACATTAGTATCTGGAGGTATGTCAGCAGGAGATGCAAAAAACGCAATCGAACAAGCCTTTACAATCGCAGAAACTAATTATGGAGATGCTGAAGCAATTCAAGAAATATCAGATTTAATATACTCTGCTTTAGAAAATATGACTAACACTTTGTTTATGCCATCAGAAATTACTTCAATGAGTGATACTTTATCATTTTGTTTTGCAGGATTAGCTGAAGATATTTTCATGGCAAACATGGCAGGGGGTATAATATCAGGCGTGAGTCATTCTATGGCCGCCATATCAAAAGGCTATATGTTGGCTGGCATGACAACACTATATGCTACTCTAAGCGCAAGAAAAGCAGATCGTCTTTGGATATATCTTGGATTTGATGTGAAACCTTAAACAAAACATTTCTATATAATAACCGCAAAGACAATCCTGTAAAATGGAAAGAGCTTTGCGTTTGTCAAAGGTATCATCATGAAGAAGGTTTTTAAAATAACGTTTACAATACTAAAAGCTTGGCTGTTTATTGGTTGTGTTTTATTCGGTATGTTTTTTTTCATGTTTGATTCTATTAGAACTGGCACTTTTTGGAACGAAACAAGAGAAAACTTTCTACTTTATTATTTACCAATCTGGTTTTTTATATTTGTAATTTGTGGAGTCCTGACGTTAGTGTTATTTTTCATTAATCGCATTATAGAAAAGACAGTAGGAAATAGAGACGATTTGTACGAACAACAATATAAAAAAATTCACGAGAAAAACGCTAAACAATACGACCAGCTATATGCTGAATGGAAAGAGATAAAAGCCAATTCTCCGGACAGCAATGACAAAGAGCCGGAAAAGGATAAATCTTTTTAATTCGTCGCTTATGAAAGAAAAGGAGAAATCGCATAAGGTAAGGAAAAAGTAAAAACTAGAGTTCAAATAAATAAAACTATATATTAAAACCATAACCCCGCTTGAAGCGGGGTATGGGTGCGCATCATTCACTTTTGGTAACGTGACTTACCTGACTTGAAATCTCGTGAATGTTGAGCTCTTAAAACATGAAGGGGTTAAGATATAAGTCCCCTTTAAGTATTTGTTGTGCGGTTCTGCTTTATCATTTAAGTCATGTTAGAAATATCTCTTTTCGTTCTTCTCCTAGATCTCTATATAGACACTGCAGATTTATAGCTCAGAGCCTCTTCTGTTTTCGCATTGAAAAAGTGCAGCTTACTAGTGTCAATAACGAACTTGATTACCGCATCAGAACAATACGTTTTTCCGGGAGGTACCCGAGCTGTAAGGCGATTCCCTGCAAAATTGAGATACAAGAGTATTTCGTTTCCTAAGAGTTCCGCAACTTCTATGTTTGCTGTCAAGGAATGTTCTTCATGTGATAAATAAAACTAATCATCGATACGAATACCTTACTGCGTATTCCCAGTTTAATCGTATTAGTTATATTTGCTCACACAAATCTTCAGGTAACACTTTATCATCAAAAAAATCATTTGAGGATTGCCTACAAATCCAGCTACAAAACAATTGGCGATTACCCCTCTACATATTTATCTGATTCTTTTGCCTTATCTTTGGCTTCTCCCCATACGAATACAAGTATCCTACACAGGATAAACCCGCTAACACTTATGATTTCAAACATTCCTTCACCTCCTTTTATGCAGCCGGCTCAAATTGGCTGTTGTAGAGCTCGGCGTAGAACCCTCCTTTTTCCAAAAGTTCATTATGGCTTCCGCTTTCGACAATATCGCCTTCATTCATAACTAGAATAAGATCCGCATTCTTTATGGTAGAAAGTCTGTGCGCGATTACAAATGAAGTCCTCCCAATAGTCAGTTTCCCCATAGCTTCCTGTACGATTCTTTCGGTCCGGGTGTCAACTGAGCTTGTCGCCTCGTCCAGTATCAGAAGTGGTGCGTTTTCAATCATTGCTCGCGCAATCGTGAGAAGCTGTTTTTGACCTTCAGACAGGCTGACATTATCGCCAAGAACAGTATCGTATCCACCCGGCAGTGTCCTGATAAAATGATGAAGCCCTACTGCCTTACAGGCATCGATAACTTCTTCATCTGTAACACCTTTTTTACTGTATATTATGTTCTCTTTGATAGTCCCTTCAAAAATCCATGTGTCCTGCAGTACCATGCAAAACTGGTCGTGCACATCCTCCCTTGTGACCTGGCTTGTCGGTATTCCGTCAATCAGGATTTCGCCACTGTCTATTTCATAAAACCGCATCAAAAGATTGACCATCGTCGTTTTTCCCGCGCCGGTAGGTCCTACGATAGCGATTTTCTGCCCGGCTTCAATCTTTGCGGAGAAATCTTTGATGATCGTTTTGTCTTTTTCGTAGCCAAAACGTACTTTTTTAAATTCGACATCACCTTTTACATTATCCAATCTATTTGCTTTTTGACTTTCATCGGCCAATTCTTCCTCATCGAAAAACTCAAACACACGCTCGCTTGCGGCTGCCGCCCTTTGAAGCTGCTGCATGGCTTGAGCGATCTGTGTTAAGGGCTGTGTAAATAAACGGATATATACCATGAATGCTACGATGACCCCAAATGTGATAGTTCCGTTCATTGCCAACACGGCGCCAACAACGCATACGGCCACATATCCAAAGTTTCCGATAAAATTCATTAGCGGCATCATCATACCGGACAAAAATTGGGATTTCCAGGCACTTTCATAAAGCCCTTTATTGATTTTTTCAAAAACTTCCTTGGCTTCCTTTCCACCATTATATGCTTTTACGACATTATGCCCTGAATACACTTCTTCTATATGCCCGTTGATATCGCCGAGCCCTTGCTGCTGCGCTTTAAAATGTTTCTGGCTTTTTTTCATGATAAGCATCATTAGAATAAACCCTATCATAGTGGCGCCGACTGCCACTGCCGCCAAGATCCAGCTGTTATAGATCATCATTGCGAGCGTCCCCGCGATCATGGTAATCGCTCGAACCAATCCGTCGAGGCTTTGGTTCAGCGTCTGCCCGATGGCGTCGATGTCATTTGTCACCCGGCTAATGACATCACCATAACTTGTTTTATCAAAATATTTAAGGGGCAGCTTGTTTATTTTCAAAGAAACTCCTGTTCTGAGCTTTTGAGATATCTTCGCGGTTACCGTAGCCATGATAAAATTTTCTGTATAACTGAAAATCCCCGACAGCGCATACAGAATGACAAGGAATATGCCGATACCCGCGATCGCGTCGAAATCTATCGCGCCAAGCACGGGTTCCCCGTTTACAACAGAAGGAAGCCCTTTCATGATCTCATTGGTCATATCTTTCAATCTGTCGGGGCCGATGATTTGAAAAATATTCCCGACAGCCGCTATCACAAGCGCGATGACTATGGCAGGTATATAGTTTTTGCAGTAACTGATCAATTTGATCCACGTTCCCTTAAAATCCTTTGCTTTCTCACCGCCGGCCATCCCGCCGCCACGCATCGGTCCACCCCTCATGCCACCACCGAAGCCCACGGTCGGAACCGGTTTTCTTTCTGTCTTCCCGCTTGCACTCATGACGCCAGTTCCTCCTCGCTAAGTTGTGACATTGCTATTTCTTTGTATACGGTACAGGTCTTAAGTAATTCTTTGTGAGTCCCTTTACCGACAATTCTTCCTTCATCAAGTACAATTATCTGGTCAGCGTCCATTATCGTACCGATCCGCTGCGCTACGATCAAAGAGGTAACACCGGCGGTCTCTTTTTTTAAGGCACTGCGCAGATCACGGTCAGTCTTATAATCAAGCGCCGAAAAAGAATCGTCAAAGATATAAATTTCCGGTTTTCTACAAACCGCGCGGGCAATGGAAAGCCGTTGTTTCTGGCCGCCCGACACATTAGTACCACCCTGCGCAATTGCCGCGTCATACATGCCGTCCATTTTTTCGACAAACTCCTGACCCTGTGCGATCCATATAGCCTTTTTCACATCGCCAATACAGTACCCACCGCCGCCATTATCGCCATAAGCAACATTGGATTCCACCGTGCCTTTAAAGAGCGCCGCTTGCTGAGAGACATATCCGATTTTATTAAGCAACGATTCCAGCTGGTATTCCTTTACATTGACCCCATTTACAATTACTTCGCCTCCGGTCGCATCGAAGAACCTGGGGATCAGGTTGATCAGCGAAGATTTCCCACTGCCTGTGGAACCAATAAAGGCAATCGTTTCACCCTGTTTCGCCGTAAAGTTTATATCTTCAAGTACGGGCTCTGCAGCGTCCGGATATCTAAAATATACTGAGCTGAACTCGATTTCGCCAAAGATCCCCGGCATACCGCAGGTTCGATTGCCGCTAATGATTTTTGGTGCCGTGTCGAGTACTTCGTTGATACGTTTTGCCGAAACACCGGCGCGGGGTAGCATGAAGAACATCATTACCAGCATCATGAAGGACATGATGATCTGCATGGAGTACTGCGAAAACACGACCATATTGGCGAATGATTCCAGTTTTTCCGGTACACCGTCTACGTTTATCTCCATGCCAGCCCCGTTAACTATGTATGCGCCTACCCAATAAATCGCGAGCGAAAGCCCGCTCATGACAACCGACATGACCGGCATCATTACTGCCATTGCACGAGTTGTGAACATCTGTGTCCCTGTGAGCTCCCCGTTTGCAGTCTCAAATTTATCTTCCTGATAGTCTTCAGCATTATATGCACGGACGACGCGCAGCCCTGTTAGGTTCTCTCTCATCGCGCGGGTTACATTATCAATTTGCATCTGCATCTTTTTGAATTGGGGCACGACAAATATCATCAACAGGACGAACATTATCAGAATAATCAGGACGCCAGCACCCGTTATCAGCGACCATTCATACCCTTTACCTGCAATTTTTAATATGGCCATCACTGCCATGATCGGCGCTCTGACAATCAATTGCAGCGCCATGATGATCAGCATCTGTATCTGCGTTACGTCGTTTGTGGAGCGTGTAATGAGGCTTGATATTGAGAAACGATTGATCTCCTCCATAGAAAACGATTCTACTTTATTGAACATAAGGCTCCTCAGGCGCAGTGAAAAACCTGCTCCGATTTTCGCCGCGAAATACCCTACAATGATTGCTCCACCAAGGCTGCCGAGCGCGCAGAGAAGCATATATCCGCCGTTAAGCCAGATTTCGCTCATTGTGCTTCCGGGAGTTTGGGTCAGTTTTGTTATCCCTGCCATATAGCCCGGCAGTTGTAATTCAAGCCAAACTTGTGCGACTATGAAAACCAAACTAACTCCAATCATCAACCATTCTTTAGAACTAAGATATTTGAAAATCTTGAGCATTGCCTTCCTCCTAAATAGCGATAGTTGTAATTTAAAAACCTAATTTTTCCGACTCCCGCTCGCACTAAACGGGAGCCGGAATATCTCTACATTCACGATAATTTTTTCGGAGGTTATTTCGATTTTCATTAAGGTGAATGATCGAGCTATATTATGTGCCGCCCACTATTCGTACCTCAAAGAATCAATTGGATTCAGCTTCGCTGCTTTATTCGCAGGATAGTAGCCGAAGAAAACACCGATTGCGACCGAAACGCCCGTTGCGAGCAGGATATTGGAAGCGGATGCTGTAACAGGAGTCCCCAAAATATTAGCACCTACAGCCCCAAGCACTATGCCGAGTACTATACCGATCATTCCTCCGATAAGGCAGATTATGATTGCTTCAATTACGAATTGTAAGCGTATTGCGCCATTGGTCGCACCAATCGCCTTTCTGATACCGATTTCTCTCGTCCGTTCTGTAATCGTAACAAGCATAATATTCATTACACCGATACCGCCAACCAAAAGAGATATCCCCGCAATAGCCGCAATAGCAAGCTGAATCGTACTAAGCATGCTCATCATGGTATCCATCATGCTTTCCATGCTCATGAAACTTACTCTGTAGTCTTCATTTCGGGAATAAAACCTGTCAAAAAAACGAGTGGCATTTTCGGTAAAGACAGACGAATCGACCCCGCTGTTTGTAATAATCGTCACGCTTTGATACCCTATTGTTCTCGTGATTCTATTTGCAGTGGACAGTGGTATATAGACATTAGTTGATATATCCTTATCTGACGCAGTTTGGCCTCCCATCATCGCATTCGTTTCGTACTTATAAACCCCAACAATTGTATATACACCAACATGATTGCCCACCGTTATAGTGATCTGCTCTCCTAGCGGATTGTTTTTGCCAAACATATTGTTAACAAGTTTATCGCTGACAACAGCAACTTTTTTTAAGCCTGTGTCATCCCTACTGTTAATAAACCGCCCTGATTCAACATTAATACTATTCGCGATTGCATATTCTTCATTTACTCCCGTTAGACTGAGGTTTGCATATAATCTCCCGTATGTGGTCTGCCCGCTTCCAGCAGAATCGCTTATACTGATTGCCTTAATCTCATCAGGGAAATTTGTTCTCAATTCATCCAGCATCTCATCAGTTATCAAATTACTCTCATCAATACCGGCTCCTCCACCAAACCCAAACATAGCACCCATACCACTCATGCGGCCCTCGTCTTTTTTACTCTGAAGCGAGAGCGTCACGTTGTTTACTCCTAAGCCCGACATGCTATCTGATACAGAAACAGAAAGAGAATTGCCTAAAGTCAAAATGGCTATTACCGAACCTATGCCGATAATTATTCCAAGCATAGTAAGAATCGCCCGCATCTTATTGACTTTCAGGCTGACTAAAGCTTGGGATATATTTTCTGCTAAGTTCATTCTCCCACCGCCTTGCCAATACTCCCTTTACGTTCACCGACGATATCTCCGTCCTTTAGGCTTATGATTCTCTCTGTTTCCTCCGCCAGTGCATGGTTGTGGGTAATCAATATGATTGTTTTTCCATTATTTTTGTGAAGGTCATTAAATATGTCCATGATCAAGCGCCCGGTCTGTGAATCGAGCGCACCTGTAGGTTCATCTGCTAAAATAATCGCCGGGTCGTTTGCCATAGCACGGGCTATAGCGACACGTTGTTTCTGCCCTCCCGACAATTCATTTGGTTGATGATGTATACGGTCTGACATCCCGACCATTTCCAGAAGCTCCCTTGCGCGCTGCTTACGCTTGTTGCCTGAAACCCCTGCATAAAGCAGAGGTAGTTCCACATTACTCAAAGCTGTATTCCGCCCAATCAGATTGAATGTTTGGAATACAAACCCTATTTCCCTATTGCGAATGAAAGACAGTTCCCTATCAGATTCCTGACTTACATCAATTCCGTTCAAATAGTAATCTCCCTCGCTCGGCCTGTCCAAAATACCAAGTATATTCATGATGGTTGATTTACCGGAACCTGACTCGCCTACGATTGAAACGAACTCTCCGTCTTCCACTGTAAGATTAATGCCGTTGAGTACCTGTATTTCGTTTTCCATTCCTTCGAAATACCGTTTTTTTATATCTTCCATTTGGATTATCGCCGCCAAATCAGAAACCTCCTCCAAACGGGAATCCGCCACCGCTACCGCTGTCGGCATTCTTACCTTCAGGATCAGCTAAAATCAACATCCCCTCTTTCAATCCATCACCAGAAATCTCAATATAGTAGTCTGTTTCCATTCCGGTTTGCACCACTATTGGAGTTCCGGTCTGTAACGTACCCGATCCTGTTACGCCTCTTGTTGGCATAGAAGTAGTCCCCCGATGTAGTATAGAGTCTGTTTCATTAGGGATCATGATGTCTGGAGTATAAGAATAAACAACGCTCCTTCCCATTTCATCAGTGGTTACTGCATCATACGGAACAGCAAAAACATTGTTCTCATATTCTGTGATGATATTAATCTTCGCGTTCATGCCAATGGCAAGTTCTTCTACGGGAGATGTTACTTCAATAACCATTGTGAAGTTTCCGCTATCGTCGGTAGCTTTTGTTGAAATGCTTTTTATGATACCTTCCCAATACTTGCCGGTGAATGCATCTGTGGTAATTCTTGCTTTCATGCCGACTCTTACAATGACCGCATCATATTCCGGTACACTTGATGTAATTTCAAGCTGGTTAGTATCTTCAATGGTAAAAAGAGCTGAAGAAGCTGAAATGCCGGCGCCGCCCATCGCTCCGCCTCCGCCCGCACTGTTTCCTATTACAGCATTAATTACAGTAATAGTACCCGATATAGGGGCAGCTATTTCACATTTTTCGCGATTGTCCAGATTTGTTCTCAGTTGCGACCGATAATTGGCGGCGCTGTCTCTTAACTTTTGCGTATCTACCGCATCGCGAGCATTTTGAAAATTAATACTGCTTTGGCGTAAAGTTGTGTCCTTTTGCTGAACCGCGGCATCATATGCTGTTTGTGCCTGATTAACAAGGTTTTGTTGATCCCCGTAAGTTATTACGGAATTGTCGTAATTAGTCTGAGCAGCGGCCGCTGCCAGTACAAGATTATCATAAACGGTTTGATCAAAACTTGGATCAGAGGAAGGCGGGTAGTTAGTCACCGCATTGTTTGCCTGATTCAAAAATTGTTGTTTATTATTCATATCAGCGAGCGCGATGTCTCTGGCCGTTTTCGCGTTAGATAGATTTGCAGAAGCGTTGTTTATTTCATTATTTAATTTCGCTTCGTCAATGCTGTATTGATTTATGGCATCCTGCACTTTACGTTCAGCTTGAGTAAGTGATAGAGAGTCCTGCGCCTCAGCATTGGAAATATTTCTTCTTAATTCCGCTATATCATCATCCAATTGACTCGTATCAAGCCGTGCCAGTAACTGTCCCATCATCACATAATCGCCCTCATCGACATAGATTTCTATGATGTCATAGCTAAGGCTACTTGTAACTTCACGGGTTATTCTGCTTTGCAGCGTTCCGGTACCGCTGACGATCTGTTCAAGATCCATCTTTTCAAGCTTTATGGTTTGTGGCGCCTGCATCAAATTCTCCATATTGTTTCTCATGTTGTTCGAGAATACTAGAAAAAAAACGACAGCCGCGGCCGCGATAACTATCAATATGATAAATAGTTTTTTATTGCGTTTGATAAATGACGAATCATTTCTTTTTTTTGTCGTCTGCTTTGCCTCGTTCATTCGTGTCAACCTCCAGTTTCACACCAAAATGATTTTTCGCACCTTAAGTGTGAGCGCTACCGTTTTGTATCTTTACAACGGTAACATCTGTTGATTAACTCGTAATAAATCAAAAATTAAATATTCTTAAACTGTTTATAAACTGATCGAGCTTTATGAACGTATCTATACCGTAAATCGGTATCCAACGCCCCAGACTGTTTGGATATATTTTGGATTTGAAGGCTCTTCCTCGATTTTATCGCGTAGCCGGTTGATATGGACTGCAACAGTAGCATTGTCGCCCAGCGCATCAAGACCCCATATTCGTTCGTATAAAATTTCCTTACTGAAAACTATATTCATGTTATTGATGAGAAATAAAAGAAGTTCGTATTCTTTGTTTTTTATATCAACTTCTTTATCGTTTACATATACACGGCGTGAAGCGGTTTCGATGCGAATATTTCCTGCGCCCAGATCATCCGCTTTTTTACCGCCCGATTGTTTTAGACGTTCATATTGTGCGATATGAGCTTTGACATGAGCTACAAGTACATTTGGTGAAAACGGCTTTGTGATATAATCGTCCGCGCCCAGGTTTAGTCCTTTTATCGTGTCAATGTCCTCTTGTTTTGCCGTAACCATAATAATAGGGATATCAATTGTTTCACGAAGCCTGAAACAAACCCCAAATCCATCTGTCCCAGGTATCATTAAGTCAAGGATTATTAAATCATATAGTCCGCTGAGAGCCATTTGTATGCCATCGTCACCTGTTTTTGCAATATCAACTTCAAAATCATTTACTGTTAGATAATCCCTTTCGATCTTTGCGATTTGAGGGTCATCCTCAATTATCAGAATTTTTTTCATTCCGATAATCCTCCTCTCGCTTCAGGTATTTCAATTATCAGCCGTAGGCCACCTCCTGCTATGTTTTCTGCGCTGATTTTTCCATCCATCCTTTCTAAAGCTTTTGCAGCTATCGCAAGCCCTAATCCGCTCCCTTGTTGAGTGTTATTTCTGGACGGATCGCTGCGATAAAAAACATCGAAGATCCTTGGGAGCGCTTCTTCCGATACTCCCGGTCCATCATCTTCGAAAATAATGTTTATTATGCCATCATTTAAATAATAACTTATAGAAGCGTTAGCAACTTCTTTTTCCTTATACTTAGCACTGTTATCAAGAACATTTGCGAAAATGCTTCTTAGCTGGCTGGGATCCGCATAACATAATATATTGTCAGACACCATTGCCATTTCAATCGAAAGCCCCCTCAATTTATATATTTCAGAAGATGCGAAAACAAAATCAGTCAGTTCATTTGCTATATTAAGAATCTCAGGGTGTACAGGATAACTACCCATGTCTATCTTCGAATAGAAGAATAATTGCGATACCATGCTTTTAATCTCGTCTGTCTTTTGATTGATAATTTGCAGGTACTCTTTCTGTGCTTCAGGTGTATCCGCAACCCCGTCACGAATACCCTCAACAAATCCTTTTATTGATGTCAAAGGGGAAAGTAGATCATGTGAAATACTAGAAAGCAATTCTTTTCTGTTCTCCTCATTCTTTTGTACTTCCTCAATCGAGGTTTTAAGCCTGACTGCCATCCCGTTAAAATCTTCACATACCGGCTTAAACTCGTCGTTGCCGTTGTAATCTATCCTGTAGTCAAGATTCCCTTCACTTATTTGTTTAACCCCGCTCGATAGCAATTCTAAAGGTTGTTTTATTTTCCTGAAGACAAATTTTGTTAAAAAAATATTTGTAAAAATGAGAATTGTAATAAACAAGATTGTCATTAGAAAAGGAGCAAAAAACATTTGAGGCCATGGTATTGGCCTTTGAATTCCCTGCATAGTGTGTTCCGATATTATGCTTTGTGTTAAGACGCCATCTGACATCACATAGAAAACAACAATGCTTATCCAAACCGTAATAGCTGATATTATGAAAGGAATAACGATCATCAATATATTTGAAATAAACAGGCGTTTTTTAATCGTCATTATTTGAACCTCCTACTGTTTCTTTTACGGTATCATAAAGTAATAAACTACCAATAAAAATTATAAACAATAAATAAACATTTCTAAAACATATAATGTATTCACGAAGACCTCGATTCAATATACTTTACAGCTTCGTCAATGCTGATTCCTAGTGACTTCATTTCATCAAAATAAGCTTTTATTATCATAAAAATTAGTGTTTTCCTTGTTTTTTCTATTTCTTCTCGATTCTTGGTAACTCTTTTCATCGCAGTTCTGTTTGTATGAATCAGCCCTCTGGCTGCAAGTTCTGATACTGCTCTTTGCACTGTATTCGGATTAACCTTATATTTATCCGCAAGTATTCTTACGCTAGGAAATACGCTTCCAGGAGGATATTTCGCCGTAAGGATTCCACATTGTAAGCACTCGATGAGCTGTATGTATATCGGTCGATCATCTTTAGGCATTTATTTCATTTTGTTTTCTCATTTATAATACAAATTGTTTTACCGCAGCTATTTAATAACACACCAGTATTAGACGCACAACCAATTAGTAGCACATATTTATAAACTTCTTTTAAAAACTATATAAACAAGATATAAACAATCTTTCTTAATAAAAGTGGTCTGTTATCTAAAAAAACCAAGGGAATCAATTGATGCTCCGTTCAAAACAACCTCCCAGTGCAGATGAGCTCCTTTCGACCTACCTGTATTCCCAACATACCCTATAATCTGACCTTGTTTCACTATTTCACCTGTTCTTACCGCTACAGCAGAGCAGTGGGCATAAAGAGTTTCATATCCTCCGGAATGCCGTATCCTGACATAGTAACCAAGCCCGCCGCCATATGAATCCGTACCGTTAGCAATTGTAACAATA
>Ga0123356_10005870_pt1 | contig 12463 bp, 7 predicted proteins | sample TergutEmb28metaG_2_FD_92546 | JGI IMG/M metagenome (GOLD analysis project Ga0123356, IMG submission 92546) | Embiratermes neotenicus P3 segment gut microbial communities from Petit-Saut dam, French Guiana - Emb289 P3 | ecosystem: Host-associated > Arthropoda: Insects > Digestive system > Gut ... | reverse complement strand
TCTTTTACAGAATATGCGCTTTTATCAGTTTCACGATACAACAAAAGAAGCTCGCATTCGTGGAGCTAGCAACATTAGCGACAATCAGTATCTCAGGAGCGAGGCTGGTAATCTGCCCTCATTTTTACGAATGCTGCACGAAAACAATCCGCGAATATACAGCAGGATACTTAATATTATTAAGCAGATAGCACCATACATAGGCGATATTATTATCGAAAACGAGTATGACTCGTCATACGTTAAACTCAAGTGGAATGAACCTTTCAACGATAGTTACTTATTTGATGTAGGGCAAATGTCTGATGGCACATTACGCGCCATCGCCCTAGTCACTTTATTAGCGCAGCCTAAACTGCCTGCTGTAATATGTATTGATGAACCGGAGCTAGGGCTGCACCCAGAAGCAATTGCTATACTCGCGGACTTGCTGAAATGTGCATCCGAGAGGGCACAAATCATTATTTCAACGCAGTCTACCTTGCTAATTGATTTTTTTGAACCGGAAAACATCATTGTGGTCGACCGCACTAAAGGGGAAACACAATTCAGGAGACTTGAATATGACAAGTACAAACAATGGTTGGAAGAATATTCCATTTCTCAAATGTGGGGCACAAACATTTTCGGAGGAACACCATGAGAAATCTGATCATAATTTGTGAAGGCAGATCAGAAGCAAATCTGGTAAAGAACCTATTTACGCCAACTTTCCCAGATCGTTTTGTTGTTATTCCCATAACTCTTCCTACGGGAAAAAACCTTGGCGGCGGGGATGCAAAGGGAGGATGGAGGAATCCCGGAGGCTACGCTCACGGGCTCAAAGAAATCAGAAAAATTGCTAGTCTGCATAGAAATGACATAATCACAACGTTCTTCGATTTATATGGCTTCCCTGCCGATATCCCCTGTTTTGAGCGTGCTCAATTGATACTTGATCCTTTGGAAACGGCTGAGGAATACGAACAGCAACTTAAAGCTGACATTTCTGAGTTTGAAAAAAACATACAGTTTATTCCCTATGTTCAACCATATGAGCTTGAGGCATTGTTGTTTGTTAGTCCGGAAATCGCCTCTATGGAAATGTCAGATACTGATAGTGATATGAGGCGCATTAAATCAGAAATGGAAGCAATTCGGAAAATGTTTACAACTCCCGAACATATAAATGGCAGTAATAAAACCGCCCCTTCGAAGAGACTAGAGGAAATAATACCGTACTACAGAAAACATAAAGCCGGCCGATCAGGATTTAGTTGGAGAGTTCCAAAAGAAATTGGTATCAGTAAAATTCGTGAGGAATGCTCTCACTTCAATAACTGGATTAGCACGATTGAGGTTCTGTAGTATATATTATTGTAGTCTATTAGTGTAGACAGGCAGCCACCAAACCGAGCTATGCCAACAGAAACACCCTCAGTTGACCCCTTGCTGTACGTTTAGCAGCCACCCTTTCAGTAATTGTTCCATGTCGCTGAGCAAGACGGTTCGAGGGGTTTGTGCAACGCGTTCACCGTTTTTGTTGCTTCCAAGCATCGGTGAGTTCATTATGCTTTTCCCCGCGAAATGCTTTAAGCCGAGTAGGTGACCGAATTCGTGCGCGGTTAGTTCTTTGAACATTTCTTTTGAATAATATGTCCCGCTGTCAGAGTAATGTTTTGTTGACAGGTGCATTGACGCCTCGCCGTTGTACCTTCCCCAGATTAAGTCGTTTGTTAGCGCGATTATTGTGCTGATATTTCCATAGTCCGCTTTTTCTTTAGCCGTCAACATAAATATTCCGTCATCAAGGGACACTTGCACAAACTTCTGTTGCGCGGCAATTGGCACCATTCCTTTTTCCACGACATTTATAGCTACCGGCAAATTCTTGTCATTGCCCAGGAAGTCATTCACAATTCTGTCATTCTGTTGAGTATAGACAGCCTCCCACATCCCCATGCTTTTCTTTAGCAATTGCGCGTATGTCTCTTCGCCCTTAACATGCTTGAACGTAATATTCTTCGAATTATTATCGAAATTCTTGTACGCTGTTATCGTTAGTTTGTTACCTTCACGCATCATTTTTTCCGGAGCATATACCATACATGTTTTCACTAAAATGTCCTGCTCATTTGTTATTGGATTGTTCCACCAGCTTATGCAATCCTTGTATCCGAGCTGCTCCAGCAAGTTCCTGAATTGAATGTATATGCGCCCGTTCTGGTTGAACCCCGTGAGATTGGAAGAACTGTTTGAGTAACTAGCAGGCTGAGGAAACCACACAAAAGCATCGCTCAGTCTTTCCAACGTCCCGGATTTCCAGTTGCCATCTGCGTGCTTAACCCAATACCCGGACATATTTGTGAGGTCGTTATAGTATACGGTACCGCCTAAAAGTTCAATGAGCGCCCTCAATTGAAAAAAATTCCTGCCGTCATAGTGAAGTTGTATAGGCTTTCCTTCACTGTCTTTTCCACTGCGGAAATCTCCATTAATTTTATCGATATAAACAGCCATATTTATCAGTTCGCGATTTGCGTCATGCAAATCGGTCTTCCTTTCTGCCGCCGTAATTGACAGCGTGTATGAGTATATTTCGGTTACGTAACCGTCTACGCTAAAGGTTCCCGTTTCCATCATGGGTATTTATATATTTGCTCTATCGTTCTAAAGTTGGATACTTCCGTTAACTAATTGTTATAGTAAGTGTAATCAATGCTGTTATCGCAAGCATATAGCAAGTAAATAGCGTTATTTTCATTATATTCGATTCAATATATTGTGTAAATAGACGTTGCTATGAACATATTACTTAAAGTTATTATGATATATTTTTTATATTTGGAGATTTTTAGTCGAGATTTTTAACGTTAGTCCGCTTATTGCTATATCTCCGGCTCCTTATTGCTCTATGAAATTTAATTTTTGTATGCTGAACGTACCATTATTATGCAATATCGACAAATACTTTTTCGTGTGTTATACTATGCCTAAATCATCAGCAAGGAGATTTTATCGCACTTTGTGGATAGGAAATATCAATATAGACTCAAAGCTCGCACTGGGGCCTATGGCCGGGGTCACCGATATCGCGTTTCGCGCAATATGCCGTGAGCTTGGCGCCGGGCTTACATATACGGAGATGGTCAGCGCCAAGGCGCTTGTTTATCAGGACGGTAAAACTCGCTGCCTGCTGCGGCTGAGCGAGGGCGAACACCCTGCGGGCGCGCAGATATTCGGCAGCGACGCCGGGTGTATGGCGGAGGCTGCGGCTCTCGCGCTTGAGATTTCCGGAGCGGATTTTGTCGATATCAACATGGGCTGCCCTGTCGGCAAGGTCGTAAGAAGCGGCGACGGGAGCGCGTTGATGCGCGATCCGGATAAGGCTATGGGGATCATCGAGGCTGTCGTTAATAATGTTCCTTGCCCCGTGACTGTCAAAATACGCAAGGGCTGGGACAAGGGCAATGCAAACGCCGTCCAATTTGCCCTGATGGCTCAGTCCGCAGGAGTGTCCGCTATCACTGTCCATGGGCGGACGCGGACCCAAATGTACTCCGGGAAGGCCGACTGGGATATAATCCGTGAAGTCAAGGGAGCCGTGACTGTCCCGGTCCTGGCTAACGGTGACGTCTTTGCAGCCGAGGATGCTGTAAGGATACTGAGATACACCGGCGCCGATATGGCGATGGTCGGGCGCGGCGCGTTCGGCAATCCATGGCTCTTTCAGCAGGCAAAAGCGCTGCTTGACGGTTTCGATATCCCACAGCGCCCACCGATCGGCAAGAGGGCCGAAACGGCGCTGCGGCAGTTCGAAATGGCGGCGCAAGAAAAAGGTGAGCGCACCGCTTGCCTTGAGGCGAGGAAACATTACGCGTGGTATCTGCGCGGCGTCCCCCATTCGGGGTATTTCAAGGCGCAGATAGCCAAGGCGGAGACTCTGGATGATTTGCGAAAGATAACCGAGGGAATCGGGCGTGAGTTGTAAGTTGAAAGTTGTAAGTTGAAAGTGGAAAGTTATTTATTTTGTAACTGTTCAGGGTGTGTCCTAAAATGCTCGCAATGGTTACAGACTGCACACAAGTTTTGACAATAAAACAAGTTTCCAACGCGGTGCTAGTGCATTGGCTGTAACCAACCTGTGCATTTTAGGATGCCTCCTGAACAGTAACTTTATTTTTTATTTTTGCGGGTAGAATATGACAATTGATGAAGAATTGGGAATAATACATAAAGTCGTAAGCGGCGATAGGAACGCGTTTGAGGAGCTTGTTCTGGCGAACCAAAAAAACGTGTATAACCTTGCGCTTAAGATGACAGGTAACGAGGACGACGCCCTTGATATCTCACAGGAAGCTTTCCTTAAGGCCTACCGCCAGCTTGACGGTTTCCGGGGCGATAGTAAGTTTTCAGTGTGGCTGTACAGGCTGACCTACAACCTGTGCATTGATTTCCTGCGCAGAAAACCAAAAGCCATAACTACCCCGCTTACATTTCAGGATGAGAACGGGGACATCCACGACCTTGAGATACCGGATTTGCGAAGCTTGCCGGAAGATAAACTGTTGCGACGGGAAAAGCGAAAAGCTATCGCTAACAGCATAAACGAGCTTGGGCAGCATCACCGGGAAATACTCGTAATGCGGGAAATAACGGGCATGAGCTACTGTGAAATGGCGGAAACGCTCAAATTAAGCGAGGGTACAATTAAGTCCCGGCTTGCCCGCGCCCGGAGAAGCCTTGTCAATATTCTTGTGGAAAAAGGAACATTTCCGGAAAGTTATCGTCTGAATGATAGAAAGGGGGTGGAGTAACGTGAATAACTGTGTTGAGTTTATGGAACTTATCAGCGCCTACGCCGACGGCGAACTGCAAGAGACAGACAGGCGCCGTATGGAAGAACACATCAGCATGTGTGAAAGCTGCTCCGCCTTGCTCCATATATACCGCGAGATATCAGTCGCAGTAGAAGAGTCATGCGTGCCCGCGCCGGAAGCCCTGCGAGTCGGCGTAATGGAAAAGGTTTTGAGCGATAATGCCGTTTCCGAGCCCGGCAGCACCCACCGCAATGCTCAAAATAATGCCCAAAATAATGCCCAAAAACGCAAGCCCTTTCGCCTTATTGTATTAAAGTATGCCCCTATAGCTGCGTGTTTGGCGATAATACTGCTTGCAATGCCGTGGTTTATTAGTACGTTTAACCAGCCTAAATTCGATTCGTTTGCCCCCGCATCCACGTTGGGTAAGAATCAGTCTGTACAAATGGCTGCAGACAGCGGAGGTATGGAAACCGGGGAATCCATACCCGGTGATTCCAGCGACGAGAAAACTTTGTTTAGTATGAACGACCTCGCTCCCGCCCCTCCACCCGCTCCAGCTCCCGAGGCAGCAGCGCCCCCGCCCGCTGAACCTGAAACAACCCGCAACGCAGGCGGTTCTAACAAAGATTCTAAAAACTCATCAGCATATATTGAAGCGCCTGCGGAAGCGTCCGGAGCCGAGACTTATGAAACGGATTCACAAGAGGAAGAATACAGCTTACGGGACGATTGGGGTGACAATGAAAAGGATTCCATTATTCCGGACAGCCCTATGCCCGTGCTGGATCCGGATGAGGCGCCTGAATCAGCCCAAGCGCCTGAACCCTCAGTAGAGCTGGAATCGTCAGGATCGGGGATACCTCCCGGCTCCATGGACACACCGGGTGATGCTTTTGACCTGCTTAGCGGTTTCAGCGACGCTTACGCCTGGATAGAGATAACAGGCGAGCTCCCCAAGCTGCTGAGCACATATAACCCGGTGGCTTTGGATGGTTGGCTCAACTGGGACGTGTATTATGAGATCCCGGTAAATGTCGCGCAGAAACTGATAAAGGATACAGGCGGCAACGACGGGGTATCTGTCACATATAATTACGATAATGGCAAGTATGCAATAGTTCTGTACTCGCGTGAGTAGGGCAGTATCAGGTTAGGGCGGTTCACTCTGCTTGGAATTAAGCAGATGAACTGTCCTTTTTTTATCCGCTGTTTTCCCAGTGCGTCCCCTGCACAGTACTCAGTAACTGCTACAATTTTACATAATCTCGCCGGTAAAAGTATAGCATTTCTAACGTTTTATCACATTTTATAACATTTTATTGACAAAATTAGCATACATGATAAAATAACTGAACTTAGATTATCCTAACGCGGGCAGATCGCTAATGAAACCAAGTTTTTGGGTTATGAGTGAGATCCGCGTTGATTTGTGTGATTAATAGGCTTATATTGTATCGGCCTGGTTGAGTATGCGGTTTTTCCACAGGCAATTGGGGGGGACGATATTATTAAGCCCGTTAATAGTGTTGCGCACATATAGATATGCAAAACCATATATATATGCAAAACAAAGATAAGAAAGGATTGATTTTACTTTGAGAACGACTAAAGCGATCATAAAGCGTATAATTATTCTGGCTCTTACTTTATCATTTCTGGCGGTAGTATCCCCGGCTTTCGTAAGCGCCGCGCCCACGACGATATCCAACGTCAGCATCACCTCCGACAGCGGTTACCAAAACGGCAGAGCCAATACGATGGCCTACGGCAACACAATCAAGCTTACTTTCAACACATCGTCGAAATTATTCCCGATGACAAAACCCGTCGTCACATTCCAGATCGGCGGCAGGAATGTCTCCGAAGCCGTCCCGATGATCAGGGAGGTCGCCCCCAATAAATGGGAAGCGACATTCAAGCTGAACTTCGGCGACCACCGTACCGGCACTGACAGTTCATACAACGCCACGACCGAAGCGGCCGAGCGCAACGTCAACTTCGGCGGCATCGACGGGCTCGTTTCCTTCACAATCACGGGCATCGGCGAGGACGGCAACGCCATAGCTCCGGTTTCCTCGACGGGTGACGGCTCGTCCGTCACATTCGACAAGACGCTACCGTCGATCCCAGACCCGCCGGTCGTTTCGCCGACGGCAAATAATGCCGACCCGTATTGGGACGACGATATGTACGACTATATTGAAAAGACGGTTTTGGACAATGTGCCGTTCTTCCTTGAGGCGCCCGGCTTGCCCGAGTTTCGGATTACCGACGCAAAGTACGCGGGCCTGACCCGTACTGTAGCCGAGCGCAATTCTTCCGGAACCGCAACAACGAACCGCACGGATTACACGGCGGTGTTCAAGGCAGCCATAGCCGAAGCTCATGCGGTCGGGACCGGCGCCAAGGTCATCGTGCCGCCCGGCACCTACTATACCGGCGCTATACACCTTCTCAGTAACGTCAACCTCGTAGTCGAGGAAGGCGCGACAATTATGTTCCTGAGGATCATCACACAGGAATTCTACCCGATAGTGCTACAGCAATTCGAGGGCCAGGACATATACAACTATTCTCCGCCGATTTACGCGCTCAAGCAGGAAAATATCGCGATCACCGGCAAAGGAACTTTAAACGCGCAGTTCACGAACGGCTGGAGTTTGAGGATGGGCGACAAGATGGCGCTCAACAGGGATTCCGACCGTGGCGTCCCGGTCGTGAACCGCATATACACCGACTCGGCGACCAACAACCCAACCGCAACGATGCCCGCGACGATCCCGGTAATCGACGGCGACGAGGTCAAATGGATTGCGCCCCCGGCGACGGCTGTAAACAACAGGATTGGGCTGCGCCCGTGCTTTGTTGTGCCTTATGCCTGTGAGAACATCATAATCCGCGATGTATCGCTCAGGGGCACCCCGATGTGGAACGTTGTCCCGACTTGCAGCAAGAACATCCTGGTTGACGGATTGAACATCAACGCGGTCGGCATCGGCAACGGCGACGGCGTAAACCCGATGGCATCGGAGTTTATCATAATCCAGGGCGTGGATTTCTCTAACGGCGACGACTGCATAGCTATCAAGAGCTATAAGAACGGCGACGGGCTGAGAAGGAGCCAGCCGAGCCAGTACATAATAATTAGGGATTGCATGTTTAGAGACGGGCACGGCGGCGTCACCTGCGGCAGCGAAATCTCAGGCGGCATTAGATGGGTGTTCGCCGAGGATAACGCGTTCCAGAGCTCGAACCTCCAGTACGCGCTCCGGTTTAAGATGAACTCATTCCGGGGAGCGACGATCGAGAATATCTATGAACGCAACAGCACAATCAGCAGGTCCACAACCGCGTGCCTGTATATCGAATCGTCATACACATCCGGCAACGCTCAGGATGGATACGGCGACATCGGAAGGTACACGCCGCACATCAACAATGTCTACATCAGCAACTTCACGACCCCAACGGGCGCCAACATCGGCTGTACGAACTTTGTCAGGATGACCGCGTACACCCGCGCGCCGATCAACGGCATCCATATCAAGGACTGCACGTTCAGGGGCGTCGGAGCAAGCACTGTAGAGAGTTTGTCCAACTGGGAACTTATCAATGTCGGGACGACGACTTCGGCTAACTTTTCGGGAACCCCGACGATTGTGAACTCAATTCCGATGAAGGTCACCGGCGTTACGATTTCCGATACGGCGGGAACGCGCTCAGTTGGTCTTAAGGATACCATCACATACGGCAACAACAACGTTGCTGTTTTGAGGAGAAGTGGGACCGGTTATACCGTAACAGGCAAGGTCGAGACCGCCTCAGCGTCCACCCCGACGGTCAGGATATATACAAGCACCAGTAAGACCGCATATACGACGGCGACGGTAACCCCGGCAGCCGGGGGCGGCTACAACTTCACCGGCAACGTAACTCTCTCTGCTACCGAGGACTGCTATTTTGTCAACGTTACCGCGTGGAACGGCGCGCAGGCGGCTTCCAATCTCAACCAGACTACCGCCGTGCATAACCTTGTGCTGACTGACAAGGTTAGCATACCCACGCTTGTAGGCAACGTCAACATAACCTCCGACAGCGGTTATCAAATCGGCAATGCCAACAGGATGGCATACGGCAATACGATCAAACTGACGTTCAATACATCGTCGAAACTGTTCCCGATGACAAAACCCGTCGTCACATTCCAGATCGGCGGCAGGAACGTCTCCGAAGCCGTCCCGATGGTCAAGGAGGTCGCCCCCAATAAATGGGAAGCGACGTTCAAGCTGAACTTCGGCGACCACCGTACCGGCACGGACAGTTCATACAACGCCACAACCGAAGTCGCCGAGCGTAACGTCAACTTCGGCGGTATCGACGGACTCGTTTCCTTCACAATCACGGGCATCGGCGAGGACGGCAACGCCATAACCCCGGTTTCCTCGACGGGCGACGGTTCGTCCGTTACTTTCGATAAAACCCTGCCGTCGATACCCGACCCGCCGGTCGTTTCGCCGACGGCAAATAATGCCGACCCGTATTGGGACGACGATATGTACGACTTTATTGAAAAGACGGTTTTGGATAACGTGCCGTTCTTCCTTGAAGCCCCCGGCTTGCCCGAGTTTCGTATCACCGACGCGAAGTACGCGGGATTGACACGCACGGTGGCAGAGCGGAATTCTTCCGGAACCGCAACAACGAACCGCACGGATTACACGGCGGTGTTCAAGGCAGCCATAGCCGACGCCCACGCTGTCGGAACCGGCGCCAAGGTCATAGTGCCACCCGGAACATACTACACCGGCGCGATACACCTTCTCAGCAACGTCAACCTCTTAGTCGAGGAAGGCGCGACGGTGATGTTCCTGAGAATTATCACGCAGGAATTCTACCCAATAGTGCTACAGCAATTTGAGGGACAGGATATATACAACTATTCCCCGCCGATCTATGCGCTCAAGCAGGAGAATATCGCGATCACCGGTAAAGGGACTTTAAACGCACAGTTCACGAACGGCTGGAGTTTGAGGATGGGCGACAAGATGGCGCTCAACAGGGATTCCGACCGTGGCGTCCCGGTTGTCAACCGCATATACACCGACTCGGCGACCAACAACCCGACCGCAACGATGCCCGCGACGATCCCGGTAATCGACGGCGACGAGGTTAAATGGATAGCGCCCCCGGCAACCGCTGTAAACAACAGGATCGGGCTGCGCCCGTGTTTCGTCGTGCCGTATGCCTGCGAGAACATCATAATCCGCGACGTATCGCTCAGGGGCACCCCGATGTGGAACGTCGTCCCGACTTGCAGCAAAAACATACTGGTTGACGGATTGAACATCAACGCAGTCGGCATCGGCAACGGTGACGGCGTAAACCCGATGTCCTCGGAGTTCATTATTATCCAGGGCGTGGATTTCTCGAACGGCGACGACTGCATAGCCATCAAGAGCTTCAAGAACGGCGACGGGCTGAGAAAGAGCCAGCCAAGCCAGTATATAATAATTAGGGATTGCATGTTTAGAGACGGGCATGGCGGCGTCACCTGCGGCAGCGAAATCTCAGGCGGTATAAGATGGGTGTTCGCAGAGGACAACGCGTTCCAAAGCTCGAACCTCCAGTACGCGCTCCGGTTTAAGATGAACTCATTCCGGGGAGCGACGATCGAGAATATCTATGAGCGCAACAGCACAATCAGCAGGTCCACAACCGCGTGCCTGTATATCGAATCGTCATACACATCCGGCAACGCCCAGGACGGATACGGTGACATCGGAAGATACACGCCGCACATCAACAATGTCTATATCAGCAACTTCACAACCCCGGCGGGCGCCAACATCGGCTGTACGAACTTTGTCAGGATGACCGCGTACACCCGCGCGCCGATCAACGGCATCCATATCAAGGACAGCACATTCAGGGGCGTCGGTAACAGCACAGTCGAGAGCCTGGTCAACTGGGAGCTTGTCAATGTCGGGACGACGACTTCGGCTAACTATTCGGGAACCCCGACGATTGTGAACTCAATCCCGATGAAAGTCACCGGCGTCACGATTTCCGACACAGCCGGGGACCGGACGGTCGGTCTGAAGGACACCATTGCGTACGGCAACAACAACGTCGCTGTTATGAGGAGGAATGGGACCGGCTATACCATACGGGGTAAGGTTGAAACCGCCTCGGCGGATACCCCGACGGTAAGGATCTATACCAGTACAAGCAAGACTGCGTACACGACTGCGACGGTAACCCCGGCAGCAGGGGGCGGTTATAACTTCACCGGCAACGTAACGCTCGCCGCGACTGAGGACTGTTACTTTATTAACATCACCGCATGGAACGGCGCGCAAGCGGCAGCTAATCTTAACCAGACCACCGCCGTACACAACCTTGTGCTGACAGCAGAGCGTCCGGATACACTTGAAATAGCAAAAATTGGTAATGATGTTATCGCAACATTCTGGAACGGTACTGTACTCGAAAGAGACATTTACCTCATCATCGCCGAATATGACGACGCTGGCAAACTCGTTGCAGTTGAGCAAGAAGTAGTGGCCGTTGGTCCAATGAACAAGGGCGTTGTGTCCCTGCCTGCCAGCGAAAATTCTTTCAAAGCGTTTGCCTGGGATCCGGACACATATGTCCCGCTACTTGCAGCGGCAGTATTGAATTAGCAGTACAGACGTTACCCGGATTCGCCATTATTGTGGCAATCAGCAAAGCAGGGATACGGTTTTTCCCGCTTCCGTCTCAAGTATCGGAATCGGAAGAACCGTACCCCTGCTTTGCGGGTGGCGATGCTTTACCTATCGTTCAATCTCAATAGTACATTCTGTCGCTAACGCTGCAATCGCTCCTACCGCTGCGAGAACAGGCGCCAGCAGTATTCCGGCTACGCCCACTGTCACAGGAAAGCTTATGATTTCGTTATCTTCCTTACCTCTGATTGATATCTTCTTAGCGTTGCCTTGCTTAACGATATCCTTGATTTTCGCGACCAGATCCTCGCCGTTTATTGTAATTCTTTCAGTATTGTTGTTTTCATCCATCTTTCTATACCTCCATTATTTTTTCTGATTTTCCGTCAGTATACAGGATGAAGTTGAAATTACAATTATACAAAGATAAAAATTGGGTTTAAATGCTCTGTATATTTTCAAGCTGATTAGAGTAATTACTGAAATTTTGCATAGCATGACGAAAAATTCGCCTTAAGACATGCGCTTGGAACTTTTGTCCTAGCACCTCATCAGTCTAGCTAAAAAACGCGCCTACTGTGCCTGCTAGGATTGTCAGCAGTATTGGGTTAACTTTGAAGCGTATGTTGGCGACGGCGGTTACCAGGAACACCCCAACCATTAAAAAGGAAATTGTGCCTAATGGGTCGGAAAACAAGTTGGCGCTGTCCATTCCGGGCTTTGAGAGCACATCGGCTGCGATCTTCAGCCCCGCTGCCGCGATGAGCCCGACGGCGGCAGGCTTTATGCCGGAAAGCGCGCCATTCATAATTGTATTTTCCCTATATTTGCTTATAAAGTGCAACACCAATGTTACAAGTATAAATGAGGGCAGCGATACTCCGACAGTGGCTGCGAAGGCGCCCCAAAAACCCGAATGCAGATAACCCACATAGGTTGCCGCGTTGATGGCGA
>Ga0123356_10005869_pt1 | contig 12465 bp, 22 predicted proteins | sample TergutEmb28metaG_2_FD_92546 | JGI IMG/M metagenome (GOLD analysis project Ga0123356, IMG submission 92546) | Embiratermes neotenicus P3 segment gut microbial communities from Petit-Saut dam, French Guiana - Emb289 P3 | ecosystem: Host-associated > Arthropoda: Insects > Digestive system > Gut ... | reverse complement strand
GTTCTGAAGCAGGAGGACAGGCATGGCTGCCTACACGATCAAGCCACTCGTTACGGCGACCGCGACCAATACCGGGGGCCGCAACGGACATTCCGAAACGACCGACCATTCGGTCAGCGTCGACCTGTCGGTACGCAAGGAAATGGGCGGGCCGGGGCTACCCAACACGACGACCCCGGAACACCTGTTCGCAGCCGGTTATGCGGCATGTTTTGGCGGGGCAATTGATTTCGTCGCGCACCAGAGAAAGAAGAATGCTGCCGGAACCGTCGTGACTTGCTCGACTTCAGTGGGGCCGCGCGAGGGAGGCGGGTTTGGCATTGCGGTAACTATGCATGTGAAAGTGCCAGCGTTGGCGGTCGACGAGGCACGCGCATTGGTGCGAGAGGCGCACGACAAGGTCTGCCCCTATAGTCACGCGACGAGGGGCAACATCGATTTTACCCTTGAAGTCGAAGGCACATAAGAAGCCGCCCGTCAGACCGACTGCCTGACGGCTGCACCGCGGCTGTCCCATCGCCGGCCGATCCGCTGGTCGCTCCGGCACCGGCCGGCGCTCGCCGTTTGCCTCTGAACGCAGACGGTCCCGAAGCGCCACTCCGAAGGCGTGGCGCTCGAGGCCGGCATGTGCTGCGGCTTTACGGCGGCGCAGCTAATGGATGGCTCCGCGGGGGTCACGCCCGGAGAACAGGTGGCATCCAATCGGGATCAAAGCCTCCGACGGCGCTCGCAACAGCCGCGGAGCGACCATCCGGCGGCAGGCCGGGCCACCTCACGCGTCTTGTTAAATATCAATTTCTTGACACAAAAGGTGACTTATATCAATTTATATTTACGTGACCCACAACGATTCCGTTGCAGGACACCAGAGTTCACGCTATCGTGTGCTCACGACCCCGTGTTCGGACACAGAGGCGTGGCTCGAAGAGGAAAACGGCGATGCGTAAGGCAACAATGATTGCGGGCGCTTGCGTGTTGGCGCTTGGCGGGTGTGCGGTCTCCGCCGCCCCGCATGATGATATGTCACCAACGGCAGTACGCACCGCCTGGCTAAACAAGGGCCGGTACGTGTGGCAACCGCTGGTATCGGCGACGCGGCCCTCGATCGTGCGGCACGTAAAGCTGGAGAAGCGAGATACCGCCGCCACCACCACCACCACCACCACTGCCACCATCGCGACAGTTCCGCGCGTCTTGGCGTGCGATTTGACAGGCTTCAATGCCGGGTGTGCGAATTACTGAGCGAATAAAAGATTGGCCAACGTTGGCAAACTTTTCATTGCGTCGAAAGCACCTCCGCACGGTGCGCAGCATACCGAGACCGCCAACTGGCGCCCGCTGAGCACTATTCGGCTATCTCACCCGGTGAAGCATTTCCCGGTCGCGCGTTTCCATGCCTTGGTGCGCCGAAGGCGCTTAAGCGGAGTGAGACCTCTCGGCAGCGGCAGCGCCGGTTACCGTCGCTGCTGCGCCACCCGCGGAGGCTTCCCGCCGAGCAATGAGTGCCAGATCCACGCGCATAGGCCGCCCGTTAGCACCGCGAGCTGCGCCAGTCCGACCAGGACAAACCACGTGCTGAACGTGATCGGAATTACGAGAAGGGATATGCCGGGGCGGTAACACAGTCCCCTCCGATTGATTCGCGATACATACGATATCAGTGCAAGGATGACCGACCGATTTGCTGATGCGGCGTGGACAATCTCATGGCTGTCTCGCGCTCGCCAACACATCGATAAGTTTCATCATGGCGAACTGCGCCTCGATGGCGAGACCAAGTGCCGCGTTGATACCTGGGCGATGGCGAGCGTCGCGACGTTTTGGTGAATAACGCCCGCATCAGGCCGGCGCTCACGCTGATCGTAGCTCACCATCATCGCTGTAGTCATGTTGGGGAAGAACTTCCTTCCACGATGACAGCATGACCAACGCTCGCGGATCGGCGGAGCCGAATCAGAGGCCGATACTCATCGCTGTAATAGAAGCGGCGGGCTGCGGCCATGTCGTCGAACTCTATGATGACCACACGAGGCAATCCAGGATAGCCCTCCAGGGGCGTCATATTGCCCCCGCGGACCAGAAATCGTCCGCCGTAGCGCGAGATCAGAGGGCCGGATTGCTGGCGATATTCATCGAATCGATCCTGATCGGTGACCTGCTCATTAAAGATCATGTAGACAGCCATCCCCCCCTCCGCGTTGGTGTCCTTGGTATGTGGATATACATTGCACTTCGGTTACGATCTGTCGAGACCTCACGTGGAGCGGACTCCAACCGCATAGCGAGACTGTCGAACCGCTACTGTCTGCCGTGCCGCTCGCCTGGCCGTCGTCGCCCCGACGTGTCCAGATGCCGCGAGACGAGACCACCGTGGTTCGTTTGCCGGAATCGCGACAGGATGGGTGGGTCGTTCGCGACAGGGTCTCATCACTGCCCGCTTGCGCTGCGGCGGGATTGAGGTTTCCGTAAGCAGCCTTCCCGGATCAAAAGCCTGTGGCGAATGCAGCACAGCCGCAGGAGCTTGCCCGATGTCTGTCCGCCGATGACGAGCTCGACTCAGGAAGAGCATGGACGCAGGCCCCAATGGAGGCGCCAGCTCGCTAATGCTGCGGAGGGTTGTGCGTCTCGTCGTTTGTCTCAACCTCGCCTATTTCGGGGTCGAGTTCGTTGTAGCGATCGCGATCGGCTCGGTATCGCTATTCGCCGATTCGGTTGACTTCCTTGAGGATGCGTCCGTCAGTCTGCTGATCTTGATGGCGTTGACCTGGACCGCCAAGAACCGAGCCCGGGTGGGGACGGTGCTGGCCGCGGTCCTGCTTATGCCCGGGCTGGCAACGCTCTGGACCGCCTGGGAGAAGTTTCAGACCCGGCTCGCTCCCGCCCCTATCGCCCTTTCGCTCGCCGGTCTGGGAGCGCTTGCTGTGAACCTAACTTGCGCGCTCATTCTCGTGCGCTACCGGCACCACGGGGGCAGCCTGACCAAGGCGGCGTTCCTCTCTGCTCGTAACGACGTGCTGGCCAACATCGCCATTGTGGCGGCGGGGCTGCTGACCGCTTTCGTTTGGCAGTCAGCATGGCCCGACCTGATCGTGGGGTTGGCGGTTGCCATCGTGAATGCGGATGCTGCCCGGGAGGTTTGGCAGGCAGCGCGAGCAGAGCATCGTTTCGCCAACCTCCATCCGGCAGGGTCATCCTCTCAGGTCAGCCGATGAAGGCGTCGACCTTCGACCCGGGTGGCCATGAACGGATCAGGGATGGCGACGAGAGCAAAGCAGCGCGGAGCGCGTTCGCGCCGGGGCGGTGCAGTCCAGCCTTGTCCACCAGATTCGATGAGCCGGGTGGAGGTCCTCGGTCGAGATAGCGCGCCAGAAGTCGCGTCTCAATTTACGGCAGCACAATAATTCTGCAGAATTCGTTCCCAATATATGCGGCGGCAGCGACCATCAAAGCCGATATTCTCACTATAAACGGCAATGTGACACTGAGCCTGTGAGCCGCCGTCGGCCGCACCATCGACGCGCTGGAGCTCGAACAAGTGCCGTCTGCCACGCGTTTCGACGTATGGTGAACAACCATGAGTTTCTTCAGGCCGCGAGTCGCTTCAACCAGAGTGATCCGGCCTTTGACATGTTGGGTTATTCGAAGCTTTCGAACGCGAGGACAGTGGTTCAATTTTCAACCAAGAGCTGCGTCGTAAGCGTTGGAACAAGGACTTGACCTCATCAGCTCGGCAAGTGCGTACGGCAGTGTTCTTCGCTTCCACCACTATGAGGTTGTGATGCTAGTGAAAGATTTTGCCGTACAGCTGGGCCTCGCTGCTTTGCTCGCGAGTGTTTCCAATTTTTGCTTTGCGCAAACTTCGCCAAATGTTGCGACCGCTAACAGTGCCGCTCCATTACAGGGCGAAGTGGCGCACGCCCAGGCAATGAAACAGCTGTTTCCGGACACCACCGGGAGTTCCCAGAATACCCCGGCCGCTATCCCGCAGACGGAAATGGACGCCGATCCGAGCGGGCAGCTTGCCAGCTTTCAGCCCAACGGAGCCACGCAAACCTCGCAGAATGCGTTCTTTCAGAACCTCGGAACCAACGGACGCACCTGCTTCACCTGCCACCAAGGACCGGACGGCTGGGGGCTCAGTGCGCAGCACGCTCAGCAGCGATTTGCCGCCGACCCGAACGATCCGCTTTTCCGTCTGTTCGATGGCGCCACCTGTCCCTCGGACGACGTCTCGACGCCCGCAGCTCAGCAAGCGGCCTACCAACTGCTGCTGCAGAAAGGACTGATCCGTATCGGCCTGCCGGTGCCGTCCAATGCGCAATTCCAGATCACCAACGTGAACGATCCCTATAACTGCAACACAAATCCGGTCACTGGCCTCACCAGCGCGACGGCCGGCACAGTGTCAATTTACCGCCGCCCGTTGCCGTCAACCAATCTCGCCTTCGACAGCACGATCATGTGGGACGGGCGCGAGCCGGACCTCTTCAGCCAGGCCCTCGACGCGACGCTCACCCATGCGCAGGGGGCGGCCGCCCCGACTCAGGACCAGCTGCAGCAGGCAGTTACCTTCGAGGGCTGCACAACAGCGAAAACGCCACAGCAGTGCGCCAATACACCAGCTGGTGCCGGCATCTTCACCGCACAGTTCAGCGACGATTCCACCGGGCCAACGGTTAATCTCACCGGTGCGGGCGGTAACGGCGGACCGGTTGCTATCTCCCAGAACGCGGCCAACTTCTTTATTGGGATCAACGACCCGTTCGGCAACAACCCGACGGGAGCACCGTTCAGCCTGGCGATCTTCAACGTCTTCGACGGTTTCGCCAATCAAACCGGAGGCGGCCCGGTCAATGCCCAGCAACAGGCGATCGCCCGCGGCCAGGCGGTGTTCAACAACACGCCGATCAATATCACAGGTGTCGCCGGGATAAACGACGCGCTCAACCAGCCGACAGTGGCGGGCGGGTGTGGGACGTGTCACGACACCCCCAATGTCGGCAACCATTCGGTTGCGGCGCCATTGGACATCGGTGTTGCCGATGCCGGCCCTAAAGCCCCACCAGCGCTGGATATCAGCGGCTTGCCAGTGTTCACGCTCCAGTGCACCGCGGGACCGCTCACCGGTCAGGTGTTCCAAGTCACCGATCCGGGGCGCGCGTTGATCACCGGGCAGTGCGCCGATATTGGCAAAGTGAAGGGCCCCATTCTCCGCGGTCTGGCGGCGCGGGCGCCCTATTTCCACAATGGAGCAGCCGCCACACTGATGGATGTCGTGAATTTCTACGACCAACGCTTCGGGATCGGATTCACCGACCAGCAGAAATCCGACCTCGTGGCGTTTCTGAGCACGCTGTGACGGAACGGGAGTAGCCGCGGCTTTCGGGCATGGCTCGTCCGTCCCGCGACTGCCACCTTTTCTGACTGCAGATGTGCGGTTTTACAGGCATAGCCGGGTTCGACCTCGACGGGGGGCGAACCCGGCCGCGCCGAGCAGCGAAGGCGATGATATTCGCCAAACGGCACGAGGTTGACCATGAAATCTCAGCGATCGTAGCAGCTCGTCCGACAATGGCGCGATTGCGACACGCCGCGTCTCCTTCTGAAGGAGGGGATATGGGGAACGACCCGAGCATGAAGGGCAGTTTGGTCGCGATGTGATCCTCTGCATCATGGACCTGTTGCGGGCCTACCCAGAGGGAGACGCCCAGGGGTGTCTTGTGATACGGAAATGCGGACATCGCCACGCACGCCGCGCTGGAACGGCCGGCTCGTCCTTGCGCAGACATTGACCGAGAACAAGCGATAGTGCGACGAGCGCCTGCTCTACCGTAGATTGGTGGACCGCCCTACGTGGTAGAACCGCTCAGGCTGTGGCCGGACGTGCCGAACGAGGCGTATGTGCCGTTCGACCTGGTGGCTGAACGTCCTCTCGAAACCTAAATCCACTGCCTCTCGACATCCTGGCGAACAATGCCGGCTCGCGCGATTTCGTCCGCAGTCGGCACGGCACACATGGTCCGATGTTGCAATGACCGGTTCGCTATGGGTAAGATGCCCGGATGGTGAGTATACCCGACAATCGCGGCTCGCCGTCACCAATTGATGCGGCACGCGAGCGGCACCAGCACCCATGCCAGCACGCCTACGCGAGACTGCGCACGCGTATTCTTATGTCCCTGACGCAGCCGAGCCGCCGATGGAGGAGGGGCATCCAATCGATAATACGAACAGTCTTTCTGATCCTTGATGTCCCGACGCGCTGGCTGATGGACATCGGCGATACGGTCATCGGCAACCGCGGACATGTCGCCATCGGCTCGGCTCTCGCGGCTTATTTCGTGGTCTTCGGGATCATCGACGCGAAGTCCACGCAGGAGGAGACACGCGCAGCCGTGGCTCGGAGCCATTTCATCATGCTCGTCAGCGCAGCCAATGCAGCCTCTTTCATCGCCGCGGTGAAGGACTTCGGCCCAACCCAGACGATGCCCGCGACAGAGCATCCCTCGCGGTTCCGGTTCTGGGAATGGGGTTCGCTTTATCAGCCAAACAAAGGCCCAATGCATGAGTGGGCTGAATGGCGTCTTCACCTGTGCGATGCTACGAGAAAGGACTGCAGTACAGACGGCAAAGTGCGCATTGACCTGAGCTTCGCGCACATGAACAACGCCGACCTGAGCAACACCGATCTGAGCGGCTCCGACTTGCGCTACGCCAGCCTGTGCGGCGCCGACCTGACCAACGTTAACCTGGGCGGCGCCGACCTGAGCAGTGCCGAATTGACCGGCGCAATCCTTGGCCCCGACAACCTGAACAGCGCCATACTCGACAAAGCAGGCCTAACCCGAGCCGACCTGGGCGGCGCCGACCTGCGCCACGCCAGTCTGCGCGGCGCCCACCTGGACAGCGCCGACCTGAGCGGCGCCGATCTACGCTACGCCAGCCTGCGCGGCGCCGATCTGAGCGGCGCCGATCTGCGCTACGCCAGCCTGAGCGGCGCCGATCTGAGCGGCGCCCACCTGGACGGCCAGACACAGCTAGATGAGGCATGCGGCGCGCCCGCGAGGCTGCCTGAGGGGCTTCACCCGCAGGAGCCGTGCCCGTCCCCATAGGCTCGACATTGTGGTGAACAGTACGGGTGTGGTTATCCAGCGTGTCGGATGACCCCTTTCCCTACTTGGAACGCGCCATGCACCCACTTGTTGCCGCCCGACTCGGCCTCGTGGCGGGGTTCATCCTCAGCCTGATCTTTGTCACCTTTTCCATCAAGCATGGGGCAGATGGCGCTGCGTCATGACCGGCCAGAGTGTCTGCATCGACGCGCATGCGAAGGCGAAGGCGGTGCTGATGGCGAACAATAACATGCCATCCATTGCTCGCGGCGAAGCGTCGGATGCCGGTCATAGCGTCTCGCCCGCAGCCAACCGCAAACCCAATAGGTATAGGGTCGGATAGTCCTTATTTCGGTATCGCGTGCCGTCTTCCAGCACGGGCATGTTCAAGGTGCGCAGACGCGCCACGACCGTTCGTGCGCCGGAAACGAGATGCCGCCCGGCTTGGGGGATCGGGCGGCCAGTGGCGGTACGTCGGAAGATGCACGCGGGAGTGAGCAGCACCTCGTCTGACATATGCTCGCCATTTGTCATGCCGACAGCATGGGGAACGTCGGGAAGAGAAAGCGGCCCGAACAATGCGGCCGTTCGCCGGGCTAATTCGACCCGCTCACCGGGGAAATTCGGCGGAACCTATTCAGGGCGATTTCCCCGGATCAGGTTCACAAGGTGCTGGTAGTCCGGCGACTTCCGTATCGTCGCCAGATCATCCTGAAACTCTCGCGCGTTGTATTTGCCAACCAGCCGGTCCTTTGCAGTGATCAGTTCGTTGTCGCTCCAGCCACCGGCTTCTTGTAGCCTGGCAGCGGCCTCTGTCGGCGAGTTCGCCAAACCGGCATCGATTCGCAGCGCCATAACATACAAACGGAAATCGTCACCAGGGCTTTTCTTACGGGTGCGGCGAGACACGGCTTCGACGATGGGAGCCAGTGACTCGGCCGGCGACGCCGTCGGATATCCCTCCACCGAATGCACCTGCAACTGACTGTTGAGCCACTGCTGCAACTGCCGCATAGGACGGGCGGGGTCCGTCACCTGCCGGCCCAGCCCGCCAAACCGTCGGTTGAGCTCCGCCATGCTCCAGAGCGGCGTGCCTCGCTTGTAGGGGTTCTCGCTCATCCTGGGTGCCCCTTGGGTGCACTTCCTGCGTCCCTCGTAACGATTTTCGCCGAGACGCACTACAGTGCTTTGCTTCCATTGACGCGCCCGAGAGGATTCGGACCCCTAACTCCCAGATCCGTTGTGTGCAAACGGGCCGCGAACGGCTCCGAAAGATAACGCAAAGTCCGCATAAATCAAGGCGCTTGTCGCATGCGGCCTCTCCCGTTCGTGACAACTCGTGGTATCCAAGTGGCATCCAAGTGGTATCCACCGGGGGGTTGGATACCCGATGGCAGAGAAGATCACGGCGGAAGTGGTCAAGGGTTTGGCCGCGCATGAGACGGTGTTCGACAACGAAGTGCGCGGCTTCTTAGTGCGCCGCCACGGCGGCGAGCCGCACTATGGAGTCAAGGCGCGGATGAAGTGGCGTCAGGTTGGTCCCCGCCAGCTTGGGACTGGAGTCTCGCAAGTTGCGGAGGCTCGATACCGGTCCGTCCGTCGAGGCGTCTGAACGTCTCACGCATTGCTTCCGAGCGATTGAGGATGAAGGCCAGGGCTGCCGTCGCGAGGTTCTCCTGCTGCGTCGAGAAACTCCACGCCATCTCACCGAACAACGTGCCCTGTTCCATTTACGGACCTCACATTGCGGCTTGGTGCGGCATCGGTGGATCCACATCGCCAAACGGCATCGTAACCACGCTTGACGCCCGCATGCCTTCAACCTGGCGCCCTAGAGAGCCGGCAGGCATGCGGATGTTGGCACGCGCCTGAGCGCCAGGCACTTCGTGATTCACGGCATTCCCGAGGTGTGGGGCCACCCCGGGGCTCCGATGACCGTGGTCAGCGCGATCGAGCAGATTTTGAGCGAATCCTGATCAGGCGACTGACCATCGAGCTGGAGCATCACCCCTCGCGTCGCGCCGGGGCAATCCTGCCTCGCGCCGGAAAAAGGGAACCCGCCTCATGATCAACACGCATCGCACGGTTGCGGTGGCCGGCCTGCTCGCTCTCACTGCAGGATTCATGGCGCCACAAAGCGCGCGCGCCGCTGCATTTCCGGACGGAACTGCCGGAATCAGCAACTTCACTGGTCAAGGTGACTTCGGTGAGGGATGGATCGGTAATTCCGACGGCGAAGGCGGTCCCAGCGACGTCCCACGGCCCTCAGTGTAGTTCAACCGCTACGCGGGACAATCCAGGCGCGCTCCAACCGGATTCCGAAATGTCTCAGTGTCTGGTCGTCACGCAGTGAGTAATCCCGACCCCAGCAGGGTTCAAACAGGAAACCGCAACGCTCATGGCCCGCTGTGGCCAAGCTGGAGGACTTTCTGATGCGTAAGATGCTCTTTGCCGCAATCGCAGCTCTGGCAATGGTCTTCGGTAATCTGGCCGTCGCAAGTGCGGCGTCGCACATTGGTGACGGCTCCAACTTGGACAACATGTCGTCGTTGCCGGCCTACAACTCTTCAGGCGGCTGATAGCGTGACGCGGGCACGGTATCATCTTCGGTGATACCGTGATGCCGTCCTGAGATCGTGTGACTGCCGCGACAGGCTTCATCAAAGGCTCGGCCTCATCCCCGATGGTACGCGATGGTACGCAAGATACCGCAATTGCTGGGGTGTGAGGCCCACGATTCGAGCGGTAATTGCGATACCAATAGATGCGGACCGCTTTGGCGCTTACGCCAATGCAACACAGCAGCTCCACGCAACGGGAATGCTGGGTCTCTGGAAAACTTGATGGGTGGCGTGGCCAAATTCCTGATCGTCTTCGGGGCGTGGTTCGGTGTCATGCTGTGGAGATGGAGATGATCCGCCCATCCCTCTGGTACTTTGGTATCGCTATCTGGGCTGCTCTGGGCATCTGGTTCTGTGCGGGAGCGCCATGGTTGTGAGCCCCGACAACAACGACGAGACGGATGCGTCTGCCGGCTATCCTTAGCGGCCGGTCAGAAGTCGATGCTCAACGTCGTGGCAATCTCCGCCAGTCCGGCCCTCTGCCGGTCGAGCTCGGCCGACGGGTGGCCGATCGCGCCGCACCGCGGCACCAGCAACTATGCGCTCCTCAATGAGCATTCCCGCTGACTTCTGCCCGGAATGCGGATTGTAATCTCGACATCGACAGTGCGGCCGCGGCATGCTGCTGGCGGGCGTCAACCACCCACGTGCTGATCGCGACGACCAATCCCAGAATCAACGCGATTGCAGTGAGATCCCGAAGTTTTGCCCAGATAGACCATTTGCCCGGCATTTCAGAATCCTAGCGCGTAACTTACGCGCACTAGCGGCAAGTGTGACCCGTGATGCTGACCTTGGATGCGATCCCACTGACTGCGCGGCCTGAACACCCGATCGATGCGGAACAGGGCCGAAATAGTTAAGCCGCGAACGACACCAGCGCGGTCCACACAGCGACCAGGCCGAAAGCGATCCCAGCAGCGGTGACATAAGCGCGCATCGGTTGCCTAACTCGCATCGGTATCGCCCGAATGTCCGGCGCCGTCGATTTGGTATCGGCTGTATCGCTATGATCCAATGTTGCCTCGTCGGGATGCTACACGTTGCTGGTGGCAGGGGACCCAGACAGCAGCAGTTTGGAGCTGGAGAATTACCGTTCGACTGCAGCCTAGGTGGGATGCGTTTCAACCGTAACCGGGCAGGTCTAGCCTCTCCGACGGCGGCATCACGAACGAAAACAATTTTGAGGCGCGGCCCCGGGGCGCTAACACAGACCCTCATAGGTGAAGCGGGGACGTGGTGGGCAAGAGATGACCGTCGGGCGGGTCTCCGAGCGGGACGGAGGGCTCTACATCGCTCTCCGCCTGGCGCTGTTGCAGTCATCGGATGCGGGCGGCTGGTATGAGGCCCAATCCACTGCAGTATGAGCGACACACAGCACTACCCCCCTTTCACAACCGCACATCCGCACATTTCCACAGAAATCCGCCGGTTTCGGCGGATACCGAACTACACAGCCCTGAGGGATTGCGTTGGGCAAAAAATGGCGGAGTTCCGCCATTCTGTGCGGATGTGCGGTTGGAAAACCCCTCTCCAGGGAAATCGCAGGATGAGCCAACTCGCATACTTCGCCGTGATCACCCGAAGCGGGGCTGGCCATGCCCCGGACGCCTATCCGGAGGAGCTCGATCGCTACCGCCGCGAGCTTCACCGCGACGGAAGCACCATTCTCGGGCTCTACGGCACGTGCGAAGCAGCGATTCAGGCGGTGATGGACGCGCTTCGTGCCGCGCCATGAGTAACGGCCGCACTCGCGAGCAGGCCCGCGCCCTGGCGACTGTGCAGAAAGCAGCGCGCGAAGCCATCGAGAAGCCGGCCGTCTTCCGCGCCCCGGAGCTGCTGCCGAAGCATCCAGACAGAAGCCGCCGGGTTACGCCTGCGACCGCGATGAATGGGGACGGTACGAAATTGGATGCGCACGCGCTCCGAACAACGACGGCTGGCTCTGGTATCCGCTATGTCGGCGAACTTGAGAACGGTGGCGTTTGGGTAAACCCGGACGATACCAGCGCGATCGTGCTGGAAGTCCGCAGGCGCCTGGTGCGCGTCGTGCGTGATGAAGGACCGGACAAGCCCGACGAAGAAGCAGCAAACCATGACGCCGGGGAGAAAGCAGCATGAGCGCGACAACACGCGAGCGAGCTGCGCATTGCGCGGATCGACCGGATCGCGCGGGAAGTATCTGCGGTTGTCACCGGAGGACCGGGCCAAAGTGCAGGAGCGCATCGAGCGTGCCGGCGGCGCGCGGCTTAGAAGCGCCGGCCACAGCGCTAGCTGCGTCGCTGATACTGCGGTGGCTCGTGCGGCACGCCAACGGCCCAGACCGATGACTGCAGCGGGTGGAAAGCGGTCATCCGACGACCTCGGTTGCGCGGTCGAGAAGGGATGGTGAGATCGTCAGGTGGGCACGCGATGCCTCGCGCTTTGCGCGGGTACGTCTCCGCGATCTCGCGAGGCTGCCTCCCGCCGCTCGTCGGGCGCCGTCAAAGTCGACGGGGCGAGCGCTTCGATCTCGATCGTCGTGAGTGCTTGCTCGTTCATGGTCGAATCTCCGCGGGGAGGGTCGATGCGGACACGGGAGCAAGGAACGCTTACGCCGCCGCCATCATGGAGAGGACCCGGCTCGCAAGCTCGGGCTCGCGCAGCGCGCTCTGCGGCTTCAGGAGCGCCCGCACCTCGAAGACAATCTTGTCCACCTCGGCGTCGTCGGCCGCGAGGCGCATGAGCGCGCG
>Ga0123356_10005868_pt1 | contig 12467 bp, 7 predicted proteins | sample TergutEmb28metaG_2_FD_92546 | JGI IMG/M metagenome (GOLD analysis project Ga0123356, IMG submission 92546) | Embiratermes neotenicus P3 segment gut microbial communities from Petit-Saut dam, French Guiana - Emb289 P3 | ecosystem: Host-associated > Arthropoda: Insects > Digestive system > Gut ... | reverse complement strand
ACCGCCATAAGTTGTGCCAGGGCCATTATTTGCAACACCTTGTCCAGGAATAAAATTCCAGTTGTTATTATTAAAATTACTATGGGTAATGGTTACATTTGACATTGGAATATCAATTACTTTGTCTTCGCCTTCTGATGCCATTCTACCATTTAGTAACCATGTACCGGAAATACTTCTGGTGTACCAACCTTGTAAAGCACCGGGAACAACAATTAGAGAGTTACTGTTAAAACTTACATTAGCCCCTGCTGTACCGCTAAATCTTGGAATAACATCAAACGTTACAGGAATTGTAATGAGTTCTTCAGCGCCGGTGTAGTTAATAGTAATTGTTGCTTCATGTTTTCCTTGTCCTAAATTTCTTGGCGTTACTGTAAATGTTGCTTCGGCTTCGGCTGCAAGCGTGGTAATTGTGTGATTGTCTAAATCAAACAGATTGGCCGGAGAAATTGAAATGGTTATACCTGTTACAGGAATACTACTTGTATTGGTAATTTTTATTGACTGAGGACCGGGTAAAGAATCCTTGCCTAAAATCTGTTGTAAGGTTATTGATGTACGGTCAACATTAAGACCAATTACTTCCCACTTGGCATGAAGAGAAATATCCTGCGCAGGAACAGTATCATCATCAAAGTCCCAAGGTTCTGTATATTCTGCATCTTTGAACCATCCCATAAATTCATGTTTTGTTCTTACAGGATCTTGTGGTTTAGTAATCTTAGTGCCATAGTCCACTGTAACAGAAACCGGATCTGCTCCCGAATCATAGCCGATATCAAATGTTACTGTGTATTTGTTAATAGTCCACTTTGCTACAAGATCAAGATCACCTGTTAATTGTGTTGAGAAATTCCATGCAGCGCCTAAGCCGTCTTTGAACCAGCCGTCAAAGCTGTAACCTGTTCTTAAAGGATAGCTTGGCTCATAAGAATCATCGTAAAAATAGCTGGTGGCTGGAATAGATGGCGAGCCGCCAGCGGCGTCAAATGTAACTGAGTAAAAGTTTTTTAAAAAATGGTCATTGGTAAATACATTCTGATAAGAGCTGGTCATGTTTTCATATACATGGAGCGTCTCCCGCCATGTTACTGTATGCATATTAGCTCTGTTTAATTCAATAATTACACGGTAATAACCTGATCCAAGAGTTTGTGTATCGGTAAAACGTTTTTGTCCTACAGACGGATTTTCTGCAACAAGAACATAGTTATATGCAGGACTTTCTGTTCCGGCAATAGGAGTTATTCCTATTTTTACCTCGGATAAATTTAATATACTGCTTGTATATAAATCTGACGTAAAACCAATGCTCCAGCTAAAAATACCCATTCCGCCGTAATCAGCGCCGGTTGTGCCAAAAGCTGTAAGTTTAATTACTTCTATTACATTCTGTCCTGCTGTAATACTAAGATTTGTACTTTCACCATAAGCTGCAGGCAAGTCGGTATCCTTGCCTGGTTCTATTGTATAGGCAAAAACTTTTAATGTATAATCTGTACCGGCAGGTAATTCAACAGGAGCGCTAAACTGGTTAGATGGACGAACAGAATCAAATACATTCTCTCCATCTCTGGAAAAGATAATTCTGTACCATCCAAACTGAGCGGTTCCGTCAGACGGCATAATTGTTCTGCTCTGCTGCTCCGAGCCGGAGATTTTAAGTGAAAATGTTCCCACGCCTGATGTTGTATCTGACTGCTCTAACGAATTACTTGGACAGCCAATAGCCAACAATACCGCATAAAAAGAAATTAACAATACAGGCAAAACCTTTATAAAAATATTCTTCATAACTACTCCCTGTTATTTTACATAATTATAGAATATACAACGTTATTCCTTAAATGTAAACACTGTGTTCAGATTGATATTACCGCTGTGTAAGTTATTAAAACTAACAATTCCAATTCCTGCTTCATTAATGGTTACCGTAGTACTATTTACAGTCATGGTATTTTCTATATATGCTCTAAAGTCGGAATCTAATTCATATGCAGCTTTAATATCTACTGCTGCAAGAATTTCACCAGTTTGAGCATGACCGGTAATATCAATTGTAACTTTACCAACCTTAATTCTGCTGTTTTCGGGTCCAATATACAAATCCTGTACAATACTGCGGTAATGCTCTTCTTTTATTTCAGGCATTATCACATCCATAGTATCTGTGTTTATTGGCATATCTTCCGGTTTTTCTCTCCATTCAACTCCTGCTGCGGCAGTATTATATGCGCGAACAACAATTGTTCCGGTTTCTTCATGCTCCCCAGGGAAAAAATCAAGAATTTGAATAGGTTGATCGTCAAAAATCCAAAGATTTTCGTCTTCATCCCGCCAGTAGTACACTTTACTATAAACACCATCAACACCCTGCTCAAAAACAGCATAACCATATTCAATCCATTCATGAAAATACCATGAAGATGTCGCATCTATCTCTATAACAAACTTTCTTTGCGGCCCACTATCATGAGGTGTAAGAATAATCCAACCTGGTCGTTCATATCCCACAGGTACTGTTACCGCACCAAGAGCAGCAGCAAGCTGATTACTTGCTCGTAAACCACCTTGATTGACATCACCAACATTAAAACCAGGTTTATTTAATATAGTAATAGTAGTATCACCATACGTTAATGGCAGAGGACGATCTATAAGCGGAGTACTGTTAACAGTACTAGGTTGACTCAAGTACGGCCTGAGATTAACTCTTTGCGCTGCAGTACCAGTTCCATCAAGTCTAGCCGATAATGGATTTTCGGCAGCACCAGTTACAGCTTCTACCCATACCTTAACTCCATCATTTGGTATAGTTACATTAAATATAAAATAATAACAAGAAGTGTCAAATGTATTAGCAAAAGTACCATTAGTTCCAAGTCTCGTAGATGAAACTTGATGCCATAGAGCGGCATAGGTTCCATATCCTCCTAATGGACCAGGTGATGAAATCCTAGGAAAAATATTATGACCTCCGGTAGTTGTATTGCCTAATTGTGTATTTGTATAAGTTTGGTCAATCAATACCATTTCAAGAGCTTTACCTTCACCTTCTCTCATTTCGCCCAGGAGCCATCTGCCGTTAATCGTTTGTATCCACCAACCATATTCCGGTACAAAATCTTCTCCAAGATCGATTAAATTATTGCTGTTAAAACTTACATGTTCGTTATTAAAGCTGTCATCCAGTTTAGAAGCCCATTTTGCGTAAAGTGTTGTGTGGCCGTTTAACATATAGTTCCATTCGTTTCCAGGAGTACAATCTTTATTTCTGTACCAACCGCTGAATTTAAGAAATCTGTTTGAGTTTGTTGGATCGATCCTGTTTTCCGGATTCTCAAAGTGATTATAAAAATAAGTAAACTCGTCTGTTTGGCTTTCATCGTTGTAATCAAACGTAACATCATAACTTACCATAATAAAATGATCATTTCTGAATGTTTCATTATAAATACTTGTCATGTTTTCATAAACATGGAGCGTCTCCCGCCATGTTACTGTACGCATATTGGCTCTGGTTAATTCAATAATTACACGGTAATAACCTGATCCAAGAGTTTGTGTATCGGTAAAACGTTTTTGTCCTACAGACGGATTTTCTGCAACAAGAACATAGTTATATGCAGGACTGACTGTTCCGGCAATAGGAGTTATCCCTATTTTTACCTCGGATAAATTCAATGCACTGTCTGTATATAAATCCTGGGCAAAACCAATGCTCCAGCTAAAAATACCCATTCCGCCGTAATCAACGCCGGTTGTACCAAAAGCTGTAAGTTTAATTACTTCCATTACATTCTGTCCTGCTGTGATACTAAGATTTGTTCTTTCACCATAAGCTGCAGGCAAGTCGGTATCCTTGCCTGGTTCAATTGTATAGGCATAAACTTTTAATGTATAACCTGTACCGGCAGGTAATTCAACAGGGGCGCTGAACTGGTCAGCTGGACGAACAGAATCAAATACATCCTCTCCTGCTTTGGAAAAGATAATTCTGTACCATCCAAATTGATCGGTTCCGTCAGACGGCATAATTGTTCTGCCCTGCTGCTCCGAGCCGGAGATTTTAAGTGAGAATGTTCCCACGCCTGATGTTGTATCTGACTGATCAAACGGATTATTCGGACAGCCAATAGCCAACAATATCGCACAAAGAGTAATTAACAATACAGGCAAAACCCTTATTAAAATATTCTTCATTTTCCTTTTCCTTAATTATGGATTTACCCTAAATGGTATGACCAAGCTATATTTTTCATCGACTTCGACAGATAAAATATTTTCTATAGGGTTCCACTGGGTAAAACTATTTCCGCGTAATATATATTGCCAATCACCTGTACCGGTAGATTCAACTTCATTGCCGTTTAAGAACCATTGTATAGTTGTAAATCCTTCAGAAGGTATATTAATTGCAACTTGCGGCGTAGCATCGCCTCGTTTAAGAACAATAGGGTCTTCCGGCGCTTTTAACGCATTAGCCGGATTATCTTCCAGTGGGTCAAATGTAATATTAACCTGCGTTAACGGTGCATTTACTGTTGTCCATCTTGTTGCTGTTTGTGAATTGCCAACCGCGTAGTTATCGCTTTCCATGGCGCGGACATCAATCCAATACTGCGTTCCTGGGTTTAATCCAGATACAGTAGGCGGAGTTCCAAGCTCTGCCCAGGCTGATTCAGTAGATTCAGTGCGGACGCGATATTGAATTTTATTCTGCTCTGCAGCATTACCAGAAAGAGACGTTGTAATACTTATTGAATTATATGTAGAGGTAAGAACAGGGACGCTAACTGCAGCGCCTGCAGCTTTGTTAACGCTTATTGGACCGCTCATATTGTGTGTACCGGCCAGATAATGATCTCTCTCTATCGTACGTGCAAAAACATAATATGTCTTTCCGTATTCTACGCTGATGATTTCCGAATGTGAGGTAACAGGATTCCAGCTGCCGGCGGCAGGTACAGAAGTCGTCTCTCCGTAAGCATATTCAATAGTCTGTCCCGTAGCTCTCTCCAATTCTGCTGTAATTGTTATTCTATTATATGGAGAAGCTGTAACCTGAGAAGCAGTAAGACTTACTGCTGAGCCTGCAGCTTTGGTAACGCTTATTGGACCGCTCGTGCTGGGTGTACCGGCCTGATAGTTTTGGTTTCCTATCGTACGTGCAAAAACATAATATGTCTTTCCGTATTCTATACCGCTGCTGATGGTTACCGGAAGTGAGGTAATAGGATTCCAGCCGCTGGCAGGTACAGTAGCCGTCTCACTGTAAGCATATTCAATAGTCTGTCCCGTAGCGCTCGCCAATGTTGCTGCTGTAATTGTTATTCTGTTATATGGAGAAGTTGTAATCTGAGAAGCAGTAAATGGACTTACTGCTGAGCCTGCGGCTTGTGTAATGGTAAAGTTAACAGTTGGCGTACTTAAAGACAGATCGTAATTGCTTCCCCAGCTTAGAGTACCAATATTAATGGCATAAGCGCCGGCATTTGTACCGGCTGCACGGCTTAATGCACCGGTTTGGACATTCAGAGGATTACCGCCAATAATTGTTTCACCTCCTGTATTAAATGTTAATACAGGATCTGTTGTACCGAAAACTCTGTTTTGTCCTGAGTTAGGAGTAATTGTAACTTGCTTTCGGGCAATTGCTGACACAGGTATATTGTTTCTTGGAGTAACTTCGTAATTTCTCCATGCAGCATCTGCAGCGCCGGGGTTATTACTCGTTAAGGTAACACCGGTTACATTGATAGTATTTGTTCCGGCATTAATACCTGTATAAGCGGCTGTAACTATATTAGCCCTTACATTTGCAGCATTATCTATTGCGGCAACCGGGCTTAACACTACTTCAACCGGACCAGCAGTAGCTGTAGTGTTGTCATAATTTTTTACAGCAGTCGGACTCGCGCTTACTATCGTCAGCGGCATTTTAGCAACATTTAAATTACTTGTAGATCTGGATACTGAGCCGTGAGACACAACAACAGGATGCCCGTTATTGCCTACATGTGTTAAAACTGCGCCATTTGCGGGGTTTGTTGTTATAACTCCCATAAAACTTGCAACTGTACCTTCTGCATCCGGCAGTTTATCATAACTAACCGTAATAATAAGCCCGGAAAGATCCAATACATCGCCATGAGTATAATTTAATTCGGTTGGCTGACTTTTAATTACTATACCAGTAATTACTGCATCACTTAATGCCGGAAATGTAAAAGTAAAGGACACTTCATTTGCCTGGATTCCGCCGCTGATAGTTGCATTTAATCCGTTAATTGTTGCGGTAAAGGTTCCAGCAAAAGCATAATTTTCTTCTGCTGTTAATTTAATTGTAACAGTATATGCAACACCGACCTGGAATGGATCATGATTCGGATTCCACGATACTGCCGAAGTAAAGTTACCTTCACCAGTTGCATTGGTATCCGGTTTTTGGCCAACATCCGGCGGCGTTATACTCATAACAGCATTGGAAATAGAAGCAGCGTTAACCGTCAAATTATTTGTATTTGCAGGCGGCAAGCTGCCTAAAGTTACTATAACAGGTTTATTGTGATGGGTTGAACGAACTAATGGAATGTTATTAGCATAATTTGGTGAAATACCTTCACTCGTAAAATTAGTATAGTTTACATCTTTGTACGTACTGTCATTGTAGGAAATTCTTACTACCATGAGAGTTAAATCCAGATGTTCGTTATGATTATACACAAGCTTTGGCTGTGTCTGAACTGATATACTGCTAGGCGCTCTTGCTTCTGTTGTAAATTCATAGGAAATTACAGCCGTATTACCGCTATAACTTTCTGTGTATGCTTCAAACGTATTAATAGTCGCAGGTATCTGTCCTTCATCTTCGGTAAATACATAATGTTCATCTGCCTCTACGGTTATCATAACTTTATATGTTGTATTGCCCTGGAATGGGTTATGCGACGGAGTCCATGTTACGCCGGCTACAGAAAAGTTGACTTCGCCGGGCGGCGCTATAGTTGCTGTATTTGAAGGAGGAAGACCTGTTTGGGGAGCAGTTACCAAAAGATCAACATTTGTAATTGTCATAGGCGTTACAGTTAATAGACCTATTTCTTTTGTAATTCTGTTATTAAAAGTTACAGATATAGCTTGTCCATCATGGGTACTGTGATCCAAAACTAAACCATGCTTGAGGCTAGTTGTAAATGATGTTCCAAAATCTTCATATTCAAAGTCATCAGGCTCACCAACATCGTATATAAGTGTTACAACCAAACCTGCAAGGTTAAGCTCCATACCGTGAGTATATACCAGCGCCGGCTGTGTCTTAATTTCGATATCTTCTACAGCTCTATCTAATGTAGCGCTGAATGTTAAAACGAGCGTTAATTCAGTTTGATCCGGTGATTCGGTAAGACCTTCTACAAGTATTACAATATTATTAATTGTAGGAACAGTAAGATAATGGACAGGTGCAAATGCGTAATCGTTCAGAGCTTTCAATGTAATTGTTACTGTATAAACAGCGTTTGGCTCAAATACATAATCCGGATCTTCTATTATACCGCTTTCCGAACTCCACACTATACTTTCTGATTTAATGTTAACAGGATCACTAATAATAAGATTTGTATCTGGTTTTTCACCCTTCATAGGGGCATTTATGGTCAGATTTACCTGATACAGCCAGTGCTCAGGTATAGTGTCTTCGTCTACAACTTTTACCAGAATGTGATTACTTTCCGCTGTTGCGGTTTTTCCATTTAATGTGTTTGTTACTTTTACAAAATAAAAAGTTTCACCGATTTCATTTACAGGCGGTTTAAAGGCAAAACCTGTTGCGGTTGGAATTAGTTCCGCTAAATCGGGTCTGGCTTCATCAGTATAACTGTACCATTGATAAGTAAGTACTCCGCCGCCAGTTACTGTTGCTGTTACATAAAGATCCTGAACATCATTTTGAGGAGTATTAACAAAATAATACACACCGTCCGGAGCTTCGGTTTTATCCGGATATATAACTACAGTCGGAGTCTGCGGCTCATCTTCTACAGTATTAATTTTAGGCCAAAAGGGATTACTACACGCGATTATCATAGCGGTTAATAATACGATACCGGAAAACCAATGTATTTTTTTCATATTAATCCTCCATTCCTGAATCGCTGTCAGTTTCACTGTCAGAATTATCTATATTATTGTCAAAATTGCTGTTTATATTGTTGTCTGTATAATTGACATTATTTCTATTGGAAGAATTTGACGGAAGTTGAATCCGCATTCCCGCCAAAACGCCTAAACCAAGAAAGTAGGGATAGCCAAAACGTCCGTATGGTTCAATGTAAAACATATCTGTAAGAGGTATACGGTAACCGGCGCGTACTCCCACATGGAATAAAACAGGAGGAGCATGTTCTTCTGTTATAAAATGTATTCCTACATCAGCTTGCGCGAAAAACCCGGTATAATCATCTCCCATAAAATACCAGCGGAACATACCAATAGTTTCCATGACGCCGGTATCGGAAAAGTTATGGCTGCCGGAAATAATAAGCCCCGCAGCAAACTGGTTCGCGGAAATAGGTAATTGGTAATCCGCGCTTAAAGTAAGACCGCCTGCAAAGTTATGGCGCGCATTCATGTTGATTTCGGGACCAAACCCGAGAGAAATCACATGTTGAGGGTTTTCTTGTGCAAAACCAGCCTGGCTTAACAAAAGAATGATACAAATCAGAATAATGCTTTTTTTCAATTTTCTCTCCTTAATAAGTTACTTGAAGGGTATGAAACCCATAACATCAATTACTATTAATTATCGGTATTTTATTACAGAAAACAATAGATATTACAGCTTACATAAAATTATATTTTAATAATAGTGACAAATGTGGGACAATATACTCATTCTGGAATTATATTTGTACCCGAATAACTATAATTTTTAGGTCAAAAAAGGTTCAAATTTTGCCCATTTATACTGGGACATAAATTCGCCTGTGTAAGCATTAATCGCACTGCTGTCTCTATTGATAAAATCATACATGTCACATGATAATTTATCAGTTACTACAGCAATGAATCCCCGCTCTTTTATAAGAACATCTTCTATTTCTGCGCTCTTAAAAGTTTGAGTTAAGTCTAATACAAGTTTTCGGTAGTATTCCTGTAAATCTGAAGTGTTATTTTCGTTTTCCCAGATAACACTGATTATTTCATTATTGCTGCATCGTGTTCCGTTTTTACTGATTAAATAGGCAAATAGCTCCTTTGTTTTTGTCCGGGCAAATTTAACCGGCTTGTCATCTGCAAATAAATCGAAATTACCAAAACATTTAACCTTAAGTCTTTTATTATTTTTTATTATAGGATAACGCAGCCGCTCCATTGCTCTTAACACCCCATCTTTGGAAACAGGTTTCATAATATAATTGCTCGCTGTAACTGAAAAAGCGTCAACCGCGTATTGCGAATATCCCGTAACAAACACAATATTGGTTTTGTGGTTAACATCTTTTAATTCTTTGGCAAGCTCAAGGCCGTTCATACCGCTCATTTCGATATCAAGAAACGCCAAATCCACACGATTATCTTTGGATTTAAGCTGTTTAATATATTCCAGCGCTTCTTTTGGTTTTCTGAAAGAAGTTACCTCCGCTTCAGGAATTGCTTCTTTAATTGAATCTACCAGTTCTTCCAATTGGATTCTCTCATCATCAACCGCAAGAATGTTCATAAATCCTCTCCTTTTTTGGGATAGAAATAATAGCTGTCGTTCCGTGTCCTTCTTTGTTTTGTATATCTAAAATTCCCTGGCACATAACCAAAAGACGATTACGAACTTTATTTATACCGTCATGTATACGTTTCTCCTGTTCAGTATCAAAACCTGCTCCATCGTCATTAACAGTTATGATAAACTCATTTATAGTTTCTTCTGTACTGATTGTTATTGTTCCGCCGTCTTCTGCTTTTGTTATCCCGTACCGCACAGCAATTTCCACGATAGGCTGCAAAGTTAATACAGGCAGCATAAAATTACGCGCCTTAATGTTATAAACAATATTTAGTCTTTCTTCGAATCGTTTTTTTTCTATTTTTAAATAGTTTTCTACCTGATGGAATTCTTTATCAAAAGTGATAAGTTCATTATGAACCAGCGAATCCAGATTACCTCTAAGATATTCAGCAAACTCTACGACAGTTTCTTCCGCTTTTTTTGGATCTTTTACGCAAAAGTATTTTATAACAGAAAGCACATTGTAAAGAAAATGCGGCTGAATCTGTGTCTTTATAATGGCAATTAACTCCTGCGATAGTTTGTGTTCCGCTTTAATTCTTTCGTCCATATGTGTTTTTATATCCGCAGCCATAGTGTTTACCGCATCTTTAATTTTATCAAACTCATCGTTATAATTGCCTTCCATTCTCGCGTCCAAATCGCCCCCGGCAATTTTTTCTATTCCATAAACCAGAGTTTTAACAGGGATTAAAAGTCTGCTTAAAACGAAATATACTATTATTGCCATAACAATAAGCGCAAGGATCAAAGTCCTAAGCGATTCAAGAAACAACTGGTTACGCTCTCTGTGAAAATCCGCTTCCGGTACAAGCCCGATAATTGTATGACCATCTGTGTTTTTATACCCTGCGTAATAGTGAGTATTGTCTATATTTACCCATGTAAATCCGCTGCCTGTATTTACAGTTTCGTACCATTCATATTCTGTGACATCCCTGCCAATGAATGTTTTGTTGGGGTGCGCGGTTATTAACCCTGACATAAATACCATGCCGTATCCGTTTTCACCAATTATCTTTTCCGAAATAGTCTTGGTTATATTTATTTCTTCCTGCAATCTGCGGATTACATTTGCGTTAAATCCAAGCTGAATAAAACCGCCGCCTGCGCGTGTTATTCCGGTAAAGTGATTAATGTCGCCAAGATCACCATCATACATCGATGCACGTGGTTCTTCGCTTAATTCATGCCTTGTCCCGTCAGTAAGCGCCATGTAAACACTTGTAACTTCTGTTGATTTGTAATCAAAACCAATGTATCTGGGGATACTGCTATTTGTAATAATACCGTCCGCATTGGCAATATTAATTTCTATTATATCAAGCGGTTCTGCTATTCTAAGTAATTCTTCTGTAGTCAATTCTCCGCGTGTATTGTCCAGTATACTGCCAACGGTTTTTGCTATAGCTATATGTTTTTCGTTTAAGGTCTGTTTGGTGGTTTCCAGAATTATTTCCAGGTGTTTCATCTGCGCTATAATACTGTCCGCAAAAATTTCAAGGTTAGCGTTTGTTTTAGATTCTACGCTTGCATCCAATAACCTGTAATTGATGAACGAAATAATTAATACCGATAACGTAAATATCGTTATAATCGGAATTAGTACTTTTATTTTAAAGCTCACCTTTTTATTTTTCATTATTTATATTTATATTGGAAATTTAACTAAAATTCAAGAACACTCCATGGTTAGGTTCTTACATGAAGTATTGCGTGACAAAAGCGTGACAATAGTTTTTTTAATAGTTATAGGGATGATTTAAAAACGTGCGTTTTACCGTTTAGTAAAAACCCGGGCATATCCAATGTATCAACAATATAAAAAATCGTTATCGTTTTTTTTGACCGTAATTGTAATTATATTGTTTTTTCAAACATTTATCACAAATTATGTTTTTTGATTTTTTCCCGACAAATATACCGCAGCGAGGGCAAAGATGTTTCGCTTTGCGTTCCGCATACTTTTGCCGTCTTGTTTCTTGAATAACTTCGGTAATGCTGCTCTGATAATTTCTGTAATATTCCCTGCAAGTATCGCATGTTTTAAATGGAGAAGACTTTTTGACTTTTCCGCCGCAGCGAGGACATAATCCCGCTCTTCTTCTTTTATGGTACTGTTTTTTTCTTTCCGATGGTTCTGCCATACGTATATATTAACATTAAAGTAAAACTTAATCAACAGCTTTTATTTAAAAATAGCAGATGTTGCTTATATAGATAGTAATATTATAGAAGTGTTTTTTGCATTATTTCACATGGAGGTACGGAGAACACGGAGGGAATAGAGTTTTAATCACGAGCTTGTTGTTTGATGGTTTTCTGTTTGATTCTGGGGTTATCGCGGGTATTTATTTTTTGATTTTTTAACCACAGAGGAACACAGAGTGTTTTGCGATGTTTTTGGGTTGGGATGACCTACATGCTTTATAGTATTTACTATAAAAGAAACTCTATTATCTCTTATCCTGAATTCTTTTTCCAACTTCTTTATATATTGCCAGTTTGTCGATTTTTTCATTAACCAGTTTCTTTATGCTGCCATCAAGAGATTTATAATCTTTTTGGGCTTCGGGAATAAGTTTTACATCCATAAATATTAAATCTCTTCTTTAATCTTTTTCCAGGAAATATTCTTTTTTGGATTGTAGTTTTTCATTCGGGTTTCAATACTATT
>Ga0123356_10005867_pt1 | contig 12468 bp, 15 predicted proteins | sample TergutEmb28metaG_2_FD_92546 | JGI IMG/M metagenome (GOLD analysis project Ga0123356, IMG submission 92546) | Embiratermes neotenicus P3 segment gut microbial communities from Petit-Saut dam, French Guiana - Emb289 P3 | ecosystem: Host-associated > Arthropoda: Insects > Digestive system > Gut ... | reverse complement strand
TTGACGTTTTTTGTGTATATTATTTTATCTCTTGTTCCAAAGTTCGAAATGTTTCTGTATCGAAGAACTTATGGAGTGATATTTCAAATCCATCACAGATTTTTTTGATAGTCACGATTCCAACGTTTTGAGTTGCTTCGGGTTTATTTGATAAAATGCTTTTAATTGTCGCTTGTGGTACTCCGGCACGGTAACTAAGAGCATTTGGTGTTATTCCCTGTTCTTTACATAACTGTTTAATCCTGTTTTGTACCGCTGTGCGTGTATTCATGTAAACCCCTCGCTTAGTGATTTAACACTAAGCATAAAGGTTGTATAAGAAAATTGCGGGTGCTATAGCACTAGTCGAATAATTATGTTATAATGCTGCTCGATATTATCTTATATTAACAGAAACGAGGATTTCTTGACGAAAAAAGCATTTATAACCCTGTGTGTAATCGGCTTGACACTACTTATATTCGGTTGTGCTACAAATGAACCATCACCTGAGCCGACCCCAACACCCGAGCCTGTCATTGAGGCAACACCGGAACTCGCACCGGCTCCCGAACCTGAGCTTCATCCGACACCAATTCCTGAGCCAGAAGATCCTTGGGAAGGTAAAAGAGATCATTTTGGTAATATAAGGCCAATATATCTTGATATTTTTGTAACAGGTGAAGATTATAGTCATATTTATGATTTTGGTCTTGCATTAGAGCCAGGTGGTTCGGCAAAATATTTAGATATGATTTTTGAAGATGCTACTGAAGAAAATGATTATTATTTTATATTGTATATTGAAAGAATAGATCAACTTTCACACATGTTTGATAGAGGTGAAATCAGTCATGTTGATGTAGCTGTTAATTTGGATGAAATTTTGATGGGTCAGTTACTTATGAGTATGGATCAATTTAATACAGTTTTTGCTAGGTACATGCAATATATAAACCTCATTAGATCAGAATTTGGTGATATTGGTGAAGAAATGCCAACCCGCCCTCCTGTAGAAGAATAAATAATTAAAATATGAGGTGGTATCATATCTTTTGCGCAACTCCCATTGTACACCGCTTCTGATATGTATCAAGGCGCATAAAATTTTCTGAAAGGATGCACTCTGCGGAGTGTGTTCTTTTTGTTATCATAAATTTTTCTGACTAAGACCCTTGACACTATATCATCCGCAGTGTCCGTCGTTCGTGCCGCCGAGAGGCGAGTATTAACGGTGGAGGTTCAGAACATGAACATCAACAAGTACAATCTTAAATTCGACAATGACCGTATTGGTCAACTTGTAAAAGAGGAAACATACGCTTACGAAATGGACAGTTGCGTAATTGACTCACCGGAGAAAGCCGCTGAACTGATTGAGTTCGTTTTTGACGGCTCTAATCTCACGCAAGAAGCTTTTTGGCTTATCGCTCTCAACGGTGCGAGGAAAGTTGCCGGAGTATTCACGGTGACAGTCGGCACGCTGATGAGTTCACTCGTACACCCAAGAGAAGTATTCTCACGTGCGATACTCGCAGGAGCAGCTTCAATCATTATTGCTCATAATCATCCATCGGGTACACTCGCTGTTTCCGAGAGTGACCGTGAAGTTACACGCAGGATTCGTCAAGCAGGCGACATCATCGGCATACGCCTTGACGACCATGTTATCGTCGCTGATGGCGATTTTGTTTCTGCGTATTAAGATACGCTTTGGGTTGGGAGTCAGCTAAGACTGGCTCTCAACTTTTTTTGTGTTTTCTTGCATAAGGATTATTCTTTGACAGTATACAATTTATGTTGTAACATTAACAAATTAATACTGATGAGTAGGAGGACTTTTTTCTATGAAAGTTTGTGGTGTGTGTGAAACTATTTTTAGGGAATATGCAATATTTATTGAGGGGCATTGTCCGCTTCGAAATTGTGCAGGTCAAGTAATTGATATAGACGACGATATTTATGAATCTTATAAAATCCTTAATGCAAAAGGATATTGGACTATATACTGTTGTTCTGGTCATGCTTACGAAACAGAGCTTGACGATTTCGAGTTAAATGATGTAAAATCATACGTCAGTTTTGGAGATGATTTTGATTTTGACTATCTGCCAGAGGGATTTATCGTTGAAAAAGGATCATGGGTTGACGCTGGGGGTAATGAGTCACAATCAACAACAATTAGTAAGAAGTACGATCGAAACCTATCAACTGTTGATTTGCAATTAGAAATATGGAAATCAATGGGCGGTCTATTAATATGGGCAGATAAATTAGAACCTTTTGACTATAATGAGTAGATCATTTGATAAAGAAGTCGGGAGCCAGCTAAGACTGGCTCTCGACTTCTTCTTACTTTGAAAAGGAAAACGGCTACACCATTAAGTATATAAAACGTCACTTGCCAGTAACTTTGCTGTAAAGTCTTGATAATGACTTGAAAAACCCTTTGAAGTAGTAATTTTTCTTTAATGTCATATATCCACGAGGGTGAAACAGCACGAGCCGTTTATCCAAAACACCAAATTCGGATGGTTCTATATTTCGGCGTTGCCTTTCTTCGTACCAGTACGAGCCTGCTTTTTTGCTTAACCATTCTTGCGTGTCGGGGTCTGTACACTTCATCACGACAAGGAAAAGGAAGTTGTCTATCATCCCCTGTGCTTTGTATCGCCCAAAAAGGTCAAAGAGTATAGGCAGACTTTGAATGACTGCGAGTATTCGGACACGCCTTTTTCTTACGGTCATTAGTGCATTTGATATATCAAGCCTTAACTGTGGGAACTCGTCTAAGACTACCAAAATACGTTTTGACTTTCGGTGTATCGGTCGAGCTGTGAGATAAGACAGCACGGAAGATGTTATAAGCGACAGAGCAGGGGCGTACAGGTTTATTTTGTGTTCGGGCAGGACAATATATATTGACTTGTCCTCTAAGTCCGAGGGCGACACCGACAGGCTGCTCCTGCCGATTGCATTTCCAACTATTTCATTTACGCAGAATATTGAAATTGCCTTGTCTACTTCCTGCTTGGTTGCAGCGTTCATTTTTTCGTTTACATCTTCAAACCCTGCGACAAGAGAAATTGCACGGTTATTTCCGCTTGCCTTGATGTCACTAATAACGAAGTCAAAGCTACTTGATAGAATATGCCGAAATATCGGTACTATATCCAAACGGTCAGGCGAAAAATAAAAGGCAAGTAAGGCTGCCTGTAAGACAGTTCTTGCGGATGTTTCGTAATAAATCGCATTATCATCAGATGAAATTTCGGGGATAAGGCAAAAAGCAAGCTGCATTAATAGTTCGCATTTTTCCGACATAGTGGGGGCTTTATCAACCGCCGCCAGTACATCAAACGTATAGCCGCTGTCAGAGCTTGTATAATCACCCGTAAGACACACGACTGCTTTTTGGTCGGATTGCACATTGACTGTAATATCATTGCTTATATCCAAACAAAAAACGCTTCCTCGATAATTTTGCACGGTTGTCGTTATCAGCCCTGCCGTTTTGCCGCTACCGCTGCCGCCTATGCAGAGGGTGTGTTCTTCTTTTTTTTCGGGTGAGCATAATACACGTCCACACTTCGCCTTTCCAAACTGTATACCATGTGAGCGAAAACGAAACCGTTTTACCATGCTGCCAAGTTTCCACCGGTATTTTATGTACGTCACCGGCGACTTCAATATATTTATGAGCAGCCGCCCGATGTGCCGCCGCAAGAGCAACAGGGTGACCACCACCACGATTACCACAAGGCTTATGAGCAATTCTGTTAATTGTTCTGTATTCATCGTATAAACACTCCTTTTTGCTCAACTTTACGCTCAACCTCGGCACGGTCGAGCTTGAATACTGCACGTTCTTTACTCTCCTTTTTCATTTGCGGTACTGGGCGATTTTTAAGGTTGTTCTTTTTCATATAGCCTGTGTGAACTTTTGCTCCTTGTATCGGTTCGGGTAAATTGTCAAAATGTGCTTGTAACTCCTTATGGAAGTTCAGAAAAAATTTAAGGTCTAATGACTTTGCATAAATTTTATCTCTGCCCGTTTCTTCAAGTTTGCCCGTTTTGGGGTTCTTCTTTTTTTCTTTTACAACAGGCAGCCAACTAATCTGTGCGTGCGGAGCGTTCTCGCCAGTTTTTTCATTGATACCTCTTTCATCTTTATGGCAAAACCCACTGATTATGTTCTCGCTTCCTACCTTTTTTGCCATGAACTTTAAACACTCAACAAAGAACCTCTGCTCGTCAGCCGCCTGTACACCCTGCGGTATTTTAATGCAAAGTGAAGCAAGAGAATTTACATCGCTCCGCTTGATTAACGGCTTGCACTCTTTTTTCCTTTTTCTGAACCAGTCAATGTCTGATATTTCTTGCCCTGTCTGTGGGTCATTCCTAGGATTAAATAATCGGTAATTGAGATGTGACCTCGAAAGGTCGATATCAGGATGAGGCTTCTTCTCGCTTCGCTCATAATGTTTCAACCTTTTGATTGCTTTTGTATTTTTTATTTTTTCGATATGTGCCATGATATATAAAACCTCACTTTCAAAGTTGGTACTTTTACGGGGGAACGGTGGACGAGGGAACTGTGCATTTTCGCACGTCCTGTGGCTCATTTGCACAGTCAAAATTACATCTTCCATGCTGTAATTTTGAAACGGTTGCCGCATTTGTTTGCGGATCATCTTCGCTTACGGCTCGATGTTCGCACCCAACACAGCAACAGGACGAGGGACGAAAGACGGGGGAGCAAGTACACACATTTTTTGTTGCCGTTGGAAAAATGGTGTACTTAGGCAAGGTTAGACCAAAATTTGCGAATTTTGTTCTACCGCTTCTAATGGTGTATATATACCGATTACGGCTCAGTATATATACACCACTTTCCGCTAACCTTGTCAGAAAGCAAATGGGGAGCAGCTCCCCCTTTCTCTCTGAACTCTCAAGCCCCCTCACGGTGGAACGTCCTGTTCCACCGCCACTCGCAACGTCCTGTTGCTTCGTGTGTGCCACCACGGGCGGCAGACGGGGGTTAGACGGGGATGCGATTTCTGCGGAAGCTCTCGGCAACCTCACCGTCAAGGTATGGTTGTGGTTGGTCGAGCCAATGCACCACATAACCACGCTGTATAAACTCGGACGTTGTGAACTTTTCGATGTTTACGAGCGTTTCTGATTCTCGTCCATAGTCAAGAAGTGCCTTATAGCCGTTTACAATGATTTCCCACGGCAAGTCGGATTGGTCACGGGGGCGTACCATAAACAGCATCGTGTCAATCCATTCTTCTGTTTGTGCATATTCCACGCAAGATATAAATATCTTTGCGTGTTCTCTCTGCAATGCTTCAAGTTCACTTTTCGGGTCGATGATAAGCACCTTTTTTCTGTTGGCTATTGCTTGCTCGACTAATCTTTTAACTTCATTGATTTTATTCATGTTGTTACCTTACACTTTCTATTAATGATTATTATTTGAACTCCGATATCACCGGAGGAGTTTTGCGTTTTGCTTTTCGCCGGTCTTTATGTGCAGATGTTTGTAATTTTTGTTTGGCAAGATAATCAGTTTTAAAATTTTCATATTCTTCGGGATTATCTTCTATTGCTTTTTTTATATATGTGCCAACTTGCTGGAACAGCCCAACGGCAAGCGAATGTGCTGTTTCTTGCGATATTTTATATTCGCTCACCATTGCCACCCCCTTACAAAAATAGCTTGACTTTAATACCAAGGTAGCATATAATCGTCCATAATGAAAGAGGAGTAGAATATTATATTTAATGAAAAGAAAAAAAGAAGTCGATTATTTTATTGAAGGAGTTAATATGAGTAAGTTGTTTTCAAGCGAAGTAAAAAAGAATGTAGCAGTACGGTTAAAATCATTGCGTGAGAGTAGAAAATTATCACACGTCGGATTGTCTAAAGAACTTTATGTTAAATATGAACTTAAAGTATCTAAAGATAGTCTTATAAAATATGAAGTTTCAAATGAACTTCATTCATCATTTGGAGCAACAAAAGGAATGGCACTTGAAACACTCTACTGTTTGGCGGATTTTTATGATGTATCAATTGATTACATACTTGGTAAAGCAAAAATAAAAAGCACAGATGTGCAAATGCAAGAAGTTAATGAATATACTGGATTATCAGAGCAGTCTATAAATTTGGTATTATCTTATAGAAATGATGATTTTAACTATTTATATAAACCTCTTGATTTACCACCATACATAAATATACTTAATGTACTTTTTGAAGAAAAGTTTATGACTGAACTTTTAAAGTCATTTGGACGATTTCTTTATTTAGTAGTGTCTGAAAGTGATATTCAAATGTGGGATGTTTATAAAAGTGACGTTGAAGATAGAATAAAAAAACAAGCGATTTGGACATTAAATAAGGAAGTTTCTGACTCAATCGACAGTATTATTAAGACTCTTATACAAGAGCTTTATTCTGATTATTGTGAAAGGATATAAAATAGGTGATATTATGAAAAAGGCTGTTATATATTCAAGATATAGCGATGGGAGCAAGCAAACCTCTCAGTCAATAGAGGGTCAGCTAATGGTCTGTAGGGAGTTTGCAAATCGCGAGGGCTATCAAATTGTCGATGAGTATTCTGATGAAAAAATTTCGGGCAGAACAGCAGAAAAACGTACTGAGTTTCAACGTATGATTGCGGACTCGGCACGTGGTCGATGGCAGTATGTAATTGTCTATCAGCTTGACCGCTTTTCCCGTGATAAATATGATAACGCTCATTATAAACAAAAATTGAGCCGTAATGGTGTAAAGGTTATTTCTGCCCGTGAGTGTATTAGTGATGATGCAAGTGGTATACTCTTGGAAATGATGTTAGAGGGTATGGCAGCATACTATAGTGAGGAACTCTCGCAAAAAATTCAACGTGGTCAGGAAATTAACGCATCAAAATATCTGAGTCTTGGGAGTAATCCCGGGCTTGGTTATAAAGTTGTTGATAAAAAAATTGTAATTGATGAATCATCCGCATACTATGTTGTGAAAATATTTGAACTCTACGCATCGGGAGCCACACAAAAAGAAGTGGTTGACCACATGAATAGTTTAGGAGTTAAAACCTCACAAGGCAACAAATTTTCCCGTACAAGCCTCGAACATATACTCCGTAACAAACGTTATATTGGAACTTATTCATATAAAGGTGAGGAAACCCCGAATGTTCTTCCCCAAATTGTATCTCATACACTTTTTGACAGAGTGCAAAAACGGCTTATTGATAATATTGGTTCTGGTGGTAGAGGTAAAGCTGTTGAAACCTATATACTTAGCGGACGTATTTTCTGTTTACATTGTATGTCAAACATGGTGGGTTATGGTGGAACAGGGAAAAAGGGTAAATACTATTCATATTACAAAGAGAAAACTACAACCTGTAAAAGCTTAAAGGTTGCAAAACAAGAAATTGAAGATAAAGTCATTGATGTTGTTCTTGATACAGTTATGACCGAAGATAACCAAAGGATTATTGCAAGTGAAATATCTACACTCTGTGAAAAAGAACAATTTAATCCAAATCTTAAACGATTGCAACGACTTGTAAAAGAACTTAATACACAAAAAGCCAACCTCTTAGAATCATTAAAGGTTGGCAAGGCATCAGCAACAGCAGCGAACTATGTTTTTTCTGAAATTGACCGGATTGATAAAGAAATCTCAGAGCTGGAATATAACATTGCGGTTGAAGCTGATAAACACTACGGATTATCAGAAGTAGATATAATGTATTTTCTTTCGCACCTAAAGAAACAATGCGGTGACCTTGGAAGCATCGAAAACAGGAAACTGCTTGTAAATGCACTTGTAAACAGCGTATTTGTTTATGATGATGATAAGAAAGTAACAATCATCTTTAACGTGAGCAATCAGCCGCCAGTGCAAATTGACACCGCCTTAATAGATGATATAATCAAGCATAATGCTTGTTCTAATACAAGCGAGTCAGTTCCACCATTCGCCCCTTAGGCGAACCCTTTAAAGAGCCTGATATTACAGGCTCTTTTGTGGTTAAGGGGATGTCACTTGGGCGACCATCATAAGCGTTGTAATAGATGGTCATCACATCTTCGTATAGTTCTATTCTGTTGATGAAAGTATCAATCAGTGCATATGTCCTTTGTAAGAGTTATTGCGACCACCCACTTTGTCAGACTTAATGCAACTGGCTAGCGGAGGCGGGGTTGCGCTTACTTTGGCAGTTGACACAAGTCAATTGATATTGCGAAATTATTGCAAAATCAATTGACTTATTCCGTGTTGCGTGTTATAATTACAGTGATATTGCAAATATACAGCAAAATTACTCTGAGGGGTGCAAGTATGTTATTAAAATTTAAAGTAAAGAACTTTAAAACGTTCAAGGAAGAAATTGTATTTTCGATGAAACCGGCTCCTAAGATCCGGGACATTAAATATAGCGTATTAAAGCGAAAAATTGCCGGCAAAGAATATAAAGCAATATCGTCCGCAGTAATATATGGTCCAAATGCTTCCGGTAAAACAAATATTATTTCAGCGATGGAAGTGCTAAAAAGTATTATTCTAAGCGGAAACATAAATAATGACAACAGCATATTAAGTACCATAAATGCAACAGTAAGAAAGCTAGAATTGATACCTAATGTAAGCAGCAGTGAAGCAATACCTGTGGAGTTTACGATTAAGTTCATAGAGAGTGGTTTTCTCTTTGAATATATACTACGAATTGAAATTGGTGCATTTTTGGACGATAAGTATGATCGGAAAATATTATCTGAGCAGTTGTATATTAATGAAAAAGTGATTTTCGACAGAGGTGACACTGTTGTTATAGAAAACATCCAAATGATTGAAAATTATCTAATTAATGATTTCAATCGTTCTACAAGTGAAAAGATGGCTAAAAGCAATTTAAACAGTAAAGAACTGTTTTTAACAAATATGTTTAAATCTGTATTTAGCAAGGATCTGACTGATACCATTGTTAATTGGTTTAGAGATAAATTTGTTTGCATATATCAATCAAACAAATTATCGCTCGCAATGGCAAATGATAAAATACCGAAAGATTTCTTTGTTCTTCCTAAGAAGGTAGATGAAGCAATTAAACATTTTGGTGTTAATTCAAATAATATTGGATATATTGTTTCTGAAGGAAAGACGAAAGCTGCTCCTCACTCAATATTACAAACAATTAATGGACAAACGGCTGTACCTGTAGAAATTTATGAATCGTATGGAACAGAGCGTTTTCTGAATATTTTCCCACTCGTTTTAAGGGCATTGAAAGATGGTGCAACACTCGTTATTGATGAGTTTGATGCATCTATACATCCCATGGCGATTATGAGCATTATAGGCGCATTTCATAATGATGAGATAAATAAGAACGGTGCACAACTAATTTTTAATACGCATAATCCTATTTTTCTAAATAAGAACATACTCAGACGTGATGAAATAAAATTTATCGATAGAGATGACTCAACCGGTTATAGCACTCATTATTCTTTATCTGATTTTAAAACATCGGGACCGTATGGTGTGAGGAATACTGATGACTATATGAAGAACTACTTTATTAATCAATATGGTTCAATCAGGAATATTGATTTTACAGATATATTACGCAATGATTCGCAGGAGTTGAATGAGGAGAGTGGGGCATGAAGGAGCTAAAAAAGTGCCACCTATACTTCTTTTCTGTTGAAGGAGAAAATGAAAAATGGTATTTTGAACATTTGCAAAAGCTGATAAATACATCTGAAGAGAGCATGTATAATGTTGATTTCGTAATCAAAGTTGAAAAATCTCCGGTAAGCAGAATTAAATCAATCAAAATTCCTACTTTTGGGAAAGATAAAATCACTGTTTTTCATATTGTCGACTATGAAAGCAATGATGAAGTCCATCGTGTTCAATTCTTAGGGATTCTGGATGAGTTGAAAGAAATAAGAATCAACCATAGAAATTACAATTATAGTCTGGGATATACAAACTTTGCCTTTGAGCTATGGTTGTTATTGCACAAACAATATAATTTTACGTCTTTAGCGCATAGAAGTCATTATATTCAACCACTCAACGAAGTGTATGGTACAAATTTTACACGATTGAAGGATAATAAACATAAAGAGCCATTTGAAAAACTACTCGATAAAATCGATTTGTCGGATGTAAAAAGAGCAGTTAAAACAGCCGAGGGAATACGGACAACACAAATGACTAATGGATATAGCATGGTCGAATATAAAGGGTTTAGCTACTTTAGAGAAAATCCGGATATTACTGTTAATGAATGCGTGAAGCGTATATTCGAAGACTGTAAAATCGATCTTTAAGAAATAATACATTCAACGAAGCAAATAAAAATAATTAAAACATGGAGGTGTTATCATGAGAAAAGCCTTAGTAGTAGGTGTAAATCATTATAGTAGTATTAACAGTTTACCCGGATGTGTACCTGATGCATATAGTGTAGATGCTATGCTCAAGCAACATGCAGATGGGACAAAGAACTTCGATGTCATTCTGCATACAGCAATTAATGAAGAATCGAAAATCACAAAGAAAATGTTGAAAGAATACGTTGAAGCATTGTTCTCTGATGATAGTGATATTGCATTGTTGTACTTTTCGGGACATGGTCACATAGAAATGGTCGGAGGCTATATATTAACATCCGAGTGTTCAACGGGTGATGATGGATTATCTTTAAATGAGTTGCTAATAATTATAAATAAATCTAAAGCAAAAAATAAAATTGTTATACTGGATACTTGTCACTCTGGTCAAATGGGGGATTTCGGTGCAGATAATAATACAGCTCATATTGCTGAAGGCGTTACTATCCTGACTGCATCAAGTAAAAGCCAGTATGCGACTGACGAAGGTGATGGAGGAACATTCACAAAGTTGCTTGTGGATGCGTTAAGTGGAGCAGCGGCTAACTTGCTAGGAGATATTTCTCCTGGCAGTGTTTATGCACACGTTGACCAATCTTTAGGAGCATGGGATCAACGCCCGATTTTCAAAACAAATGTAAAAAACTTCGTATCACTAAGAAAAATACTGCCACCAGTCACTCTATCTGAGCTCAAAAAACTTACAGATCTATTCGATGAAAGTTTTGAACATAAGCTTGATTCATCATATGAACCAGAAGGTCCAAATCCTGATTTAACAAATGTTGAGAAATTTGCTGTTTTACAAAAGTATAATAGGGTAAACTTAGTCATTCCTGTTGATGCACCTCATATGTATCATGCGGCTATGGAATCTAAGAGTTGTAAACTTACTGTTTTAGGCGAATATTATTGGAGTTTAGTCAAAAAAAATCGTATATAGAAAAGGAGTGTTATATTATGGCAAAGAAAAACATTTTTATTAGTCATAGGTGGGATTATCCTGATGACTACACGAAAATCAGCAATGCGTTGGATAGGTCAAAATATGATGTATCAGATAGGTCTGTAGAGAGTTCTGATCCACTCGTGGGAACGAAAAAAGAAGTAACAAATGCTATTAAAGGAAAAATTGATAGTGCAAGCGTTATTCTTGCTCCTGCTCGTCCTGCTGCTGTGACAGAAGGCAGCATGGGTCGTAAGGAAATTAACTATGCTATGAGTAAAAGTAAGAAAATTATTGCTGTTGACACAGGTGCCACAACCAGTGTAGCTTCGTATTGGGAAGAAAATGATATTCCTGTAGTTGCATGTAGAAAAGATAGTCTTGAAAACGAAATTGGCTAACTTTTAGAAAACCACTCTCACCGCAAACCCATATGGCAGCACTGTCAAAGGGTTCGTATTTGGGTCGGACTGCTCCACCACAAGGGTACAAAAGACAACCTTCAGGTCAGAAGACTAAAAAAGGTTGTCTTTTGTTGCAAATACAAGGCTGATGGCTGATTAAGATTTTTACATAAGTTATTAAGAACTGTGCTGAACGATGTTTTGTTGTTCATATGACCAGACACTCCTTTTAAAAAAATTTGTCCTTATATTAATATACGACACCAGTATATAGCTATTGTTCCTGATATGCAAAAATAATTTAAGGCATACAAGAGCAGTACGATGAACCGTACTCTTATTCCCTTTACACCTAAATCTCCTTGCAACAATACAGTGGAGCAAGTATAATATTGATTATGGATATTATTGAAACGAAAAATGAAATTATATTATATCGACCAGATGACCTTTCGGAGCATATCGAAGTAAGGTTTGAAGAAAATACGGCTTGACTTACGCAAGCGCAGGTTGCTGCGTTATTTGGTACACAACGACAAGCCATAACAAAACATATAAATAATATTTATAGTACGGGTGAGTTGAACAAGAAGGCACTCGTGCGATTAAACGGAAACGTACTTATTATAACTTAGACATGATTATATCAATAGGATATCGTGTTAACTCAATAAATGCAACGCTGTTCCGTCGCTGGGCAAC
>Ga0123356_10005866_pt1 | contig 12470 bp, 10 predicted proteins | sample TergutEmb28metaG_2_FD_92546 | JGI IMG/M metagenome (GOLD analysis project Ga0123356, IMG submission 92546) | Embiratermes neotenicus P3 segment gut microbial communities from Petit-Saut dam, French Guiana - Emb289 P3 | ecosystem: Host-associated > Arthropoda: Insects > Digestive system > Gut ... | reverse complement strand
TAAAGGGTCTCGGAGGGTCTCCAAGCGTCTTACGGACGGTTCATTCTCGGCCCACCACACGGCAAAGTGGGTCGGCTTGATTCCAGCTGAAAGCAGCCACCGCTTTCGTTCTCGAATTCTCTACCCGCCCTGCAACCTCCTCCTACATTCCTGGTATTCTGCATCTAAAATAGTAAGCGAGTGCTTCCCAGACTTTTCCACTTCGGCAGTTTTGGCGTTCCTACTTACGGCGTGCTGGTTGCCACGGGCGTCTTCGTAGGTCTGTGGATCAGCGTCCGCAATTCGGTGAAGCAGGGCATTCAGCCTGAGAAGGCGTGGGACTTCGGCATCGCCGTGGTTCTCGCCGGCATCGTCGGCGCAAAGGTTCTCTACGTTATACTCGACTGGCAAAGCGGATACACCTTCGCTCAAAATCTGCGCCAGATTTTCTCGCTGGACACCTTGCAATCGGGAGGGGTCTTCTCGGGCGGCCTGCTCGCGTCCTTTCTGGTGGGAGCCTGGTTCCTCAGACGACACCAGATGCCGGCGCTCGCAACCTGTGACGCGTTCGCTCCCGGGCTTGCCATGGGGCATGCCATCGGGCGCCTGGGGTGTTTCGCTGCCGGCTGCTGTTATGGCAAACCGACAGACCACTGGTGGGGCGTAACCTTCAAGAATCTGCTTCCTCCGCCGGTCGTGGACGCCCTGGTGCCGCGCGAACCGACGCAACTGTTCGAGTCGGGGGCCGAGCTGATCATCTTCTTTCTGCTCACCTGGATGTTCCAACGAAAAAAATTCGACGGCCAGGTCATCGGCGCCTATATGTTCCTTTACGGTGTCGCGAGATTCTTCCTCGAGTTCATCCGCGACGACCCCGGTCGGGGTTCGGTTTTTGGGGGTGTGCTCTCCGGCACGCAGCTGATCGCGCTCGGTCTGGTGCTCGCGGGCGGCTTGCTCTGGTATCTGCGCCCCGCACCCAAGATGGCCATGGCCCCGGCGGCGCGCGGATAGCCGCTTCGCGCTCCGGACCGAACCGTACTGCCCGCTTGCGCCCGGGAGCTTGGCTCCTCCGCCGAGGGAGAATCTGCCTATCGGTCGGTGCGCAAAATCGGACGCCTCGATTCAGGAGGATGGTCGAAAGCCGGTGAACAGGAAAGCGAAATTCAGCGCCTCCGGGGAGCATGCCGGCAAGCGGGTCGACCAGTTTCTCGTCTCCCGGCTTGCCGATACCAGCCGGGCGCGAATCCAGCAGCTCATTCGGCAGCAGAGCGTGCTGGTGAATGGAAGGCCTGCCAAATCTTCCCTCGCGCTTCGCGGGGGCGAGACCGTCGAGATCCTCGGCGAGATCGAGCGCCCTCCCCTGCGCGCCATTGCCGAGCCAATTCCGCTCGAGATCCTTTTCGAGGACGACGACCTCGCGGTCGTCAACAAGCCGGCCGGCATGATGGTGCATGCCGGGGCGGGCGCGACCGAGGACGCGCGCAATCGTGGAACTCTGGTGAACGCGCTTATCTACAGGTTCGGCGCACTTTCGACTGCGGGCGGGGACCTGCGCCCGGGAATCGTTCACCGCCTTGACAAGGAAACCAGCGGGCTGATGGTGGTGGCGAAAAATGACCTCGCGCACCACCGGCTCGCCGCCCAGTTCTCCGGCCGTAAGATCAGCAAGAGCTATGTTGCCCTGGTTCATGGCTGGTTGAAAAGGGAGCGGGGAACGATCTCGAGCCCCATCAGCCGGGATTCCGTCCGCCGCACCCGCATGACCACCCGCCGCTCGGGAGGCCGCGAGGCGGTGACGCACTATGAAGTGGTTCGCAAAATCGACTCCGCCGCCGGCAAGTTCACCCTGCTGAAGCTCAGAATCGAAACCGGGCGCACCCACCAGATTCGTGTTCACCTCGCATCCATCGGCCACCCGGTCGCGGGCGACACCGTTTATGGCGCGCCCCGGGCAATTCGCTCACCGGCGAACCCGGTGTTCTCGCTCTCCCGTCATTTTCTTCACTCCTCGGAGCTTCAGTTTGCGCATCCGCGAACCGGCGGCATGCTCCGCTTTTCGCTTCCCATTTCGGACGAGCTCAGCCGCTTTCTCGAGACTTTGGAGGCGAATCCCGGGGCCGGGAAAACGCTATAATTATCTTCCATGCAGTGGCTCAAGCCATACTTCGTCGTGATTGCGGCTCTGCTCAGCGCACCCCTGGTCGCACAGCAAACAGACGATCTACCCGCGGCCCCGTCGGCAGTGGCCCAGCCAAAGGCGGCCCCGGCAAAACCCGGCCCCCAGCCGCCGCCCGGGAGTAATCAGAGCCCCGGCGCTCGCGATGAAGCTTCGACTTCGCCGTCGGCCGGGAACGCCGCAGGCCTGAGCAACAACTCCCCGAAAGCCAACGACAGCACGTTCGTCACCACCGTCAACGAGGTTCCCGTCGTCTTCACCGTTACCGACAAACACAACCACTACGTTCGCGACCTGAACAAGACCGATTTCAAAGTGATTGACGACGGCCGTCCGGTTCAGGATATTCGCAGCTTCCGCAGCGAGACCGACCTGCCGCTGCGGGTTGGACTTTTGATTGATTCGAGCGCGTCGGTGCGAGGGCGCTTCAAGTTCGAACAGGAATCGGCGATCGAGTTTATGAACCAGACGATCCGGCCCCGCTTTGACCAGGCGTTCGTCATGGGCTTTGATTCCAGCCTGGAGATAACCCAGGATTTCACCGACAACAGCGAGCTGCTCTCGAAGGGAATTCGCAGCCTGCGCCCGGGCAACAGCACCCGGCTCTACGACGCGCTCTATTACGCCTGCCGGGAGCGGCTGCTTCAGAAGCAGGAGTCGGTCGCGGTGCGCAGAGCCATCGTGCTCATCACCGACGGCGACGACAACTCCAGCCGCACCACCCGTGAAGAGGCCATCGATATGGCCCTGCGCGCCAACGTGATCGTCTATACCATCAGTACGAATTTCCCCGGATATTCCGAGAGCAGCAAATATGACAAGATTCTGCAGCGGGTTGCGGATGCAACCGGAGGGCGTTGGTTCTTGCCTTTTCAGGTAACCGACGTGTCGAATGCCTTCGCCCAGATCCAGGCCGATCTGCGCAGCCAATATGCTCTGGCCTATCATCCGGCGGATTTCAAGCACGACGGCCGTTATCGTACCATCGAGATTGTCGCCGAACACAAAGGATTGAAAGTACACAGCCGGCATGGTTATTACGCGCCGGGGGAGTGAGCGGCCCGCGACGCGTGCTCGAGGACGGTCTTTTAAGAAAGGTAAACTTTGAGTCCCACCGAAACTCTAAGTGGCACCAAGCGAGAAATTGAAGTTGAGATTCCGCCCGAGGAGGTCTCCCGCGAAACCGAGGCGCTCATCCAGAAGTATCAGAAGCTGGCGCGTATTCCCGGATTCCGCCGCGGACATGTTCCCGCCTCCGTCATTCGCCAGCGGTTTTCGCAGGAGATACAAAATGACGTTGCCGACGCGCTGATCCCCAAGTATTTCCGCAAGGAAACCGAACGGCTTGGCCTGGTCCCGGTTTCCCAGCCCCGCGTAACCGGCATCGACCGGCCGGAGGGTCAAAGTCTCCACTTCAAGGCGACCTTTGAAGTGATGCCGGAGATCCGGGTCGAAGGGTACAAAGAACTTCGCGCCGAGCATCCCGAGATTACGCTCACCGAGGAGGAGGTCGAGGAGTCGCTGCGGGGCTTGCAGGAGCAGCATGCGACCTTTTCTCCGGTCGAAGACCGGCCCATCGAAGACGGCGACTACGCCCAGGTTTCGCTCGCGGGCACGCCTAAACAGGATGAACCCGCAATCGACCCGGTTCACATGGATGAGGTGCTCGTCGAGGTAGGCGGCAAGAACACCGTGCCCGAGTTCAGCGAGAACCTGCGGGGACGAAGTACGGGCGACGAACCCAAATTTGAGGTGCGCTATCCCGAAGATTTCTCCGACCCGCGCCTGCGCGGCCGAAGCTTCAGCTACCAGGTCAAGATCCACGCCATCAAGCAGAAGTCCCTCCCCGAGCTGAACGACGACTTCGCCCGCGAGCTGGGCGATTTTTCTACTTTGGAGGAAGTGCGCAAGCGCATCCGCGAAGGCATGGAGCAGGAGCGCCGTACCAAGGCCGAACGGGAAGCCAAGGAAAAGCTGCTTGCCGAGCTCATTCGCCGCAACGACTTCGAGGTTCCAGAAACCCTCGTTGAGCATCAAATCGACATGCGTCTCGAACGCGGGCTCCGCCTTCTTGCCGCTCAGGGGATGAGTTCCGAACACATGAAGAGAATGGACTTAGGATCGCTCCGCGCCGAGCAGCGCGAGCAGGCTCAAGAAGAGGTCAAGGGTGCGCTGCTGCTCGAAAAGATTGCGGACGAGGAAAAAATTGCGGTAGGGGAGGAGGAGGTCGACCACGAGATTGCGGCGCTGGCCAGGCAGACAAACCAGACGGAGGAGGCGATACGGGCTCGTTTGACACGTGATGGGGCGGTCGATAGAATCCGCAACAGGATCCGCAACGAAAAGGCCCTCGATTTTCTTTATCGTCAATCTGCTTAGTCAGGGCGCTTCCAAGTCCCTTAGAATCCCGGGTTTTTCCGGGCAGGAGTGTGAGACGTGAGCGAGAAAGACGCACGCATGATGCTGGTTCCCATGGTCATCGAACAGACCGGCCGGGGCGAACGGGCATACGACATCTACTCGCGCCTGTTGCGGGACAACATCATCTTTATCGGAACGCCGATCGACGACAACGTTGCCAATCTGGTCATCGCGCAAATGCTTTTTCTGGCGCAGGAAGATCCGGAGAAGGACATCCAGCTGTACATCAATTCTCCCGGCGGCTCAATTACTTCGGGAATGGCCATTTACGACACCATGCAGTACGTGAAGAACGACGTGACTACCATATGCATCGGGCAGGCGGCCAGCATGGCGGCCACGCTTCTGGCCGCGGGAGAGCAGAAGAAGAGATTAGCGCTTCCGAACTCCCGCATTCTGATTCACCAGCCGCATATGGGCGGGCTGTCGGGCCAGGCGACCGACATCGATATTCACGCGCGGGAAATCCTGCGGATGCGCGACATTACGAACCAGTTACTGTCAAAACACACAGGGCAGAAGCTGGATAAGGTCGAGAAAGACGTGGAGCGCGATTTCATTATGAACGCGCAACAGGCAAAGGAATACGGAATCATCGACGACATCATCTATAAAACCCGGTAAGTTCTAAGTTCGAAGACCGGCTTTCCGTCGGACGAGTTTCCGGAACTTTCTCGGCGCAAGAAAATCCGGCGGAGGGAAACAAGAGAGACAGAAGAAGCAACTAATAAGGAGAGTTTGGGCCGAGTGAAAAATAAAACCGGAACCGAAGACCCTCTACGCTGCTCGTTCTGCCACAAGTCGCAGGACGCAGTCGCCAAGCTGATCTCATCTCCGAGCGACTACCCGCGGGCTTACATCTGCGACGAGTGCGTTGCGGTCTGCAACTCCATTCTTGAAGATGACCGTGCGGCAACCCCGGCGGCCACCACCCCGAACCAGCTCCCCAAACCCCACGAGGTCAAGGTTTTCCTCGACGAGTACGTGATCGGGCAGGACCAGACCAAAAAGAAGCTGGCGGTCGCCGTCTACAACCACTACAAGCGGGTTTACATGAATCGTCAGCGCCCGAGCGACGGCATCGAGCTGACGAAATCAAACATCATGCTGATCGGCCCAACCGGAACGGGCAAGACTCTGCTCGCCCAGACGCTGGCGCGCATGCTCGACGTGCCCTTCGCGATTGTCGATGCAACCACGCTGACCGAAGCCGGATACGTCGGCGAAGATGTTGAAAACATTATTCTCAAGCTTCTCCAGGCGGCCGACGGCGACGTGGGCCGTACCCAGACCGGCATCATCTACATCGATGAAGTGGACAAGATCGGACGCAAGGACGAGAATCCGTCCATCACCCGCGACGTCTCGGGCGAAGGTGTGCAGCAGGCGCTGCTTAAGATCATCGAGGGAACCATTGCCAACGTTCCTCCCCAGGGCGGGCGCAAGCACCCGCACCAGGAATTCACGCCGGTCGACACGACCAACATTCTTTTCATCTGCGGGGGAGCCTTTGTCGGCCTGGACAAGATCATTGGCCGCCGCGCCGGAAAAAAGGCCCTGGGCTTCCGCGCAGACGACGGTCAACCCCAGGAAGTTACGACGGACCGCCGGCGGAATTTCGAACTGCTCAGCGACGTGCAGCCGGAAGACCTCATCAAATTCGGACTCATTCCCGAGTTCGTCGGCCGCTTGCCGGTGGTGGGCGTGCTCGAAGACCTCGATGAAGATGCCCTCATCGAAATCCTCACCCGGCCGAAGAACGCCATCATCAAGCAATATCAGCGGCTGTTTGAATTCGAAAACGTCCGCTTGAAGTTCAGCGAGGAGGCGCTGCGCGCCATTGCCCGCCAGGCGATGGCTCGCAAAGTCGGCGCTCGCGGCTTGCGCATGATCCTCGAAGAGCTGATGCTGGACCTGATGTACCACCTGCCTAGCCAGAAAAAGGTAAAAGAGTTCGAAGTCACGCGCGAAATGGTTGAAAAACGCAACGTTTCGCTTACTATGATGGAGAAGGCAGGGTAAGCGAAGCATCGCTTCAGCTGTCCGCCCTTGGCTTTTCCGCGCCCGGCTGGGACGACCTGCTAAACTTAGGTCGAGCGTAGGGCCCCGAGGGCCCCCGAGCCAAGAGCCGATTTTTGGGGAGTTTTGCTTTGTCGACAACCAAAGAGAAATTCGAGACCAGGAAGTTGCCTATGATGCCCATCCGGGACGTGGTCATCTTCCCCTACATGATGACCCCGTTCGTTGTGGGCCGCGAGTCGAGCGTACGCGCTCTCGAAGAGGCGCTGGCCTCGGACAAGAAGATCTTTCTCGCCACCCAGCACGACGCAAGCGTCGATGAACCGAAGGCTAACGAAATCTATCAGGTGGGAACGGTCGTCAACATCGTCCAGAGCCTGAAGCTTCCTGACGGCAACATCAAGGTTCTGGTTGAAGGCATCGAGCGCGCCAAGGTCCTCGGGATCACCGACAACGAGGGCTTCATGCAGGCGACGGTGCGTCTCGCCCGCTATGCGGTCGAAACCAATCCTCAGCTCGAAGCCGCCATGCAGCGCGTAACCTCGCTCTTTGAGCAGTACGTAAAGCTCTGCCAGTCGCTCAACTACGAGACCATGATCGCCGCCGTGCGCATGGAGGATCCGGCGAAGCTGACCGACACGATTGCGGCAAATCTGCAGCTCTCGATCGAAGAAAAGCAGGAGCTGCTCGAGATCTTTGACCCGGGCGAGCGCCTCACGCGCATCGCGGACGTGCTCGACATCGAAATTGAAAAGCTGAATATGGACCGCACCATCCAGTCGCGAGTCAAGCGCCAGATGGAGCGGGCGCAAAAGGAGTACTACCTCAACGAGAAGATCAAGGCGATTCAGAAGGAGCTCGGCCGGGGCGAGAAGAGCGAATTCGACGAGCTCAAGAAGAAAATCGAAGCCGCCGGCATGCCGAAGGAAGTGAAAGACAAAGCGCTTCAGGAGCTGAAAAAACTCGAAGCCATGCCGCCCATGTCGGCCGAGTCGACGGTTTCACGCAATTACCTGGATTGGCTGCTCGCCGTGCCCTGGAAGAAGCGCTCCAAGGAAATTCGCAACATCGCCCGCGCCGAAAAGGTTTTGAACGAAGATCACTACGGTCTGGAGAAGATCAAAGACCGCATCCTGGAGTTCCTCGCCGTGCGCCAGCTGGTAAAGAATCCCAAGGGCTCGATTCTGTGTTTCGTGGGCCCTCCGGGCGTCGGCAAGACCTCGCTCGGCATGTCCATCGCCAAGGCCACGGGCCGCAAGTTCGTTCGCATGTCGCTCGGCGGGGTTCGCGACGAGGCCGAAATCCGCGGCCATCGCCGCACCTACATCGGCGCCCTGCCGGGGCAGATTATTCAGATGATGAAGAAGGCCGGAACCAAGAACCCGGTCTTCATGCTCGACGAAGTCGATAAGATGTCGATGGATTTTCGCGGCGATCCTTCGGCGGCCCTGCTCGAAGTGCTCGACCCCGAGCAGAACTACATGTTCGTCGATCATTACCTCGACGTCGAGTACGATCTCTCGCAGGTCTTTTTCGTGGCCACGGCCAACGTTCTGCACACCATTCCCCCCGCGCTGCAGGATCGCATGGAGGTTCTGCGTCTGCACGGCTACACCGAGCCGGAAAAGGTCGAAATCGCCAAGCAGTTCCTGGTCAAGAAGCAGATGGAGCAGGCGGGGCTCGACGAAAAGAACATCAAATTCACCGACGACGCCATCACCACCTTGATTCGCAACTACACCCGCGAGGCCGGGGTGCGCAACCTCGAGCGGGAAATCGGCAATATCTGCCGCAAGATCGCGCGGCGCGTAGTCAAAGAGGGCGCGCAATACACCATCACGGTCACCGGGGACAATGTCAATGATTTCCTCGGGGTGCTCAAGTTCCGCGACAGCCTGGCCCACGAAAAGAGCGAAGTGGGTCTGGTCACCGGCCTGGCCTGGACCGAAGTGGGCGGCTCCATTCTCTCGACCGAAGCTTCCGTGGTCGACGGCAAGGGCAAGCTCACGCTTACCGGCAAGCTGGGCGACGTCATGCAGGAGTCGGCGCATGCCGCCATGTCGTACGTGCGCTCGCGGGCGCAACGGCTAGGTCTCGCCCGCGATTTCTATCGCAACTTGGACATTCACATCCACGTACCCGAAGGAGCCATTCCCAAAGACGGACCCTCCGCCGGAATCACGATTGCGACCGCGATCTCGAGCGCTCTCAGCAAAATCCCCGTCCGGCGGGACATCGCCATGACCGGCGAAATTACGCTCCGGGGGAAGGTTCTCGCCATCGGCGGTTTGAAGGAAAAGCTGCTCGCCGCCCATCGCGCCGGGCTGTTTGAGGTCATTCTTCCCAAAGACAACGAGAAAGATCTGGCGGAGGTCCCGGAGAACCTGCGGACCGCCATGAAGCTGCACTTTGTGGACAGCATGGACCAGGTGCTTGCCTTGTCGCTCGAGCAGCCGCTGACGGAGATTCCCGCCGAGGCGGCGCAGACGATTCCACTCAATACCCCGGCGGAAGGCCCCTCCGCACACCAGTAGAACCCCGCCCCTTTGGTTGAGCACAAGCGGCGCCGCCCAGTGCCTGCTTGGGGCTCGGGTTCGGGTTTCCCGGCGGATTTTAGAACCCAGCTACTCTGTCCGGGACTACAATCACAGCTATTGACCCCGATGCTTCCCCCGGATGACCATCCACGTAAAAGGCGCGACCGGGCTCGTCATCGCTGCGGCGATCATGATTGCCGTGCTTATCGCATTTCCGGCCTATCGGGTATTCCTTGCCATCAGTCTGGGGATTGGAATCCTTGTGGCCCTGGCTCTTCGCTTGCGGAACAAGTACCGACCGATCCGGGATGAGGACGTGGACCGCAAACGTCCGCTCGGGCTCGACTGAGCTCGCGCTTTTCCCGGCATTCGCGGTTCGGCTCTGAAGCCGCGGCTTGCAAGTTCGGCAAAGAACCGAGAGACTGACTTGTGCGCATCCTTTCGAGATTCATGACCGCAGCCAGTGCGGCTAGTCAATTCCCCGCTCCGGCCTTGCCGGAGATCGCCTTTCTCGGACGCTCCAACGTGGGAAAATCCAGCGTAATTAATTCCCTGCTGGGGAGGAAGATGGCCAAGACCAGCTCGACTCCCGGGCGCACGCGTTCTATCAATTTCTTCGAAGTGCGCTGGCCGGGAAAGCCGCAGGCCGAGCTCATTTTCAGCGATCTGCCGGGCTATGGATATGCCCGGGTGGCAAGAGAAATTTCCGATCAGTGGCCCGGCTTTATCGAGCCCTATCTGAAAATGCGCCGTTCGCTGGCGCTCTGCCTGGCGCTGGTCGATTTGAACGTGCCGCCGCAGGAAAGCGACAAACAATTGCTGGGGTTTCTGCAATCGATCGGGCGGCCGTTTCTGATGGTCGGAACCAAGGCCGACAAGCTGTCGGGCAATCAGCTGCGCAGGTCGCTCGACGCGTTCACTCGCGACGTTCCCGGCTTCGAGATGGTGCCGTATTCGGCGCGCACGGGAACCGGACGCGAAGAGCTGTGGCGCGAAATTCGCACTGCCGCCAAAAGTTTCCCGCTCGAGACGAGGGAACTCGCGCTTTGAGCGATACCATGTTATCCCGAATCTGAAAGCGGCGTCTCTCTTGGTATAGTGAGTTTATGTCACTTTGTCTGATCACCGGCATTGCAGGATTTATCGGCTCATCGCTCGCGCGGGCGGTTCTCGCCCAGGGCGGCCAGGTTCGCGGCGTCGATAACTTCTCCACCGGAAAACGCGAGAACCTCGAGGGGATCCTGGAGCAGATCGATTTTCGCGAAGCCGACCTCGCGGATCTCGACGCGCTTCACGGCGCCTGCCGGGGAGTCGATTACGTCTTTCACGAAGCTGCGATTCCCTCGGTGCCAAAATCCGTCCTCGAACCTCTCGCAAGTAACCGGGCGAATGTCGACGGGACGGTCCAGCTGCTGGTGGCCGCGCGGGACGCCAGAGTCAAGCGCGTGATGTACGCCGCGTCCTCTTCCGCATACGGAGATACTCCCACCCTGCCCAAGCACGAAGGCATGCTGCCCGATCCGATTTCGCCCTATGCGGTGGCAAAGCTCGCGGGCGAGCACTACATGACCTCGTTTTACCGCTGTTACGGGCTTGAGACCGTCTCGCTTCGCTACTTCAATATTTTCGGCCCGCGGCAGGACCCCACATCGCCCTATTCGGGCGTCCTGGCCAAGTTCATCACCCAGATGCTCGATGACGAGCAACCGACGATTTTTGGCGACGGCACGCAAAGCCGTGATTTCACCTACATCGAAAATGCCGTCCATGCCAATCTGCTGGCGGCAAAAGCTCCCGCTTCCGAGGTGGCCGGCCAGGTTTTCAATGTGGCCACCGCCGAACGCGCGGACTTGAACCAGACCTTTACGCTGCTGAAAAAAATTACCGGCTACCTGGGAGAGGTCCGGTACGGGCCCGAACGCGCGGGCGACGTCAAGCACTCACTCGCCGATTTGTCCCGCTCCCGGAAATACCTTGGCTACCAGCCCCAGGTGGAATTGGAAGAGGGCCTGCGCCGCACGGTCGACTGGTATCGGGGAGAGCTGAAAGCCGCCGGCGTTTAGTTAAGTTAATATTGCGCCCGGTGCCGGGGAGCGTGCGGCTACAGGGTCTCTGAATGAGCGCCGGGCTGGAAAACGGCGTCTGCAGGAATCCTTAGATCACCACCGTCTCCTCGTATTCCCCAAAAACGCTGCGCATCGCATCCGAAATTTCCCCGACCGTAGCACTGGCTTCGACGGCATCCAGAATTTTCGGCATCAGGTTCTCGCCGGAGCACGCCGCTTCCCGGATCGCCTCGAGCGATCTTTGCCACGCTGCGGGGTCCCGCTTTGCCCGCAGGGCGCGCAAACGCTCGATCTGCCTGCGCTCAACCGACTCGTTTATACGCTCGATTGGCACCCTCCGCCGACTCTCCTCGGTAAACCGGTTCACACCCACGACGATCGCATCTCCGCTCTCAACCGCGCCTTGGTATTGGTAGGCCGCATTCTGGATTTCCTTCTGCACGAATCCACTCTCGATGGCCTTCAGCATTCCGCCCAGGGCATCCATCTTCTCGAGATACTCGAAGGCGCGTTTTTCGATTTCATCGGTCAGGGACTCGATAAAGTACGCGCCCGCGAACGGGTCGATGGTGTTGGCGACTCCCGATTCGTAGGCGACGATTTGCTGGGTTCGCAGGGCGATGCGCGCTGCCTGCTCGGTCGGCAACGACAGCGCTTCGTCATAGGAGTTGGTGTGCAGGGATTGCGTGCCCCCGAGTACGGCCGCCATGGCCTGAACCGCGGTGCGAACGATGTTGTTCTCCGGCTGCTGCGCCGTCAGCGTCGATCCCGCGGTCTGGGTGTGGAAGCGCAGCATCCAGGATCGCGGATTTCGGGCCTTAAATTTGTCCCGCATGATGTGCGCCCACATGCGGCGAGCGGCGCGGAATTTCGCGACTTCCTCGAGAAAATTATTGTGCGCATTGAAAAAGAAGGAAATGCGCGGCGCGAATCCATCCACGTCGAGACCGGCATCGAGAGCCGCCTGAACGTAGGCGATCGCGTTCCCCAGGGTGAAGGCAACCTCCTGAACCGCAGTGGCGCCGGCCTCGCGCAGGTGATAGCCAGAAATCGAAATGGTGTTCCACTCGGGCACATTTTGGTTGGCCCAGGCAAAAAGGTTTGTCACCAGCCGCATGGCTTTCGGAATGGGATAGATGTAGGTCCCGCGCGCGATGTACTCCTTGAGAACGTCGTTCTGCACCGTGCCCGACAGCCGCCGGAGGTCGGTTCCCCTCCTTCGCGCCACCGCCACATACAACGCCAGGAGGATCGGGGCGGTTGCATTGATGG
>Ga0123356_10005865_pt1 | contig 12470 bp, 13 predicted proteins | sample TergutEmb28metaG_2_FD_92546 | JGI IMG/M metagenome (GOLD analysis project Ga0123356, IMG submission 92546) | Embiratermes neotenicus P3 segment gut microbial communities from Petit-Saut dam, French Guiana - Emb289 P3 | ecosystem: Host-associated > Arthropoda: Insects > Digestive system > Gut ... | reverse complement strand
TAACGAACCGTCGCTTGAGCTTATTGCGAAAGTTGTAGATATAAATCCCGATAGCGGAGCAGAAGCACTCACACGCAGCACAACACTTCATGAATACGCTCATTTTATTAATGAGATACGCAGTAATCTAAACCTTGGAATGACAAGGGACAAGGCTATTTTAACAGCAGTTGATTTATGTATTGATAAAAACATACTTACAGACTTTTTGAAGGAAAACTATCTGGAGGTTATGAAAATGTTAAACTGGGAATACGATGCAGTCGCGGAAAAACGTGTCTTATATAACGAAGCGCATGCCGAAGGCAGAGCCGAGGGCAGAGCCGAGGGCAGGGTCGAATGTGCTGACCAATTAGCAAAGCTGATAAAAGAAGGCACCTCTATAGAGGAAGCGCTAAAAATCGTAAAATCTGAAGCTCATTAATAAGTAACAGCCACAAAACCGACGGGGCAGCCTCGTCGGCTTTTGATTTACTTACTAATAAACTCCCGCTCCGCCAGTTTTAACACACTCTCTATGACCTGATCCATGTCGTGTGTTGTCACACCCCGTCCCCGTGTCATTTTTCAAGTAATAAACATAAAAAGTTGACAATAAACCTATTTTGTGTATAATGATAATAGAAGCAGTGACTGGTAAGTAGTCGTTTACCGCTGCGGCATATTGGCGAAGGTCGTATGCAGGTCACAGCAACAAAGAAGCCCAACGGGCTTTTTTGCGTATCAGCTTATTTCACCAAAATATAACTGCTTCTTAATTAGAGGTCTGTACAAATTTACTGCTTTACTGTGACCTTTTAGTTTTCGCGTCGATAACGCTACAACATAATCAGCAAGCTGAATGAGGTTATCGCTATGCGAACGTGCCATTTTCACAGATGCATTAATATCACACGCTTTTAGTTTTGCTTTCAATTCTTTGTATAGTATAGGATTAGCATCAAGTAAAATATGTATTGCCGGACAATTTGATGAAATTTCTGTAGCAAGATATCCTGCTATTCTGGAATATGATGCGGTACGCTTAAAGTCATTTTTTCGCAAGGCAACTGTTATTATCTTGAAATTAAGATCAGGTATCAACTTTATAAACGCTTCACGTACTCTATTGCTATTACGACTATGATGGAATTCGTAGTTGTCAGCAAGTCTGAGCTTTTTTCTCAATCGTTCTATGCTTGCAGAACAATTATCTGCAGCTTCACGACTATCGAAAACCACTAAACTTACTGCTAAAAATTCCTCTTGTGTTTTTGCAACTCCGGGTGAACCGGATTCATCCATATAACCAAACATGGCGAAATTATATCACAAGCAAATCTTGAAATCCAACCACCAGCGAAATTATATCGCTCAAACCGCCGTCAATTGGTAATGCCTCGCAAGCGAGGCGTGGCAATCCAGCACCTCACACCAACTCCCTGTCCGCCAACCGGAGCGCACCAGTCCTCTGACAGAGGACTTTCAATCACCTGATCCATGTCGTGTGTTGACAAACCCCCGTCCCCCTGTCACATTATCACTTATTATCTACATTTAATAATAAAAGTATTGAAATCTTATAATAATTATGTTATTGTAACTATATCAGGTACATATGCGGTTGGGTAGCTCTGGCACATGCTAACTACACCGTTTCCCATATGTGCTTGTCTTATTTTTGCTAAAAACTAATCATATTACCATCATGTGTTAAAATCTTGTGTGTTTTATAACGGTTTTTACCGGCTATTTTTACTACAACTGCCATATTTCCTCGCACTCCGTTAATCTCTACCGGAGCACCAAATGTAATTGTATCAATGTTCCTGTTTTTGTGGTTTAGGTGTTGACCAATTTCAACACCTTGTTTTATGACCTTATGTGCTACAAAATAAGCTGCAGCTTCACACTCAGTTTTTACATACCCCAAAGATTTATTAATATCATTTATAGAAAAAGATACATCACCAAAATTCTGTCTGTTTACACTATTTCCAAGCGTCTGAAAATGCTTATATAGCTGTGGTTTAAGCAGTTCTTTCCAGTTATCTATAGTCACATCAATATTGATGACAACAGCAGTACCAACAATATCCATAGAATTAAGATTATCTTGATTATCTCTAATTTGATCTTTAATATACTGAGCTTCAGAAACAGACATGTTATACTCCTACACTTCTTAGCGAATTTTAATTACTTGCATGCTTTATAACTCCTTATCAATAGTTTCCTGCATAATGTCTTCCTTATCTTGAAATGCCATTTTGACATATCAAATCAAAACTTTATGATTTTGGTTTCAATATTGTTCTTATATAATACCATTTTAATAGCTTTTATTCAAGCAATATCAAAATGCTATTTTAGCGTTTTGCCCTTTATTTGCAATCACTAGCAGCATCTTCAATTTATTACTCAAAGGTGTTAAATTAAATACCGTTTTCTACAAAAACACCCACCAACTACTACAAAACCGACGGGGCAACCTCGTCGGTTTTTACTTTATTTATACCAACTCCCTGTCCGCCAGTTTCAACGCACTTTCTATGACCTAATCCATGTCGTGTGTTGACAAACCCCCGTCCCCCTGTCATGTCATGGCATGTGTCCCGTCACGTGTCACGCAGATTACAAATGTTTCTTAGAGCTCTTATTATATCTTCATAAGTTATTTTTACAGCATAACTAAAGTCATTTCTATACTTATCCCACATTTGCCTAAGAACTGTACTTTCTTCAATGAGTGTTAATATGTCAGAAACGTTAGATATTTGTTCAGAACTACCTCGATGAATCGCAGTAGCAGTTAAAGCGTCATTCAAGACTTCTCTATCATAGGATTGTGTAGTGTATATGATAAATATGTCATAGAAGTCCCAAATTCTGGTATTCAATGTACTTCTGCGAAGAGTTGTTTCAATCTTCTCTGCCAATATTGTTTCGATATTATATGCCCATAAATCAATTTGTTTATCATCGTCTAAAATACATCTATACATAAATTTTACAGGATTAGGAGTTATAACATCACCTGTTGATATATCAATCATAAATGGTGTTTCAATTTCTTCGAAAAAAGCTGTTATTTTAACACGATATCCACCATATGGATCATCAAAACGGATAGGTTTTATACTACCCATCTTCAATAACACATTATCTTGAATATCTAAAGAGCATATTTCGCCAACTAATTTATTAAGGCTATCTTCATTAAGAGGCAGGTTCTTTAGAGTCACATCTATATCCATAGTGGATCGTAAGTCAACACCTATTATTGCTGCAATCAGTGCGCCTCCTTTGAATATGAGATTATCATTATACTTCGAAGAAGCTAATCTTTCTAAAAAGCGTTCAAACATGATATTTTGCAATAGTGTTTGTGCATGAATGTTTTTCTCTTTTGAAATATTCCTTATTTTTGCTTTTAAGCTTGTTGATTTATCGTTCATACCAGTACCTCCAGATATTGACGCAGTAACTCTGTGACGCGGAATACATCGGCGTACTCTCGCAGTAGTACCCAGTTTTTCTTACTTCTTGTAGCATATTCTTTCATAGCTGATGATATTGTTTGACTGTCAATACGGTTTCTGCTGCGGAGAACATCACATATAGTCCGTTCGATATTATATACAGTTACCATATGACCCATTTTCGAAGGTATATGACATATACCCATATTGTGCAAATCCGGTTTTACATAGTATATCTTGACTGCATCAGACAAAGAGGGAGATAATTTGCTATTGCTTGGAATTGTCAAGGTATGACGAGAAGGTGTTCTTTCTGCTATATTATGTAAGAATAATGCTGTTTCGTGTGAATATATAATTTGCTTTGACCTTTGCTGTATTATGTATAGATCATCAGGTAAATTATCTGACAACATATATTGACCATGTGCGACTCTAATAAGCTTACCGTCTTTTACAAGTTGCATAATTGTTGTGCGCGATAATCCGGCAGCACCAATATCAGCGGTACGAATGATACCATTATTTTTTTGTAACAGGCTTGAAATAATACAATCAGCTTTCATGGCAACCACACCTTACTTTACATTCATGCCGATATTATACTTGATATCGTAATAATTGTAAAGCGAATTATATAATGAACACCAAGCTACAACTCCCGTTCCACCAACCGGAGCGCACTCTCTATGACCTGATCCATATCGTGTGTTGGCACGCACTCTGCCCTCCCGCCCCTACGGGGGATTTGTCACATATGACATAACGGTTTGTGCACTTCTACAAATTTTCAAAAAATCACAAATCCGAATTCTACATTAAAACTGTGAATTTGTAGATTTTTCATCATATTTTTTTGCCAAAACGAGGTGATTTACACTCGTTTTTCTACATTCTGTAACCATTTTGTAGAGCTCAAACGATTATAGACAAGGCATGTTTTTTGCTGCTATGGTGAGTGTTAGGCGAAATAATATATTTTCTTGAAAAAACACATAAACAGTCATATAATATGGAGGTAACGGACATGGCTACAGCAAACCGCGAATTCAAAGCAACACTCTTTTCAGAACTCTTCAACGACCCGCAAAAGCTACGCGAGCTATACAATGCACTGGCAAATACTAATTATGATGAAAATACGGAAATTAAGATAACCACGCTTGATGATATCTTTTACAAAGACATGAAGACTGATGTTTCTTTCACAATAGGTGACAGACAAGTTGTTCTTATGGAGCATCAGTCAACAATAAACGATAATATGCCGCTTCGTTGCCTTATGTATATAGGGCGTGTATATGAAAAGATAACTGATGAAAGTGCCATATACAATGAAAAACTCTTAATGATACCGACACCTGAGTTTATCATTCTCTACAACGGGACAAAACCCTTTCCCTCTGAAAAGACATATCGTCTATCTGATGCATTTAGAAAGCCGAGCACAAAGCACGAGGGGTTTGGGCATCTTGAGTTAACGGTTAAAGTGTTTAACATAAATCCCGGCATGAATGATGAACTGCTCAAAAAAAGTGAAACCTTAGGCGGTTACACAGCAATCGTTGAGCATATCAGAGATAATCAACGCAATGGAATGACTTTATCCGACGCCGCAAAAGACACTATCAAATGGGGCATATCTCAAGGAGTGCTTAGTACATTTCTGAAAGAACATACGGGGGTAAACAATATGTTAATGACAGAATTTTGCATGGACAAACAAATAGCTGTATGGCAAGAAGAACATGAGAAGGATCTTGCTGCAGCTATAGCAGAAGTTACCGCTGAAAAGGATGCCGCTCTCGCAGAGCAAGCTGCGCTCATCGCAGAGCTGCAGGCTAAGCTTGCTGAACTAAGCAATAAGTAACAGCCACAAAATCGACGGGGCACCTCGTCGGTTTTTGCTTTACCTTACACCAACTCTCTGTCCGCCAGTTTCAACGCACTTTCTATGACCTGATCCATGTCGTGTGTTGACAAACCCCCGTCCCCGTGTCACGTGTCATATGTGTCGTTGGACTTTTCTAACCGTTGTTTATTTGCAATTTCTTGCCGTTCAAATGCTTTTCTTGATATCAATTTTCTTAGGTCACGTTTTCCAAGTTGTCTTGCTATAGCATCGTTTGCATAGAACATAAATGCTTCATCATTCTTGATAGGTAAAAGCGCTATGAAATGCGACCAACTTAACTGTTGCGCCAGTGGAACAAGAATTTCAAAATCGGGAAAACGTGTAGCAAGTTTAATCATACGGGTTACATTTGTATAGTCGAAACTGCTTCCATACTTTTCTTGTAATTGTTGTGCCAATGGCACAACAATTCGCTTTCCATACTCAGCACGTTCGCCACCAAGAATAACAGAGTTAATGTGTTTGCCGACTTCCCAAAACATTAAAATGCTTTCTTGATTTATTTTTACTTGAGCGCGGAATTTTCGCCGTTCAATTATTTTAGAAACATCATTAAGTAATGCAATCTCATTTACAACCGGTACAACTTGTGTTGATATTTCATTTTTCTTTTTAGACATTATTGCTCTCCTCTAAAAATACACCTACACCAACTCTCTGTCCGCCAGCCGGAGCGCACTTTCAACAATCTGATGCACATCGTGGGTGACAAACCCCCGTCCCTGTGTCACACGTACTCTTGTTGCTTCTCTTACCGTTATGAAACCAGCATTTGCTTTTTCAATCGTCACATTGCGATCGTGTTGTTCTCTTGTCAGAGATATCACTCCTGTTCTCATCGTTACATTGTAACTCATTTATTTTTTGAGGGGTGACATTTTCCCTGGTTAATTAAGAACCTGACTTTATCACTGATTAATAACATTCCAAAAATATCGCTATTGCATTTACCGTCAACCTATGGTAAAATTAGGCATAACAAGTACGAATGTGGCTGCGTGGCGCTGACTAAGTCATCTACTGCCTTTCCCTTTCGTACTTGCTATATTTTATCCAAAGAAAACAAATTGCCGTCAGGAGTTAGTATTCTGTGTGCTTTGTATCTGTTTTTATCGGCTGATTTTACGACAACCGCAACATTACCACGAATATTGTTTATTTCTACAGGAGCTGCAAATGTAATTGTTTTCAGACTCCTGTTTTTGTGATTCATATTCATACTTAATATGATACCTCGTTTAATTACATTGTTAGCAACAAAAAAAGCAGCAGCCTCTCCCTCAGTATCAACATAACGGAGTGCATTACTAAGCTGTCGATCATTGATTATAATATCACCAATATCACTACGGGTAACAATATTACCTAATTTATTGTAAAATGAAAATAAATCCTTTTTTATGCTGCTTTTCCATCTTGGATTAGACATATCAATTCGCGGAGCTTTAGCGATTCCAACAACTTCCATCGCATTAAGTATATGAGCATTTTCTCTTATTTGGTCTTTAATACTTTTTTCGCTGTTCATAATTTTCTATTAAACGCTTTAAACCTTTCAATCTATACCAACTCCCTGTCCGCCAGCCGGAGCGCACTTTCAATCACCTGATTTATGTCGTGTGTTGACAAACCCCCGTCCCTGTGTCACACTGTGTCACACTTGTGACACTTTTTAGTGCTTTGATGAACAAAGGAGAGAATATGTCGAATCTTACGCATTAATAACTGCTACACTTTTATCCTCATATTCGCTACACTTTTTAATTGACAAAAACAGTCCCCCCGCGACATTCTTCTTTCCATTAACTCCTGTCAATTTCTCTGCCAGTTATTCACACCACATCATTAAACCGAGATTTTATCATAACAGTTGCATTTTCATGCCGACTTCTAATTAATTTTGTTATATTAGACAATCTGACATAATTTGTTCTTGGCACACCTTGCATCACAACAGCGCGAAAATGAGGTGTATATTCATTTAACTGCGAATGAATAAGCTTATATGTATTTTCAAGTTGTTTTATTGCTTTCTTCCAACCCTGACTTTTCAATTCTATGTAAAATGCTTTTTGGCAACTTGGAAACATCATCAGATAATCACATCTAACATGATCTACTCCACGTATAATTCCATTGTCTACAACATAAGTTAATGATGTTTGTTTATTTTTGTTTTTAATAGAATAAGAAATCCTGTTCTCTTTCACAGTTGGCTTAGAAGTATTGGATACCTCCACACAACTATTACAATTTCTAATCTTTTGCCTACTTGTATGGCAATTCCGAAAACCTTTACAAACCATGTTTGACCTCCAAGTCAACAAGATCTGACATTCCTTTTTCAATAACCTCGGAAACCGTATCAATCTCTTCCGCAGATATCAATCCTGTTTTCTTGTCAATAATACTGCGATATGAAAATTTACCATTACGTTCTAATAATATTGCATTAACATTATGAGGTTCTATACGAGCCATAGGACTGACTATTGATTTTTTATCTTTTATCCTATTCTCGACTTTTGCTGAATGTATTAGAAGATTTGTAGCTGTTAAAATATAAGGGCTGTGAGTAGTAATGATAACCCGACTGTTAGTTGCATTTATAACATGAGCTAACAATTCAATGAAAAGCTTTTGAGCAGCAGGATATATATGTGCTTCAGGTTCTTCTATTACAATAGTAAAATCCATAGGATTAAGAAGTACAAAAAGCAATGATAATAATATATAAATTATTTCTTGTTGACCGGATGATGCAGAAATTAAGGGAACTGATGCTTTACGATCGTAAATAATCCTAACTTCTCCGTTTTCGTTATGATACCTTCCTTTAAGTATGTTCTCCATTAATATAATTGCAGCTTTCGTTGTATCTTCATTAACTGGAAGAGCAGAATACTTTAATGCATTGTCTAATAAATCATACATTGACACCAATGAATCCTTACGTAGTCCGTCCAGGAATAAAAGATATTGATCAAAGAATGGATCAACACGTATGTTTTTCGCAGCGGCATAACTCTCAAATAACAATGGAATCATACTTCGTCCCGCAGGGATATATAATGCAGATGCTCCTTCAAATGTGTTTAATGCTGAAAGTATATCTTCGTTTGATTTTGGGACAAAACCGTCTTTTGCATTAAATCTAAATTCGTAATTACCCTCACTAAACAGAACATCACCACTATCATAGTTTTTACGTAAGTACTGTTGCATAGCTTCAAAATGTGTTATATCCGGTTTTGGTTCACAACCTAACCCATCACTAATTTCGTGTCCTACATACATTAAACAATAATGCACAATTCTTGCAATAGTGCTTTTACCTGTTGCTTGTTCTCCAATTAATATTGATAGTTTTGGATCAAGATTCATCTGAAAATGCCCATTTATCGGACCAAGATTGTCTATTGTTAAATGTCGCATATGTTTCACCTCGTCTCTTCAACTTAATAATACCAAGGATGCAAAATACGGTCAAGTATTATGCAGGACTTGCATAGCTTTATTTCACACCAACTCCCTGTCCGCCAGCCGGAGCGCACTTTCAACCACCTGATCCATGTCGTGTGTTGACAAACCCCCGTCCCCGTGTCACGTGTGTTGACAAACCCCCGTCCCCGTGTCACGTGTCATTGATAAGAGGATGTATTTTTCATGTATTACGCAAAATCCTGCATTGCTTCTTTATATGCTTCCGCAGTGCCTGTATCAAACATTTTACCGTCAAGCACAACACCATATAGCCCGCCGGCAGTGTTAATAAACGATGCCAAAACATCGGTAAGTCCGAACTCGCCGCCTCTTTCGTTTGCTTTTCCTGAAGCTATGCTTGTTTCAAGGATCGCAAAAACTTCGGGTGTCAGGATATATTGACCAAACACACTGTAATATGATGCTTTGTTGTCCAAGCCTTTGACACCGAGATAATCTTTGGCATATTCAACAGTTGGCTTCTCTGCAAACTCGGTAACTTTCATTACCGTTTTATCCTTGTCCTCCCATTTGCCCGTGAGGATACCGTAATGCACCACCTTGTCAAGCGGGGTCTTGTGGATTGAAACAATTGGCGTATTTATCTGCTCATATAATTCAATTAACTGCTGAGAACATTTCACCTGTGTGTTCGAGCGATATATTGTGTCGCCAAGCAGCAACAAAACCGGCTCGTCACCGCAAAAATCCGAAGCCTGTAAAATTGCATGGCCGAAACCTTTTTTCTCATGCTGAATTCTATATGTTATCAGCTTGCCGATCTCAATGATTTTTTCTTCGTACTCTTGCATTTGATTTGGCAGTTTTTTGCTGTGCTCGTCTGTCAGGGGAGTTTGGAAAAATTTCTTATATACTTCAATATCATCTTCCCCGCCGACAATTAAGCATATTTCGTCAATCCCACTATCATACAACTGCTCTAATATTATGAGAATAACGGGCTTGACAAGACCATCTTCGTCGACAATCGGAATAAACTCTTTTCGTATACCGCGTGTGGTCGGATATAATCTTGTACCAAAACCTGCTACAGGTATTATTGCCTTATGTACACGCCGGCGTGGCTTTATTGTAAGAGGATATGCCGCAAGCCCTATGCCCGATAAGTAATCAATCAACTTCTGCTGACAATCGGCATCCTTTGCCAAAAACTGAACACTGCCGTCACCCTGCGAGCCAACACCTTTCCCGCCATATGTAAGTGCTTTTACCTTATCATCATTCAAAACAGCATGAAGCTTCGGAGCTTCCAGTTCACCCCACGAAGCAGGTGCGACCTTAGTATCAAAAAGCTCCTGAGCCTGTGTCATAAGCTTACCAAGTTCCTCACAATCACCCGACTTCATATACTCAATCGCTTTTGATATAATCGATTGATTGTCTACACCCAATGCGGATTGCACATTATGCTCAATGTCAGTTTGTGCAAAGGGGTAACATCTGTTCAAATCGGAGAGTATTTTTATTGTATCCTTACTGCTGTTCAAATTGGCAAAAACCCAGTATAAAGGCTCTTTGACAACAAGCCGCTCTACATCCACATCTTCACCGTCAAATGTTACCAAAACAGGAATTGCACCAAATGCACATGCTTGATCAAGTCGTCCGCAACGTGATTTTGTACGCTGTTCACCTTTGAACGCAACAGACATTTCACCCATTGTGCTTAGATTAAGACCGTAAACTTGGTTAAACGCACGAGCTACCAACACACAAATAGCAGCACTCGAAGAAAGCCCAGACTTTACAGGGAGTGTCATTTCGGTAATTGTAACCCTAAGACCCCCAACATGGTAGTTCTCATTAATGTACGAAGCAACACCTGCAACATACGCGAAGTAACTATCAGACGCAGCTGTTTCTCTAAGTTCACTTGCCTGCATTGTGCTTTCAAAACTAACCCATGTATCTTTAAGCTCAGCAGCCTCATTTATAACAATGAACTTTTCATGCTTTTCAACATCAGCATATATACCTTGCTCAATACCTGTTACGATGGACGCACCCGGTGCTATATCAGCATTAAACACACGCTGCAGTCCTGCCCAGTCGCTATGTTCCCCAAAAAGACAAAGCCTGCCGGGAACAAATAATGAAATTCTATCAGACATAATCATCTTCTCCAATAAAGTTTAGTATCTGTTATTAGTTTTATACCATGACCAAGCATGTGCTATAATTGTGTTAATTTCATCGAACTGCGGTTTCCATCCAAGTAGATTTGCCGCTCTTTCCCTGCTGCCGATTAGTTCGGGAGGATCTCCCTCCCGCCGGGCTTTATACTCCACAGGAAAATCATTTCCTGTAACCGACCTCGCAGCTTTTATAACATCAAGAACAGAATAACCTTTTGAATTGCCTAAGTTGACTTGCAGGCTTTCTTTTTTTGTGTTGATATAATCCATAGCTCTCACATGAGCATCTGCAAGATCTGTTACATGTATATAGTCTCTTACACAGCTTCCGTCAGGTGTCGGATAATCTGTTCCATAAACTTCAAGGCAAGGTATATCTCCTGCAGCTGCTGCAAGGGCAAGAGGTATCAGGTGAGTTTCCGGGGTGTGGCTTTCTCCGATTTCAGCGTGGGGGTCGGCACCGGCTGCATTGAAATATCTTAAAGCTGCATGATTAATGCCATAAGCGGCCTCGTAATCTTTGAGAATACGTTCTATCATCAATTTACTTGCGCCATATGGATTTATCGGATTTTGCGGCATATCTTCCGTGATTGGAACACTTAGGGGTGCGCCGTAAGTGGCACAGGTTGATGAAAATACTATTTTTTGTACATTGTGTCTAAGCATGGTTTCTAAAAGGTTAAGCGAACATACTACGTTGTTGCGATAGTATTTGGCAGGATTTTTAACAGATTCACCGACATAAGCGTAAGCCGCCATGTGAAATACTGTGTCAATTTTGTGCTTAGAGAAAATTTCATCAAGCAGTTCAAGATTGCTCAAATCCCCTTTGACGAATTCGCCCCACTTAACGGCTTCCTCGTGACCATACACAAGATTGTCAAGCAAGATAGTATTGTAACCTTGCTTGCTTAGTTGTTTATTTATGTGACTGCCAATGTATCCCGCTCCACCTGTGATTAGAACCATGATTACACTCCTAATAATTTGCAATTATTATACCATGCGCACATTCTCTTGCATAGCAGATTGTCGTTCTTGTCACATATGACAAAATATTTTGTGCACTTCTACAAATTTTCAAAAAACCACAAATCCGAATTCTACATTAAAACTGTGAATATGTAGATTTTTAATCATATTTTTATGCCAAAACGAGGTGATTTACACCCGTTTTTCTACATTCTGTAACCATTTTGTAGAGCTCAAACGTTTATAGACGGGTATGTCTTTTAGTGCTATGGTGACAGCAGGTGAAATAACATAAAACACTTGAAATCATAAGCTGTTTATCATACAATCAGAAAGGAAATACCTATCATGTCAGAACAAAAAACCACCCACAAATACAAAGATACATTATTTCGCACACTCTTTGGCGACAGCAAGCACTTTCTCGAACTCTACAATGCAGTTTCTAATGAGCACTACCCCGATGACACACCGGTCAAG